>Ga0102928_1002364_pt1 | contig 11282 bp, 7 predicted proteins | sample SalPonR1_B_D1_MG_FD_78504 | JGI IMG/M metagenome (GOLD analysis project Ga0102928, IMG submission 78504) | Salt pond soil microbial communities from South San Francisco under conditions of wetland restoration - Salt Pond MetaG R1_B_D1_MG | ecosystem: Environmental > Aquatic > Marine > Intertidal...
GGCTCCGGTACCTACGCCGCCGACGACGGCACCCTGAACCTTGAGCCCGGCTCGCCCTTCGAGCTGCCCCAGGGCACCACCCGCTTCCTGATTACCTACGACTTCTGAAGGTGGCCGACATGAAACCGATGATCGACACACTGCGCCGCGGATGCCTGCTTTCGGCCTGCGTTTTCATGCTCGCCGCCTGCGGCGGCGGAGGAGGCGGGGGCGGCGGCGACAACAACGGCGGCACCAACCCGCCGCCTCCGCCACCCCCGCCGCCGTCATCCGTGACCTTCACGGCGGAACTTACCGCCCTGGAACTGGAGGACACCGCCACCGGCCAGCCGGTAGACCCGGCCGGCCTCCCCGTCCCGGGCGCCACTCTCACCCGCAACTGACGGGTAGGAGGGCCTTCAGGCCCGAATGAAAAATGGATCGGGGCTGAAGCCCCTCCTACAGGCACCCGGTAGGAGCGCCTTCAGGCGCGACCCCTTTCCGCCTTCTTCCCACCCGGCACCCTCCCGGGTAGCATTCCGCCATGGCAAAGAAAACCGGCCATGGCAGCGTCTCCGAGGCAAAGCTTCGTCGCCTGCTGCAGCGCCATCAGTGCCCCATGCCCCTGCACGCGGTAAGAAGCTACTTCCTCGGCGGGATCGCCTGCCCGAAACTCGAGACCCGTCCGCTGCAGTCGCTCGGCCACCTGTGGGGCGGTGAGCTGCCGGAGTTCGAGTCCATGGACGAGCTCAACGAGCTGATCGAGGTGCTGGTGAACGGTCTGTGGAACGACCTGACCCGGCATCAGAGCGCCAGGCATCCGTTTCGGCTCACCGTCCTGGAGCCGCCGACGGAACCGGAAGGCATCCGGCATTTCGCTCGTGTCCGCCAGGAGGAACTCGAGGCGTTCGCGGAAGGCCTTTTCGACGGCGAGGAGGCCCTCTCCCTGCCGGAGAGCGCGCATGAGGCGATTATCAATCTCGCCGAAATGCGGGCTTTCTTCGAGGGCTACGTCCGTTTCGCGAAACAGCACGAAATGCCCGCGGCCATCAGGGAGGCGGTGCACAACCTGCAGCAGCTTTCCCTGATCGCGGGCAAGGAGATCAATCGGGCGGTGCTCGGCTGTACACGGGCCCGCCGGCAGGCGATGGCCGGGCTGCAGGGTCCTGGGACGACCCGCCACTGACGGAGGAGCGCTCGTATGGGCCGCAAGGTACGCCGGGTACCGGTGAGTCTGGACGCGAAGGGCGTGCAGCCGCTCTCCCACGAAGAGTTGAAGACCATACTGCGGGGCGCGGACGACCTGATTTTGCAGGGCGGCCGCTCCCTGCTCGCCCGCGTGCTGAAGGGCTCGAAGCAGAAGGCGGTACTGGAGAAGGGACTCGACCGCTCACCGGTCTATGGGGCCATGCGCGAGCTCTCCCTCGACGAGATCACCAGGCGGATCGACTGGACCATCAAGGAGGGCTATCTCGCCATCGAATACGACTATCGGCTGCCGTTGCTGCGTTACACGCGTATCGGCTGGGCGATCGAGCGCGAGATCTATGCCACGGAATTGCTGGAACGTATTGATCGGGAACTCGAGATCGACCCGGCGCAGCCGGACCTGGAATGGTTCGGTGATCAGCACCCGGAGGTGCTCGAGCTGGTCGCCGAGACCATCGCACAGTCAGGCGACGCAAAGTACGAACCTGTCCTCGAAGCCTGGCAGGGCAGGGCCAGCCGCCGCATGCGGCGGCACGTCCGTGCCGCCATCCGGGCCCTGCAAGCAACGTAGGAGGGGATTCATCCCCGATTACCCCTCCAGCCGCGAAACCTTGCCGAGATAGGTCCGCAGGAATGCCGAGCCGCTGTCGAGGAAGCGCATCGGGCTCATGCCGACGAAGCGCTGGAAATCGCGGATGAAGTGCGCCTGGTCGAAGTAGCCGTGGTCGAGTGCCAGCTCGCGGATATGCTCGTAGTCGCCGGCCAGCAGCGCGCCGAACACCTCGTTCACCTGCACGATCTTCGCGTAGTGCTTGGGTGAGACGCCCACGGCACGGACAAAGCGCCGGTGCAGCTGGCGGCTGGTGAGCCCGACCTCTTCGGCGAGTTCTCCCACATTCACCATGCCGCGCCGGGCGGTAATGTGCCGGACTGCCGCGTCCACCCGCGGCGTCTCCCTCGCATCACCGGCAAGGCTTCGCAGCAACTCCTCGATCACTGCGATACGCACCGCCAGCGGCGCATCGTCGTTCAGCCGTTCACCCAGCCAGGCCGCATGCTCCGGAAATTCCTCCGCGAAGTCCCAGATGCCGTCTGTGTAAGTACTCGCATCCCGGCCGAACAGGCGATAGAAGCCGGTGGGTGTGAGTTCCGTGCCGATCAGCTCGAAGCGTCCGTCGCTCACGAGCAGCGGCTGCTCATGGCGCAGCTGACCGCCGATGAAGAATCGCGGCCGCCGCTCGTAGGTGCGATCGCTGAAGTGCACCGCCAGCGGCGAGCCCGGCACGTAGCTCAGGAAGATGCCGCCGGTCGGCGGAATGCGCAGGCTGCCAGGGCGCCCGTCGCGGCCTATCCCGTGCATGTGCCGGTGGGCGAACCGGGCCAGGTCGTCGGCACAGGGCAGGGCGAATACCTCGATCGCGCCGTCGTTTGTGGTTCCGTCCATGCACTTCCGCCCGCCATCGCTCCGACGAGCCAGACCTAAACATCATTGTCCGGCCGGTTCAAGGCGTGCCGATTCGACATAACCCGGCGCAATTCCAATGAGATGTCCGATTTTTGCAATCCCGCCGCGTGTCCTGGCACGTAAATTCAGCGGTCAAGCGGGGACGGCGATATCGATTCCAGGGGCATCGTGCGCGGTTCCGGGGGACGGTCAGAGGCTTTCAGCTGCGGCCGCGAGAAAGAATAACCAGGCCGAAGCACTGCTCGGAACTACAAGGGGGCGCGATGCGCACGGCTAGCGATTCTCACCGCAGGCACTGGTCTGCCCTGACGGCACGCGCGGGCGTGCTCTTCCTCTTCGCCCTCCTCGTCGCGGGCTGTCCCCTGGAGCTGGACGACGATGACGACGGCCCGCCGCCGAACACGGCGCCGGTCGCCGATGCCGGCCCGGACCAGACCGTGGTCCCCGGCGCCACGGTGCGGCTCGACGGCACCGGGTCCACCGACGTCGACGGCAACACCATCGCCTACACCTGGTCTTTCGTCTCGACACCCGCCGGCAGCACGGCATCTCTCTCGGATCCGGCCGCCGCCATGCCCACCTTCGTCGTGGATGCCCTCGGCGACTACGTGGTCGAACTGGTGGTCAACGACGGCTTCGAGGACAGCGCGCCGGATGCGGTCACCATCAGCGTCACCAACTCCGCGCCGGTGGCGGACGCGGGCACCGATCAGACGGTGGGCGCGGGCGAGCTCGTGCAGCTCGACGGCTCCGGCTCTGCGGACGTCGACGGCGACCCGCTGGCCTACGAGTGGGATATCGCCGATCAGCCCCTGGACAGCGCTGCCGCGCTCGATAACCGTTTCATTGTCGATCCCTCCTTCGTCGTCGACGTGCCGGGGGACTACCTCGTCCAGCTCGTCGTCAACGACGGCTTCGAGGACAGCGACCCGGATACCGTCGCCATCAGCGCCACCAACTCGCGCCCGGTGGCGGACGCTGGCCCCGACCAGACCGTCACCGAGGGCGACACCGTCACCGTCGACGGCAGCGCCTCCGGTGATCCCGACGGCGACCCGCTCACCTATGTCTGGTCCATCATCAGCAGCCCGGCGGGCAGCACCACCGGCATCATGGACGCGGACCAGGCCGTCGCCACCTTCACCGCGGATGCCACCGGCGTGTTCGTGATCCAGCTCATCGTCAACGACGGCTTCGAGGACAGCGATCCCGACACCGCCTCCATCACGGTGGAGGCCGCGCCGCCGGCACCCGTGACCGACACCGACGGCGACGGCCTATCCGATGCCGAGGAAGCCACGCTCGGCACCGACCCGGCCGACCCGGACAGCGACGACGACGGTCTCGACGACGGCACCGAGGTCAACACGACCGGCACCGACCCGCTGGATGCCGACACCGACGGTGACGGCCTCGGCGACGGCGAGGAAGTGAACACCACCGGCACCGATCCCAACAACGTGGACACCGACGGCGACGGCGTCGACGACAAGACCGAGGTGGATAGCGGCACCGACCCTAACGACGGCTCGGACTTCCCGACCACGGGCAGCCTGCCGCCGGACCCGGCCGACGTCGCCACGCCGATGAAGACCGGCGAGGTCACCACCATCAAGGCCTCCACCGAGTTCCTCTACACCGGCAGCAATCCCGTTCAGACGGGTGTGAACCCGGACGACATCGAAGCGCGGCGCGCCGCCGTCATCCGCGGCAAGGTCATGGATGCCAGCGGTGCGCCGCTGCCGGGCGTGACCGTCACGATCCTGAACCATCCGGAATTCGGCCGGACGCTGAGCCGCGAGGACGGCATGTTCGACATGGTCGTCAATGGCGGCGGCCGGGTCGTCGTCAACTACGAACTCGCGGGTCACCTGACGGTACAGCGCGGAGTCGAAACGCCCTGGAACGGCTGGGGCTATGCACCGGATGTCGCTCTGATCGAGCTTGACCCCAACAGCAATGCAGTCGACCTCACGAGCGCCGAGCCCTTCCAGGTGGCGCGCGGTTCCGTTGAAACCGATATCGACGGCAGCCGCCAGGCGACGCTTCTGTTCCCCCAGGGCACCAGCGCGGAGATGGTGATGCCGGACGGAACACGACAGCCGCTCACCAGCCTTACCGTGCGCGCCACGGAGTACACGGTCGGCGGGATGGGCCGGGAGCGTATGCCCGGGGAACTGCCGCCCACCTCGTCCTATACCTATGCTGCGGAACTCAGCGTCGACGAAGCGCTCGCCGCCGGCTCGAACCGGGTCGAGTTCAGTCAGCCGGTCTGGTTCTATCTGGAAAATTTCATTGGCTTTCCCGCCGGCGAACGTGTACCGACCGGTTACTACGATCGGGAACTCGGTCGATGGATCGCTATCCCGGACGGGGCCGTCATCGATATCGTCGATGAACAGGCGGGGCTGGCCGGGCTGGATATCGACGGCGACGGTATCGCGGACGATCCGGCGGATCTGGAGTCGATTCTCGGCATCACGGAAGCCGAGCGGGCGCAGTTGGCTGCGCTGTACGAGCCGGGCGACTCGGTCTGGCGGGTGGGCCTGGAGCACTTTACCCCTATCGACTGCAACTGGCTGTCCAGGAATCCGGACGCAATTCCGCCGCCCGGTGGCAGACCGGACGTGAACGGCGGCCGGAATGGACCGGAAGACTTTCCGCCGCCGGAGGATCCCTGTGAGGAAGGGGGTTCCATCATCGAATGTCAGTCGCAGGTGCTGCGAGAGAGTATTGCCTTATCCGGCGTATCCACTGCGCTCAACTACAGCAGTGCGAGAAGCGTGGGGCGACTGCTGGAGGTGAATTTCTCCGTTGCCGACGACCGGCCCTTGTCCGGGGGGTTGCGCCAGATCCGGGCACAACTGCTCGTCGCGGGGCAAATCATCGAAGAGACGTTTCCCGTTGCTCCGAATCAGACGGCTTCCTTTGAGATTCCCCGCCAGGATGTCTACGGCCGGGAACTGCAGGGCGCCATACAGGCGCAACTGCGTATCATCTATTCGTACGATCCCTTCTACCGTACTGTCGGCCGCGTTTCGACTGGCAGCGGCAGTAGCAGTGGCAGCGGAGGAGCAAGCTTCGGGCGCATTTCATCGAGTGTCGTTACCGCAAATGACGGCCTCACCCGGGGGACCGTGTTCATAGAACAGATTCGCACGTTCGACCTCGAGACGATCATCAACAGTGACAGCCGCGGCCAGGGCACGGGCGGATGGACACTGTCTTCGCATCATTCTTACGACCCCGGCGCACAGACACTGTTCCTCGGCACGGGGGAGGAGCGGTCCTCTCTCACTGCCACGCTATTCTCGAATCTTGTCATAAACGAGTTCAGGTCGCGGTTCAGAGGCGGCTACGACAACGTTCTCGTCGATGATGATGGCTCCATCTTCGTTTTCGAGGGAGATATAGATTTTGGAAGCACCATCCTGTGGCTCGGTCCGGACGGGACCGTGCGCGGCCACCTGGACGGCCTGGATAGACGATCCTTCAATACAAGCCTGGAGTGGAGCGTAGGGGATATGGCCCTGGGACCGGACGGACGCATTTACTTTATGGGTTCACAGGGCACCTTCAGCGAGAGGCGTTTCCAGATCGGCTACGTCACGCGCGACGATGAACGCATACTGCTGCTTGACACGGACAGCTTTCCGTTCGGAGTAAACGACATTGCGGTAGACGAGCTGGGCGGCATGTACCTCTCGAGTTCAACCGTGGATGCGTCTCACATCTACTACCTGCCGTCCAGCGTCCTCGCAGAGGGCACCATCGACGTATCGGATTTCGAAATAGTGGCGGGCTGGGGCTTCCGCGGAAGCGGTCCGGACGGCGATGCGGCCGTCGATACGGCGATAACGCCGGAGGATCTGGCAATAGGACCGGACGGATCCGTCTACTTTGTGGATTCGCCTTCGCTGACGTTATCCGGCGCGACCCAGCGGGTAAGAAGAATTCGTCCGGATGGCATCATTGAGACCGTGGTCGGCGGCGGGACGCAGGATGTCAGGACGGTCGGTGCAGACCCATCGGAAGTGGAGATCCGGCCGGGAGTTATCGTGGTCGACGAGGACGGCACGCTCTACTTCACGAATCGCGGCAATCTGCATGCTGTCACTGAAGCCGGTCTGGCGCACCTTGCAGGCTGCTACGTGGACTGCACTCCGTTGGGTGGCAACCTGAATGGCGCGGATGCACTGGTGCCGGACTGGGGCACGATTCGGCAATTCGCGCTGACACCCGCGGGAGACATATTCTTCACGTTTGGAAGCGGCAATTTGTGGGCCCTGACACCTCGCCTTCCGCGCTTCGACGGCAGCGCCAGGCTGATCGCATCCGAAGACGGCTCGGAGCTCTATAGATTCAGTTTGTCCGGGCGTCACCTCAGCACCCTGGATGCCGTTACGGGCCAGACACTGCTGGAGTTCTTCTACGATGCGCAGGGACTGCTCCAGCGCATTCGGGATCGCGAGGGGCGCGAGCTGACCATTGAGCGCTCGGCGAGCGGTGCGCCGACCGCGATTATTGCCCCCGGCGGAGACAGGAACGAACTGGTAGTCAGCGACCGCGGACTCCTCGAACAACTCACGAATCCGGTCGGCGAAGTCTGGCAGATGACCTACACGCCATTGGGTGAGCAGTTAGCGACACTGACCACTCCGCGAGGCGAGCAGTTTGCTTTCGAATACTCGGATACCGGTCGCTTCGAGGCTGAGACCGATCCTTTCGGAGGGATCGTTACACTGCAGAAAACGACGAATGGTGGCACGAGAACGGTCACGAAGACCCTGCGCGACGGCGCCACCGATACCTATCGCTGGGAACTCGACAGTGATGGCGATCTGCGGCTGACAACCACGATTCAGGGCGTCGGCGCCATCGTCACCGAGGTGGGGGGTGATGAAAGCCGGACGGTTACGCTGCCGACGGGCACCGTCCGTCGAAGTGTGCTGCGGCAGGATCCCCGTTTTGGCATGCAATCACCGCTTGTCGATGAGACTGTCGAGACGCCGTCCGGCCGCAGCCTCAGGACGCGGACGCGCCGATCGGTATCGCTGCAGGATCCGACTGATTTCCTGACTCTGGTGTCGCAGACCGAAAGAATCAACGTCGGCTCGCGAGAGTTCACCGGGTTGACGAACGTTGCGGCGAGAAGCAAGAGTTTCAGCTTCCCGTCGGGCATTTCCATCGAAGAGTCCTACGATGAAGACTGGAGGCTGATTCAGCTGACCCGGCCGGGTCTTGCCCCTATCACCTATACCTACGGGCCCTCCGGTCTGCTGCAGCAGGCTACTCAGGCCGATCAGAGCCTCGCGTTAGTCTACGACCCAAGCTTGCGACTCGACACAGCGACGGACGCAGGTGGCTTGCAGATGGGCTACGACTACGATGGAGCGAGCCGCCTGACGACGAAGGTACTGCCGTCCGGCGCCACCTACCGCATGACCTACGACGGTGAAGGCAACGTGACCGGAATCACGATGCCGGAGGACGACCTCCACGCCTTCACCTACACGGCAGTCAATGAACTCGCGAGCTACACGGATCCGCTGGGCAACGCGACGACCTATACCTACGATCTCGGCCGCAAACGGACGAATGTCGCCCATCCCTCGGGCCGCAGCGAGACCATGAGCTATGATGCCGACGAGCGTATCCAGACCATCGGTTTCCCGGTCGCCGAGTACCGCTTCACCTACCAGGCCGGCACCGGGCTGCCGGACACGATCACCCGCCAGCCGATGGGCGGCGGCAGCGCGCAGGCCGTGGCGTACACCTACGACGGCTTCCTGGTAGAGAGTGCGACCTTTACGGGCGAGACCACCGGCCAGTTCACCTACGACTACGACAACGATCTGCTGCTGTCGTCCATCCAGCTCGACGCCGAGACGTCGATCGTCCTCGAATACGGGCCGGACGGCTCCTTGGTCGGGATGGGTCCGTTCTCCATCGGCCGCAGCGCGACCACCGGTCTGCCGGATAGCGCGACCGACGGTGCTGTCACCCTGGACTACGAGCACGACCAGACCGGCCGGCTCGTGGGCCGGACGTATACGATCGGCGGCGCCACGGTCTACTCCAACTCGATCGGCCACGACGTCTCCGGGCGGATCAGCACGCATACCGAGAGCGTCGGTGCGACGACACGGCAGATCGAGTACACCCATACGGCAGACGAGGCGCTGGCGACGGTGACCGTCGACGGCGCGCTCGTCGGAGAGTACGAGTACAGCGCCAATGGCAATCGGACGCTTGTGAACGGCACGACGCTGGCCTACGACGATGCGGACCGCATAACCGCGCTGGGCGGCACCATCTACTCGCACAATGCCGACGGCCAGATGACCGCACGCGGCGGCGACACCTTCGTCTGGTCCGCCCGCGACGAGCTTCTGGAGGCGACCGCCGCCGGTCAGACCGTCACGTACGCCTATGACGGACTCGCGCGCATGACGGCGCGCACCGTCGGCGGCGAGACCACGCAGTATCTTTACGGCGATCCGCTATCACCGTTCGTCCTGACCCATACGCGGGCGCCGGACGGTACGCTCACGACCTACTACTACGACGAGTACGCTCAACTACTGGGGCTGGAGCGGGAGGGCACCCGGTATTACGTCGCCGTCGACCAGGTGGGCAGTCCGCGCGTCGTGTTCGACGACACCGGCGCGGTCGTACGGGAGATCGGCTATGACGCCTGGGGCAACGTGACGGCGGATTCCGATGCGGGCTTCGACCTGGCCATCGGCTATGCGGGCGGCATAAGTGACGCGCTCACCGGGCTCGTCCGCTTCGGCTTCCGGCTCTACAACCCCGCGTCCGGGCGGTGGACTACGTCCGACCCGGCCCGGTTCGATGGCGGCGGCAACCTGTACCGCTACGTCGGCAACAATCCGGTCCAGTACCGCGATCCGTCTGGTCTTTTCTGCGTCGGCGGGGAGCTGTTCAAGGGCATCGGCGGCGGTGGCGAGGTCTGCTACAAGGATGGCAAGGCCTCGGCCTGCGCCGAGGTCGGCCTCGGCGTCGGCGGCGGCCTGAAACTCCAGCCCTGGGCGGATCCGAAGAAGAGCGAGCTGTTCGTGCAGGGCGAGATCGGTGTCGGGGCGGGCCCGCTGGGTGTCTCGGCGAGCACGAAGTTCACTAACTGCGGCGACTTCACCGGAGGCAGTCTGGATCTGGAAGTCGATGCCAAGGGCAGTACGCCGCTCGGCGACTTCAGCGCGGAGAATGGCTTCGAACCCGGCACCAACAAAGGCCTCGACAGTCTGGCCGAAGCGTTGCTGAAGCGCGGTGGCAAGATCGGCGCCGTCGCGAAGAAGACCGCCGGCGGTTGCCTCGAGCTGTAGGAGGGGCTTCAGCCCCGACACCGGCCGTTCGACCGCCCACTACGCCAATGAGGAAACCATCATGACACTCAGCCGCACTGTCCTGACCCTTTCCCTGTGGGCAGCGGCAACCGCCGCCACCGCCGCCCCCACCATTGAGGTCATCGGCCTGCAGATCATCCGCGCGAGTCCGGACGGCTTCCAGCCTGACGTCACCCTGGTGGAATTCCAGGTCACCGTCCCGGATGCCCGCATCCTCGGCCTCTCGGAGGATTCCGCCATCGAGTCCTGGGCCGACGACAAGGGAACGAACCTGCTGCAGGAGGCGGAACCGCCACCGGACGACATGGGCATGGGGCAGGTCGTCAGCCGTGTCGTGAACAATATCCGCCACGACCGCGTCTCCGTGGGCGAGGATGGCGACAGCATTCTCATCACCGCGGTCACGGCGGCCAGGCCCGCGAAGGGCGCCGGGACCGTTTCGCTCGACGGCAACCTCGTCCTGCGGGTCGCGGGAACCGGCGAGCGGACCGTGACCCTTGAGAAAGTGTCGCTGGAGGGGGACGACTTCGGCCGCATCCGCTTCCAGGTGGATGGCAAACAGCTGAGCTGCAGTCTCGATTCGGCGAGTGGCACGGCGCAGGACAAGGTCAGCCACTTCTACTGCTACAGTCCGGACCTGAGCCCGCTGCGCTTCGTGGCACGCGAATCGGACGTCGACGTCCCGGCTGGCGACGCGCGGCCCAATCTCGTTGTCGTCGGTCCGGTCGACGACGTGACCATAGACGTGGTGCTGCCCGAGGCAGAGGACCGAGAGGTGCCGCTGGACTTGGATATAGGGCTCGGACTCGGGGGCTAGGGCGGGCGGCCTCGACCGGGGGGCGAATCTCCAGTTTTCAATGCGTTATGCGGTCTGTTGCCGAGCCTGCAGTGTGTCATGCTCGTCCTGGTCGCAGTCTACCCGGCGGATAGCCTGCCTGTGAGATATACTGTATCCGGTAATACGGAATTATGTATGCCCCGGACCATCACACTCAAAGCGGACGAGGACTTCGACGAGCTGCTCTCCCGGCTCGCGGCGCGTCTGGATGCGACCCGGAGCGCGGTGATCCGCGAAGCCGTCCGTGAGTACCAGAAGACGCTGGACCGCGAGGCACTTCGCCGCCGCATCCGGGAGGCGTCGCTGAAGACCCGGCGCCAGGCAGCCGGGATCGTCGACGAACTCGATGCCGCGAGCGCCGACGGGCTCTAGCAAATGCGGCCGCGGCGGGGCGGGATCTACCTCGCCAACTTCAATCCCTCCA
>Ga0102928_1002365_pt1 | contig 11279 bp, 7 predicted proteins | sample SalPonR1_B_D1_MG_FD_78504 | JGI IMG/M metagenome (GOLD analysis project Ga0102928, IMG submission 78504) | Salt pond soil microbial communities from South San Francisco under conditions of wetland restoration - Salt Pond MetaG R1_B_D1_MG | ecosystem: Environmental > Aquatic > Marine > Intertidal...
AAGCCCTCTGCGACAATGTCATCCAAAGCAACCCGCTTGGTGACCAGTTGATCGGCGCTGAAATACCCTTGGGTCATCAGCGCCATGACCGCCGGATAGACATTGCGATAGGCGATGGTGCCTTGTAGCTGGCGCTCCTTGAGCACGACTGTGTTGGGCTGGAACGAGGCCTCCTGTTCCCAGATCGACACGACCAGAACCTGTCCCTCGTGGCGGGTGGCGTCGATGCATTGTGGCAGAACCTGAGGCACGCCGGTCACCTCAAAGGCGACGTGAACCCCAGCCGTGGCCTCGCGGATCGCCGCGACGGCATCCGTTGTTGTCGGATCTATCGCCGACGTCGCGCCGAGGTCGAGTGCCTTTTGCCGCCGCACCTCCGAGGGCTCCACGACGTGAATCTCTGACGCGCCGGCAACGCGCAGCGACTCCACCACCAGAAGCCCGATTGGACCCGCGCCAAAGACAGCCGCCTTGTCGCCGGCCTTGATCTTGGACAGGCGCACAGCGTGCAAGGCGACGGCAGCGGGCTCCACGAGCGCGCCCTGTTCCATCGAAAGCGCTTCGGGCATCTTGTGAACCATGCGCGCCGGGACAACGCTATGGGTGGCAAAGCCGCCGTGCCCGCCGGACAAGCCGACAAAACCGAGGCTGTCACAGAGGTTGTATTTGCCTTCGAGGCAGGCCGGGCACTCCCCGCAAGCAAAGATCGGTTCGATGGCGACGCGGTCGCCCACCGCAAGATCTGTGACGCCGTCGCCCAGTTCCGAGACGGTACCACAATACTCGTGCCCCATGGTGATCGGCGCCTTGTCGTGGCTCAGCGGGTGGTCTTCGTCCACGGGCACAAAGATCGGCCCGGCGAGGTATTCATGCAAGTCGCTGCCACAGATCCCGGTCCATGCGACCTTGACCTTCACCTCGCCCTTACCGGGTTTTGGTTCCGGGATATCTTCGACGCGAATATCCTTCACGCCATGCCAACGTGCTGCTTTCATTTCTTTTCTCCAATGTCAGTAAGGGGTGCGCCCGGCGGGAGGAAGCTGCCGGGCGCTTGGGCGCGCCACCTCGGGCGCTGCCCGGTCATCGCATCACGACAGGTGATGCACGTCTTGCAGGCCGTAGACGGGGGTGTCGATGCCTTCCATCCGCGCCTTCAGTTGCAACGCAAGGTACAAAGAGTAATGGCGAGACTGGTGCAGATTTCCGCCATGGAACCAGAGGTTGTCCTGCTGAGTCGGCTTCCACATGTTGCGCTGCTCGCCTTCCCAGGGGCCGGGGTCCTTGGTGGTGTCGGAGCCGAGCCCCCAAACCTTGCCAACCTTGTCTGCAACCTCCTGGCTGATCAGGTCTGCGGCCCAGCCGTTCATCGAGCCATATCCTGTCGCCATGACCACCAGGTCGGCGTCCAGATGCGTGCCATCCGACAGCACGACGCCGGTCTCGTCAAAGCGCTCTACCTGGCCTTTGACCAGCCTCACCTCGCCATCAATGATCAACTGGCTGGCGCCGACGTCGATATAGTATCCCGAACCCCGCCGCAGATATTTCATGAACAGGCCAGACCCGTCATCGCCCCAGTCGAGGTCAAACCCGGCTTTCTCAAGTCCGGCATAGAACTCGGCATCTCGCTCGCGCATCTGGTCATAGAGTGGGATTTGGAATTCATGCATGATCCGATAGGGCAGGGAGGCAAAGATCATGTCGGCCTTCTCGGTCGTCACACCGTTGGCCACTGCCTCCTCGGAGTAGAGCGCGCCAAGGCCGATATCCATCAACGTATCGGACCGCACGATATGGGTAGACGAGCGCTGGACCATCGTCACATCGGCATCCGCCTCCCAGAGCGCGGCGCAGATGTCATGGGCCGAGTTGTTCGACCCGACGACCACTACTTTCTTGCCAGTCCAGGCATCCGGGCCGTCGTGCTGCGAGCTATGCTGGATCGTGCCCTTGAAACTGTCCATGCCGGGGAACGCCGGCATGTTGGGCTTGCCGGACATGCCCGTGGCCAGCACCAGATGCGTGGGACGCAAGGTGACCTCTTCGCCGTCGCGGTTGACGGTGACGGTCCAGGTGCCGGCGGCCTCGTCGAACTCGGCGCTGGTGACTTCGGAGCGGCTCCAGTAGTTCAGCTCCATGACCTTGGTGTACATCTCCAGCCAGTCGCCCACCTTGTCCTTCGGCGTAAAGACTGGCCAGTTTTCGGGGAACTTGATGTAGGGCAGGTGATCGTACCAGATCGGGTCATGCAGGCAGAGCGACTTGTAGCGTGACCGCCACTGGTCGCCGGGCCGGTCATGCTTGTCGAGAACTATGGTCGGCACGCCAAGCTGGCGCAGGCGCGCACCAAGGGCGATGCCGCCCTGCCCACCACCGACGATCACCGTGTATGGCTGCTCGGTATAGCCAAGCTCGGCGGCTTCGGCTTCGCGTTTTTCCTTCCACGACTTCCTGTTCTTGGCGGCGCCGTGTTCTGCGCCCATAGGGCGACGCTTGCCGCTGTTCTCCTCGAAGCCCTTCAATTCCTGTAGCGCCGTCAGCAGGGTCCAGATCCGCCCATCCTTCAGGCGCATCAAGCCCCATCCCCGGCCGACGGCGGTTTCGAACGTGATCCAAGCGGTGACGACACCGCCATCCTCGTCGGGCGTTTCGCCGTCCTGAATGGCGAACGCGTGCGGCTTTGTGTGTTTCAGTTGCGCCGCCAACAGGTTCTGAACACCGGACGGCCCCTCTACCGTCTTGAGGTTCCATGTCACGGCGACCAGGTCACGCCAGTAACTGTCAGTGGCAAAGAGCGCGCTTGCTGCCTGCGCGTCGCCTGCCTCCAAGGCGACGTTCAGGCTGTCGAGCACCTCTTGCACCTGCGTTGTGACTGTCGAGTCGAGCATTGCGTTTCCTCCTCATCAGCAATGTGATGAGGACAGAGTGGCGAAAGGACGTGCGGGCGTTCCACGGGAATCAGGGGAATATCGCCCTCGATGTGGTTGCGGCGCCGCAGCATGTTGCATGCGCAACATTGCGCAACACCTCAGTCGGGCGCGCGCAACCCCTCTTTGCGGATACGGCGCAGAACCGTCGACCGGTTGACCCCCAACCGGCGCGCAGCGCGGGCCATGTTCCAGTTGCAGGCGTCCAGAACCGCCTCCAGACCCTGCTCCTGCGCGCGCGACCGCGGGGCGGCAGGCAGATCCGGCAGATCGATCACGGTGGTTTGCGCCATCGCGCAGGCCACATCCAGCGCATTGCCAAGCTCACGCAGGTTGCCCGGCCAGTCGCGCGCAGTCAGTTCGGCCCGCGCCGAAGGTGTCAGGCGCATCTCGCCCCCACGGCGGCGCCGGAGCAGACGATCAATCAACCAGCCGAGGTCCTGCCTTTCGCGCAGAGGCGGCAATTCCAGTGTCGAGCCCGACAGCCGGAAATAGAGCGCAGAGGGCATGATCTTCAGCTCCATCAGATCAGAGGGCGTGTATCCGGTGGTCGAAATCGGGCGCATATTCGGATGCGCATCCAGAAGCCCCGCCAGCACCCGTGCGGTGTCCGGCTGCAGATCCTCGATCCGTCGCAGCAGCAACGTTTCCGGCCCCGATTGTCCGGCGAGCGCTTCACGCATCTCTTCGGGACGCATTCCCGCGCATTCCAGCGCAATGAAACCACCGCGTCGAGAGGCCATGTGAATGGCGCGGGCCAGCTTGGTCTTGCCGCTGCCGCTTTCGCCACAGATGAGCAGCGGCACTTCGGTCGGCGCGAGCCGTTCGGCCTGCGTCAGGAGCCGGGTCATCGTCGGATCGCGTCCGGCCAGAGTTGCCTGAAAACCGCCACGCGCATGTCTTTCGGGAGAGTCCGATTCCGGGCGGATCCTGCGTGGGGCCTGCGGCGCGATCGCGTGGCCGAAGACCGCGCCCCCATCGGCCAAAGCGACGACCCTTTCTTCTGTGGGGCGGTCGCGCATCAGGTCAGGCAGGTCATCGACGCTCAACCCCAGAAGGCAATCGATCCGCTCGCCTATCAGGCTCTTGCCGCGTGACAGCATCCGCGTTGCGGCATGCGTGGCCCCGATCACCCGACCTGTTCCGTCGAGTGACACGGCCGCTTCCGGATCCACGTCGAGGAATTCTGGGCTGGACGAAAACCGCAGCACCCACTCGCGACGGCTCGCCGCCATGAGATTCGCCATCTCGACCCGCCGGGCCGCCGCCGTCACAAGGGACATGGCGAGGTTCTGGCTGCTTTTCGGCGCCGGAGAGCGCAGCAGAGAGATATCCAGAACGGCCGCAAGTTGCCCGACGCTGTCGTAGATCGGCGCTGCAGTACATGACAGCCCCGTATGTGCGTTTCCGAAGTGATCGTCCTGATGCACGGTCACCGGCTCGCCCGTGAAGATGCAGGCCCCCACACCGCAGGTGCCGGCAATGTCTTCGGACCAGTTCGAGCCGAGGTAAAGACCTGCGTTTCGCAACTCTTCGACAAACAGATCGTCCCCGAAAAAATCGACGCAGACGCCTTTTGCATCCGTCAGCAACAGAACATAGTTCTGTCCGGTCACCTGCCGAAACAGGCTTTGCAGGCTGGATCGCGCCGCGCCTATCATCCAATCGGCCTGATCGCGGTGTATGCGAAACTCTGTGTCCGTCACGATATGGGCCGGATCACTGCGCGTTGGGTCCATCCCATAGAGCTCGACGCATCGACGCCAGGAGGCATCTACGTAAACGTCTCGACCAGACGCATGACCGTCCAGAACCTGCGCGATTTCCTCGACATGATGACTCTCAACCATGAAATCCTCCCGTGTAGAAGATAGCACAAACAACAGGTGTGCGCACAAAGGAAGACTATGGTCTGGGGCTTTGCTGCTTTCAAACCGAGCCAGTTTGCGTGGCAAGGCCCTCGGGGGGGATGGGCTCAAAGCGGCCGGACTTCGGCGGCATGCCACACGCCAGCAATGGGCCGTTCGCGTCCCACAGGCGCTGTCGCGCTGTTCCCCTTGCGCCGCAACGCAGTGAAGGTCTGCTGTAAAATCAAACCGCGCGCTTGAACTACCAAACCGCCCTTACCGCTCTGGCGCGGGCAATCGATCAGACGGATTTGAATAGGCGTCTCGGCACTGGTCGTGATCCTATGCAGGTTCCGAGCACATGTAAGGGAAAAACTGATGCAATTTCAAATGTCAGACAATTGATTGTCAGACTCATTTTTTGCGCATAATGTTCTGAGGGACGTTGATTTTCTGGCGTTTGTTTTCGAGTTGGAGGAGCAGGCTTAGTCTGCGACGGCACGCAAAGTGGCGTTGGGCGACAGCTAGGCAACTACGAAAACCGGGGGGGAGGGAACCCCGCAATTTTGGCCCTGTGGCCCAAAAAACCTAGCCCGCCAAAGCGGGTCTTTTCGCAAACGGGAGGACCACCATGAACCTGAGACCTGATCCAACATTCCACGCATCTCCAAAGCTTGCCATGCAAGCCCCGGTGGAGAACTACGCCTTCACCGTCATGCTCAGCCCCGATGGCTCGCAATCTGATGGCATTGCCGTGATTGATCTCAATCCGAAATCCGACACCTACGGCGAAATCGTCCATCAGGTGATCGTGCCAAACAAGGGCGATGAATTTCACCACTTCGGCTGGAACGCCTGTTCGTCGTCTTTGTCGCCACTGACCGGCCACGCCTTTCTGGAACGCCGCTACCTGATCGTGCCCGGCATCCGATCCTCACGCATCTACATCATTGACGTGAAAGACCCTTTGAAGGCTCATATCCACAAGACGATCGAGCCGGAGGAGCTGTTTGAGAAAACAGGATACTCGCGCCCCCACACGATCCACTGCGGGCCCGAGGGTATCTACGTCTCGACCCTTGGGGGCGGCGGCGAGGACGGCACCGATGGTCCCCCTGGTATCTTCATCATGGATTGTGAGACCTTTGAGATCATCGGCCGCTACGAGATGGACCGCGGCAAGCAGGACAAGCACTACGACTTCTGGTGGAACCTGCCGCAAGACTACATGGTGTCCTCCGAATGGGGCTTGCCGCCGCAGTTTGAAAACGGCGTCGTGGCCGAGGATTTGCTGTCCAACAAATACGGCCACTCGATCCACTTCTGGGATCTGCGCGCGCGCAAGAATATCCAGACCATTGATCTAGGTGAGAATTACCAGATGGCGCTGGAAATCCGGCCCGCGCATGATCCTACCAAGTCCTACGGCTTCTGCGGTGTGGTCGTGGACACCACCAACCTGCAAGGCGCGATCTTCACATGGTGGCGCGATGACGACGGGGTGTGGCAGGCCAAGAAGGTCATCACCATTGATCCACGCCCAGAAGACGCTGAAAATCTGCCACCGCTCTTGAAGGGCTTCGGCGCGGTGCCACCACTGGTCACCGACATCGACCTCAGCCTCGATGACAAATACCTCTACGTCGCATGCTGGGGATTGGGAGAGATGCATCAATACGACGTGTCAGACCCGTTCAACCCAAAGCTGGTGGGCAAGGTCGAGGTCGGTGGCATTGCCAAAGGCGCGGCCCACCCCAATGGCAAGCCCTTCGCCTTCGGTCCGCAAATGGTCGAGATCAGCCGCGATGGCAAACGCGTCTATTGGACCAACTCGCTTTACTCGACTTGGGACGAGCAGTTCTATCCCGATGATGAAGGCGGACAGATGGTTATGGCGGACGTGGGCGAGAACGGGGGGCTGACGTTGAACAAGGACTTCTATATTGATTTCCCCACAGGCTTGCGATCCCACCAAATCCGCTTGGAGGGCGGTGATTGTTCGACCGACAGCTTCTGCTACCCCTCTGTCTAGGTGTTTGGCGAACTGAACACGGTGGCGGCTCTTTGGGGGGCCGTCACTTTTTCAGGCATTTACCATGGTCTGAACCCCGGTATGGGCTGGCCGCTCGCGGTGTCGGCAGCCTTGATGGAGCGAAAACCAAGCGCAATGCCGAAGGCGCTAGCCATGCTGGCATTCGGGCACTTTATCGCCATGATCGGTATTCTGCTGCCGTTCTCCCTGATGATCTTCTTGGTGCAGTGGCAGGCTCAAATTCGCTTCGGAGCAGGCGTTTTGGTAATCGCCATGGGCCTGTATCTGCTGATCAACCGCCGCCATCCGAAGGCCCTCGCCCGCGTCCACCCGGCCCGTCTGGTGCTCTGGTCCTTCCTCGCGGCGACGGCCCATGGTGCAGGCTTGATGCTGGTGCCGATCTACCTCGGTATTTGCGCCATCGGAGCGGAGGAGACAGGGCACTTGGCGGCTCAAGCGTTGATGTCCAATAATGTCCTGACTGCCTTCGCCGTCGCGCTTGTCCATACGTTTTCGATGACCCTGGCAGGTGGTGTTTTCGCCGTGATTATCTACCGCTGGCTGGGCCTGAAATTCCTGTCCCGTACGTGGTTCAACCTCGACATCGTCTGGGCGCTAAGCCTGATCGCAGTCGGCGCATTCGGAATTGCGTCGGCTTATTGGGGGCACTGAGAAGAACCGTTTCTCGAACCATCGCACCTCAAGCATGGCAAATATCCTTGCCGCACCTGTGTCGCCCAGTGATTCCAAATGCTGCGCAGGCAATCACGGTCCGCTTCGTGGAGGTTGCAGTGCCGCGTCGATGACCCGGACCCCGGTCCGCAATGGGTCGGAAACCACACCCACCGGGATCGGCCCAGGGGAGTCCTGCCCCGCCGGGGACAGGGGGTGAGGGGCAGCTTGGGCGCGTCGTGAGGGGCGGCATGACAGATTCCTTTCGCGGGATGCCTGGCAGCATCGCGCAAAAGGGTTAAGGCCGGGTGAATGCGGCGTTGCGCGGCGGTCGCGATGGGATTTTGTACAAAAGCTGCGCCAGCAGGGCCGGATTACGTACGAAAGCGCCGTACAAACCGGACGTTTTGTACGCGGCGCGGCGGCTCAGGTGATCGTCTCCAGACGCTCCTTGCTCAGGTCGCCGGGCACGATCGTGACCGGTATCGGCAGGGTGCCGGAATTCTTGGTAAGCTGCGTCACCAGCGGCCCCGGCCCGCCTTTTCCCGTCCCCGCGCCCAGAACCAGAATGCCGATCTCCGGGTCGTCCTGAACCTGCGCGATGATCTCCGACACCGGCTCGCCTTCGCGAATTACCAGTTCAGGATCAACACCTTGCTTGTCGCGCATCCATTTGGCGAAGACCTCGAAATGGGCGTGAATCCTTTCACGCGCCTCCTCGCGCATGATGTCGCCCACCCCGATCCAGTGGTTGAACTCCTCGGGCGGGATCACCGCCAGCACCTCGACCCCGGCTTTGGTATTCGCCGCCCGCATCGCCGCAAAGCGCATCGCATTGAGGCATTCACGGCTATCGTCCAGAACGACCAGAAACTTGCGCATATGTCATTTCTCCCTTGGGCGGCATCATGAGCGCGATTTGCGCGCGGGGCAATAGATTGAATACAGGCAATTGTAAAATAAAGGTTTTTTCAGTGGAACGTGCCCGCGACTCGGCCCAGCAGCATGAAGGCGCGGGCGGTGCGCGTGTCCGAGAGCTCCGAGATTTCCGAGTCCGTGGCGGTCTCGGCGAACTGGGTGAACATCCGGTCGAACAGGCGCAGGAAATGATGTGCCGCGTCGCGGAAAATCGAGTCCTGCTTCATCCGCGCCGCCGTCAGTGCCAGCGACGAGCGGTCCCGTACCCCGCCCAGCGCCGCCACCGCGCGCCCCCTCTCGCCCGCGCCAAAACGGCGCCACAGTTCCGGGCGGGCCATGTCGGGCTTGAGGTCGTCCATGTAGATGCCGTCATGCGACAGCAGCGTCAGCACATCCTGCGCCGCCTGGATCAGCTGCGCGGTCTGGCGGTCCTTGAGGGCCTTGCGCAAGGCAGCAAAGCCCTCGCGGTCGTCGGGGGTCTCGGGAAAGTTCAGCGCCCGGATGAAATCCGCGCGCCCCAGCGGCGGCTGCATGTCCTCGGCGGTGGTGCCCAGAGGCAGCGCCACCTGATCGTCCTCGCACGCCTCAGCCGGCTCCGGTGCGGGCGGCGGCGGGGCCGCCTCGGCCTGCCGCGTCGAGGTGAACATCGCCAGCGCGGTCTCGGCCTTGCGCTGCGCGGCGGCGATCTCGTCCAGCTTGCGGGTAACCGACGGTTCGCTGACAGCGTGGCGCTCCTGGTTCTGCGCCACATAGGTCTGGCGGATCGCGTCTATCGCAGCCTGAAGGCGCTGGCTTTCCTCGCGCATCACCCTTGACGCGCGCGCCGCCGTGGCCGCCACCCAGATCATCGCCACCGGCATGAAGATCGCCAGCATGATCATGATGAACCGCAGAATGCCGCCGGGCGAGGCGGCGTCCGGGCCGGTGTCCAGCACGATGAAAAAGACCGCAGCCGCCGTCAGCCAGACGAACGACAACGCGAGAGCGATCACCTCGATTCCGGTGATTCGCTCCTTGATGCTTCGGTCATAGACCCCCAGCGGGGGTGCGGGCGAATCCTTGCGCTCGGCCATGATGTGCGCTGCCTGTCAGATGTAATCGACTTTTAGCACTTCGTAAGATCGCTCGCCACCGGGCGTGCGCACTTCGACGCTGTCGCCTTCTTCCTTGCCGATCAGGGCACGCGCAATGGGCGATTTCATGTTCAGCAGCCCCTGTTCGATATCGGCCTCGTATTCGCCGACGATCTGCCAGGTCTTTTCTTCATCGGTGTCCTCGTCCACCAGCGTCACCGTGGCGCCGAATTTGATCGGGCCCTTCAGCTTGGTGGGGTCGATCACTTCGGCGAGGCTGATCACGCCTTCGAGTTCCTTGATCCGGCCCTCGATGAAGGACTGCTTTTCCTTGGCCGAGTGGTATTCGGCATTCTCGGACAGATCGCCATGCTCACGCGCCTCGGAAATCGCGCGGATGATGGCCGGGCGCTCCTCGGATTTGAGATGCTTGAGCTCTGCCTCAAGGGCGGAGTGGCCCCTGCGGGTCATCGGGATCTTTTCCATTCAAACCGTCCACAATCGTTGCGGGGCCGCACATGTGGCCCCGTCAGGTATCTTTTCGAGTTCGAGGCAGATTGCCCCGAGCGGACAGGACTTTGCAATAGGCGATGCCCCGCCGGTGCCGGTCGGATCATCTAATTGGGTCTTTTGCCGCTTTCACCACCTGATTACGTCGTGTTTCAATTGACCTTCGCCGCGGCGGCGCGCTAACCACATGCGCAACTTTGTTACCTGCCAGCTACGCCTTGGGAAAGGATGCACCTCATGTCCGAAGTGACACGCGAAGCCATGGAATACGATGTCGTGATCGTCGGCGCGGGCCCCGCGGGCCTGAGCGCCGCGATCCGCCTCAAGCAGCTTGACCCCTCGCGCGAGGTCGTCGTGCTGGAAAAGGGGTCCGAAGTGGGCGCGCATATCCTGTCGGGCGCAGTGCTGGACCCCTGCGGCCTCGATGCGCTTATCCCCGACTGGAAAGACAAGGGCGCGCCGCTGAACACGCCGGTAAGGCAGGACAATTTCTACATGCTGGGCGAAGCCGGAAAGATCCGCGTGCCAAACTTTCCGATGCCACCGCTGATGAACAACCACGGCAATTACATCGTCTCGATGGGTAATGTCTGCCGCTGGATGGCCGAGCAGGCCGAGGAGCTGGGCGTTGAGATATTCCCCGGCATGGCCTGCTCCGAAGTGGTCTACGGCGATAACGGCGAAGTGAAGGGCGTGGTCGCGGGCGAATTCGGCCGCAACCCCGATGGTACGCCCGGCCCGTCCTATGAGCCGGGCATGGAACTGCATGGCAAATATGTCTTCCTCTCCGAGGGCGTGCGCGGCAGCCTCGCCAAGGAAGTGATCGCCAAATACGATCTGAGCGCCGGGAAGGAGCCCCAGAAATTCGGCCTCGGGATGAAGGAAATCTGGGAAATCGACCCCGACAAGCACAACGAGGGCGAGGTCACGCATACGATGGGCTGGCCGCTTGGCAAGAACGCGGGCGGCGGGTCGTTCATCTATCACCTCGAAAACAACCAGGTCTATGTCGGCTTCGTGGTTCACCTGAACTACAAGAACCCGCATCTTTACCCCTATATGGAGTTCCAGCGCTTCAAGCATCACCCGATGGTCGCCGAACTGCTGAAAGGCGGCAAGCGCGTGGCGTACGGTGCGCGCGCCATTTCCGAGGGCGGCTATCAGTCGATGCCCAAGATGGTCGCGCCGGGCGTGGCGTTGCTGGGCTGTTCGGTGGGCATGGTCAACGTGCCGCGCATCAAGGGCAACCATAACGCCATGCTCTCGGGCAAGGCCGCCGCCGAGGCTGCGCATGCCGCCA
>Ga0102928_1002366_pt1 | contig 11275 bp, 9 predicted proteins | sample SalPonR1_B_D1_MG_FD_78504 | JGI IMG/M metagenome (GOLD analysis project Ga0102928, IMG submission 78504) | Salt pond soil microbial communities from South San Francisco under conditions of wetland restoration - Salt Pond MetaG R1_B_D1_MG | ecosystem: Environmental > Aquatic > Marine > Intertidal...
CAGAACGTCGGATGTCTCTTCGATGCTCAAACCCCCAAAAAATCGCAGTTCCACCACTGTGCAAATTCGTTCATCCAGTCTTTTTAATTCATCCAGAGCGTCGTTGAGTACCAGGATTTGTTCAGCATGTTCATGAGCCTGCAAATTATTTATGTCAATATCCACTTTTGAAAATTCTCCGCCGCGTTTCAGGGCTTTCTTTTTCCGTGCATAATCAACCAAAATCTGGCGCATGGAGCGAGCGGCAATTGCAAAAAAATGAGCCCGGTCATTATAATCTACGGTAGACTGATCTATCATTTTTTCATACGCTTCGTGTACCAGCTCGGTCTTACAAAGTGTATGATCAGAATATTCTTTGTTCAGTTGTTTCTGAGCAAGCAATCTGAGCTTCTCGTAAACAAGCGGGTAAAGAGAATTGTAAGCCTCTTTGTCGCCACTGCTCGCTTTAACAAGTAGTTTTGTGATCTCCATCGGAAATTGTGATGTTTGAAATAAATAATCTTAATGCCAACCAGTTGCTGCTAAAAAACATTCATACAATTACAGCCTTTCCAAATCCCTGTTATTAATACTGTATCTAATAAAGTAATAAAATATTTAATAGTAAAGCGGACAGAGTTTTTATCTGTTAGAAAAATCAAATAAAACCGGTATAAAGATATCAGGGATTTTGTATTTTTGTGTAACCAAAAACAAAGAAAACCATACATGAAACGAATACTCTCAGCTACCATCATTTTAATCTCATTGATATTCATTTCATGCGCCGAAAATGATTCAATGACTGAAAACCCTTTTTTTGAAAAAAGTGAGCTTCCGCTTGAAGCACCTCAATTTGATGCAATAAACGATGATCACTACTTGCCTGCTCTCCTGGAAGGGATAGGTATTGAGAAAGATGAAATCGGTACTATCGCAGATAATACGGAGCCGCCGACATTTGATAATACAATTGTGGCAATGGAGAAAACCGGGGCACTGCTGAACCGTGTTCAAAGTGTGTTTTTTAATATGACATCTGCTCATACAAATCAAAAAATCCAGGAAATCCAGGCCGAAATTGCTCCAAAACTTGCCGCTCATTCAGATGATATCTACCTGAACCGTGCTCTATTTGAAAGAGTTGAAACTCTATACAATAAAAAAGATGAGCTTGGCCTCGATCCGGAATCTCTGAAACTTCTGGATGACACCTATCGCGACTTCATCAGGGCGGGTGCAAAATTATCGGAAAGCGGGCAGAAAAGAGTTCGTGAAATAAATGAAAGGCTTTCATCACTTACTACCGAATTCCAGGAGAAACTTCTTGAAATGACCCGGGAACGTTCTGTACTGATAGATACTGAAGACGAACTTGAAGGGTTGAGTTCAGACAGGATTCGTGCTGCTAAACAGGCCGCAGAAGAACAGGGCCACGAAGGTAAGTACCTGCTCTCAATAACAAACACAACGCGTCAGCCGGTGCTTACCTCATTGAAGAGAAGAGATGTGCGCGAAAAAGTCTGGAAAGCTTCTGCTTACAGGGGAGTCGGTGAAAACGGTGGTGTCAACACGCAGCCTCTGCTGCTCGAAATGGTTAAACTACGCAGCGAACGCGCCCAGCTGCTGGGTTATGAAAACTATGCAACCTATGCTCTCGATCCGCAGACAGCAGAAAATCCGGGAAATGTACTGGATATGCTGACCGGCCTGATTGATCCTTTAAACCGGAATGTAAAAACCGAGACTCAATCAATCCGCGATATGATGAGAAAAGACGGGATTCAGGACGAGGTACAGGCATGGGACTGGCAATACTATGCTGAAAAAGTGAGAAGCGAGAAATACGATATTGATGAAAATGAAGTCAGGGCGTACTTCGAACTGGATCGTGTTCTAAAAGATGGTGTTTTTTATACAATGAATCGACTTTTTGGAATAACATTCGAAGAGCGGACCGACCTTCCCGTTTATCACCCCGATGTAAGAGTGTTTGATGTATATAACGAGGATGGCAGCCGCCTTGGACTTTTCTATGGAGATTTCTTTGCAAGAGACTCAAAACGCGGCGGTGCCTGGATGAGCTCCTATGTGAGTCAGTCTCACCTCCTCGATAAAAAACCGGTAATTGTGAATGTACTAAATATACCCAAACCTGCCGCGGGTGAACCGGCTCTCATAAGTTTTGATAATGCAACAACACTGTTTCACGAAATGGGGCATGCGGTTCACGGACTGTTTTCTGATGTGAAGTATCCGTCGCAGTCAGGTACGTCTGTTCCCCGTGATTATGTAGAGTTTCCTTCCACATTCCAGGAAGACTGGGCAATACATCCTGAAGTTTTGGCTAACTACGCAGTGCATTATGAAACCGGCGAAACTATACCACAGGATCTGCTCAACAAGCTGATTGAGGCAAGAGAATTTAACCAGGGGTTTGATACCTATGAGTACCTCGCATCAACGCTGGTTGATATGCAATGGCATCTTCTGAATGAATCAGAACTGCCGGAAAATGTCAGTGAATTCGAGAGAGAGACCCTCAGTTCGTTCGGGCTCACACATCCGGCCATTCCGCCAAGATATAAATCTCCATACTTTGCCCACATATTTTCGGGCGGATATTCTGCCAATTACTACTCATACATCTGGAGTGAAATACTCGCAGCGGATGCGTTTGCCTTTATGAGAGAGAATGGCGGCCTGAACCGGGAGAACGGCGAAATGCTCAGAACCCACATACTTTCAAAAGGAGGGAGCCAGAGGCCAATGGATCTCTATTACAATTTCCGCAACGGGGAGCCTGAAGTCAAAAACCTCCTGGAACGCAGGGGACTTGCCGGTAAGAAATTATAAATTGAGAATTAAGAATTAAGAATTGAGAATTACGTAAGGGGAATGGGATGGTCACGTTTACTGCCTGCGGCGATGCTATGAATTGTGCACCACCTGAAAAGCTGTTTCGCCGCCATTCTAAAAGTGGTGTCCTGTCATGTCGAGCGCAGGCCCGGCAGCCGGACCTGTAACAGCAGGTCGGTGTGTTTTTCTGTCGGGACGCAGCCGAGACATCTCCCTGGTATGGCTGCTGTTTTGTCACGAGGATGGTTCGCAGGGTGATACTGATAACGGCTTTAAATCGTTTGAATTAAATACTCAGTATAATAACCGGATACTGCATTCTTACTTCCACTTTACTTTTTTGACCAGAAGCCAGATTCCAAACAATACAAGCGGAATACTCAGCCACTGACCCATATTGATTGCCCAGTCGGTGGCGAACTCAGCCTGAGGCACTTTTGTGAATTCCAGAAGAAATCTGCCTGTAAAAAGAATAACAAGGAAACTGCCAAATATGGCACCTTCGGGTGGTTTTTTGTCATATTTGTAGTAGATACCCATCAAAACCACAATCAGAAGAACACAGAGAAGCGATTCGTATAGCATGGTTGGATGGCGCGGAACCATATCAACGCGTTCAAAAATGATTGCCCAGGGAAGATCCGTAGCACGGCCAAGAATTTCAGAGTTAAAAAAGTTGCCGATCCGGATAAACATCCCGCCAACAGCAACTCCGGGTACAACCCGGTCGGCCAGCCACCAATAGGTCATGTTGGGAGTTCGTTTTACATAAAGGTACATGGCAATCAAAATAGCTATAGCGGCCCCGTGGCTTGCAAGACCTCCCTGCCAGATTGCAGGTATCAGCATCGGGTTCCGGAGATAGTATTCAAGATCATAGAAAATTACATGCCCAAGTCGGGCTCCGATTACCGTTGCGATAAGCACGTAAATCAGAATACGATCAAGTTCTTCCTGTGTTCGTCCGGCATCCCGGTATAATTTACCCGTCAGCATGTAACCGAAAATAAAGCCGCTGGCAAACATCACGCCATACCAATAGGGCTGTATAGGGCCGATAGATGAAAAGGACGGAGAATCGATAACCAAAAAAGGAAGCTGACCTGCAATCAGGGCACCAAAAATGAGAAGAAGTTGTTTCCAGAACGGAATATTAATTTCAGCGGGTTTAGATGACTTTTCACTGAGCTCTGGCCAGAGTTTTCTTGAAGCAAAGTAATAGACAATGCCTGCCAGAATCAGCCCGTAAATGGAAATAGAAAAAGGAAGAGATAATTCCGGGATGGTAAAAGCTACAGGATCTGTGTCCCAGACTATATAATCTGTGTTGTTCATTTTAGAAATTTTTATAAATCAGATGCGAAAATACAAAAGCTTCAGCTCGATTGCAGATTATATTTGGTTTCAATACTATCCGTAACAATTCAGATTTTTTAGAAAATATTCAAAATTGCTTTCCAAGATCTTTTACTTATAGTTTCACTGTAATAATCCCAACGACTTTTCTCGCTGAGTCTCGCAGATGAATACGCAGTGTTTCGCTGATATTCTGTGAAAATCTGCGCAAAACTCAGCGGTAATCTGCGAGAAACAAATACGATTTACATTTTAAAAAAGAATTGGTTTGGATGGTATTGATTTGGTTAGAATATCAGCTTTTTTCAATTTTAGTAACCTTTTACCTCACCATCACCACGCGGATCAGCTGCTCCGTACTTTACTCCGTCCTCATCCACATAAATAATATGCATTCTGCCGATAGTCGGAATAAAAGTAATTTCATGTCCGCGTTCACTCAAAATGGATTTGGTATCCGGTGAAATACCATACTCTTCCAGGTAGAGTGTGTCTGGCAGCCATTGGTGATGAAATCGGGGTGCTGAAATAGCCTGCTGAGGATTCATTTCAAACAGGAGCACATTCAATATATTTTGCAGAGTTGCTGTAATAATTCTTGGTCCGCCTGCAGCTCCGGCAATCATTTTCACCTTACCGTTTTTTGTGACAATTACCGGGCTCATACTGCTTAGCATTCGTTTGCCCGGTTCAATGGCATTGGCATCTGCTCCGATAAGGCCAAACATATTGGGTTCACCCGGTTTTGCAGAAAAATCATCCATTTCGTTGTTTAAAAGAAAACCTGCATCAGAAACACTCAGGTAACTGCCAAAGGAACCGTTCAGCGTGGTGGTTACTGCAACTGCATTTCCGTTTTTGTCAATAACTGAAAAATGTGTGGTTTGTGATGATTCAAGTGTTTGATTGAATTCTCCTTGTGAAACGGCCTCACTTTGTGTAGCCTCTGACATCCGGAAGTCGTTCATTCTTCTATCAGCATAATCTGCCGAAAGCAGTTCTTTCATTGGAATGTCGGTGTAGTCGGGATCACCCAGGTAAAAATTTCTGTCAGCAAAGGATCGCCTCATAGCTTCAGCAATCAGGTGAATGTAGTCTGCTGAATTGAAGCCGTACTGTTTTGGATTCTTCTCTTCAATCATTTGCAAAATCTGTTTTATAACCACACCACCGCTGGATGGAGGCCCCATCATGTAAAGTGTGTGACCATCAAATTCAGCGTTCACAGGTTCCCTCCACTCACTGCGGTACTCGCGCAAATCCCTGAGTTCAATCAGTCCGCCGGTTTTGCGCATCTCTTCAATGATCTGATTAGCAGTAACACCGGAATAAAATCCATCTCTGCCATATCGGGCAATGCGTCTGAGCGTTCTGCTTAAATCTTCCTGGATAAAAAGATCACCTCTTTTCCATTTTTCACCACCCGGTTTTACGAAGTAATTTTCAGAAGATTCAAACATGCTCAATTTATCAGCCCTGTTGTTCAGGTCTTCGGCATGATTGTAATTTAACTTATAGCCGTCTCTTGCAAGCCTTATTGCCGGCTCCATGATCACTTCAAGAGGCATTGTGCCATATCGCTCGAGGGCACTTAGCATACCGTCGACCGTTCCGGGAACTCCGATAGCCAGAGCACCTTCACGGCTTTTTTCCGATACATATTCTCCCGATACATCCAGGTACATATCCCTGTGTGCTTTAGCCGGTGCCTTTTCACGAAAATCGAGCGTCCGGACAATGCCATCATTCAGATGAAGGACCATAAATCCGCCGCCGCCGATGTTGCCTGCTCTCGGCAGGGTGACAGCAAGAGCAAACTGTACTGCAATAGCAGCATCAACTGCATTGCCACCCTTATTCAGTATTTCGATACCTGCGCGGGATGCATCTTTATCAGCAGACGAAACCATTCCGTTTTCATAAGGTGCAGACCATCCGGCTTGTGAAAAACTTTTGAAAGGACTGACCAGGAGGAAGAGAATAAGAAAGAGTAAGTGTGAAAAACGATAAATCATATCTTTGAATAACATCATTAAATTAACAGGTGAGTAATATAATTTAATCTTATCTTAAATAGTAAAAAGAGTTCCGGCCGGTTTTGAGGTATCTGTTTATCAGCCGTATATTGTCGGGCTTACAGCTAAACTATAAATGAATATTTTGCCTGTTCACAAAAAAATAAATAGAAACAGCATCTTGCTAAAGGCTGTATCAATCTTACTGATAGCGCTGATTGGATTCCTGATGGCCGGCGACTCCACGCTGAATGAGAAGCTCCTATCTATTAGAATGATGCTATACCTTGGATCCGGGCTTGTTGCTTTTGCCATTCCCTATATTCTGTTTCCGGACCGGAATATTACAATTTACCAGCTTGGTAACAGCTCACCGGATGAGCTTCGCAATCATATATGGAAACGTTGTAAAACAATTTGGCTCATGATCCTCTGGCTGCTCTTTGTGGTTGTATTCACAGATATCCGGTCACCTTTTGGTCAGCTGACAGATAAAGTTCTGATTTTTTTATATGGTACATCTTTTTTTACAGGCCTCCTCTACTATTCTATATCCAGGTATTTTCAAATAGGCCGGCACTCGCAGGAGTGGCAGGAAGGTAAAAAAGGGGCCGAAATCAGGAAAAAGATGGCAGACCTTGCTAAGTTTCCGCTTGATCCGGGATCTATACCAAGCTTGCTCAATACCATTGTTATTACAGCCGGGGGAATGCTTCTTGTGGTAACAGGTGCGTTTGTATCTGGCAACTTTGGTATTACGGGCGAAACAGCTGTTGGTCTGATCATATTGACAGGTGGTTATATCTCATGGAAAATGACAAACAGGGAAGCAGATGTTCATTTTTATGCAACAAATGCTTTTTACAGGGAATTTTTTGGCACCGACATAAAAGGAGATGAGCAGTTTCAGCCGCTGGCAGTGAATCAGTTATGGTGGGTGCCGCCGGTAATCCGGGTGCATGTCTGGGCTTTGATAACGCAGCTTGACAGAAAATTACCAACCGGAAGGATTATTGCGATCGGCCATTTCATTGTATGGATTGTTGCATATCAGAGGCCGGGTGAAGATGTTTTAACAGGTGCCTGGGTACTTTTTATTATCGCACATTCTATTTTGCTGCTGCCTACATCAGACAGAGCGATAATGCCTCAATGGTGGCAGCAATTGCTCGATAAACCAGCGGTATGGATGTCCGTGCGATTCTGGATGCAGCTTCGGTGGATTCTGCCGCTTTTGCTGAGCTGTAATGTAATGTATCTCTTTTTCGGAACACCTGACTTTGGTCTGCAGGCCTGGTTCGTACTGCTCTACCTTGCCGTGCACCTGGTAATATCTGCACTGATAACATATAGAATGCACACAACGGTTGAATCGGTATATGAATAAAAAAGTATTACTTACAGAACATCTTACAAAACAGTATAAGGCAGGCAAAACCATATTTAAAGATGTTAGTATGACGTTTAAGCCCCGGGAAATTGTCGGATTGACAGGCCCGAACGGTTCCGGAAAAACAACATTCCTGAGACTACTATCCGTAACATCTTTTCCTACTTCGGGGGTTGTAAAGTATGGAGAAATCAACATTCATAAATCCCCCTACCAGTACCTGAAGTATGTTGGGCTTGTGCATGATGAAGAGAGTCTTCCCCTCCATTTGTCAGCCACGGAGCTTCTGGAATGGATATTGAGAAGCAGGAAACTCTGGAATGATAAATCGCCCGAACAAATCCACTCATTTTTTGACAAGTTCAGCCTGCAGGAGGAGAGAAATGATCCAATCGGAACCTATTCGACAGGGATGAAGAAAAAGGTACAAATTGCAGCAGCTGTGATTTCAAATCCCGATATTTTAATTCTGGATGAACCGCTCCGGGGGCTCGATGTGAAAACCCGTGAAACAACTGTCGATCTCTTACGTAATAGTAGAAATGAAGGGGCCATTATTTTAATGGCAAGTCATACTATGCCTGATTCAGAAGAATTTTTTGATCACGTTATGGAATTTCCACTGCAGAACTGATATTTGATTTTCAATATGGAAAATAAATTTAAAAATCTTAAAAACAGCCTGAATGACCTGGAAGATGAGAATTATTCGCGGTTTGTATCAAAACAGGATCATAGCAGTGACTCCGGCAGCAATTCGATAACAAGATATATTTTACTCGGTGCTTTCCTTATTACATTTATCTTTTATGTATCGAGCCAGAACTTCCGGGTCAATATCAGCCAATGGAATCCTTTTCAATCCATTTCTGAAATCATCAATCAGCCTGATGAAGACCTCCTAAACCGTATGAACACCCTGATGGCTGAAATGGGTTATGAAGGATTGACGCATGAACAATTAACAGAACTCAGAAGTGAGGGTTTAACCGCAACCTATATTGCATCTTTACGGGAGCTTGGGTTTACAGATTTGACAATTGAAGATGCAGTAAGACTTCGGCAGGCTGATGTTTCTGCTACATTTGTGGCAATGATGATGGAACTCGGTTATAACCCGGATATTGAAGATCTGATCCGGCTTCGAAGAAATAATGTTACAGCATTTTATACAAGCAACTTACATGATTTGGGATACACGGATGTTTCCATTGATCAGCTGATCAGGCTGCAGCAAATTGGTGTAACTACCTCACTTATCAGTGAACTCCGCGAGAGTGAAGGAACTGACATAACACTCGATGATATAATCAGGTATAGAATCAGTAATCAGTAAGAAGAGATTCTCAGTTTTTGTTTTTCAGGGAGACAAATCGATAAGGTGTGATCTCTCCGCCGAACATGCTGGTATAAACCTGGGTCAGAATTGCTCCAAAAAGGACAATTTGAATATTGTAGTACACCCAGATGATAAATATTACCAGGGAGCCTGCCGCTTTATAAGTGGTATCAATTCCGGTAGCTGTTAAGAAAATACCCACCAGATATTTACCGGCAAGAAACAGAATAGTTGTGAATATGGCCCCGGCCATTATATCTTTCCAGGGAGCGTTAACATCCGGCAGTATTTTAAATACCAGGGTAAAAAAAGCACTTGCAAATATAATGGTTGATATCTGTGAGATGAATTGAAAGATATGGAGAGTAAATTCCGGCAGAAACTGCTGGAAGAATGGTATTGCTATCGAAAGTATTGACTCAGCCAGAAGAGAAGTCAACAGCAGAACACTTAGAAGGATAATAACTCCAAATGAGATCAGCCTGTTAATCAGGATTTGCCAGACCGAATGAATATGAACATCCTTAACCTCCCAGATCATATTTAAGACATATTTTAACTGGGTGATTACTGTAGTTGCTCCAATTACCATCATTACAACAGCGATGATAGTGGTGAAGAGATTTTCGGGCGTCTGACGCCTGGCTTCCATATAGTCTTGAATTCCGCGGGTAAGTTCAGTGCCTACCAGTGCTTCGAGCTGCTCACTGACCTGGCCGCTGATCAGTTCTTCACTGTAGAATATGCTTGCAAGTGAAATGACCAGTATCAGCAGGGGTGCCACGGAAAATATGGTATAAAAAGCGATTGCTGCTCCCTGTGTAACTATGTCACATTCGATAGCTTTGTTAACTGACCTTATAAAAAGTGTCTTAATTTTATTCCACATGGACCGCCGGTTTAAAGCCGTGAACAGATTTCTTCAAAAACATGCTGCAACTCTTCGTGTGTATTGTAATAGTGAGGAGCGATTCTTAAAAAACCCTGGCGATGAGATATTGAAATTTTTTCATTTTTCAATTCACCAATCAATTTATCTCCATCCACTTCCGCTTTGGTACTGAATGTTACAATTCCTGCTCTCATTTTTGAATCTGAACTGGTATAAAGATTGAACCGGCTGTCATTTTGAATCAGATCAACCAGGAAGCCGGTTAACTTCTGAACTCTTGCTGAGATATTTCCTATACCAATATGAAGCAAATTTTCCAGGGAAGCATTCATTCCCGCGATACCAAGCATATTTGGTGTTCCGTCTTCAAGCCTCAATGCACCGTTTAACCACGGCTGATCGTAATTCAAGAGATCCCAGGGCTCTTCCACAGAAAACCAGCCTGTTCTTACAGGGGTGAAATTTTCAAGAATGCGTTCATTAAGATAGAGAAAGCCGATACCGAGAGGAGACATAAGCCATTTATGACCACCTGTAGCAAGAGCATCAATATTCATGCCTTCAACATCAATGTCTGTTACACCGAGGCCCTGTATTCCGTCAACGACAAAAAAGAGTTCTTTTTCCCTGCAAAGCCGCCCGATTTCAGCCAAATCCGATTTATACCCGCTTAAAAATTGTACAGCACTTACTGAAATAACTCTGGTCTGATGTGTGATATTCTTTTTGATCAGTTCAACCGGCAGTGTGCCATGAACCGGTTCCGCATACCTTATTTTCAAGTTTTTTCGCTTTTCTATTGAGCGCCATGGGTGTACATTCGATGGAAATTCCATGCTGTTGAGCAGTATCTCATCTCCCTCTTTGAGTGGCAGGCCTTCAGCAACGAGGGAGATGCCGTCAGATGTGTTCCGTGTGAATGCAATATTTTCGGTTTTCGGGGTATGAATCAGATGAGAAATCCGGGTCCGGCAGTTTTCCAATATTTCAACACCTTCCTCAAGATTTTCGATTTTCGTCCGGTTTCGCTGCTCAAGAAATCCTGTGATGGCACTTTTTACATCGTCAGACAGCGGACTCACTGATGCATGGTTCAGATAGGTAATGCCATCTTTTATATGTGCGTACTTTTGTCTGCAGTGCTCAGGAGAGAGTATTTGAACACTTTTCGTTTTTTCTGTCATGCTTCGATCGCGTTAACTTTGTCTATTTTTGTTACACCTGCTGAAATAATAAATTTCATAACGTCTGAAGGATTTTGATCAAGCACTTTTATGTTCTGCGGATCCACCAGGTATAAGTTACCCGAAAAATTATATGAGTGAGGACAGTAAACGGCAACCCGGTCAACAATGTCGAGCTTGGAAAGATTCTCTTCAGTCAGAAAACCAAACCGCTCCAAACCGTCTGCCACCTTCACAATGACGGGACGGTTGAATTTC
>Ga0102928_1002369_pt1 | contig 11272 bp, 10 predicted proteins | sample SalPonR1_B_D1_MG_FD_78504 | JGI IMG/M metagenome (GOLD analysis project Ga0102928, IMG submission 78504) | Salt pond soil microbial communities from South San Francisco under conditions of wetland restoration - Salt Pond MetaG R1_B_D1_MG | ecosystem: Environmental > Aquatic > Marine > Intertidal...
AAAGAAAATCTTTGAGTAGTTCAGCATTCCATTTCTGATTCGATGAGGAAAGTGCCGTTGAGTAGTTAAAGTTCTCAACACTGCCTACGTCACGAGTAAAAATATTCTGTAGATGCGGTCCAACTCCATTGATTTCTTTTAGATAGTGGCAAGTAGAACAATTTTGCATAAAGATTGTCTCAGCTGATGCTAAATCATTGGTAGTGTAAACTAAACTCTGTCCGGATTGTTTATTTTTCAGGGTTACGGGTTAAGTCCAGTGGCAGTCGATCTCCAAATCGAATGGCCAGCTGTTGAACGGTTAAGGCCCAGTTCTGCAAGGGGCTCGTCCATTTCTTTTCGATGTTTTTGGTAGCCAAATACACCAGTTTAAGCAGAGCCATATCACTGGTGAAAGCCCCCTTGGTCTTGGTAACCTTTCGCAGTTGTCGGTGATAGCCTTCCACCGCATTGGTCGTATATATGAGCTTGCGAATGGGAGCCGTATACTGGAAATAGGTCGTCAACTTCTCCCAGTTATCACGCCAGGAAGCGATGACGACCGGGTATTTGGATTCCCATTTGTCAGCTACCTCGTCTAAGGCCAACTCGGCTAAATCCTTGGTGTCGGCTCGATAGACCTGCTTTAGATCCCGCATGAACTCTTTCTGATCCTTGCTGGCCACATACTTCAGGGAGTTGCGGATCTGGTGGACGATGCAGCTTTGCACATCAGCCTTCGGATACACGCTCGCGATGGCCTCGCTAAAGCCTTTGAGATTATCCGTACAGGCAATGAGAATATCCTGGAGGCCTCGGTTCTGCATGTCTGAGAGTACCTGCAGCCAAAAATTGGCCCCTTCGCTCTCGGAGACGTAGCATCCCAGCACTTGCTTGTACCCGTCGCGATTGATGCCCAGGATGTTGTAGAGGGCCTTATGGGTCACTCGGCCTTCATCGCGCACCTTGTAGTGCATGGCATCCAGCCAGACAATGCAATAGACGGCTTCCAGCGGGCGGGACTGCCAGGCCTTGACCTCGGGGATAATGCGATCGGTAATCTGGGAGAGCACCGTATGGGAGAGCTCGGTGTCGTACATTTCCTTAATGTGGGAGCTGATGTCCCGCAGGCTCATCCCCAGCCCGTAGAGGCCGATAATTTTGTCAGCAAGGCTGTCAGCCAGCACGGTTTCCCGCTTCTTAATCAGCTGCGGGTCGAAGCTGCTTTGCCGGTCTTGCGGAGTCTCGATCTCGAAGCTGCCGGCTGAACTTTTGATCGTTTTGCGGCCTTTGCCGTTGCGCTTGTTGCCGCCTTCGCGCTGCTCGGCGTCCAGGTGGGCATCCATCTCGGCCTCCAGGGCCGCCTGGATAAAGCCTTGCAGCATCGGAGCAAACGCCCCTTCTTTGCCGAATAGGGACTCGCCAGACTTGAGCTGAGCCAAGGCTTTTTCTTGTAGTTGGTCTAGTTCTTTTTGTGTCATGATTTGTCTAAGTTAGTAAGATTTAAATTACCAAACTTAGACAGAGTTAGATTTACACTCTCCTCAAAAACGAGCTGCGGAGACTTAATATCCTGCCTGTTCGCCGAATATTTAATAAAGGCGTGCATCCTGCTTCCTGAATCTTGATCCACTTTTATTTCTGTGAATTCATTGGCATATTCCCCGCATGAAATTTAATAAATGCTTACTACTTACGGTGTTCCTGTTTCCCTGGCTGGTCACTGTAGCTTCAGCACAGCCTGAACTGGGCCGCAGCCGCTATCTTAAAAACGTATCTGAGGCGAGGAACCGTGCACTCACCAATACCATTCTCCCAATTGTCACCGGTATCACAGCCGCTAATGTAATAGAGAATAATACCATACAGACCTTGGGATCGGCCTTGGCCATTTACGGATTGGTAATGGGGCCTTCAGGCGGAAATTTTTACGCTGAGGATTACCTTCGAGGAGGCCTGGGCGTAGCAGCACGGGCAGGTGTCGGTTACTTCATGCTGCTGGATGCAACGCGGGAACTTATGGGTAAAGAGGTGGCTGAATCTATGAAATGGGATAATAAGGACGTGAAGCTAACCGATACTAAAGTACTGATCGGTACAGGCGTACTTTTAGGAACCATCGTCTATAATATAATTTCTTCTAAGGCTTCCGTGAATGAGTTTAACAGTTCCAAAGGATACCAGGTTGAACTGTCGGGCGAAAAGGTGGGAAAAAATATCTACCCGGTACTTTCTGCAAAAGTCGGTTTTTAGTCAGACGCTTTTATTTCAAAATCAAGAGGCTCTACTAGTGAAGCAAGCGTTTCCCCATCATGATTTGATATGGCCGCATACCATATGCCATTCCATCGCCATGAAACCACGTGCTTCCCATTCACATTCTTTATGTGAAAATCTTCGGGCCTGACACATTTTTTTACCGCCTCCTGACTCCGGTTCAGACTGCCGAACTGGTCTAGCTTATTCATATCAAAGGCAAATATATAGATGAACTGGTCCTCATCCGGCAAGTAATACTCCAGAAGAGGTGCTTCATATCCGGGAACGAACTCATTAATGGCAACTCCCTTAAATTGGGCATTTGAAAGGGGAGGAACCGTCATCTTCATATTAAATGTGCTTGCCAGCTGGACCTCGGCGTCTGACAGGTTCTCTGTATTGATGGTCGGTGGAACAAGCTTTCCCTGATGACTATCAAAATGACGGTATACATGTTCTTCTATACTGTAAGCTTCCTGTACGGACTGGTTGTTATAAACAAGGCCCCAGAATGCCGCAATTATCAGAAAGGCAGCCGCGGCGGCATAAAGCCATTTTTGGAAAGTTGATTGGTTCTTAGTCTTGGGAAACGGTGTGTTGCCGGCATTATTTTGCTTGTCGCTGGGAATGTGAGAGGGCTTGTCGACGGCGGTGTCATTGCTGGCGGTACTGTTATCCAGCTCACTGAGTTTCCCCTGTTCCTGCAATAAAAACTTTTGGACACGAAGTTTTAGAGAGTCCGGAGCCTTGTGGCTGGGACATCGATCAGTGACCAGTTTTTTGACTCTTTTTATAGATTCATACTGGTTACGAACTTCGCTGTCTTGCTCAATGTAATTAAAAAAGGAGTTGCGCGTACTTTCATCAACTTCGCCATCAACAACTGAAGTTATCAGTTTAATAGCTTCTTCCTTTGTTAGCCGTTCCTTAGACATGACCAGTTTATGCCGTTCATTATTCTTTAATGGGTGTAGTTCTTTCTACGACAATTAACACAAGCATCCACCCCAGTGTTCCAATTAAATCAAATAAATTTTACTTATTTCTGCTTGCCTCCAAAAGGTAAAATCCCGGCAAAACAGCCATTTCAAAGTCCTTGGGCACTGTAATTCCGTCACGCATCTCATATGCCGTTAAATCTTGATCGATTTTAAAATTATTTTTAACCAAAAAGTCCTTGAAATTATCCAGCGTGGCGTATAATTCCAACCTTTCCCCAACGGCTCTCACCGCATTTCTGAAGACGAAGGCATGAAAAGGGTTGAGTTTTTGTAAGGAAAAAACTGTACTTACCAGCTTCAATTCATTATTGAAAAATTCGGAGAGTTCGTTCAGTGTTCGGGAAAAATTTTCTGGGGACAGGTAATCAAAGAAACCTTCGGCTACAGCCACCGTTGCGGCATTAGGGTCCAGTTTTGGGATTTCCGGCAGTATATCAGAGAGGGAACGTTCCCCAAGGTCTGCAGGATAAACCGTGAGATGGTTATTGGAGTAGCCGTGTTGGTCTAGAAAATGCTGTTTTATATGTGTCATTGGAGCAGTATCGAGCTCAATACAGGTTACCCCGGATTGTGAATACGTTTTACCGATATGATCAAAACCTGCTCCAAGGATTAAAATCTGGGTGTAGCCTTTAGCAATGAGTCGGCCGATCATTGGTTTAATATATAATTTTCGCATTAGGATGTGCATCAGGTCGCCGGGTAGAAGCAATTCATCCAGATTCATGCAAGCTGATCGGAACCACTTTTTTTTCAGTAGAGAGTGATAATTGTTGAGAGGTGCCGGAAGGCCGCCAACGAGCCGGTCATAAAAGGTAATAACCTCTTTGTCAAAAAGTTCGCGATACGGTTTAATCAATGTCAGCCCATAGAACTTAATGGCAACATAGGCAGCCGTTTTACTGATTTGTTTTGACTTCATGTTTGTATCCTGATTTTACCGGCAGTTTCAGTAGGTAAAGCGATTCCAGGGATCCAAGTCAGGCGGAGGCAACTCAAAGCGCATTTCCTTTTTTGTTTGCGGATGCTCGAAGATAAGCTCTGCTGCCCGCAAAGCTATTGTCCTGCCATCAGGTTTATTCCGGGTTCCATATTTATAATCACCCCAAATCGGATAGCCTTCCTCAGAGAGCTGAACCCGAATCTGATGGGGGCGACCGGTCTGCAGATGAACGGAAAGAAGGCTCAGGTGATCTGATTCTTGCAGTTTGGCGAATGAGAGAACGGCTTTTTTTGCCTGTTTGTTTTCTGCAGGTACTGTTTCCACTACATTAGTCTGGCGGTTTTTCAGCAGGTAGTGAGTCAATACCCCGTTGGCGGGTGGATCTCCATGCACTATCACCAAATAGGTTTTTTGGACCAGACGATCTCTTATTTGTTTTGAAAGCACCTGCGCAGCTTTTGAATTCTTAGCAAGCATCATCAAGCCGCCTACCGGCCGATCGAGTCTCTGTACAAGTCCAAGATAGGCCCCGGCGGCACCGGGTTTGCTTTTATTGAGGTAATCCTTGCATAGCCGCAGTACATCAGGATCTCCGGTATGATCTTCCTGTGATAAGAGGTTATGGGGCTTGTCGATTATCAGCAGATGCTTGTCCTCGTAGACGATAGGGATGTTTGGGTCGGTATCAGTGTACTCCATCAGGCATTTTTATATCGATTCAATCTTTGTTTCGATTCCGGGGGTGTAAAAAGGCTAACCCCGACCAGGAGGATTATATTGACAATCAAGCCGTAAATTCCCTCATGAATGGGAAATGGTCGCCATTCCGGGTAAAATAGAAATAGAAGAGTAACAGCGATCCCGCCGATAAGGCCGGAAAGTGCCCCGGCACGGTTGGCTCGGTTCCAGTAAAACATACAGAATACAAGCGGAAAAATCTGGGCTACACCGCCATAGGCACCCAGGAGCAGATTGACTATCGGTACATCTGAGATGATGGCAAAATAGTAGGCTGTCAGGCTTATCACCACTACGAATACACGAATCAGGTATCGCTGCTTCAAGTCCGTGTTGAATCTTTCGGGTAAAAACTTCGACAGGCCGTCGCGCACGCCAATGGATGCCGCCGAATGCAGAATGGCATCACCCGATGACATGGATGCCGCCAGGGTCCCCGCGCATACCAGGCCAATAATTATAATGGGAAGGTCAAGCTGAGTCAGCACATAAGGCAAAATGGTATCGGCGGGTTCAACACCGGGGAATGCCAGTATTGCGGTAAAGCCGATGATCAGGATTGGAATCATAAAAAGCTGAAAAGTGGGGTACAGTACCACTGTCAGTTTCATGGTTTTATCACTATTGGCAGCAAAGGCACGCATAAAAAAATGGGGCCAAACCGAAAAACCAATAGCTGAAACGACCACGGCCGAGCTGAACCCCCACCAGTCCCAGGGCTGTCCGTCTGCGGCCAGGCCCGGAGCGGTCAGCATGGCGCTGAAATCACTGGCAGCTATCTGGTTGAACATTTCTCCTACGCCGCCAAAGAGCTTGATAGGCAGGTATAGTCCGATAAACCAGGCTATAGCCATCATAAACAAACCCTGAAAGGTGTTGGTCCACCCAACGCCCATGACCCCGCTAAAATAGACGTAAGCCAAAACTACAAGGTATGCAATTCCGGCTCCCAGCCACTCGGGTATGGCCCCCTCGCTGATAGTAGTCAGCACAAAGCCGGCTCCTTTCATCTGCAGGGTCAGGTAAGGGATAAAGACAATGATACTCACTACAGCCAGGATGACGGATAAGGCCCGGCTGTTAAAGCGGTCTTCCAGTATTTCGGCCTGTGTTACAAAGCCATATTTTTCCCCTAGTCGCCTGACTTTCGGACCAAAAAAATAGAGCGGAATCATTCCCGTAATTCCATAGGCGATGATATAAAAAGCTGCGGCACCTCTTGAATAGGCCCATCCGGGACCTCCCAGAAAGGCAAAGGAAGAAAATATGGATGCTCCCATCACAAAGTAGAGTATCAGCAGGTTCATGCTGCGATCGCCGGCTACAAACCCTGTGACGCTGTCACTCACTTTTAAACCCGGAATTATTCCCATAGCAAGGGTGAGGGCAAGATAAATGCCGCAAACAATTAAGATAATAACCCAGCTCTCCATGTCAGCTGCCCCCTGAATTCAGAGACGGCTCACTTTCCTCAGGTTCCGTGAGATAGTACCAGAGCAGCAGGGAGAAGGCCGCCAGCAATGCAAATATTACCCAGGCAAAGGAAAGGGGGATTCCAAGGATCAGGGGATATATATCCGAGAAAAGGGGATAGACCGGCCAGATCAGGCACAGCTGAATAAGCAGCAGTCCTCCCGTGAAAATAATTTTACGTCGACTCATACGATGCAGTATCAGTATTTGTAAACTATTTTTTTGGTAATGGGACCAATATGCAATGCAAACTCACCGGCTTCGGTTATCCATTCATTATCTTTGCCTACGAATGCAAGATCTTCCGGGTGCAAGGTAAAAGTGACTGTCTTTGTTTCACCTGGATCAAGTTGAATTTTGTCAAAACTACGCAGTCGTTTCACTGCGGGAGTGATACTTGCCACCAGGTCACTGACATACAGTTGAACTACCTCTTTACCGCTTCTATCGCCGGTATTAGTGACGTCAATGCTTACAGTAGTTTGTCCGGTTGAATCAAATTCGCTGTTCTTCAGTTGCATATTGCTGTATTCAAACGATGTGTAGCTTAGTCCGTGTCCGAACTCCCATTGTGGATTAAATGCATCGGTACCGAAATTGGTATCGACCTGATCGGTGTAGTTATGATCATAGGTCACCAGGTCGTTGGGATACCTGGGATAGGTAATGGGAAGCTTGCCGCTGGGGTTTGCATCGCCAAGCAGGATGTCCGCTATGGCATTTCCGCCCTCATCGCCGGGCAGGTAGCCCATCAGTACGGCCTCTGTTTTCGGTTCGATATCACTGACAATTCGGGGACGTCCTTCAATTAAAACCATTACAACAGGCGTACCGGTTTCGGCAATGGCCTCTACCAGGTCTCGCTGGGCTTGCGGCAGCCACAAGTCTCTCAGGTCACCGGGCTTTTCTGTATAAGGAGCTTCACCGATGCATACCACGGCAAAATCATTGTTCTTAGCAGCGGCAACGGCTTCGTCAATATTTATAACGCTGTCTATAGCTGTTCCTTCTACGTAGGATACAGATGATTGTCCCAGTTTGGTACGAAGAGCTTCAAGAATAGTAGGCTTTCCTTCGGTATCGTATTGAGGATCAGTTCCCTGCCAGGTTCGCGACCACCCGCCGTTCAGGGCAGTCAGTGAATGCGCATTGGGGCCTGTGACCAGAATCTTTGAGTCTTTTGAAAGAGGAAGAATTTCGTTCGAATTTTTAAGCAGGGTGACGGCTTCGGCGGCAGCGTTATAGCTTTCTTTAGCAAATTCCTCCGATCCGAATTTGTCGTAAAGGCCTTCCTCTTCATAATAGGGGTTTTCGAACAGCCCGAGCTTGAATTTTACTGTCAGTATTCTGCGAACCGCCTCATCAATTCTTTCCAAGGGTACCTTTCCTTCTTCAACCAGTTCCTTAAGGAGTTTTGGAAACTCAAGATCGAGAGGAACCATGCTCATATCCACACCCGCATTTACAGCCATCTCTATGGCTTCTTTATGGGTTTTAGCTACTTTGTGACGTGATTGCAGGTAGATGATATCCTCCCAGTCGCTAACGGCTATGCCTTCAAAGCCCATTTCATCTCTAAGTAAACCGGTAAGAATATCTTTATTGGCATGAACGGGAATTCCATTCATTTCTCCGGAGTTGATCATCACGGTAAGAGCACCGGCTTCGGTGGCTGCTTTAAATGTCGGCAGTACATATTCACGGAGCTGTCTTTCCGGTATCCATGCCTGGGTGCGGTCTTTTCCGGTTATCGGCAGGCTGTATCCCAGGAAATGTTTCATGGTGGCCGCTACATGATGAGGGTCGGCGGCGTCATCGCCCTGGTAGCCTTCAACCATGGCAACGCCCATCTCTGTAGCCAGGTGTACATCTTCTCCGAAAGTTTCCCAAAGCCTGGGCCAGCGTGCATCTCTTCCGATATCAAGAACAGGTGAAAAAGACCAGGGAATATAAGAAGCACGGGTTTCATAAGCCCCGACTTCCGCACCTCGCTTAGCAAATTGTGTGTCCCAGGTAGCTGCAATAGCAATCTGCTGGGGAAATAGAGTAGATCCCAGGGTGTAATTTGCACCGTGGATGGTATCAATACCGTAGATCACGGGAATACCGGTTGGCTTCTCGTTCATAGCGACTTCCTGAATTTGCCGGATGATCTCCCGCCAGTGTTCAACGGTATAGGCGTGTCCGCCCACATTAAGAATAGAGCCGACCCGGTTTTCTACCAATACTTCCCGGAGCTTTTCTTCACTTAAGCGGTGAGGTTCTGCAAGGTTATATGGCTCACCTTCCGAAATCATATCTATGGAAAGCTGGGTCATCTCACCAACCTTATCGGTGAGGGTCATTTTCTGCATCACCGAGTCCACTTTCTCTGCAATTTCCGACTTATCATAATCGGGGCCTTGCTGAGCATAGGCTGAGCTAAATAATAACATCGTAAAAATAGATATAATGATTACTGAAATGGTCCAATGTGTGTTCATAACTTTTTTATTTTGATTGCTTACCTGGGCAGTTTTCAACTACAAACTTCAGTTAAGGGTTACTTTTTATTTTGATAGACGCGTACATAATCGATTACAAATTGCTGAGGCCAAATACTGTAATCCACACCTTGAGATCCGCCCCAGTTTCCGCCGACGGCGATATTTAATATCAGGTGAAAAGGCCGGTCAAAAGGCCACTCTTTATAGGTGGCATTGCGGTTTTCAAAAGTGGAATAGTGCTGTCCGTCAACCGACCAGCGAATACTTTGGGGTGTCCATTCCATGGCATACACATGAAACTGTTGCTCTGCATCGGGTATTCTAAGGGTATCCGTATCCTGGGTTCCCTGGACATGATTAAAGGCTTCAGTATGTACCGTAGCGTAGACTCGATCCGGTTCATAGCCAACATGTTCCATTATATCAATTTCTCCGCTCTCCGGCCATCCGCCATAGGCCCACTCTTCCGGTAGCATCCAAATAGCCGGCCAGGTACCTCTGCCGGAGGGAAGCTTTGCCCTGATTTCAAACCTGCCATATTTCCAGGCATCCCGGTCTCTGGTGAGGAGGCGAGCCGAGGTATATTCCCGGTTTTCATATGCTTCCTTGTGCGCTTCAATGATCAGGTTCCCATTCTCAACTCGTGCGTTCTTAAGCCGGTTGCCAGTGTAGTATTGAAGTTCATTATTGCCCCAGCCGCAAATATCCGGACAACCGTCACCGACATCGTAAGTCCATTTTGAAGAGTCGGGCAGCCCCCGGTATTCAAATTCATCCGACCATACCAGTTCGTACTCTCCACCGGCGTCAACGTTGTCACTTTGGGCTATAGCTAAAGATTGCAAAAAGAGAAGTGCAGGTATAACCAGGAAGGATGAATAAAGGACTCTTTGCATAGAAAAGTAATTAGTTATTTGCCAATTAAGTAAAGAGTGAGGGAGTTAATAATCAAGGTAAATTTGCACCTGAACACACCTTTTGCCGGGATGGGAAATTCCTATAAAGTATTCGCAGGTTGGCCCCAGAAATTTGCCTTAAAGGAGATGGGTAAAGGAACATTAGGGCCGGCATCCCAGTTCGTCGTAGCGTTCTTTAAGAAGCTGCACATCCTCCCAGGCCGGCCGTTTCCATTTGGGACTTCTAAGCAATGCCGCGGGGTGGTAGGTTGCCATGAGCTCATATTCGCCTCTGAAAGAGTGAAACTTGCCGCGCATACTGCCAAGGGTGTCATCATTATCCAATAGCGTCTGTGCGGAAACTTTGCCCAGACACAGGATGAGCTTTGGTTTTATCAAGTCAATTTGACGCAGCAGAAAAGGCAGGCTTCGCTTTCGTTCTTCAGGCAGGGGGTTCCTGTTATTTGGCGGCCGATGCTTGAGAATGTTCGCTATATAAACATCTTCACGCTTAAAATTGATGGCTTCCAGAATCTTATTCAATAATTGCCCTGCAGCCCCAACAAAAGGTTCTCCCTGCTTATCTTCTTCCGCTCCGGGTGCTTCACCGATCAGCATGAGGTCGGCATCCGGGTTGCCTACACCGAAAACCAGGTTGGTATCTTTAAGGTCGGTTTTAAGAACATCCGCCTTTTGGCAAAGATTTTTGAGTTCTTCCAGGCTGTTGCATTTATCAATGTGATAGTAAACCTTCCGGCCCTTGTCTTTATTGAAAAGCCCTTCCTGCGAATCAAAATCTTGCATAGGGCGAGCTGTTTGATTTGATTTTGAATCACTGCCTTCCTGAAGTGCAGGATCCTGAACAGAGCTGCTTCCGGATTTTTTATCGTGACTTGGCGGATCCTCCTTTTGCTGCTCCTGCAAAACCTTATCAGGGGCAGCACTGCTAACTGAAAAGTCACCGTAAACTTCCCGCTCTTTGTTCAGAAAGTTAATGACCTCATCAATAAGTTCTTCCGGGTTTTTGTCTGACATTGATTACCTTCCTAATTATCCTACCAGTTCTGCAATAACCTGCTCTTCTTCTTTTGCCTCATCCGTCAGGGTACCGATCAGGTAGTCGCCTTTAGCACGCTCACCAAGACTGACGGGCAGTATTTTATTTTCATAGCGGGGCTCGGCGGGAATGCCTACCCGTACATAGTTATCCGTCCATCCATACATGATTCCGTTGCTCTTTGGTTCCTCAAAAAGCACCTCGCGGGTTGTATCGCTGAAGTTTGTATCAAACCGGTAACGCTTTTTAGAAGAAAGCCTTCGAAGCTTATGTGTTCTCTCTTTCCGGACACTGTCTTGTACCGAGGGTTCAATATTGAGGGCATGGGTGTTGGGACGTTCCGAGTAGGTAAATACATGCAGGTAAGAAACCGGCAGCGAGTCAATAAAATTGTAAGATTCCCGGAAAAGCTCATCGGTTTCTCCGGGGTGCCCCGTTAT
>Ga0102928_1002375_pt1 | contig 11264 bp, 8 predicted proteins | sample SalPonR1_B_D1_MG_FD_78504 | JGI IMG/M metagenome (GOLD analysis project Ga0102928, IMG submission 78504) | Salt pond soil microbial communities from South San Francisco under conditions of wetland restoration - Salt Pond MetaG R1_B_D1_MG | ecosystem: Environmental > Aquatic > Marine > Intertidal...
ACCCTGCCGCTGATGTTACCTGCATTCCCATGAGAATACACAACCACTGGTTTATTTCCTGATTCATGATCACCAATCATCCAGCCATGAAGCAGCAAGCCATCAGGTGTTTCAATACGGTGTTCAGTCCAGGGCAGATCCAGACTTTCGGGTGTATCCCAAATATCTTCTGAGGGGTGAAAAATCATTTGATCTTGCAGCAGTGTGATAATTCCCACGATAAAAAGGTATCCTATGAGGGTTAATAGCAGTAAATTAAGTAATCTCTTCCACACAAATATATATGTTGGTTATTGCTTACGAATGAACGTACTACAATCTTTTGCAAAAATCCGGACAAGTCAGCGAGGAATGACGCGCTTTTTCGGAATCGGGAGATGCCGCATCAGGTGCGATATGACGCTTTGGTTATACTCAAATTCTTTCAACTGTCATCGCGGACTTGATCCGCGATCTCCTGTTTTTGTAAAAACATTGGTTTACTAATCCCCAAGTCGAGACGCTTCAAGGCCCTGCGGACTCTTGGAGGTCTTTTATTTCTCAGCCTGATCATCAAACCATAAGGATTCCTTTACTGAGATACCTCGGCTCGAATCGTAAAAGTTTGCTGCCATTCGTCATAATATACGTTCAGCAAATTGGGCTGGCAACAAACTTGGCAATCCTCAATATATTGCTGCGACTTTCCCTGAGACGGATCTACAAATGTGCTGTTGATTTCGCCACAGTAAGCGCATGAGTAGTTTATGCTTTGAGTTGTATTGGAGTGATTGTACTTCATTAGTTTTTTATTGTAAATCGTAAATCGTGAAACGTGAAAAGGTATAAGGCAAAAGTGAAAAGCCGGCTTTTGAGTTTCAAAACAAGACCAGTCTCGGAATCCAGATACAGTTCTTCCTTCAATCACAGTAAAACACCTAATTTTTGGATTCGCTTTTCACGTTTCACCTTTCCCGTTTCACTCTCAAATCTCAAATTTACCCACCTAATGCCTGACCTCAAACCCTTCAAACGACTCCTCCAGCGCATTACTATCCTCATCAACCGACAAATCATCCACCCTTGCACTTCGCGGGCCTTTTTTCATCTCTTCGAGCATTTTATTTACGTTATCTTCTTCTCCGACAAATACAGCCTCCACATCGCCGTTTTGCAGATTCTTCACCCATCCGTTTATGTTGAGCCGTTTTGCATTCTGTTTTGTAAAATGCCGGAAACCAACGCCCTGAACCCGGCCTGAAAGTCGCACATGTTTTTTAGATTGATCCATAATGGTTGAATCTTTTTATTCTTATTATCTTGAAGGTCTACAGAGGGTTTTTCAGAACCTTGGATTTTATTTAATGTCAAGGCCTGAGGGAGGTTGAAACCACAACATATTCTTATATGTGAGTATTTTAACCAACCGATAACGCCGACAATGGGCAAAAGACCTGTTCTGAAAAGTTCTCTAACTCTGAAGATATTCATTCATGACTCTTACACAACTTAAATATATTGTTGCAGTAGACAAACACCGACATTTTGCAACGGCGGCAGAAAAAAGTTACGTCACACAGCCAACACTCAGCATGCAGATCCATAAACTTGAGGATGAGTTGAATGTCGTGCTGTTCGACCGTTCAAAGTCGCCTGTGGTTCCAACTGAAATTGGGGTGAAAGTTCTGGACCAGGCGCGTATCATTTTGCAGGATGCACGTCGAATTACTGATATTGTTCAGTACCAGGAAACATCACTTAGCGGAACATTTCGTGTTGGTGTTATTCCAACCGTGGCTCCATATCTAGTCCCCCGTTTTTTACATTCATTCCTGAACGAGCATCCTGATGTAGAACTCGTTTTTGAAGAGGCTCTGACAAATGATGTCATCGAGGGTCTTGAAAACGACGAGCTTGACGCAGGCATCATTGCCACCCCTATAAAAGCGGCCCATATCTATACCGAAGATCTTTATGTTGAACCCTTTGCGGGATATTTATCCACCAGTCATCCGCTAGTGCAGAAAGAAAAGCTTACGGTTGATGACCTTGATCAAAGCAATATCTGGCTCTTAAACGAGGGACACTGCTTTCGGGATCAGACCGTAAAGATTTGTAAGGAGTCATCAAAAAAGAGTAATTCTGCGATTGAGTTTAGAAGCGGAAACCTTGAAACCTTAAAAAAACTGGTAGAGCAAAACTACGGCATGACCCTTCTGCCCTGGACCGCCACTCAGCACTTTGATAACAATTGTTCCAACGCCGTACTCAAGGATTTTGAGGAACCTGTACCGTCACGGAAGGTGCGGCTTGCTTACGGGCGAAAACATCTGAAGCAAAATATCCTCAAAGCATTTCGAGAATCAATTATGGATTCTGTTCCGGAAGAGCTTTTGAAAACCGATCAGCGAATGGTGATTGAATAGAATTAATTCAAGGCCTCTTATGCTCACTTCATTTTCGGTTCAGTGGTTTACTGCTTACTACGTTTCACTGGGAACCCTGCTGATTGGTTATGGGCTTTACCTGATCACAAAGCAGCATCAAATGGCAAACTACCTGCTTGAACTGGCCGCCACAACGGAAAATGCGCCAAGCATATTCCGGTCTGTTCTTAAATATCTGCTTCTTTTTACCTTGCCCGGACTGATCCTCTCTTTTTATCCATTTTCATGGATAGAACTCATCTTTACGATCTGGAGCCTCATCATCATATACACTGTGGGACAGATGCTTCTTCAATGGCCTGTTGTATCAAAACAAATTCTGGCAGCCAAAGGAGAACTCCAGAAAAAAATACGTTTCGCCGGAATCAATATGGTTTCTATTGGCGTTGTAATGTTCATGCTATGTTATATTCTTATTTCTAACAGCTGACCATTTCTATGCGCCTCAAAAAAGCCGGCTATCAGGGAATTTATCTTCCTGAATTGGGTATTGCCATGGATGGCACTCATCCTGATGCTACCCACACGTTTGTAACCCACGCCCACGCGGATCATATGCACCGCAACCGTTCGGCCTATACATATGCAAGCGGCCCAACTTTGCAGCTTATGAAATTGAGAGGCTTCAAAGGAAGCTCAGAAGAGATTAAATTCGGAGAACCCTTTGAAACAGATCGGTTCCGAATGACGCTCTACCCTGCCGGACACATTCTGGGTTCTGCAATGTTCTATATCGAATCAGATAAAGGCTCGCTTCTCTACACCGGCGACTACCGCACGCCTCCCTCACCGGCAACCGAAGGTTTTGACGCACCTCCACAGGCAGACTATTTAATTACAGAGGCAACGTTTGGCCTTCCGATCTACAGGTGGAAAACAAATGCCGAACTTGCCGAAGAGGTTCGTACATTTGCCCGCCAGACACTTGATGAAGGCTACACACCTGTGTTCCTGGCTTACAATCTTGGCAAAGCTCAGGAGATTATGCATCTGTGTGCCGACCTCGATCACCCTATTATGATTCATGGCGCCGGCTATAAGCTTTGTGATGTTTACGATAGGGCAGGAATCGATCTGGGGCCGTATGAAACCTACGATCGGGATACCTGTGAGGGAAATATTCTGATTTGTCCCTCATCGGCTATTTCCGGCGGATTTGCATCGAACGTCAGAAAGAAGCGTATTGCCTACTGCAGTGGCTGGGCAGCGCTGGAATCACGCCGTACGCAGCTAACCGTAGATAAGCTGATTCCAATTTCAGATCACTTGGATTTCTATGAGCTAATCGATTTCTGCGAAAAGCTTTCACCTAAAAAAGTTTACATCACCCATACGCCAAATCCCGATGTCGTAAAACATTTCCTTGATGAAAGGAACATCACTTCCTCATTTTTGAATCTTGAAATGGAGACCGATGACTAATTCAACAACTTTTCGAGAGCTTTGCGAACTCATTCAAACAATCCGTGAAACGCGTGGAAGCAACGCTAAAATCTCGACCTGTGCCGGCTATCTTTCTCAACTGTCTGATGATGAGCTTAACCTCGCCTGCCGGTTTATCGGGGAAGGAGCTTTTGAAAATATAAGTGGAAAACGCGCATCGGTTGGGAGCCGTACAGCGGGATTAGCGGCAGCTGAGTTTTGCGGAATCGATTATGATCTTGTTTTCAAACCTTGCCGGACAGCTACCGGAAGCAGCTCCGAAACAATAGAAAAGCTCATGTTTGCCACGCCGGGTGCGCGAAAAAAACGCGAGCCAAAGCAGTGGAATTTAGCAAGTATTGAAACTGTTTTTGAAGAGCTTTTTGATGTGTCAAGCCGGGCTGATAAACAGGATATTCTTCTCGATACCTGGCAACAAATGACGCCGGTAGAGATAAAGTACTTCATCCGAATGCTGGGCCAGGGTTCACTCAGGATTGGTTTTGAAACCCGTTCGCTTGTATCTGCCATCGCCAGGGCATTTGGCCACGATGCTGAAACCGTAAGCTATGCACACATGATTACGGGATCAACAGGCAAAACAGCCTTATTGGCTAAGGAAGATCGGCTTGATAAAGCCACCTTTAAACTATTCCATCCTCTGTCATTTATGCTGGCATCACCTATTGAAAGCCGAGCTCTGGATAGTCTGGACGGGTATATTTGCGAAGAAAAATTTGATGGTATGCGATGCCAGCTTCACGCCGATAGTGATAGCATTAAGCTCTTTAGCCGTGACCTGAACGACATCACCTCCTCGTTTCCTGACATCACATCAGAATACTTCAAAAAAGATCTTCCACCCACTGTACTCGACGGAGAAATATGTGTGTTTAAAGAAAATACCATACAGCCGTTTCAGCTTCTTCAGAAACGTATGGGAGTAAAGAAACCAGGGAAAAAAACCCTTGAGCAGTACCCCGTAATATTCATTGCTTATGACCTTTTATACGCGGGAAAGATGCCAATTTTTGACGAAACTCTGAGCGAGCGCCGATCACGACTCCGCAAAATCTCTGAAGTCCACAATATCCCGATGACGCTCCAGTTTCCTGTTGATGACCGTAATCATCTTCAGGAGCTTTTTGATAAAGCTCTTTCCCATGGCAACGAAGGCCTGATGCTCAAGAAAGTAGACAGCACCTATGAATATGGTCAGCGCAGAAAATCATGGCTTAAAGTAAAAAAACCGGGTGGCACATTCGACACAGTGATGATGTATGCACATGCCGGAAGCGGAAAACGAGGCGGAACCTATTCAGATTTCACTCTTGGTATTTCAGTTAAAGAGGATGAACGCTACGAAGAGGAATTCATTCCAATCGGAAAAGCCTACGGTGGCTATACTGATGAGGAATTAAAACGCATGAACAAAAAAATAAAAGAGCTAACGGTTGAAAAATACGGCCCAACACTGGGACTCTTGCCAAAGCTTGTCATAGAAATTGAATTTGATGACGTCCAGATTAACACTCGTACCAAAGCCGGTTACACACTCAGGCTGCCACGGTTCAAAGCTATCCGATGGGACCTGGGCCCTGGTGATGTAGACACCCTGAAAGATGTGGAGAGATACTACCAGCAAAAAATTGATGCTGAGCGAACAGACCAGTCAAGAAACCCCAGTTTTATTCAACCGGGTACTCATTCAGAATAGAGGATGAATTTGCAATTAAAACAGATACCTGAGATTCATATTTAAAAGATCTTCCGGCGTTATTACCAACCCGTTGTTTTTTCTGTAAAAACAAATCTATCATATACTTACATAGCAAATAGATATCTATATTAGGTTGATATTCTGTGACTCTTAAATACCTTTTTGATCGGTTAGGCATATCCTGAATTTCACGATTTCAAACCTTAAGCTATGTTTGAAAAAAGCCGATAATATTTAAACAATTTCTTTGACGCGGCCCTATAATGGATTTTTATAAATTATTTCCTGCTTCACTTATTATTTCTGTGTTTTTGCTTCCCATTGCGCATCAGGCTGCACCTGTTGTACATTATCAGGATTCTTACGAGCAGAGTGAATTAAATAACTTCCATCCATCAGATTCTGAATTTGATTCGCTTAAGACCACCGTTGAAGATCTGGTGCGCCAAAATCGGTTATCAGAAGCATATGAACTCAGCCATAAGAGCCTCAAATTGGCAATGGATGCGGGTCATAGAGAAACAATTTTCGACCTGTATCTTTCACTGTCCGGACAGTTTTTGGATCGTAATATTCCCGATTCTACGGTTTATTATTCGCAAAAAGCAAGAGAATTAGCTGTTACTGACCTTGAAACGAAGCAAGCCCTGAATAGCCTTGGAAACGGGCATGCAAAAGCAGGACGAAGTATTATTGCAATAGATTTTTACGAGCGGGTTCTCATGCTCGCTGACAGCCTCAATAATGAAAGATATTCTGTGGGCACCCTAATTAATCTTGCTACAGCGTATTCATCTCAAGGTGACATCAATAAAGGATTACAGTACTATTTCAATGCTCTTGAACGATCAGAGGATTTAGACAACAATGAGTTTATTGCCATCATAACCAATAATCTGGGAGATAAATACAACGAGCTTGAGGATTACGATCAGGCTGAATATTACTTAAATCTCTCGAAAGAAGTCAGTGAAGCAGAGGGACTGAAAACCAATCTGGCACGTGTGCTTTTGAACCTTGGGAATACTTACAAAGCCACGGAAAGATATGATCTGGCTAAGGAGGCTTATGCTACGGTATTTGACTACCACCTCATCTCTGGAAATACAACAGGAAAGATACAGGTGGTTTACAATCTCGGTATGATGTACCTGGCAAAAGGCGATTATATTGAAGCCCGATCACATCTCTATGAGTCTCTGGACAGAAGTGAGCATGCAAATATGCTGACCGGTATATATTACAGCACGAATGGGTTGGGTGAATTGGAACTGGAGCTTGGGAATATACAAGAGGCTATAAAAAGATATGAGCGCGGGGTTGATCTTACCGAACAGATCGGGAATCCAGCGATGATGGTCACAGCTTATAACAATATGTATACAGCATATAAAACAGCTGATGATGCAGAAAATGCTTTGTCTTGGCTTGAGAAGGTTAAAGAAACTGAAAAAGAGATGAATTCTTCCGAAAGTGATCATCTTCGGGCACAGTATGAGACAAAATTTAATCTCAAACGTGCTGAGCAAGAAAGACAACTCGCAGAAATTCAACGTACTCAGCAACAAGCTCAATTGCAGCAGCAGCGGCTTATAATTATGCTTGGATTAGCTGGAATATGTTTGTTACTAATATCCGGATTTGTACTACTTCGTATCAATAAGAAAAGGCAAGATGCCAATGTAAAGCTAATTGAATCTAACCAGCAGCTTAAAGAGTTAAATCAAACTGTTCAGGACCAAAAAGAAGAGCTCGAGCGCCTCAACAATGTCAAAACAAAACTTTTTGCAATTATTGCACATGACCTCAGGGGCCCTCTTGGATCATTGCAAAGCCTGCTCTACCTGCTCCGGGAACATGATCTTTCAGAAAAAGAGACAAATGAACTCACGGCTAACCTCGAAAAAAATATGCTTGAAAATTCCAGTATGATGGATAACCTTCTAGGATGGGCACAATCTCAGATGAATGGACTCTCCCTAAATAAACGCGCGTTTGATCTTCTCCTGGCAATACATTCGGTTCTTGATCAATTTACACTACAGCTTGAAACAAAAGAGATTGACCTTATTGTTGAAGTTCCTGAACAGACAATGATTTATGCAGACTACGATCTAATGAAACTCGTCATCAGGAACCTCGTTGCCAACGCAATCAAATTCAGTAAACCAGGCTCAAAAATATATATTAAGTCTGAAAAACAAGACGATGGTATATACCAGGTAGCCATTCAAGACCAGGGTATTGGAATTGCCGATGGGGATAAAAAGAAAATTTTCTCTGATGAACATTTTACAAGCCCCGGAACGAACAAAGAGAAAGGCAGCGGTCTCGGCTTAAGCCTCTGCAAAGAGTATATCGAAAAACACAACGGATCTATCTGGTTCCAATCACAAGAAGGTACAGGCACTACTTTTTTCTTCACAATCGATGCAGCTGAGGAACAAACCCTGGTAAATGCCTAAATGAGCTAAAGCACATCATTAATGGTTATACCCATTGATAAAAATTGATTCTGCCCACCTGCAGATTTTCTGAAAAACTCTCTTCTCCTTATATTTCAGATAATAATTTCCTTCATTCCTTTCTGTTCAAAACAGTGATCTTCTTTTTTTGTATTTTATCTGGGCAAAATAAATTGCCTTTCATCGGGTGGCTAAGGAGTTAATACTTTTTGTCTGAATTCTTAAAATGATTTTCAGGCGAAATCCCGATAATTGAACAGAACTATTTTACACCTAATAAACTGACTGTATGTCTCCCAAGTCCATTAGACTACTCCTCCTGGTTTTAATTCCCTTCATATTGCTATCTATCTCTTCAACCTGGATTATGGAGTGGCTCTGGTTATCTGAATTGGGATATTCTCAAATTTTCTGGACACTCCGTACGACCCAGGTTATTCTGATCACGGTTGCTTCCCTCGTTATCGGAAGCTACCTGATTCCTAACTTCCGTCACCTGTCTGACCAGCTGCAGCGTATTTCATTTAGCGGAACACCCCTTCAGGGGCTGAATATAGACTTACAGAGCACTGAGCAGCAAAAACGTATTAAGCAGTTTTTCACTCTCGGTGCCATTGTAATCACAGCAATGTTTGCCTTTGGCTTTTACATTCGCTGGGATGAATCCCTTCAGTTTATCTGGAATGAACCCTTTGGAGAGGTTGATCCGCTTTTTGGAAAAGATATCGGATTCTACATTTTCCAGCTGCCGTTTTGGGAGCTTATTCAGTCGTCCCTGCTTATCCTGACGTTTCTGACAACTGCAATTCTTGCCATCGTTTACTTGTTTACCGGTCTTCTTGGCTTTCAACCGGGGAAGAGTTTTACTGCTTCCAAGCCGGTACTAAATCATCTGGCCTTTAATGGGGGGCTCTGGCTCTTGTTCTTGTCATGGGGTTTTTACCTTGATCGATACGGACTCTTGTTAAAACCCGGCGGTATAGTTTTTGGTGCTACCTACACAGATGTCACGATTGAGCTGCCTGCCCTCTGGATCCTGTTTTTTATCGCCCTGGCTCTCTCACTCCTGGTTTTTGCCAGCCGATGGATATCATTCGGAAAAATTCTTCCGGGCCTGGCAATTCTGGGGGTGCTTGTTTTTGCCGGCGGTCGTGTTGTTCTGCCCGGTTTGGTCCAGAGCTTCAGCGTTGATCCCAATGAGCTTGAACTCGAACGGCCACATCTCGAAAATAATATTGCTATGACCCGGCTCGCGTTTGGCATTGACGATATTCGCGAGGTAGAATACCAGGCAGACGACACACTCGATGTTGAGGATATCCAAAATAACCAGGATGCTGTTGATAATATCCGTCTGTGGGATCCGCGGCTTCTCATTCAAACCTACAAGCAGCTTCAGGAAATCCGCTCTTACTATGAATTTTATTCTGTTGATAACGACCGTTACATGATCGACGGACAGGTTACGCAGGTGATGCTTTCGGCTCGCGAAATCGCCCGCACACTGCCAAGCCAGTCAGATACCTGGGTCAACAGGCATCTGCAGTATACGCACGGCTTTGGACTGACAATGAGTCCGGTGACAGAAATTACGCGACAGGGGGAGCCTGAACTTATTATTCGCGATCTCCCGCCGGTCTACGATTATGATGAACTAAGTATCGAGAATCCTGCCATATATTATGGCGAAAACAGCTCAGGATACTACATCGTGAACTCTGGCGTGGAGGAGCTACATTATCCTGCGGGTGATGAAAATGTTTACACAAACTATTCAGGCCAGGGTGGTATTCAGTTTAGCAGCTTTTTCCGCAAACTCTTGTTTGCATGGGAACTCGGCGATATAAATTTTCTTCTGTCTGATTATATCCTTGATGAAAGCCGCCTTCAGATCTGGCGCAGTATTCAAGAGCGCGTACGTAAAATCACGCCTTTTCTTCAGCTTGACAGCGACCCCTACCTGGTGAAGTTATCCGGTAAAATCTATTGGATCCAGGATGCTTACACGACTTCCTCATACTTCCCCTATTCACAAAATTATCAAGGGCTGAACTACATCAGAAATTCAGTTAAAGTTGTGATTGACGCCTATGAAGGATCAGTTGATTATTATATGGTTGATGATAATGATCCCATTCTTAATGTGTATTCTTCAATTTTTCCTGACCTGTTCAAACCTTTTTCTGAAATACCCGACGGACTTGTGAATCATCTGCGCTATCCGCAGGATCTGTTTGAAATTCAGATTGAGCAGTTTAACCGCTATCACATGACTCAGCCCCAGGTTTTCTACAACCAGGAAGATCTCTGGACACGGCCAAATGAGAAGTATGGCGGACAACAAATTTTAATGGAACCATACTATGTGCTGGCGCGTCTCCCGGGAGAGGATGAACTGGAATTTATGCAGATAAGTCCGCTTACTCCCGAAAACCGGGACAACATGATCGCCTGGCTTGCCGCAAAATCCGACCCCGAAAATTACGGCGAGTTGATTGCCTATAAACTTCCTAAAGACCGCCTGATATATGGCCCGGCTCAGATAGAGGCTCGTATCGATCAAGACCCGGAAATTTCTCGGCAGCTTGCTCTCTGGGATCAAAGGGGGTCACGCGTGATTCGTGGAAATCTGATGGTAATCCCTATAGAAAACTCGTTTATGTACGTTGAGCCGGTGTTTCTGCTGGCGGAAGGTGTCGACATACCGCAGCTTCAGCGGGTGATCGTCGCAATTGGCGATGATATTTCCATGCAGCCAACCATTGGCGAGGCGATTCTTGACCTTTATGGCGAACGTGCCGGATTTGAAGCTGCAAGATTGGCCTCACAGGTTTCCGACCCTGAAATCTCCCCGGAAAATCTAGCCATTCGTCAAGATCTTGAGTCAGAAGAGCTTCAGGAACTTCGTAGTCTGTGGGATGACATGAGAACAGCCCTTCAAAATGGTGAATGGGAGCGTTATGGCGAAATACTTGCAGAAATTGATGAGCTTTTAGGCAGCTGATACCTGATTTAAATTAGAAATAGAGGGTATAGGATGCTCAATCAGGCGACCGGTGTATCTGCTTCAGAAGCTATTTCGAAATCAATTGATCTTGGAGAGATTATCAATATGGTTCATGAATCTCTGGATGACATCTTCCAGGTTTTTGTAGCCAACCTTTTCAAGCGCTTTATCAACCGGTACCCAGCGAACTTTTGAAATTCCTTCAGCTACCTGAGGCGTGAACT
>Ga0102928_1002376_pt1 | contig 11262 bp, 6 predicted proteins | sample SalPonR1_B_D1_MG_FD_78504 | JGI IMG/M metagenome (GOLD analysis project Ga0102928, IMG submission 78504) | Salt pond soil microbial communities from South San Francisco under conditions of wetland restoration - Salt Pond MetaG R1_B_D1_MG | ecosystem: Environmental > Aquatic > Marine > Intertidal...
ACGTGGCTCTTACCTATGATCTCGATATTCCCGCCGATCTTCGTTTCGTCACCTTGGCCGAGCTGCCGCCCTACGCGCTCCTGCCCGAGGGGCATCCGCTGACCGTTCATGAGACGCTCTCTGTCACGGACCTGCGAGATCAGCCGATGGTGCTTCTCGATCTGCCCTTCAGTGCCGAGTATTTCCTGTCGGTCTTCAATGAGCAGGGGCTGCGCCCCAATATCGTTGAACGGACGCGTGACATGTCGGTGATGCGTGGACTGGTGGCCAACGGTTTCGGATACTCCATCGCCAATATCCGCCCGTCGCACAACGTATCGCCCGATGGAAAGCCGCTTGTCTGTGTCCCTCTCGACGGTGCGGTGCGCCCGATGCGTATTGGTCTGCTGATGGCCCCCGAGGCGGAAAGCTCAAGCACGATCAGGGCTTTCGTCGAACATTGCGCTGACCTTGCCACCCGTCAGGCGTTGCCGGGGGTGCATGCCGCGCCGGTATCGCAATCTTAGGGCAAGGCTAAGCAATGCTTTTGCAGGCCCGTCTTTTGAGTTGGGCAGGCGGCGCTATTCTTGGCCGAACAATCCCGGGGAGACTTTTATGCGCGATCCAAGGTATGACATCCTGTTCGAACAGGTGAAAATCGGCCCGCTTACCGCCAAGAACAGGTTCTACCAGGTGCCGCACTGCAACGGTGGTGGGTATCGCGATCCGTCCGCCGCGGCGGAAATGCGGGGTATCAAGGCCGAAGGTGGCTGGGGCGTGATCTTTACCGAACAATGCGAGATGCACCACAGTTCGGAAATCACCCCGTTCATTGAACTGCGCCTGTGGGAGGACAAGGATATTCCCCAACTGCGTAAGATGTCCGACAAGATGAAAGAGCATGGCGCACTTGCGGGGATACAGCTTGCCTATTCAGGCATAAACGGTCCCAACCTCTATACCAAGGAGGTGCCGCTTGCCCCGTCGGCGTTGCCCATCCGAACCTTCACCAACGATCCGGTAAGCGCACGGGCCCTGTCCAAATCCGATATCCGCGATTTGCGCCGGTGGTTCGTGAACGCGGCCAAACGGTCCAAAGAGGCGGGGTTCGATCTCATCTGTCTTTACGGTGCACATGGCTTTGGCATCTTTCAGCATTTCCTCAGCCGCGCCACCAATCAGCGCGATGATGAATACGGCGGCAGCCTTGAAAACCGGTCGCGGTTCGCGCGCGAGGTGGTGGCCGACATGCGCGACGCGGTGGGTGACACGATGGCGCTGACCATGCGTGTGTCGCTTGATGAAAGCTTGGGAGAGCTGGGGTTCTCCAATGCCGAACTGCGCGATTTCATCGAAATGCATCACGACCTGCCCGATCTTTGGGATCTGGCCCAAGGGACATGGGAGGATTGCTCCGGTCCCTCACGGTTCAAGGAGGAGGCGGCGCAAGAGCAACTTGTGCGTGGCATCCATGAACTGACGGAGAAACCCATCGTCGGGGTCGGGCGCTTCACCTCGCCTGATGTGATGACCAAGATGGTGAAATCGGGCACGCTTGATTTCATCGGCTGTGCACGTCCCTCCATCGCCGATCCCTTCTTGCCGAAAAAGATCGAAGAGGGGCGCATTGATGATATTCGCGAATGCATCGGCTGTAACATCTGCATCACGGGCGACATGACCATGTCGATCAGTCGCTGCACCCAGAACCCCACCTTCATGGAGGAATGGCGCAAAGGCTGGCATCCCGAGCGGATGAACGAAAAGGGCGAAAGCTCGAACGTGCTTGTCGTGGGCTCCGGCCCGGCGGGGCTTGAGGCGGCGTGGGCGCTCTGCCGGCGCGGCTATGACGTGGCCGTGGCCGAAGCAAAGGACATCATCGGTGGTCGTGTCACGCGCGAACGTGCCCTGCCGGGTCTTTCGGCTTGGGGTCGGGTCGTGGATTACCGCGACTATCAGCTGTCGCAGCGTCCGAACGTGGAAATCTACCGCCAAAGCCCGCTCGATGCCGAAAGCATTCTTGAGTTCGGGTTCGAGAACGTCTGCATCGCCACCGGCTCAACCTGGCGGCGCGACGGGGTCGCGCGGCAGCACGTCGTGCCGATGCCCATCGCGGACGGGGCCAAGATCTATACCCCCGACGACCTGATGGATGGCACCATCCCCGAGGGCAAGATCGTGCTCTTTGATGACGACCACTACTACATGGGCGGAGTTCTGGCCGAGTTGCTGGCAAAGAACGGCGCCGACGTGACGCTCGTGACCCCCGCCGCCTTCGTCAGCGAATGGACAAACAACACGCTTGAACAGGTGGCCATCCATCCCCGGCTTGTGGATGTCGGGGTTGAAATCGTGCTCAATCGCGGCGTGACTGAAATTCATGCCGATCACGTCATCACGAACTGTACCTATACCGACAGGACGTGGCCCATGGCGTGCGATGCCGTGGTGATGGTGGCCTCACGCACCGGCGATGACGGCATCTATCGTGATGTCGCCCGGCGGGAGGCGGAGTGGGCCGATGCCGGTATCAAGTCGGTAAAGCTCATCGGTGATGCCGAGGCGCCCGGCCCGATCGCATGGGCCACCTATGCCGGTCATCGCTATGCGCGCGAACTCGATGCGCCCGATATCGGTGACGATCTGCCCTTCCGGCGCGAGATCACCGAACTCGCCGCCGATTGAAGCATATCAACCAAAAGGCACGGCTTAGTCCCAACCCAACCATAGCTTCACGAAATCATGGTTTTTGGAACATCGCCTACCGCTTATCTTCGCCACCAAAGCCCTGCGCCACGGCGCGATTGCCAGAAAGGACATTGAACATGCCGATTGAGACAACCGACACCGTGATCGTGGGCGGCGGACAGGCGGGTCTCGCGATGAGCGAGCATCTGTCACGGAATGGCGTGGATCACATCGTGCTCGAACGGCACCGCATCGCCGAACGCTGGAGATCCGAGCGATGGGATTCCCTCGTTGCGAACGGTCCGGCATGGCATGATCGGTTTCCCGGCATGACATTCAAAGACACGGACCCCGAGGCATTCCCGGGCAAGGAAGATGTGGCCGACTATTTCGTTGAGTATGCCAACCGGATAAAGGCGCCGGTTCGCACCGGGGTCGAGGTGACAAAAGTGTCCCGCATCGACGGAAGCCGCCGTTTCCGCGTCGAGACATCCGAGGGTGAGATCGAGGCGCGCAACATCGTCGCTGCCACGGGCCCGTTTCAGAAACCGATGATCCCCCCCGTCGTGCCCGAAGCTGCGGGCATTGAGCAGATGCATTCGACCGCCTATCGCAACCCCGAGGCGCTTCCTGAGGGTGCGGTGCTTGTGGTCGGGTGCGGTTCCTCGGGGGCACAGATTGCCGATGAATTGGCGCGTGCCGGTCGCGATGTCTACCTCTCCATGGGGCCCCATGATCGCCCGCCGCGGCGCTATCGCGGACGTGATTTCGTCTGGTGGCTGGGGGTGCTTGGAAAATGGGAACTCAACGCGCCCTCGCCCGAGACCGAACATGTGACCATCGCCGTGAGCGGGGCCAACGGCGGTGAGACCGTCGATTTCCGCCGCATGGCAGAGCGCGGCGTGACACTGCTTGGGCGCACCGAAGGATATGAGAACGGTGTGCTCACCTTCTCGAATGACCTCAAGCGCAACATTGAAAACGGCGATGCGAATTACCTCTCCGTCCTGCGAGAAGCCGACGCCTATGTCGATCGCATGGGGCTCGACCTCCCCGAAGAGCAAGAGGCGCATGACATCGCTCCTGATCCGGCCTGTGTCTCCGATCCGGTCCTGCGTCTCGATGTCGAAAAGGCCGGGATCACCTCGATCATCTGGGCCACCGGCTTCTCGCTCGATTACGGCTGGCTCGATGTCGATGCCTTCGACGAAAGGGGCCGGCCAGTGCACCAGCGCGGCATTTCGCCCGAACCAGGGGTCTACTTTCTGGGGTTGCCCTGGCAATCGCGCCGCGGGTCGGCCTTCATCTGGGGGGTGTGGCACGATGCGAAATTCCTCGCCGATCAGATCGTGATTCAGACCACCTATATGGCGTATCATGACACAACGTCCCGCGTGCCGGAGCCTGTCTGACTGAAACCCGGCGGCCCGAAAGCGTCATCCGATCAGATCAGCTTGTCGACCCGGCGGCTCAGGATATCGGCCCACCCGGACTGATGTCGCGCGGTCGCCAGAACCTCGACCCGGTCTCCAAGGGCATCCCGGACGCGGCCGAGCACGGCAGGCGGCACCACGGTGTCGCGCGCACCAAAGAGGTAAAGAGCGGGGATGGAGAGCTGCGCAAGACCACTCAACAGGCGCTGCGGGCTGCGCGGACCCTCTAGGGGCGGAACGCCATGAAATGCCGTCCAGGCTTCAAGATCGAGCGGGGCCGCCAAGGTGACCAGTCCGACGGCATCCACCCGCGTGAGCGCCAGTTCCGAGGCTATCAGACCGCCCCCTGAGTATCCGATCAACATGACCTGCATCCGGTCGGCATATCTGTTGATGAGACCTTGATAGGCAGCCATCACGGGGGCTGAAAAGCGCCCGGTTGTCCAATGCCGCCTCGCGCAACGCGCCAGCATCTGCTCAGGAAGATACTGGCAGGGCCGTCCGAGCCACAGGCGCGCGTCGTCGCGCGGAAGGCCGGAAACAACCGAGGGGCCAACCGGACGTCGCGGTGTCGGATCGTCGGGGGGGCGTCCCCCCGTCCAAGCCGCGCCATCGCCTTCGATCACCACCCAAAGCCGCACAGGGCGCCGGGAACCGGATGGTGGATGATACCGCCCCCGGATCGACAGCCCCGGGGCATCGAAGGCAACCCTCTCACCGGATGGCTCCGGCAAAGACGCGACACCCGCGCAACCCACAAGCGCCGAGCATCCCAGACCCGCCAAGACCTGTCGTCGGTTCATCCGCTCAGAAAGCGATCCGAAGACTGAAATTGGCGCTCGTGTCTTCCTTGCTGTCCCGCCCGAATGCGTGGGTGATCGAGAACCCGCCAGAAAGGTTCTCGTTGTCCCCGGTGGCATAGATGTCGCTGCCCAATGTCACGCAGAATTCGTCCCGGTCATTTGGGGCGCCGGCCACGGTTGAGCTGTCATGATTAAAATCATAGGCATATTCGGCGCTGACATAGGGCAACATGGGTTTGGCCCAGTAACCGATCGTGCCCCCGATCCGTCCCTGCACAAGGTCCGATGTGTCGGACGGGTTCACTGTGCCGTCGCTTTCCACAAAGGTCTCGCGGTCGGTCGAACTGGCGCTCAGGCCGACGACCCCGGACATCAGCCACGCACCGTTCCATTTCGAGGCGGTCAGGTTGGCCGCGCCGAATAAAGTGTCGCTATCATACGACCCGGTGACGGGCGCACCGCCCACTGTCCGGCGCTGATCGGTATCGGTAAAGCCATATCCAAACGAGATATCCGCCGACAACCAATCGTTCAGTTTGAAATTGGCATAGGGCGCGATAAAGACTGACCCGGCATCGCGAGACCCCGTGCCGAAAGCGGTCGTCGCATCCTCGGTGGTGGCGGTTATGGAAACGCCAAGCGTGACTGTCTCGCTCACCGGTCGGTCCATGCCAAGAGACACGGTCCAGATGTCGGAGTCCTCCTCTTCGGGGGCAAAGTTGTTTTCTGTTGCGCGCCCCACAAGACTTCCCCACACGGTCCACCCCTTAAGCAACGCCTCGTCACCCCCCGCGAGCCCTTGTGGCGTCGCTTCTGCGCTTGCCGGCGCGCCGGGCAATGAGAGCGCGTTGGACACCGGCGCAAAGCGCCGCGTGATTTGTGAGGACGCAAAAATACCGGCCTTGGCCTGTGCCCTTTCGGCGGCATCGAGCTGCGCGGCAGGATTGCCATGGCCATGCGGTGGAGTTGCCTGCGCCTTAACTTGCGGCGCGATTCCGAAGCCCACCGAGAGTGTGGCAGCGGAAAGGATGAGCGTGGAAGTCCTGAGCATTGCGGATATCTCCTAAAAGTATTCAATAAGTCGAATATATCTCGCCCGCTGACCCGAAATCATGATCTGCGTCAAGTTCTCCGGCCATATTCTTTCGTAAAATCAGTTCCCGGACCGGTGTGACCATCGCGCCACATGGTGGACCGACCCGGCCCACAGAATGAGCGGTGACCAAAGCAGTCGAACAGGAGAAAAGCGAGATGGTAATTTTGCATGCAATGTCCCGAAAATCGGCCCTTGTATCGGGGTCTGCTCTGGCGCTCGTGCTGTTGGCCAGCCCGGCAACATCCTTTGAGCCGCACGGCGCGCCGCCCCCTGTGACGACGCCACCACAACAGCCGCCCCGCGTGTATGCGCCGCCTGTCCTGCCACCCGAAAGTCAGGCGATTCCCAGCCGCAAACCGTCTGCGACCGCACCCAAGCCGACCAGCCCGTCCCAACCGGCAGCGGCCCCACAGAAATCCGCCGATCAGATCGCGCGGGAAAAGGCGGCCGCCGACGCCAAGGCCAAGGCCCGCGAAACTGGCCGGGAGCTTCAGAGATTGCTCGGCGAGTTGGGGCATGATCCCGGCCCGGTCGATGGCATCGTCGGGCGCAAGACAATGGATGCGGTGTTCGGCTGGATCGCCGGTATCGAGGACCCCGATGTGCAGCAGGAGGCCCGCGTGGCCGCGCACAACAGTGATTATGAAGCGCTGGCAGACTTTCTTTATATCCAGACGATTAATCCTGATGTGGGCGGCACCAGCACGGGAGTGCAGTCTCCGGCGCCAGTGAAGCCTGAAGCGCAGACAGTTGAAAAACCTGCCAATAGGGCACCCGGTGCGGAAATGGGCGGCGAACCACAGCCGGAACAATCTGTCGACGTCGGTGAAGACGAAAAAATGCCGGACACCGCATCAAAGCAAACAGAAGAGACTGACGAAGCGAGGTTTGACGTCGGCCAGCGCGTCGATGAATATCGCAGTTTTGTCGAGCAAGTGCTGTCAACCGGAGTCGACGAAGGGGCGTTTGCAACCGTTAACGGGGCCTATAACCGAACCTATTCGGCCATCGAGGCTGCGTTCAAAGCGGAAATGCGTGCCAACGGCTGGGAAAGTGTGCCCTTCGGGGCAACGTTCATGAACTTTTACCAACAGGCGCTCGAGGACCCGGAAATTAGTGATGAACTAACCGAAGAACTCACCAGGAAAGTCGCGGAAGGCAAAGCATATCTGGCACTCGCGGAAAAATATCAATCCATGCTGAACGCCGTTGCCAAAGCGCATAACGATGCGACCACGCAAATACGTGAACGGCTTCTAGCGAAGGCAAGTGTTCCAGAAATCCCTGATGCGCCAGCCGCCGGTGAGGTCTTCGACGACCCGGAAGTGGTAGAAATCCTCACCGCGGAGGCCGAGCGTCAGGAAGCGATCTCGCAATCCCAACAGGACATGGACACCTTCCTGAGCAACCGGGCACAGGCCGAGGCCGAGCTGAAATCGCTGAATGACCGCGCCGATCTTTCCGCCGAACAAAAGGCGCGCATCGCAAAGGACATCAACGCCCGGCTGGCCTTCAACGATACTCTCTTGCGCGAGGCGCAGACGAAACTGGCCGCCCAAGGGGCGAGTTTTGACGGCTATGATGGCAAGGACATGACCGAGTTCGACCCCTACGCGATCAACCAGACCGATATTGAATTGACGCGCATCGCGCAGGAGGCCGAGGCAACCGACCGCTTCTATGATGAGATCAGGCTGGCGCGCGAGACCATCCGCGACACCGCCGATGGTCTGGATGCGATCACCCTTCAGGAAAGGGTTACAGATATTTCCGAGCGGCTGGCCGGAAACGCGGAGGACATCAATAAACTGGCTGAGCAGGTTCACGACTACTCGGTCAATATCCGGGTGACCCGCGAACAGGGTGAATTGGAGCGCCTGTCCGCACTTGCCGATCTGGCCGTGATCGATGCCGAAGAGAATCTGGCCTATACGCGCAGTGTCGTGACCACGTCGAAAAACGCGAACCTTCTGCTTGCTCTGGGGGCCGGAGCGGGGTCCGCGCTCGGGATTGGCGGTGTCACCGCCGCCGAGGTGGCGTCCGCACAGGCCGTGATGGCCGCTATGGATGGGACCACCGGCGCGATCGAAGGCTTTGACAATGGTGGCTTCGGTGAGGCGCTGAAACAGGGTGCGGCGGAAAGCGGCAAATACTATCTGCCGATCAACACGGTGATGGCGCTTGACCGTGGCGACGACAAGACCGGACTTGCCTTGAGTGTCCTGTCGGACGCGGCCGTTCTCTTTACCGGGTACAAGACGGCCCGAACCCATCTCGACAAGGCGCGCGCAGCAAAGGCGGCGGTGACGCGACAGACACTCGGCGCCAGTGAAAAGGCCGTCTCGGACGCGGCGCGGCGGGCTGTGGACAAGGCTGACGACCTGATCGCCAACTACCAGAAAGCCAAATGGACAGCCCAGCAGGCGCGCGCCACCGGCATGGTGGACGAGGTGGCCGAAACCACCCTCCAAAGGGCGGTCAAGGCGATTGACCGCAGCGATGAGGCGAAACTCGCGCTCAAGGCGCGTGATTCCAAGCTGCAATACCTGTTCGTCCGGGACCAGACGAAGATCGTCAAGGCACCCGCCAGCGCCGCATGGGAAAAGAACATGCGTGATCTGGGATGGAGCGACACCGCGCTCAGGACCGAGCAGATTCGGAACCGGTCCTCGGCGGGCACGGTGGGGTTGGATGATGATATTCGGCTGCTCGAACCGTCCTTGCTCGACACGCTGGATGATGGGGTGACGCCGCGCTATTCGGGCTCGAACGATCCGACCCTGCTCAAGGCGCGGGCGGATTTCCGCAAATCGCTGACGCGCCGGGGCGAAACCGCGTCGCTCGCGCAATGGGAGCAGGACGCGAAGACCGCCATGGAAAAGGCCTATCGCGAAACTGCCGGATACGCTGCCTCGGATGCGCGGGTCAACATGACCACATCGGTCAATCCCGAAGCCTATTCCGATATCGGCCTTCTGACCGGTGACGGCGGCAGCGCGGGATGGGCCGAGCAGACGGCCAGCGTAACCCAGACCAAGATCCGCGACGGGGTCGACGCCGCGGAAGCGATGGGGCTGGGAAGCAGCAATCCGAACACATCCCTGTCCGGCGCGGCCCTTGAGGCGGCGGCGACCGAAACCAAGGTAGCGTCGCGCGAATTGCTCAAGGATCTCGCTGGCAAGGCCATGCGCACCCGCCCGGATGTGGCGCTGCCCCGCAAGGTGGAAAGGCAGCTGAGCATTCTTGACGGATTGTCGCGGGGGATACTTGATCCCGCGGTTGCCAACCGGCAACTGATCAACGAGACCGGGACAACCCTCGCCAAGACGATGGAAACACTTGGGGGACAGGTAGAGGTGCTTCTCAAGCTCAATTGATCAGGCGTTGCAGGTGTTTCGCGAAACTCTGTGAGTCAGGTTTTCGCGAAACGCCTTAGGTCCGCTGTCCCTGCGAAGAGCTGCGAAGAACGCACCGGGATCGCGGCGCAATGGGGTCACCCGCGTGCCCCTTGCCGAAGCATTTCTCGCGCCATGGACCCTGATTTTTCGTCTCCGTCCTCTATTACCGGGCAGGTCCGATAACTTCGACCCGGTCAAACCAAGTCAGCGTCTGTTCAGGGCCCATCGTTCCTGCAAATATGGCGGGTGTGCCTTTGCTGCGCAGCACCGTCACCGGATCGGTTTCCAAAACCTCCGGGCCTCCGTCCTGAAGGGTCCAACCGTCAAGTGACAGCCGCGCCTTATAATCCCGCCCCGTCTTGACGAGGCTGAGTGTCGCGCCCTTCTCTTCGAAATCCCGGAGAATCTGGCCAAGATCGAACCCCCGAACATCCCCGGCAATTTCGAGGGTTGCTTCGGTGCTGGTGCCACCAGATACCGCCAGAAGCTTGAGCCACATGTCATCGTTGGAATTGCCTTGACGATAGAGTTCGGCGACCACGTAGGTCTGCGGGTCGGCGTAGCGGCCCACCTGCACGATCGCGCGGCGCCCGCCAAGGGTTTGCACCTCTCCCATGCGCGCAGTGAAATCAGCAGAAATTTCCCAGTCGCCCTCCGGCATCTCGGCTTCGCGCCAGAGGAAGACATTCGGCTGATCGGGCTTGCCCATGTACCCGTCCTCGACGGTCATGGTCATCAGCGCGCTGTCCTCGAGGATGAAACCCGAAGGGTCGGCATTCTGCACAACCCATCCACTGCCAAGCTCGGCGCGGTCGAAATCATCCACGAGCAAGGGGCCGGCCGGCTCGGGCGCAGGCTCGGGCTGACTGACTTCCTGGAGCGCATCGGTCAGGCTCTCGGCATTCGCCGCGCTCAGGTATTGGCCACCCGTCGCTTGGGCGAGACAGGCAAGCTGCCCCTCGGCATCCTCGACATCGAAGCCGATCACATGTGCCGTCAAGGGCGTGCCGCGCCGTGCCAGATCGTCACCCAAGGCACAAAGATCGGCACCGCAGGTTTCAAGGCCGTCAGTCACGACAATCACCGACGCCGGGACATCTTCCGACGCCAATGTCTTGCTCGCCGCCTCGACGGTCGCACCAATCGGCGTCTTGCCGCGCGGCGATACGCTTTGCATCAAGCCGCGCAGGCGCGCCCGGTCAAGCGGTGCAGGGTCGGCCAGAACCTCGATATCGGCGCAATCTCCTTCGCGGCGATGGCCATAGGCCATGAGGCCGATGTCCCGGCTTTCGGGCCAATCGGACAGCATGTCGCCGATCGCCCGCCGGGCGATCTCGATCTTTGCGCGTCCATCTATCTGGCCCCACATACTGCCCGACCCATCGAGGATGAGCATGGTTCGACCGGTCGCGGCGTCCTGTGACGCGGCGATGCCGGGCATGGTCAGAAAAGCCAATGCAAAAGCGAATAAACCTGATTTCTTCAAGGTGCAGCTCCTTCCAAGTGCGGGAGCATGCCAGATGGGTTTGTCACGGCACCGAAAGCGGTTCGCCTTTAATTCGAGATATCGGCGAACGTCGAAATCCTTGATTGAGCCGGATTTATTGCCGTTTTTGCTGACATACCCCTTGAGGGATCGAATCACACACAACGCTGCCTGTTCGGACCTGACGAATCAACCCGAGCGAAGCGGACCATCCGCGCCAGAACCCAAACTCCAAGCTGGGATCGGCATCTTTGAACGCCTCCATCATTTCCGATTGGATGCATGCGCATGGCTGCCCGCTTGACGAAGTGGAGGCGGCATGTCGCAAATGGAAAATGCCATCGTGACCATCCATCTCGAGGACAGATATGAATAACCC
>Ga0102928_1002378_pt1 | contig 11261 bp, 9 predicted proteins | sample SalPonR1_B_D1_MG_FD_78504 | JGI IMG/M metagenome (GOLD analysis project Ga0102928, IMG submission 78504) | Salt pond soil microbial communities from South San Francisco under conditions of wetland restoration - Salt Pond MetaG R1_B_D1_MG | ecosystem: Environmental > Aquatic > Marine > Intertidal...
AACTGAGCGTCGATGGGACCGGGGCGCACCTGGATACGTGGAAGGCCTATTTTGTTCCAACCGAAGCCCGGCACCACTATTGTGGCAATGATAAAAATCACGTCCTGGTTATTAATCTCGATCCCCTGACTCCAGCGATCAATACCCCGGCCCATGCCGATTACGAACGCATGATGCGGGTCTTTGAGAAACCCCGTACCTTGCAGATGGACAGCCGCTTACAGGGACTGGTCCAGTTTGCGGCCGGCGAGTTTGATCGCGCTCCGGACCACGTCACACTCCAGCAGCACCTGGCTGCAAGCATACTCTACTGCATGGCGGACCGGATAACTGACGGTCAGTCCCAGCCTTCAAACCGAAATTGCATCAGCCCTGAACATATTCGACGCTACATCCTCGGAAATCTTCATCGAAAAATCACCGTTGAAGATATGGCGGGTGAAGCCTGCCTTAGCGTCAGTCGTTTCCACGAAGTGTTCAGGGAGGTAGCGGGTATCACTCCACATCAGTTCCTGCTTCAGACGCGGCTTGATCAGGCCGCCGAACTCCTTGCTTCAACGTCCCTTACGGTGTCAGAGATCAGCTACCGAACCGGTTTTTCTTCTCAAAGCGCTTTGACCAATGCGTTGCGAAAGTACAAGGGCACGACGCCTTCCAGACTGCAGGTTGGTGAAAACGTCGCCTGATTCGCCCGGTAATTTCGGTAGTCCCGTAGGATTGTGTAAAAGAATCGTAGGATTTCGTAAGCCCGAGGTCCGTACTGATACTAACTTATAGCGGCTGGATTCTCGTCGTGTGGATTGGCTTCTGGTGAGGGTCACAAACCTCTGTCGAGCCCCAGGTTCAGGGAGCTGTTGCGAGGGAGATTGCCTCGCCCCAATCGGGACGGAACTAAGGTAAAAAAGAAGAACGGTACAGCGCGCTGGCCCCGTGTCAGTTCTGTGCTTCGAGAGCGGATCTATTCCGACTCATTAAACCGGAGGAGCCCTATGGCTATTGGTGTTTGGATCAGTCTATTTGCTTACTTTGCGCTCATGATCGCTATCGGCGTTTATGCCATGCGCAGAGCTACGTCTTCATCCGAGGATTATATGTTGGGTGGGCGTGCTCTCAGTCCTAAAGTGGCGGCCCTGTCGGCCGGTGCTTCTGACATGAGTGGTTGGTTGCTTCTGGGCTTGCCCGGGGCACTGTTTGCATCGGGCCTGGGTTCGGCCTGGATCGGTATCGGTCTGCTTGTAGGTGCATTCTTTAACTGGACCCTTGTGGCACCAAGGCTCCGGGAACAGACGGTTCATTATGGCAACGCCATTACCATTCCCTCGTTCCTGGCGAACCGCTTCCCGACACAGGCGCTGTCGCTGAGAACGGTATCCGCCATCGTTATCGTTATCTTCTTCGCGGTGTACACGGCGTCTGGCCTGGTCGCCGGTGGTAAGCTTTTCGAAAGTGCGTTCTCCGGAATTTTCAACTTCGGTGGCCTGAGTGACTACGCCGTGGGTATCGTGATCACGCTCGGCGTGGTACTTGCCTATACCGTGGTTGGCGGCTTCCTGGCGGTGAGCATGACCGACTTCGTGCAGGGCTGCATCATGATGCTGGCTCTGGTGATCATGCCTGCGGTTGTGCTCTTTGGCGAAGGTGGCGGCGGTTTCGCCCAGGCGTCACAAACCCTGAACGAAGTTGACCCCACGCTGTTGTCCTGGACCGAAGGGCTGACCTTCATTGGCTGGCTGTCTGCGGTTACCTGGGGGCTGGGTTATTTTGGTCAGCCACATATCATTGTGCGCTTCATGGCAATCCGCACACTGAAGGATGTCCCCATTGCCCGGAACATCGGCATGAGCTGGATGCTGATTTCCCTGATCGGGGCTATCTCTCTGGGTGTATTTGGCCGCGCCTACGCCATCCGTAATGGCATGGATATCGCCGACCCGGAAACCATCTTTATTATCCTGTCGGACCTGCTGTTCCATCCGCTGATTACCGGCTTCCTCTATGCCGCACTGCTTGCTGCGGTTATGAGTACCATTCCAGTCAGCTTCTGGTGTCTTCGTCTTCACTGACCGAGGACTTCTACCGCCTGTTCCTGCGTAAGGAAGCGGGCGACAAGGAGTGTGTTAATGTCGGTCGCGTTTGTGTCGTGCTGGTTGGTCTGGTCGCGGCAGTGATTGCGTCTGATCCGGACTCTCAGGTTCTGGCTCTCGTCAGTAACGCCTGGGCAGGCTTTGGCGCCGCCTTTGGTCCGCTGATCATCCTGTCTCTGATGTGGTCGCGCACAAACGGTGCTGGTGCCATCGCAGGCATGGTTGCCGGTGCCGCCACCGTTATTGTCTGGATTTCAATGGGCTGGAACGCAGAGTTCATGGGTGGTCCGGGTGTGTACGAGATCATTCCTGGGTTCATCATTTCCATGATCGCAATCCTGGTAGTGAGTAGTGTGACTGCCGATGCTGGCGAATATCAGCACATCGAGCGGTAATCACAGGCGCGCATGGCGTGCCAAGAGAAGTGAAAGGGCTCCCTCGGGAGCCCTTTTTCGTTCAAGTGAACATCAAGATCGTTTATTGTCCTTCCGTGAATATCACCCTGTGGAGCAGGTTGAGTGACCTTTCCTGAAGTATTGGCATTGTTGTCGATCGGCGGTATAGCCGGATTTATCAACGTACTCTCCGCAGGTGGGTCCATGCTCACATTGCCATTGTTGATGTTCCTGGGCTTACCGCCGCAGGTGGCCAATGGCACCAATCGGGTAGCTATCACATTGCAGAGTGTGATGGCGGTGAGCAGTTTTCACCGCATGGGTCATAGCAACCTGGTGGTTAGCTTGTATCTGGCCATCCCGGCGGTCGCTGGCTCCCTGCTGGGCGCCTGGGTGGCTACCGGGGTTCCCGATACGGTGTTTCAGTTCGTGCTGGTAGCAGCCATGATCGGAGCATCCGTGTTTCTGCTTCTCCCCCAGCCAAAGCTGGACACCAGACCTCTGACGAAGGATCGTCTCGGCCCCTCTATTTACCTCGCCATGTTTGTCATTGGTGTCTACGGAGGGTTTATCCAGGTAGGGGTCGGAGTGTTGTTCATTGTGGTTCTTTACCACATGCTGAAAATAGATCTGCGCCAGGTAAATGTGCTCAAGGTTTTCATCGTCTTGCTATTCACCTTTGCCGCTCTTCTGGTTTTTGCGTTCAATGGGCAGGTGCGTTGGGGTGTGGGGTTGACGCTGGCGGTCGGTAATGTGGTCGGTGCCTATGTTGCGGCAAGGGTTAATGTGGGCGAGCAGGGCGCAAAATGGGTGAAGTGGATTACCTTGACGATGGTGGCTGCGATACTGGTAAGGCTGGTGCTGTTCTAGCTGACAATAAAAAAACGCCAGCCCGGAGGCTGGCGTTTTCATGGAGCGTTACCGCGAAGGTCAGGTCTTAAGCGACGTTCGCTTCAGACGCCTTCTTGGTGTAGTTCTCCATCTGGTCGAAGTTGAGATACTTGTAGATCTCTTTCGACATGCTGTTCAGGTCCTTGGCGTACTCCATGTACTCCTCTGCGGAGGGGAGTTTGCCCAGAACCGCACCCACAGCTGCCAGTTCCGCAGAGGTCAGGTACACGTTGGCACCATCGCCGAGACGGTTCGGGAAGTTACGGGTAGAGGTAGACAGCACGGTGCTCTTTGCTGCCACACGGGCCTGGTTACCCATGCATAGGGAGCAGCCCGGCATCTCGGTGCGAACACCGGCGGTGCCGTAGATGTTGAAGTAACCTTCTTCCATCAACTGAGCCTGATCCATCTTGGTGGGCGGGGACATCCACAGACGAGTCTTCAGGGGCTCCTTGTTCTGCGCCAGCAGCTTACCAGCGGCACGGAAGTGACCGATGTTGGTCATGCAGGAACCGATGAACACTTCGTCGACCTTGTCACCAGCCACTTCGGACAGGGTGCGGGCATCGTCCGGGTCGTTGGGGCAGCAAACGATCGGCTCTTTGATTTCGGCCAGGTCGATTTCCACCACGTGCGCATACTCGGCATCTTTGTCAGCACGCATGAGCTTTGGATCCGCCAGCCACTCTTCCATCTGCTGGGCGCGACGCTCGAGGGTACGCGGATCGCCGTAACCTTCGGCAATCATCCAGCGCAGCATGGTGATGTTGGAGCGCAGGTACTCGGCCACGGACTCTTCGGACAGGTTGATGGTACAACCAGCGGCGGAGCGCTCGGCAGAGGCGTCGGAGAGCTCGAACGCCTGCTCAACAGTCAGGTGCTCCAGGCCTTCGATTTCCAGGATACGACCGGAGAATTCGTTGATCTTGCCTTTCTTCTCAACGGTCAGCATGCCCTGCTTGATGCCGTAAAGCGGGATGGCGTGTACCAGGTCACGCAGGGTGATACCTGGCTGCATCTCGCCCTTGAAGCGAACGAGAACGGATTCCGGCATGTCCAGCGGCATAACGCCGGTGGCCGCCGCGAAGGCTACCAGGCCGGAACCGGCAGGGAAGGAGATGCCCATCGGGAAACGGGTGTGGGAGTCACCACCGGTACCAACGGTGTCCGGCAGCAGCATGCGGTTCAGCCAGGAGTGGATGATGCCGTCACCCGGACGCAGGGCAACACCGCCGCGGGTCTGGATGAAGTCCGGCATGGTGTGCTGCATTTCCACGTCAACCGGCTTCGGGTAGGCCGCGGTGTGACAGAAGGACTGCATAACCAGATCGGCCTGGAAGCCCAGACACGCCAGGTCTTTCAGCTCGTCCCGGGTCATCGGGCCAGTGGTGTCCTGGGAACCCACGGTGGTCATGTGCGGCTCGCAGTAGGTGTTCGGACGAACGCCTTTGCCTTCCTCCAGGCCGCAGGCCTTGCCAACCATCTTCTGACCCAGAGTGAAGCCCTTGGTGCCGGCTTCGGGGTCTTTCGGCAGACGGAAAATGTCAGTGGCGCCCAGTCCCAGTGCGGCGCGGGCCTTGGCAGTAAGGCCGCGTCCGATGATCAGCGGGATACGGCCACCGGCCTGAACTTCGTCCAGGATCACGTCGGACTTGAAGCCGAACTCGGAGATGGTTTCACCCGCTTCGTTCAGGATCTTGCCTTCGTACGGACGGATGTCAATGACGTCGCCCATATTCAGATCGTCAACCGGGGCTTCAAATACCAGGGCACCAGCGTCTTCCATGGTGTTGAAGAAGATCGGGGCAACCTTGTTACCGATGCAGACACCACCAGCACGCTTGTTCGGTACACCCGGGACGTCTTCGCCGAAGAACCACAGAACGGAGTTGGTGGCAGATTTACGTGAGGAGCCGGTACCGACTACATCACCAACGAAGGCAACGGGAAGACCCTTGGCCTTGATTTCGTCGATCTGGCTCATCGGGCCGGTAACTCCCGGCTCTTCCGGCTTCAGACCGTCGCGTTCCATTTTGTAGGCAGCGCGGGCGTGCAGCGGGATGTCGGGACGGGACCAGGCATCCGGAGCCGGGGACAGGTCGTCGGTATTGGTTTCGCCAGTAACCTTGAACACCACCATCTTGGTGCTCTCGGGAACCTTTTTCTTGTTCGTGAACCACTCGGCATTGGCCCAGGACTCAACAACGTCTTTGGCAACGGTGTTGCCGGCGTCCATCTTTTCCTTCACATCGTTGAAGGCGTCGAACATCAGCAGGGTGCGCTTGAGCTGCTCACCAGCCAGTTCTGCCAGTTCGGAGTCGTCCAGAAGATCAACGAGGGTCGCGATGTTATAGCCGCCCTGCATCATGCCCAGCAGTTGAACCGCTTTGGGCTTGTCCAGCAGGGGGGAAGATGCTTCGCCTTTAACAATGGCGGTCAGGAAAGCGGCTTTCACATAGGCTGCTTCGTCTACACCCGGCGGAATGCGGTTTTCCAGGAGATACACCAGAGTATCTTCCTCACCGGCCGGCGGGTTCTTCAGCAGATCGACCAGAGCAGCGGTCTGCTCGGCGTTCAGGGGCTTGGGAGGAATACCCAGGGCTTCACGTTCAGCAACGTGTTCACGATAGGCTTCTAACACGATATGGACCCTCATCAGTTGGAATGTCCCGCGCCGTCGGCTTCATGCCTTGGCGGGAGGTTTTTGGCGGAAAGGCCGCAGGAGCCTCTGAATAATGCCTCAAATCACCGATGGGGTTTCAGGATTTATTCAGAGACTCCTTAATCTGGCGCTGCATTCTATAGGAAACCCCTTATAAAGTTAAGTTGGACAGAGGTCGGAGGAATCTGTTAAGTGCGCTATACTCGCCGACCGCATATCAACCAGTATATTGAGCCATGAACGACGCCCTCCAAGAGATTCAAGACTTCCTGCCATGCCGGACCCCGCAGCAATGGATCGACAACGCCCTGGCTAACCAGGATCTGATGCTGATCGATCACGCCCATTGCGAGAAAAAGGCCGCCTCCACCGCCCTCAGCCTGATGTATCGCTATGTCGATAACACCGACCTGCTGAACAGGATGTCGCGGCTGGCACGGGAAGAGCTCCGGCATTTCGAGCAGGTGCTTGCAATCATGCAAAAACGGGGAGTCGACTACTGCCATCTGACCCCAGCGCGTTACGCCGCAGGTCTGAGACAGGAAGTGCGCTCAGAAGATCCCGGGAGACTGGTGGATGTGTTGATCGTGGGCGCAATCATCGAGGCGCGCTCCTGCGAGCGGTTTGCTGCGCTGGCACCGTTCCTGGATGAGAAACTGGCGGATTTCTATACCAGTTTGCTGAAATCCGAAGCCCGCCATTATCAGGATTATCTGATGCTGGCCGAGCAGGCTGCCGGTGAGTCGATCGAAGCCCGTGTGGGCGATTTTCTGGCGTTGGAGAGAGCGTTGATCGAGGAGCCGGATACGGAGTTCCGGTTCCACAGTGGGCCGGTTTCAGCGTAGCTGCCGACAAAGCTTTATCCAGGCATCAATACCGGCGCTGCGGTATTTCTGCTTGTGGAGGATGAAGTAGAATTGGCGATCAAACTTTCGATGCTCGGGAACGGTCAGCGGCACCAGGCTACCGCGCTTGAAGGCGTCGGCCAGCACCACCTCTGACAGGCAGCCAATGCCCAGGTCTGCCTCTACCGCGCGCTTGATGGCCTCGGTATGTTCCAGTTCCAGCAGCACGTTCAGATCCGGCAGCAGTCCGTGCATGCCCCGCTCGAAGCTCTGGCGGGTGCCTGATCCGGGTTCCCGCATGATCCAGGTGGCGTTGCGCAGGTCCTCGTCCGAGAGCGAAGATTTGTTGGCCAGGGGATGGGTGGGGGAACAGAACACGACAAGCTCATCGCCCCGCCAGGGCAAAACATCCAGTTCTGGTGACTGTAATTCCCCTTCAATGAGCCCTATGTCCAGTTCGAAATCCTTGACCCGTCTGGCGATGGTGCTCGTGTTAGCAACTTCCAGAGATACTCGGGGGTGGTCAGGGGTGTTCATGTACTGGGCCATGACGCCCACGGCCAGATAGTTACCAATTGTGAGCGTGGCACCGACTTTGAGCGCTCCCACTTCAGTGTGTTTGCTGAACGCCTGTTCCAGTTCGCTTGCCTGGGCCAGAACGGCTTCAACTTTGGGGCGGTAGAGTCGCCCCAGTTCGTTCAGTTGCAGGCGCTTGCCAACCCGGTCGAACAGCTGGATATCGAACTGGTTTTCCAGCTCCTTGAGCGCACTGCTTGCCGCGGACTGGGACATTGCCAGAGATTCCGCGGCGCGAGTGATGTTCTGGAAGTGAGCTGCGGCAAGGAATACCTCCAGCTGGCGGAAGCTGTACTTCATAATCGATGCACTCGAATGAAAACGTTATTGTATTCGAAAAGATCAATACGTTAGCCGGCCGGCCTCCGTTATTCAATGGCCGGCTTCGTGCTCTGACAGATATTTATCAGGGCACGATCAGAACCGGTTGAGTGCTTGCACCTGCCACTTTTTCCGTTGTGCTGCCCAGTGGCAGACTGTCGATGGGCGTTGCCCCGCGCTTGCCAAGGACGGTAAGAGCGGGTTTATCGGTCTCGATAACCCGGATAATTTCTGATGCTGCCCGACCTGTCAGAATATTTCTATGGGCGTTGGGGTTCCTGCTCGCCAGGGCATCTACTCGTTGCTTTACATCCTCGTTATCGACGCTGGCCTGGTCGGTTTGCACCCATAATATGCGGCCGGTGTGTCCAGTGGTTAAAAGGTTTTCGAAGCACGCCTCGGCATTCAGTGACGCGTCTGAGCCATCTGTGGCAAACAGGATTTCCTCCTCGACGGAGGGCGAGGACCGGTCGATGGGGATCACGAGCAGGGGCAGCCTGGTCATTCGTGCGAGGTTAAGGGCGATGTTCCCGAAGAAAAGCTCTTTTGCGGCGGAGTGGCTGCGATTGCAAACCACAATGCCATCGGCATGAATGGTTTTGGCAATATCCAGGATCTGGCTCGCGACAAATCCACGTCCAACCCGGAAGTCGGTTGTAACGCCCAGGTCATTGCCCAGCTTTTCGCCGAGTGCTTTGAGTTTGCCGGTAACAGCGCCCTCTTCGTCTTCCTGATGCCGACGCTTATGGGTCTCGATGATATAAACCAGAGTCAGTTTTTTGGTGCCAAGCAACGACAGCATTAAGGGCAGGCGCCTCATGGCGAGCTCCCAGTCGTTGGTGTAGTCCACGGCCAGAATAAGATGGTTAAGCATCAGCTATCTCCTTTCGCTCTGATTTCAGGCTCTGCTTTTCTCGTCTGAGCCTTACATGAACTTCTTATTTGATACGTTATAGTACAAGTGACAACTGCGTGGTGGGTGATTCTTTTTAATCGATTGAGCCGAATAAGGTTATGAAGATATCCCATTTTCCCGATAGGTTGGCGGGCGTTAGAATGCGGTAATCCGAAATTGAGACATTCGCCGTAAAATCGGTCAACGAGCAGGCAAGAGGCTTACATGAGCAATTTGATCAAAGAAAAAGTGACCAGCGTGCATCACTGGAACGATACCCTGTTCAGCTTTACCACAAGCCGGGACCCGGGGTTTCGTTTCAAGAACGGTCATTTTGTCATGATCGGTCTGGAAACCGAGGGCAAGCCTTTGATGCGCGCCTACAGTATTGCCAGCGCCAATTACGAGGAAGAGCTCGAGTTCTTCTCGATCAAGGTTCAGGACGGCCCGCTGACATCGCGCCTGCAGAAGATTCAGGTGGGTGACGAGATCCTGGTGAGCCGCAAACCGACGGGAACTCTGATTCTGGACAATCTCCTGCCGGGGAAGAACCTGTGGCTGATCAGCACGGGCACCGGGCTTGCACCTTTCATGAGCATCATTAAGGATCCCGAAGTCTACGAGGCGTTTGACAGGGTGATCCTGACCCACGGCGTTCGTTACGTTTCTGAGCTGGCCTACCAGAAAGAAATCGAGGAATTGCCGGAGAACGAATACTTTGGTGAGATGGTCAAAGGCAAACTGGTCTACTACCCCACAGTCACCCGTGAAGAGTTCCGTAATCAGGGCCGGCTGACCGATGCCATGGAAACCGGAAAAATCACCCGTGATCTGGACTTGCCGGATTTCGACCCCGAGAACGATCGTTTCATGATCTGCGGTAGCCCGAGCATGCTCAAGGATACCTGCGCTATCCTGAACAACATGGGCTTCAAGGAAGCCCGCGGTGGCGACATGGGGCATTATGTGATTGAGCGGGCTTTTGTGGAGCAGTGAATAAAAAAAACGTCATAAGCTTCCTGGTTGCTCTGGTGCTCGGCGTGGTCCTCGGCACTCTGGTTCAGACCCAGCTCAACCTCTTAGCTCTTCAGGCTATGGGTGTGGCCGTTGGCATTGACGCTCGCATGTCCGCGACATTGCATGATCTGGCTGCCTTTGCGCCCCTGTACGGGATGCTTTTTGGAGTGAGTTTCCTGTTGTCGCAGACCATTGCCGCCGCCGTATCTCGTTTTGTCGGGCCTGGTCTGCTTGTACCCCTGTTCGCGCTGGCCGGCGGAATCGGGTTGTGGGTTGCACTGCTGGTTGCCAATGCGCTGGCCCCCATGCCTACCTTGATTGCGGCAACCCGCTCCTCTGGCGGGTTGCTTGCCATGGTGCTGACAGCGGCGTTTGCCGGTAGCTTGTTTGCCAGACTGACGGCGAGATCGCAGGGTGGTCGCGGTGGACGCGCCACGACGGCAATCCTGGCCTGTTGCCTGGTATTCGGCGTTGGTGGGCTGCCCGGTCCGGTCCAGGCGCAATCCAACACGGATTACACCGTCGAGACGATGGTCGCCGGCCTTGAGCATCCCTGGTCTTTGGCATTTCTCCCAGACGGTGGCGCCCTGGTAACCGAGCGGGCAGGGCGACTGCGGCGAGTTTCGGGGAACTGGGAGTTGATCAGGGAACCGATCGCCGGCGTGCCGGCGGTTTTCAATGACGCCCAGGCAGGCCTTTTTGATGTCCTGCTGTCGCCGGAATTTGAGGCTGATCAGACCCTATTCCTCGCCTACGCCTGCGGTACTGCGGCCGAGAATCACCTTTGTGTTGCCCGTGGTCAGTTACAGGGAATGGCTCTGAAGGACGTTGTCGAGATATTCCGGGCTAAACCTGCGAAGCAGGGCAGTGCCCACTACGGTGGCCGAATGGCCTGGCTTCCGGACGGTACGCTGATCGTTACCTTGGGAGACGGTTTTGACTACCGCGAGCAGGCGCAGGACCTGTCCAGTCATCTTGGCAAGATTGTCCGCCTGAACCCGGATGGCACGGCTCCGGCCGATAATCCCTTCGTTGGCAGGGACGATGCTCTCCCGGAAATCTACAGTTACGGGCACCGCAATGTACAAGGCCTGGTCTACGATTCCGTTGAGGGCCTGCTGATTAGCCATGAACATGGCCCGCGTGGCGGGGATGAGATCAACATTATCGAGCCGGGGCACAACTATGGCTGGCCGGTGATCACTCACGGCATAGACTACACCGGAGCGATGATCACGCCCTATGTTGAGCGGGACGGTATGGAGCAGCCGCTGCTGCACTGGACACCTTCGATCGCGCCTTCAGGGATGACCCGCTACCGGGGCGAGCTGTTTCCAGATTGGCAGGGCAACCTGCTTGTCGGCGCGCTTGCCGACAGGAGTTTGCACCGGGTGACGCTGGACGGCCGGCAGGCCAGCGACGTGGAAACGATGCTCGAAGAGCTCGGCGAGCGGATTCGGGATGTCGCCACTGGCCCCGAGGGCGCGGTGTACCTGCTGACCGACAGCGCCGATGGGCGGGTACTGCGCCTTCTGCCTTAGTCGCAGATTTGGGGTGTTTGGGTCCGGCCGGTGT
>Ga0102928_1002385_pt1 | contig 11249 bp, 8 predicted proteins | sample SalPonR1_B_D1_MG_FD_78504 | JGI IMG/M metagenome (GOLD analysis project Ga0102928, IMG submission 78504) | Salt pond soil microbial communities from South San Francisco under conditions of wetland restoration - Salt Pond MetaG R1_B_D1_MG | ecosystem: Environmental > Aquatic > Marine > Intertidal...
CCCTCTGCAGATATTGTTCGCCCTGGTCGGTGTGGCCCTGGGAGTGGCGGTGGTAACCGCCATTGACCTTGCCAACAGCAGCGCCGACCGGGCTTTCCGATTGTCCGCCGATGCGCTGGCCGGACGTGCCACCCATCAGGTCGTCGGGGGCCCGAACGGGCTTGGCGAGGAGTTTTACGCACAGATACGCCGGGCCGGGAGCTGGCCGCAGAGCGCGCCGGTTGTCGAAGGCTACGCAGCGGTGCCGGAACAGCCAGGGCTGACCCTCAGGATACTCGGCATTGATCCGTTTGCCGAAGGTCCTTTCCGGAACTATTCACCAGGCATCGATGGCCGGACGGATGTCGGCCGCCTGCTCACCGCACCGGACCCCATCCTGCTCAATCAGGCAACCGCGGCAAGACTCGGCTTGCGGGTGGGCGATTCTCTGTCTCTGGAGATCGCCGGGGAAAGCCGGACCGTCAGCCTGCTGGGTCTGCTGCAGCCGGATGATCGGGTTGCCGCCCAGGCCATGGAGGACCTGGCGGTCCTCGATATTGCCGCCGCCCAGGAGCTGCTGGGCAAAATCGGGCGGCTTTCACGCATCGACCTGATCCTTCCCGAGGGCGAGCCCGGCGCCCGCCTGCTGGCGCGGCTCCAGGCTCAGCTGCCGCCCGATGCCGCAATCATCCAGGCCGACTCCCGCCAGCAGAGCATGGCCCAGATGACCCGTGCCTTCCAGCTCAATCTGACCGCCTTGAGCCTGCTCGCCCTGGTGGTCGGGATGTTCCTGATTTACAACACCATGACCTTTTCCGTGCTGCAGAGAAGGCACCTGCTCGGCGCCTTGCGAACCCTGGGTGTGACGCGGCGGGAGTTGTTCAAGCTGGTGCTTGCCGAAGCCCTGTTGATCGGCATACTCGGCACCCTGGCGGGGCTGGTGCTCGGTGTTCTGCTCGCCGACAGCCTGCTGGCGCTGGTGACCCGGACCATCAATGATCTCTATTTCGTTCTCAACGTGCGATCCCTGGCGATCACTCCCCTGGCCCTCGGCAAGGGACTACTGCTGGGGTTGGGGGGAACCCTGGCAGCGGCCTGGATGCCGGCCCTCGAGGCCGCCCGGGCCGTACCGCGCACGGTTTTGATCCGCTCCAGCATCGAAACCCGGCAGAGGCGTCTCCTGCCCTGGGTCTTCGGCAGCGGCGCAGTCCTGATCGGCCTGGGACTCTGTGGTCTGGCCGTGCCGAGCAAAAGCGTTGCCCTCAGTTTCTGCCTGATGTTCCTGCTGATCGTTGGCTATGCCCTGCTGGTGCCGGGCGCAGCGGTCTGGCTGCTCAAAGGCCTGCAGCCGCTGCTCAAGCGCTGTTTCGGCATCCTCGGCAAAATGGCGGCCCGTAACCTGGTCGCCGGACTCAGCCGCACGGGAATCGCCGCAGCGGCCCTGGTGATCGCCGTCGCGGCAACGGTCGGGGTCGGCTTGATGATCGACAGCTTCCGGGTGACCGTCGAGCAGTGGCTCAACAGCTATCTGCAGGCGGATATCTACGTGACAACCGCCGACAGCGGTTTCGGACCGGGCCGCAGTCCGCTCGAGCCCGCTCTGCTCGAAGCGTTCGCCGCGGTCGAGGGGATTGCCGGCATCACCCGGGCCAGACACCTCAATCTGGAGACCGCGGAGGGCTACAGCGAATTATTCGTTGCCGAGATTCCCCGCTCCAGTTTCGACGGCTACTGGTTTACGGAAGGCGACCCGGAAAATATCTATCAGGCATTTCAGTATGACGATGCCGTGATTGTTTCCGAACCCTACGCCTATCGCCATGACCTGCAGAAAGGCGATGTCATTTCCCTGCGCACGGCCGCCGGCGAAAGGGCCTTTCAGGTCGCCGGGATATTTATCGACTATGGTTCGGACCAGGGCCGCATCACCATGAGCCGCCGACTCTACCGCAAATACTGGCCGGAGCCGCAGACCGACGCCCTGGGCATCTATCTTTCAACCGAAGCTGACGCGGAACAGATGGTCGACCGGCTGCGCTCGACCGCTGCCGGTCTGCAACAGGTTGTGATCTACTCCAATCGGGGTCTGCGGGAAGCGTCGCTGGCAACCTTCGATCGCACCTTTGCCGTGACCTCCGTGCTGCGGATGCTGGCGGTCCTGGTCGCTCTGGTTGGCATTCTGAATGCATTGATGGCGATGCAGATCGAGCGTTCGCGGGAACTCGCCGTGCTGCGCGCCGCGGGATTGACGCCGCAGCAGCTCTGGCGCCTGGTGACCGGGGAAACCGGCCTGATCGGCCTGGTCGCCGGCCTGCTGTCCCTGCCGCTGGGCGTCATGCAGGCACTGGTGTTGATTCTGGTCATCAATCGCCGCTCCTTCGGCTGGAGCATGCAGATTGCCATCGATCCCTTCATCCTGCTCCAGGCCGTAGGCCTGGCCGTTGCGGCCGCGCTGGCGGCCGGGGTCTATCCCGCCTGGCGCATGTCGCGGACGACGCCGGCGCTCGCCTTGAGGGAGGAATAGTGGTGTTCAGGGCCAGAGTGGTCGGTTTTATGCTGCTGATTGTCGGGCTCGGCGCGGTTTCCGGCTGTCTGGAAAATCCGGAAAAGCCGCCCCGGGCGAGGCAGGAGCGTCTGACCGTGGCCGAGACGCTTGGCGCGCAGCCGGAGGCCGGCTTCGCCAGGGCCTTAAAGCCTCGCCGGTTTACTTTCCCGGCGGATCACGGCCCCCATCCGCATTTCAAGACCGAGTGGTGGTACTACACAGGCAACCTGGCAAGCGAGCGGGGCAGGCGCTTCGGCTATCAACTGACCTTCTTCCGAATCGCCCTGCAGCCGACGCCGATCAAGAGGGACTCGGCCTGGGCGGCGCACCAGATTTACATGGCCCACTTCGCCATGACCGACCCGCAGACCGAGCGGTTTATCCATGCCGAGCGTTTCAGCCGGGCCGCCCTGAACCTGGCCGGAGCGGCGGCGGACCCCTTCCGGGTCTGGCTGGAAGACTGGTCGGCGATCGGTGAGACGGCCACCGGGCTGCCGATGCGGCTGGTGGCCGGAGCTGAAAACGTGGCTATCGATCTTCATTTGACCAGCGTCAAACCGCCTGTTTTGCAAGGAGAACAGGGCCTGAGCCGCAAGAGCTCCGAACCGGGCAATGCCTCTTATTATTATTCCCTGACCCGTATGCCGACGGTCGGTGAAATCAGGATCGACAATCAAGTCTTCAAGGTCGCCGGCAACAGCTGGCTTGACCGGGAATGGAGCACGAGCGCGCTCGGCGAAAACCAGGTCGGCTGGGACTGGTTCAGCCTGCAACTGGAAGACGGTCGCGACTTGATGTATTACCAGCTGCGTCTGCGGGACGGCCGTGCCGATCCGCTGAGCAGCGGCGTGCTGGTTGCCCGCGATGGCACTTCGCAGCGCCTGCTGCGCGGGGATGTGCAGATCGAAGTGCTTGATTATTGGGTCAGCCCCCACAGCCAGGCTCGTTATCCGGCGCGTTGGCGGCTGCAAGTGCCGGACCGGCAGCTTGACCTGGAAATCACTCCCCTGCTGGCCGACCAGGAGCTGCAGACAACCGTGCGCTATTGGGAAGGGGCGGTTGCGGTGCGGGGCTCCAGTCGGGGGATACCGATTGGGGGTCTGGGGTATGTGGAGCTGACCGGCTATGCCGAGTGAACATCGGCAGGAATCTGGAAAGGAGAGACAGATGCGCAGGGTTGTCGTGATCGGGGGCGGGTATGCCGGGCTGGCCTGCCTCATAGAACTGTCCAGGAAAGGCAAAGACCTGGAACTCCTTCTGGTCGATTCTGATCAGGAGCATTGCAAGATTACCAACTTGCATAAAACCCTTGCCAAACCCCTTGCAGAATTCACCGTGCCTTTTGCTGAACTTGCCAAGAGGTATTCTTTACACTTTCACCAACACAGGGTTGACTTGTCCCCGGAGGACCTGGTTCGCCTGCAAAGTGAAAAGACCCTTTCCTTGCCCGACCGGGAAATTTCTTTCGATTGGCTGGTGGTCTGCACCGGCGCGTCGCCGGTGGCGATGCCTGAAGGGGAGAACACCGTGACCCAGGAAGACCTGCGCAGCGGCAGGGCCGTGGAGATGTTCAACACCCTGTTGAAACGGGCTGAGGAGCAGGATGTTCAGGTCTCTCTGGTCGGCGGCGGGGCGACCGGTTTGCAGGTCCTGTTCGAGGTGCAGGCTTTGCTCAACCGGAAAAGCGTGGCCCACAAGCTGCGCCTGATCGATCTCAACCCCCGCCTGGTTCCGGAGCTTCCCGAAGGCGTCCATCGGTATGTATTGAAAAAACTTGAGCGGGAAGGCATTGACTACCTGCCGGCAACCAGATACCTCGGCCAGCAGGATGAGCAGGTTGATCTGGCGGCAGCAGAAGGGGACCGCCGTTTTTCTCTGCCGTCCCACCTGACCCTGCTGTTCCCCGGGGTCGTTCCTGACTTGCCGCTGCAGACCGACCCGCATGGTCGGGTGAGAGTCGGCGACCAACTGCTGTCCGAGGTTTTTTCAGGCGGCGATTGTGCTCAATTCGCCTCTGCCGGTCTGAATACCATGACCGCGCAAGCTGCCGTCAGAAAAGGCAAGCTGGTCGCACACAACCTGATCAATCTTTGCCGGGAGAAAAGTTTGCGGACCTACAGCTACCGGGAGAAGGGCTACCTGCTCAGCCTCGGACCTGATGAAGCCGTCGGCTGGTTGGGTCTGCGCTGCAATCTTGCCAAAGGCTTCGGGGCCCTGGTTGTCAAAGAGGCGCTGGAAACCCAGTATGATCTGTATCTCAGAGGTGTCGATACCTATCTGGGTTCTCCCTGAAGACGGTTTGTCCTATGCCGCGAGGGCGATACCGTGATTCCATTCAGCTCCCGCTCGGCCGGGCCGGCCAGTGCAACACCTGGCTGCGCGGGCAGGAAGCAACACATGCGGAGCATTTCAGGCAATCGTTTTCCGGGAGAACTCCCGACTCTCGAAAGCTTGAAATGTTGAATTGCATGGGGCAACTGGCCTCACAGAGTCCGCACGCCTTGCAGGAAGAACTGATCCGCAGCTGATATTTGCCGGCACCGATGGTGCCGGCCAGGGTCCCCACCGGGCAGAAGGCACACCAGCTCCTGGCGCTGAAGCGCAAGCCGAGCACGATTGCCGCCAGGGTGGTGATCAGGCACATCTGCCAGAAAACAGCCCCCCAGTGATTGAGGTTGGCGGGATTTTCCGCGAGCCGGAAAGCCATGAAGCCCATCAGCAGGCTGAACATGGTCCAGCGGAACCAGCTTCTGGTGAGCAGGTCGGGGATCTTTCCGCGCCCGGCAAGACGGGTGAACCAGGTGTCGAGAAAACTGCCGCGCGGACACAGATTGCCGCAGACCCAGCGGCCACGGAAAAAACCGCCGGCGATGCCGGCAATCATCGCTGCCGGAACCACGAAACCGACCTGGGGGTAACGCCAACCCAGCACCAGGACTGCGACCATGACCAGGCCGAACAGCCATTTACCGGGAACTTTTCGCCCTGCCAGATGAGTGTGCAGAGTGGTGGTTGAAGGTATGGACATCGCTTCTCCTTGTTTTTGTTGAATTCCAAAAAGTATATATATGGAAAATGGAATAAAAGTCAAGGGGAAACGCTGCGGCCAGGACCGGGGAATCAGTCCGGACCTTCCTGTGCAAGCAGGAAGGTTTTGATGTCATTCAGGGAGTTCAGGCTGCCGGCGGGTATCATCCGACCGTCGACGACCAATTGCGGCAGGCTCATCGCCTTCAGTTCGGCGAGCTTTTCCGGGTCCATGACCGCGCTGACTTCGGCATCGAGCTCCAGGTCCTTTACGGCCTGCTCAACCCTCTTTTTCAAGGCACGGCATTTGGTGCAGCCGTCGCCGAGAACTTCTATTTTCATGATGGTCCTCCAGGTTTCAGGGGCAAGCTCCTGTCTTCTGGCAATCATGACACCAATTGCCGGGAGTCGCAACGTGCAGTTTCAAGCCGGACCGCCGATGCCGAACCCACATATGCATTGTTTGGAAGGCCCCTTTCTTTTAGAATGAGACAGGCTGCCGACGTGGTTTTTCATTGATCCCGAAACCGCCCTTGAGCCCAGCAGGAACCGGCCCCAGCGGCCATCCCGAACATTTGCAAAACTGAGACAGGCAGGAGTTCGATGCGCTTTATCCACACGGCCGATATTCATCTCGGCAAAACCTACCGCAATTCGCCGGGCGAGACGGAGCGCTACGCCGACTTTTTTGCCTGTCTGGCCGGCATCGTCGCCGACGCCATTCGGCAACAGGTCGATGCTGTCCTGATCGGCGGCGATCTGTTTCATGTCGGACAGATCCTGCCCAAGACCTTTGCCAGGACCATCGAGGTTCTGCAGCCGCTCAAGGATGCGCAGATTCCCTGTCTTGCCATCGAGGGCAACCATGACTGGATTCATCGCCGCGACAGCATTTCCTGGATGGAGGCCCTGTCGCAGATGGGCTATATCAAGCTGCTGCGCCCTTGCCGAACCGAGGACGGCGGCTATCGCTTCGACGCCTTTGACGAAGAGAGCGGACTGGGCGGCCATGTCGACATCAGCGGCGTCAATATCTATGGGCTCGGATATATCGGCGCCCAGGCCGGGAGTCACGTCGACCGGATCTGCGCGGCCGTGTCCACCGACAATAACCTGCTGCTTTTCCATGTCGGCGTCTGGAGCTACTCGCCGGTGGAAATCGGCAACATGAAGCCGGAGGATGCCTGCCGGCTGGCGGAAACCTTCGGCTATGTGGCCCTCGGCCACGGGCATAAGCCGTACATCGTCGAAACCACCGCCGGCATACCCTTTGCCTATAATCCCGGGTCGCCGGAGCGCGTCAACTTCGGCGAGGAAAAATACGCCAAAGGTTACTACCTGGTGACCTTTGAGGACGGCCGCTTCTCGGCTGATTTCCAGCCAACCTCGCCACGGCCCATGTTGACCGCGACCATCAATCTGGCCGGCGCCAGCCATGTCGACGATGCATTGGAGAGGTTTGTCGCCCAGGTCAGGGAGCAATTGCCGGAGGAGCCGGAGAGACGCCCATTACTGGAACTAAAGCTGGTCGGCAAAGTCCGGTTTCATCCGTTTGAAATCGGCCGTGAGCGACTGTACCTGGCTCTTGAAGAGGTCGCCAACCCTTTGCACGTCGAGATAAAAAACCATCTCTCCCTGGTGAGCAGCACCGGCGAGACGGAAGCAGAACAGCAAAGCCTCGCCGAGATCGAACAGGATGTGTTGCACGAACTGATCAGCGCCGGCAGCGACTATCAGGGACGAGAGGAGGAATTGGTGCGCCTTTGCCTGTTGTTAAGAGATGCCATACAGAAAGGCGATGTCGACGGTGAAGAGCTTCTGGCCATGCTCGATGGAGAGGATGCCTGATAATGCAGATCCTCTCTGTTTGCCTGAAAAACATCAAATCGCACCGTGAGCTCGAGGTCGATTTCTCCCCCGGGATCAATGTTCTCTCCGGGCCCAATGGCATCGGCAAAAGCACCATCTTCGAGGCGATCGGCTATGCCATGTTCGGCGTCGATGCCCAGAGTTTTGTCGGCAACGTCGAGCGCTTCGTCACCATAGGCGCCAAACGCGGTGAGGTGACGGTGGTGTTTCAGATCAACGATCAGCGCTACCGGGTCAGTCGGACCGCGGGTACGCCGGCCAGATGGCTGTTGGCCAAGGAGGTTGGCGGCGTTTTCGAAGTCGAGGAACACAAGGACGCCAGGGAGACCGAAATCCGCTTGAAAGAACTGCTCGGTCTTGCCGGCGGACGCTCACTGGCAGAACAGTTCGAGCTGGTCATCGGCCCGTTTCAGAATGAGTTTCTCGGCCCTTTTGTCGAAAAACGGCCGACCGCCCGCCGCAACAAGTTCGACGAGATTCTCGGCATCGACTCCTGGCGCAAAACTTACAGTGAAACCAATTCATTGTTGAAGACGATCCGCAGCAAGGTCGAGGTGCTGGAAGGGACTATCGGGCCGCTGCAGGAACAGGTGATGGGCCTGCCGGACAAGCGAGAGGCCCGTTCGACAGCCCAAAAGGCCCTCGGCGAGACCGATGTCTGCCGCAAGGCGCAGCACGAAGCGCTTAAAACGCTGGAAGCACTGCTTGCCGAGATCGACGAGCGTGAAAAAGCGATCAGGCAGCTTGGCGTCGAGATCGATAAGCTTAATGAGCGGATCGGCAACGGCAAGGAAAAAGTCGGCAGTCAGAAAACCCTGGTGGCCGAAGCCGAGAAAGCCACCCAGATTGTTGCGGCAAGCAGTGCCGGTAAGCAGGCCTATGAAAAGGCTGAACAACGCCTGGTCATATTGCGGCAACAGGCCAGGCTGCAACGAGAACTGGAAAAGGAAGTCGCCGGTCTGACCACCCGGGCGGGGTCGCTGGCCGAACGCTACGCCGCCGAAACCAAGGCCATTGAGCGGGCAGAAAAAGAAATCGATGCCGAGCAAGAGAGCCTGGCCGAAAAGCGCAAACGGCTCACCGTTGATCAGTCTGTCCGAACCCTGGCAGGCCGATTGCCAAAGCTCCGCCAGGCCATCAGCGAGCAGCAGAAACAGATCGGTCGACTGGACGGTCGCCGGATCGGCTTGCAGGAAGGCCGGGAAAAACTGGCCGAAGGCATCTGCCCCTTTTTTCAGGAACCGTGTCTGAACATCGCCGAGCGCACGCCGGGGGATGTCTTCTCGGCCGGGCTAAGCGATCTGGAGCAGGAACGAAACCGCCTGGCAGACAGATTGAACAAGGCGGAAGCTGAGGAAGTCGAGGCAAACAAGGCCAGCGAACAACTCAATGCTCTCGCGGTGCAGAGCAAGGAGCTTGATGAGCGTGCCGGGAACCTTGACAAAAAGCGGCAAGACCTCATCACGCGTGCGATCGCGCTGGAGGATTTGCAGAAACAGCAGACAGACTTGCAGCAGCAGTTGGACGAGAAGCAGGTGGACCTGAAAGCTTACGAGCGGTTGCAGGGCGAAATTCAGGCGGCCGAAACGGAGCTGAAAGCCCATCAGGAAGCCCGCGATCGTTACGTCGCCAATCAGGAACAGGCATCCAAACTGCAGAGCCTGCAGGCCGATCTGCGCAAATTCGAGGAACTGCTGTCGCAGTTAGAGGTCTCGCTGGCCGCCAGGGAGAAAGATCTCGCTCTCGCCGGCAAAGCTTATGATGCCGACCGGCACCAGGCGCTGCGAGCGCAGAAAGATGCTCTGAGCCAGGAGGTCGGCGCGCTCGGCCAGAAAATCGAGGGACTCAAGGCCGAAGTCGCCAGACTGGACGACGAGATCGGCAAACTCAAACAGATCGAAGCGGAGATCGCCGAAAAAAAGAAGCAGATCAAGGCTTATGGCCAGAAGGAAGAGCTGGTCAAGTTTTTGCGAAATCGGGTTTTTAACAAAGTCTCCGCGTTTCTTTCCGAGCGATTTCGAGAAGAGATCAGTCAGCGGGCCAACCGGATCTACCGCATAATCGCCGAAGTCGACGAGGAACTGGCCTGGGGCGAAGACTACCGCATCGTTTTGCGCGACATGGTTGACGGCGAGCTGCGCCAACGCGCCGACGACCAGCTTTCGGGCGGGCAGATCATGAGCGCCGTCGTTGCCCTGCGCCTGGCGATGCTGCAGACCATTGGTGCGCGCATCGCCTTCTTCGATGAACCGACCAGCAACCTCGATGCTCTGCGCCGCGAAAACCTGGCCCATGCCTTCCGGGCCATAGACGTCGGCAAGGAGGAAGTCACCGAGCACTGGTACGACCAGTTGTTTCTGATCAGCCACGACGTGGCTTTTACCGAGGTGACCGACCAGATTCTGCTTCTGGAATGAATCGACCAGGCCGGAAATCGGGGCTGAGCAGATAAGAAACAGGATGTTTAAAAACCGTGAAGGGTGGAGTGCCATGAGCAAAACCAGCCGTCAGCAACGCGCCTTCTGGCTGGGCGTCATCAGCCTGTTGTGCCCGGTTCTGCTGGGCCTGCTGCTTTTCCTGATGCATCAGGGGGCTTTCGCGTTCCGGGACGATTTTCATGGTTATCGGGGAGTGGGGTTTTTCATGGCCTGGCTGATCATCCTGCTTCCGGCCGGCGCCCTGTCCGGCAGCGTCGGGGTCGCTTTTCAGCGCAACAGCCTGCTCGCCATTCTCGGTATTCTGGTCAATCTGGGGTTGATGGTGTTTTTTATTTTCAAGTTTTAGAAGTTCACGCGGGTGTTGTCCTCGTTTCGGTTTGCCGAACGATAGCGAATCACGCTTCTCGCCGGGGTTTCGCCCCCGGTTTAACAGCAGAACCGATTTGGTTCTGAAGCGAAGACTCCGATACTTGCTGATAAAGGCAAATGAATTTAAAAAAAGCATGCGGCTTTACCTGTTCACCCTACCTCCGGTCGATCCCCCCTGGCTCTCTTGCGATAGAAGGAAACCAGCGTCAGCAAGACCCCGGCGCCCATGGCGAGGCTGCCGGCAAAGGCCAGGTTGGCACCCGGATCGTAGTTGATGGTCAGGATGCTGTAGTAGACCGGCCGGCCGGCCCGGATCGTCTGGCCGAAGGAGGTCGGCAGCACGACCAGGCCCTGCCAGGTCAACGGATGGTTGGTGCGAATCTCGACCCGCTCGAGGAGTTCCCCGTTTCGGAACAGAGCCAGTCGGTTGCGCATATCCATCGGTCGGCCCGATGCGCTGAGGACCGGTTCGAAGTCTTCCAGGCGCAGCACCAGATCGAGTTTCGGCAGCGACTTGTTCTGCCCGACCAGCATAGGCACGTTCGGATTGCGGAACCCTGCCTGACTGCCCCAGAGATACGCGCCGAGAATCAGCACGAAGCCGATATGGATAAGAGACTCGCCGATTTTCCGCCAGCGGGCGCGGAAATGGCAGAGCCAGTCAATGAAGCAGCAGAGGGTATTGAGGCCCAGCAGGACCACCAGTCCGCCGGCCACCGGCAGCCACCAGGTCAGGGCCGGCGCCTGACCGGCGACCGTTGCCAGCCATTGGTCAAGCGGCATGCTGTCCAGACTGCCGAACAGCTCTGGGTTGAAAGGCATCAGCAGCGAGCCGCCGATGGAGAGCAGAACGGCTGCGGAAGCCAACAGGATGGCCAGCTTCAGTGAACAGAAAAACTTCCAGACACGGCTTTCCAGAAACGCAGGTTTCATCAAGAACAATTCTCCCCTCTCAGTCGAGCGGGTGGTTGCTGCTCATCAGCAGGCCGATGCCGAGATAAGTGAACAGCACCAGGCCGAAG
>Ga0102928_1002389_pt1 | contig 11244 bp, 10 predicted proteins | sample SalPonR1_B_D1_MG_FD_78504 | JGI IMG/M metagenome (GOLD analysis project Ga0102928, IMG submission 78504) | Salt pond soil microbial communities from South San Francisco under conditions of wetland restoration - Salt Pond MetaG R1_B_D1_MG | ecosystem: Environmental > Aquatic > Marine > Intertidal...
CACCTCGGGCATTTTGAACGGCCCGATGACCGGCAAATTCACTATGTATCCCAAGGGCGGCGTCTCCATCGAAGAACTGAAAAGTACCGGCGACAGTATCGGCTCCATCGGGCTGGGCGCCTGGGCCTCGACAGATGCGGTCAGAGCCCTTGATACCCAGTTCAAGGTCCCTTGCCAGGTGCAGGATCTGCCCATCGGCCTTCTGGCCACAGATCGGTATGTTGATGCCCTGCGCACCGTCGCCGGCGTTTCGGTACCCGATACCATTAACCAGGAGCGGGGACAGCTTTTAGATGTGATCTCAGATATGCAGCCCCATTTGTACGGCAAAAAGGTAGCTATTGCCGGAGATCCGGACCAGTTGATTGCCCTGACCGAATTTTTGGTGACCATGGGCATGAAACCGGTCCACATCGTCACCGGCACCCCGGGTAAGGCGTTTATCAAACGGATTAAGGAAATTACGGCCCGGTTTGGAGACGACATCAATGTCAAGAATCCAAGCGACCTGTTTCACCTGCATCAGTTGATAAAAAACGAACCCGTGGACCTGCTCATCTGCAACACCTACGGCAAGTACATTGCCCGGGACGAGGACATTCCGTTTGTACGTCACGGATTCCCCATTCTGGACCGGGTCGGCCATGCCTACTTTCCCAGCGTGGGATACAAAGGTGGGTTGTATTTCCTGGAAAAGATTCTGAGCGCCCTGATGGACCGCACGGACCGGGATGCGCCGGAAGAGCGTTTTGAACTGGTAGAGTAAATTAAAGTCGTAAAGGATAAATAAAATGACCTCCATATCGGTACTCAAACAGCGGGAAAGACAGATTTACCAGAAGGGCAATCAGCCCTTTGAGATAGAATGTGAAACCAAGAGTCTGGCCGGCGCGGTCAGCCAGCGGGCCTGTGTCTTCTGCGGTTCCAGGGTGGTGCTTTACCCCATCGCCGACGCGTTGCATCTGATCCACGGCCCCATCGGGTGCGCCTCCTATACCTGGGATATCAGAGGGGCCCAGTCTTCGGGCCCGGAGCTTCACCGGATGAGTTTTTCAACGGACTTGTCAGAGACCGATATTATCTATGGCGGAGAAAAAAAGCTGAAAAAGGCATTGCTGGAGCTGATTGACAAATATTCACCCAAAGCCGCCTTTATCTACTGTACCTGTATCGTGGGCATTATTGGTGATGACGTGGACGCGATCTGCCGCCAGGTGGAAGAAGAGACCAACATCCCTGTCATTGCTGTCCACTCCGAAGGATTTAAAGGCACCAAAAAGGACGGGTACAAGGCGGCCTGCGACGCCTTGTTCAGTCTGATCGAAAGAAACAATGCTCCCCGGGTTACCATCCCTGATTCCATCAATATCCTGGGTGAATTTAATATTGGCGGAGAGACATGGATCATAAAAAAATATTATGAAGCCATGGGGGTGAAGGTGGTCTCCGTCATTACAGGAGACGGCCGGGTGGACGAAGTGATGCAGGCGGGCAATGCCGCCCTGAACGTGGTCCAGTGTTCAGGGTCGGTTACCCACCTGGCAAAGCAGATGGAGGAAGCGTACGGCATTCCATTTATAAGGGTCTCCTATTTCGGCATTGAAGATACCTCGGATGCCCTGTACCAGGTGGCCGTATTTTTTAACAAAAACCCCGAAATTATTAAAAAGACCCAGGACCTGATCAAAGAGGAAGTCCAGGCCATTATCCCCCGCCTGGAAACCATGAAAAAAGACCTTGAAGGCAAAAAAGCGGCCATATACGTGGGCGGCGCGTTCAAGGCATTTTCCTTGATCAAGGCATTAAAAACCCTTGGCATGGAAGTGATTCTGGCCGGTTCCCAGACCGGTACCCAGGAAGATTATGAAGTGCTCAGGCAGATGTGTAACGAGGGCACCGTAATTTTAGACGACTCAAACCCGTTGGAACTGGCCAAATATTCCGTTGAAAAGGATGCCGACCTGTTTATCGGCGGCGTTAAGGAACGCCCCATTGCCTATAAGATGGGCATCGGGTTCTGCGACCATAACCATGAACGCAAAATTCCGTTGGTGGGATTTGAAGGCATGGTCAATTTTGCCAAAGAAGTACACGGAACCGTTACAAGCCCGGTATGGGATCTTGTACCCAGGCGGCAGAAAGCGGCCGGAAAGGAAGGTGCCATATGACCCTGAGAAAATACAAAGATACACCATCATACACCGCTACCCAGAATGCATGCAAAACGTGCACGCCTTTAGGGGCCACCCTGGTGTTCCAGGGGATTGAGGGCTGTGTGCCCCTGCTTCACGGCTCCCAGGGATGCTCCACCTATATGCGGCGTTACCTGATCTCCCATTTCAAGGAGCCCGTGGATATTGCCTCATCCAACTTCACCGAGGAGACAGCCGTATTCGGCGGCGGTGCCAACCTGAAACTGGCCATTGAAAACGTGGCAAGTCAGTATGCCCCTGACATGATCGGTATCGCCACCACATGTCTGTCCGAAACCATTGGTGATGATGTCCCGTTAATATTAAACAGCATGGACAATACCATTAAAGGCACGGCCCTGGTCCATGTCTCCACACCATCATATACCGGCACCCACGTGGATGGATTCCATGGTGCCGTGGCTGCCGTTGTGGACCGGTTCAACCCGGTGGATAAAAGAATCGTTTACCGGCCCAAGAAAAAGAAAAAAATTAACCTGTTTCCCGGTATGCTCTCCAACGAAGATCTCCGGCATTTGAAAGATATTTTTGAGGATTTTCATACCCCGGTCACCATTCTGCCCGATTATTCGGAACGGCTGGAAGGACCGTCATGGCAGGAATACCAGGCCATTCAGAAAGGCGGCACGCCTATTTCAGCCATTGAAAAGATGCATGTGGCCGTCAACAGTATTGAGTTCGGTGCCGTTCTGGCCCTGGCCGCTGAAAACGGCCAGAAAACCGCAGGAGATATCTTAAACAAACGCTTTGGGGTTCCCTGTACACGGCTTCCCATCCCCATCGGGGTAAAGGCCACGGATCGTTTTCTGGATATCCTGTCCCAGATTTCGGGCCGGCCCGTGCCGGAACGGTACAGAAAAGAGAAATGGCGGCTGGTGGATGCCTATGTGGACGGCAATAAATATGTATCGAAAAAACGGGCCCTGATTTACGGCGAAGAGGATTTTGTCGTGTCCATAGCCGGATTCCTTGCCGAAGTCGGTATCATTCCCGTACTCTGCGCATCCGGCGGCAAAAGTAAAACATTTAAAAAAGCCCTTGAACAGACCTTGCCTGAAACGCTCATTGACCAGGTTGTCATCCAGAATGACATGGACTTCACCTGCATGGAAGAGACCGCCGCAGGTATGCCCGAAGACCTACGACCTGAAATCATCATCGGCAACTCCAAGGGATATGCCATGGCAAGACGGCTCAAGATCCCCATGGTCCGGGTGGGCTTTCCTATCCACGACCGGGTGGGCGGCCCGCGCATCCTGCATGTTGGATACAAAGGGGCTCAGCAATTGTTTGACAATATCGTCAATACACTTCTTACGGCCAGTCAGACCGAATCCAGAATCGGATACGCATATATGTAACTTTGTAAGGAAAATTATAAATTATGATGAATTTAGATAACCATCCCTGTTTTAATAAAAAGTCCTGCAAGGATTTCGGTCGTGTCCACCTTCCGGTTGCCCCGGCCTGTAATATCCAGTGCAATTTTTGCAACAGAAAGTTTGACTGTGTCAATGAAAGCCGCCCCGGGGTCACCTCCTCCATTTTGAGCCCGGACCAGGCCATGGCCTACCTGGCCGATGTGGTTGAGGCCAAACCCAACACCGCTGTGGTAGGCATTGCAGGTCCGGGCGATCCCTTTGCCAACGGCGACAAAACCATGGAAACCTTGACCAAAGTGCGCGCCGCCTACCCGGAAATGCTGCTGTGCGTGGCCACCAACGGTATGAACATCCATCCCTACCTGGATGAACTGAAAAACATTAATACCACCCATGTGAGCATTACCATCAATGCGGTGGACCCTGACATCGGCGCAAAAATTTATTCCTGGGTCAGGGACGGCAAACGGTCCGTGGGCCCGGCCCAGGGCGCAGCACTGCTTTTAGAGCGCCAGCTTGCCGCCGTTAAAGGCCTTAAGGAACGTGATATCATGGTCAAAGTCAATTCCATTCTTTTGCCCGGCATCAATGACGACCATATGACAGACGTGGCCGAAAAAATGGGTGAGATGGGTGTGGATATCTTCAACTGTATGCCCTATTTTCCCACCAAGGGCGCAAATTTTGAAAATATGGCAGAGCCGGGCAAAGATGTGGTTAAGAAAATCAGAAAGGCCGCCCAGGTTTTTGTCCCCCAGATGACCCATTGTAAACGCTGCCGGGCCGATGCTGTGGGTCTGCTTGACGATTCCTTGAATCAGAAACTCATGGATCGACTGACATACCACGCCACTGCCCCCATCCCTTTATCCACTGCGCCTAAGTATTGCCATGAAGCGCCCGTTGAGGAAGATGTCTATGCGTTCAACTCTTCTGCCCCAAGGCCCTATGTGGCCCTGGCCACCCGGGAAGGCGCGTTGATTAATCAGCACCTGGGGGAGGCCACGGAATTACACGTCTATGACTTGAACCAGGAAACCCCGGAATTTGTGGAAACAAGGACGTTGCCTAAAGCCGGCAGCGGGGATGTCAGATGGCAGAATCTTGCCCGGACCATTAAAGATTGCCACACCATTCTTGTGTCCGGTGTTGGGGAAACCCCTAAAAAAATTCTGGGCACCATGGGATTCACCATCCATGAGGTCAACGGCATGATTGATCTTGTACTCGTGGCCTTGAAAAAAGGGGAGTCGTTAAATCATCTGATTGTTCGGGCACAGACCGCCTGCGGGGAGTGTCAGGGTACGGGCACCGGCTGCATGTAACTATTTATAAGCTAAGAAACTAAGGAACAGGTCTTAAATAATTTCTAAATTAATAAAAATAATTAAGGAGAAAAAAATGAACAAGCCTGAAAAACACATCCTCGTATGCTCAAGTTTCCGTCCCAGTGGAGAACTCAAAGGCAAATGCCACAGAAAAGGGTCCGGGGATTTCATGGCCTATATTGAAAATGAAGTGATTGACAGAGGCCTTGAAGAGGTGCTGATCTCTTCCACCTGTTGCCTGAAACAGTGTGACGACGGGCCTGTGATGGTGATTTACCCGGATAATATCTGGTATGGAAACGTGGAGAATGAAGAGGCCATTGACGCTATTTTAGATGCCATGGAAGATGGCGAGATTGCAGAGGACTACGTACTGTAGTCAGCTACCCAAGCTTAAAGATTTGGGTTTCCACAGCTAAAGGAGAAAACTTATGAAAACCCATGATGTGCGGGTATGGATGGTAGACACCACCCTTCGGGACGGGGAACAGGCTCCGGGTGTCTTTTTCCGGCCCCTGGAAAAATTGACCATTGCGCGTCAGCTTGCTGAATGCGGCGTTGACGAGATTGAAGTGGGCATCCCTGCCATGGGCGAGTTTGCATGCAGGGAAATTAAAGCCATTGCCCAGATGAACCTGCCCAGCATGCTCACCTGCTGGTGCAGGGCGGTCAAAAAAGATATCGAACTGGCGATTGGCTGCAACACCCCCGGGGTGCATATCAGTTTTCCCACGTCGTCCATTCTGCTCAAGACCTTTGAAAAGAATGAGGCGTGGGTGCTTGATACCCTGGATGAAACCGTACGGTTCGCAAGACATTATTTTGACCAGGTATCCGTAGGCGCCCAGGATGCCACCCGCACAGACATGGATTTTCTTTTACGGTTCTGCCAGGCTTCTATAAGCTTAGGCGTACACCGGGTGCGGCTTGCCGATACCGTGGGCATGATTACCCCGTCCGCACTCATGGATATGATAGAGACCCTTTTAATCCGTCTTCCCGGCCTCGCCCTGGAATTTCACGGACACAACGATCTTGGCATGGCCACGGCCAATGCCGTGTCTGCGGTGGATGCAGGGGCCAAGGCCATCAGCGTCACGGTTAACGGTCTTGGGGAGCGGGCAGGCAATGCCCCCCTTGAAGAAACAGCCATGGCCCTGTTCGGTATTGGTGCCCAAAAAAGCAATATGCGCCTGTCCGGGCTTGCCGGGCTATGCAATACAGTGGCAACATTTTCAGGACAGCAGATCCATGCAGCCAAACCCATTGTGGGGTCACGGATATTCTCCCATGAATCCGGCATCCACTGTGCCGGCCTGTTAAAAAATACACAATCCTATGAATTATACGATCCCGAGCAGGTGGGCAGAAACCACCCAAGACAAATGATTTTAGGCGTCCATTCAGGCTCGGCCGCCATAAAACATGCACTGGCCCACCGCAATATCAACATTGATGCCGATGCGGCCCAAAGGTTGCTGCCCCAGGTCAGGGCGGCGGCAGCCGTAGGGAACAAGCCCGTAACCCCGGAACTGCTGGAGTCCATCTATCGCCGGACATTGTGCGCTAAACAATGACACTCAACGCCAACATTGTAGAAATTTTCATAACTTTATTTTTTATCAACTGGAAGGAGAAAAAATGCATAGAATAGATCCCGATGAATGTCAGTCCTGTGGCGCATGCGCAAGCGCCTGTCCTGTTGAAGCAATTAGCATGCCGGCCGGGAAAAATTATTTTGAGATAAGTGACGAATGTATTGATTGCGGCGAATGTGAAGCCGAATGCGGTTTCAACGCGATTCTTATTGAGTAGATCTGGACTGATGAAAATTAGTTATATTTCATCTTTATTTTATGGATCGTCAAAATTTTGTTGCCCAAGAATCGTTTAGGAATGAGCACGAAATAAGATGCCCAATTAGAATTTTCAAACGTACGGCTTACAATGCTCGCCTGTTTTAAAATGGGCAAGTTATTTCTGACTCATTCCTTAAAGCTAAACCCAACGAACGATTTCTGGAGAATCGTGGGTCAGGTTTTGAATATAAGTTTTTTAGAATAAAAAGTGATAATTCAAGACTTGACCCTGAATTTAAAGAAATTTACTTCATTTGTTCGTCATTCCCATTGCCCTTTGAATTCATTGCCATATCCCAACATGAGTTTGAGGCTTGGTGCCGTATTGTGTTGGGGTTTCTTCCTCACCCCAACCTACGACCTCATGCACACAGCCAGTATATATTCTTCATGCTCTTCATGTACTTCATGGTAAAATAAAAAAATGTTCATCTTGATCCACATCAAGGTTTTTTGACCTTTTCTATAGTAGGTTACGGCCAGGATGTAAAAATGAATTGTACGCCAACATATATATGGGGTGGGAAAAACAGGAAATCTGGGATTTCATGATGGAAGGCATGGCGTCCACGACCAAGGATCTGAGTGTGGACGATATGGTGGGCATGGGCACAAACCCGGCATACTGATCTCCGGCCATGATCTTAAAGATATAGAAGAGCTGCTGAAACAGACCGAAGGCACAGGGGTTGATGCTGTAAAGGCCGGTGCCATCAAACGCTTCGTTGTCATGGCCGGTAAATAATAAAGGAGATATACAATGAAAGTAATGCGTAAAATAATCGAAATCGACGAAGAAAAATGTGACGGCTGCGGCAACTGTGTACCTGGTTGTGCCGAAGGCGCCATTCAGATCATTGACGGCAAGGCCAAGGTAGTGGCCGACAAATACTGCGACGGACTGGGCGCTTGCTTGGGGGACTGCCCCCAGGGCGCATTAAAATTAATTGAGCGTGAAGCCGATGAGTTTGACGAGGAAGCGGTTGAAGAAATGCTCAAAGCGCAGAAGGCCGAAAAGCTGTTCGTTCCTGTGAACGGCGGGGGATGTCCCTCGGCCCAGATTAAGACCTTCCCCATGGCCGGTCAGGGACCGGCCGGTGTAAAAGAAGTTGCCTCTGGCGGTCCCTCGGCCCTGGGCCACTGGCCTGTACAGATCCGCCTGGTGCCTGCCGGCGCTCCTTTTCTCAGGGATGCGGACCTACTCATCGCCGCTGACTGCGTGCCTGTGGCCTATCCATCATTCCACGCCGATTTCCTTAAGGAAAAGGCCGTGATGATCGGCTGTCCCAAATTTGACGATGCCCAGGCCTATGTGGATAAGCTGGCTGATGTTTTTGCCGGATCAGGCATTAAGTCCATTACCTCAGTGGTCATGGAAGTGCCCTGCTGCGCCGGCATGGCCGGCATTATCAAAAAGGCTCTGGAGAAAGCCGGGGTAGAGATTCCTTTTAAAGAAATCACTATTTCCGCCAGGGGAGAAATTCTCAAGTGATTTGGGAAAAAGAGGCCGCCGCCGCCATTAAAAAGGTTCCCTTTTTTGTCCGCAAAAAGGTCCGCAACCGGGTGGAAACATTTGTGGCGGACAAAGGCGGGGACCGTGTCACCCTGGAGGATGTCCAGGCCCTGAAAAAAAAGTTCCTTTCCAAGGGGGGCATGGAAAACGAGATCAAAGGCTATGATGTTTCCGCCTGCTTCGGAGGGGAGGGCTGTCCCAATTCCGTGGCCCCGTCCACGGCCCAACTGGTCAAAGATATAGAAGCCCTGATGGAAAAGGCGAATATCCTGGCTTTCCTGAAATCCAAAGTAAAGGGGGACCTCAAGTTTCATCACGAGTTCCGGGTCTCCATTTCAGACTGCCCCAACGCATGTTCCCGCCCTCAGATTGCGGATATCGGTATTATTGGAGCCGCCTTTCCTGGGATCACCGACGGAACCCTGCTCATAATGTGAAGCCTGCGTGGATGCCTACCCGGAACAGGCTGTAAGCCTGGTAGTATCGCTACCCTTGCTTTACAAATCTGTATAATAAATACAAGAAATATCTACTAAAACTCAATCATCAAGTTTCATATTTTGGTTGACAAAAAGAAAGTCCTTATCCTAATATATTTTATATTTCGCGTAAGGCTTTGTCCTGCTCCCTGGCAAAAATTTGGACGCTCAGATGGTTCCGGCGGCCATCTGGATGTTTATAATAGTGGTTTTATTCATAAGGTTTATTTTCCTGTGTGCTTACTAATTTTCAGGCCGGTCGGTTTTGGTTTCGGGCGGTTAAGAGTAGGAATCCGGATAGGCAAGGTCAAATCGTTGTTTGGGGTTTGGTTCTAACTTCGTCAAGAAGGCCTACAAAGTTTGATTGATAAACTTCAACTTAAATATCTTATATCGTTTTTATGCGACGTTATTTGCGGTAGAATTTTTAAGTATTTAATCATTTTAAAATAAGGAGGTCTCCCATGAGTTCATTGGACCACGTAGAATTAAAACTGGATGCGGACGGGTACCTGATGGATCCTTCCACCTGGACCGAAAAAATCGCCTGTGCCCTTGCGGAGAAGGAAGGCATATCCGATGAGTGTCCCCTGAGCAGCGAACGGATGGAAATTCTTAAATTTGTCCGGGATTATTATAACCGATTTGAGGCCTTCCCCATCATCAGGGCGGTCTGCAAAAATGTGGGACAGGAAAGGTCTTGCCAATACCACCAGTTCCCCGATCCTATTACGGCGTGGAAAATTGCCGGCCTGCCCAAGCCCAATCCGGAGGTTCTGGCCAAGATCAGTCATTAAGCTCCAGCTGAACCTGCCCAGCATGCTTACTTGCTGGTGCAGGGTTGAGCAAGGCAAACAGATCATAGGTGTATCGCCACAGTACACTTCCCAAAAGTGTTCGGCCTGTGGTGAAATTGTCAAGAAATTCTTGTCTGTTCGTACTCATCGTTGCGCCTGCGGTTTTGTTGCAAACCGCGGTCATAATGTACCCATAAACATTTTGCGTGTCGGGCTGGACACGTTAGCGACCTCGGTCGCTTAGAAGCCCCTTCTGAATCTTTGATTCAGGAGGGGAGCAGTCACATATAAAATGATTATATTCCTCGACTCTGCCAAGCTTTTAAGCTGCTAAAAATTGCCCGTTTGATTATGGCGGTCCATTATTAATATTTATCTAAAACTTTTCTGACCATCTTGGCCATCTCAGACTTTATTATTGGCTTCATTAAAAACCCATTGACCCCTATCTCTTGAGCGTTTTCCTTATTGATCCGTTCACTGAATCCGGTACAAATGATGATGGGTATTTCAGGTCTAATCTGCCTTATTTCATAAGCCAACTGATCTCCTGTCATATTTGGCATCGACATATCAGTTAGAATCAAATCAAATGCTTCCGGTGACTTTTTAAAAGAATTCAGAGCCTCGTGGCTGCCTATTGAGATGGTTACTTTGTAACCCAGTCGTGCAAGCATTTGGCTTTCTACTTTTGCGATTGAAATTTCATCGTCAACAACGAGAATTCTTTCCGTTCCTGATGGCAAGACGCTCTGTAAATCATCTGTCAAAGGAATGGGTTCTGATTTCATCAGTGGAATACATACTTCAAAAGAGGATCCTTTACCCGACTCACTGGTAACAAAAATTTCTCCACCATATTCCTTAACGATGCCGTGAACTACTGCAAGCCCCAGGCCGGTTCCCTTACCCTGTGCTTTGGTCGTGAAATAGGGTTCAAAAATCATTTCCAGGGTCTCGGAATCTATTCCGCATCCATTGTCAGATACTGATAGCATTGCATAACAACCAGGTTCTATCCGCGGTCTTGCAATCGAATGCGTCTTAAATTCTTTTTCTTTTAATTGGATATCAATTTTACCATTACCAGGATCCACAGCATGATAAGCGTTTGTGATAAGATTCATTGCAATCTGATGCAACTGTGTAGGGTCTGCCATGACCATGCCGCAATCCTTTTGTATGTCCCACGTGATTTCAATATTTGCAGGAATTGTGGAACGAATAAGTTTGGACACCTCCTTCAGCACCTTTTGAATCCTTGTTGGTATCGGCTTTTGATCGGACTGACGACTGAATGCCAAGATTTGTTTCACAAGATCGCTTCCTCTTTTTCCTGCTTTATATATTTCTTCCGCGTTCTCCCTTGCATTGCTTTCGGGGGGTAGATCCTCAAGAAGTAATTCTGACATTCCGACAATTGGAAACAGAATGTTATTAAAATCATGGGCGATGCCACCAGCAAGATTGCCTATGGATTCAATTTTCTGCATTTGACGCATGTGTGATTCAAATTTTTTGCGTTCCGTAAGATCTCGAATAATGGAAACCCATCCGGTTCTTTGACCCGATTTATTTTTTAGTTCCAGAACCGTATGTTCTGTGGGAAAAATCTGACCATCCTTGCGTTTCATTGAAAATTCGAAATCCGTTAAATAACCTTGTTTTTTAAC
>Ga0102928_1002393_pt1 | contig 11232 bp, 8 predicted proteins | sample SalPonR1_B_D1_MG_FD_78504 | JGI IMG/M metagenome (GOLD analysis project Ga0102928, IMG submission 78504) | Salt pond soil microbial communities from South San Francisco under conditions of wetland restoration - Salt Pond MetaG R1_B_D1_MG | ecosystem: Environmental > Aquatic > Marine > Intertidal...
CGGCCGCCCTTCGCCCGCGAGCGGCCTCCAACAGGCTTTTGGTCGGGCGCGGGCGCTGATCCGCCTGTTGGAGGGAGCTTGCTCGCGAACCGGCCGGGCCGCCCTTCGCCCGCGAGCGGCCTCCAACAGGCCTTCGATCCGGCGCCGGCGCGGATCCGCCTGTTGGAGGGAGCTTGCTCGCGAATTGGCTCGGCCGCCCTTCGCCCGCGAGCGGCCTCCAACAGGCTTTCGGTCCGGCGCCGGCGATCGGTCCGAGTCCAGGCAACGGTCCCGGGCCTCGCCGGGTCGTCGTGCGACCCGCCCGGGTTTCGGCTTCGCGCCTCGCCGCCTTGCCGAGCCTCACTGGTTCCGGGTTCGCAATGCGCCGCGGCCGCCGTCGACCGGGAAGACCTGGCCGGTGATCCAGCCGGAGTCGCTGCCGAGCAGCATGTCGGCCATGGCGGCGATATCTTCGGGCTTGCCGTAGCGGCCGAGCGGGTGCATGGCGGCCAGGCCCTTGGCCATCTGTTCGCTCGACAGCAGCTTCTGCGCGATGCCGGTGTCGGTAATGCTCGGTGCGATTGCGTTGACGCGGATGTCGGGGGCCAGCTCGGCGGCCAGGGCGCGGGTCAGGCCTTCGACGCCGCCCTTGGCCGCGCTGATCACGCTGTGGTTGGAGAAGCCCTGCTGGACAGCCACGGTGGAGAACAGCACCACGCTGCCGCCGGTCTTCTTCAGCGGTCCCTGCAGCGCCTTGACGGCCAGCGCCGCGCCGAGCGTGTTCAGGCGGAAGGTGTCGAGGAAGTCGTCGGCCGACGCCGATTTCAGGGGTTTCAGGACGATCGAGCCGGCGCAGTAGGCCAGCCCGGCGATCCCTTCGTCGGCGTCCAGGTCGCCCAGCACCGACTCGACCTGCTCGGGCTCGGTGACGTCCAGGGCCGCGGTGCGTGCGCCGGTGGTTTCGGCCAGGTCGGCCAGGGTGTCCGGGTCGCGGGCGGTCAGCACGAGCGGAACGTCGCGCTCGGCCAGCCGACGCGCCAGAACCTCGCCGATGCCGCCGCGGGCGCCGATGATGACGATGGGTGCATTCATGGGAAGAAACCGATGCGGATTCGGCCCCGAGGCTAACGAGGCCGGATGAGGAAGCCGTCATTCCGGGGCCTGCCGTTCGAACCGGAACCGAGTCGGATGCGGCGGAATGTGACGGTTTTCGCGCGATCCGGCCGTCCACGGGCGCCGTCTCCGGCCTTCGCAACCCCCTGATTCTTCGTTTGTGGTGGAAGAAAGAAGTGATTTACGTCACATAATGACAAAATTTGGCACAAAACGTGTATCTACGTCACGCATGGCGGAGTACGGAAGCTTGGATCCACCCGCTCGATGAGCGGCCATTCATTCACGAAGCGAACGCTTGAGGGGGCAACCTTGGGGACGCACGACGAAACGAAAGACACGATCCTGTTCGTGGACGACTCGCGGCTGATGCGGTTCGCCGCGCACAAGGCGCTGAGGTCCCGCTACAACGTGCTGCTGGCGGTGGACGGCTGCGACGCGCTCGACGTCATGGCCCGGCACCCGGACATCAGCGCGGTGGTTACCGATCTGTCGATGTCGGGCATGGACGGCTACGAACTGATCCGCCGGATCCGACGCGCCGACGAGGTGGTCGTGCGCAAGCTGCCGATCCTGGTGGTCAGCGGTTCGGCGGGTACGGCCGAGCGCCGGAAGGCCCGCGAGGCCGGGGCCGATGACCTGATGACCAAGCCATTCCGCGACGATGCGCTGCAGCTTCGGGTCGAACGGATGCTCGGCACCGACTCGGCGGACGATGAGGTGCTGGTGCCGGTCGAGGTTCCGGCGCCGGCCAACGTCGAGCGCACCCGGAGCGGCTTCATCGGCCGGCTGCGCCAGGCCTCGAGCCTGCACCAGCGCCATGATCTTCCGCTGGCGGTGATCCGGGTCCGGATCGACGGGGCCGACGTCACCGGCGGCCGCAACGGCGGCGCGGTTCGGGACGCCGCGATGCGCCTGGTCGAAGGGGTGCTGGCGCACACGGTGCGGATCGAGGACACCGTCGGCCGGACCGGGTCGAACGAGTTCATGCTGCTGCTGCCGGCGACCAGCGAGGCCGGCGCCCGCGCGCTGCGCCTGCGGCTGCGCGAAGTGTTCGAAAGCCAGCAGTTCGCGATCCGCGGTCGGCAAGTCGAGATCGACCTGGCGCTCTGGACGCACCTGCTGAAGACCCATGTCGATGCGGTCCGGCTGATGCAGCCGCAACCCGATGATGCGGCGGCGAACGTGGTGCCGCTGGCGGCAGGCGTGACCGGCTGAGGACGCCGTGCCCGGTGCCGATGCGCGCGGGCTATTCGAACCGCAGCGCGTCGATCGGGTCGAGCTTCGAGGCCCGGCGGGCCGGGTAGTAGCCGAAGAACACCGCGATCAGCACCGCGACGCCGACCGCCCCGGCCAGCGTGATCGGGGAGAGCAGCACTGGGAATTCACCGAGCCGCGCGGCCAGCATGGTGCCGCCGATGCCCAGCAGCAGTCCGACCAGGCCGCCGATCAGGCCGAGCACGGTGGCCTCGACCAGGAACTGGGTCAGTACGTCGCGCGAGCGCGCGCCGACCGCCCGGCGAAGCCCGATCTCGCGGGTCCGCTCGGTGACCGAGACCAGCATGATGTTCATGATGCCGATGCCGCCGACCACCAGCGAGGTGGCCGAGAACGCGGCCAGCAGAAAGCCGAGCAGGCTCTCCGTGGCGTTGCGGGCGCGGATGAACTCGGCGAAGTTCGCGATCCGGAAGTCGTCTTCGGCCCCCGGCTGGATGTCGCGCCGGACGCGCATCAGGTGCTCGACGTCGGCCTCGACCTCGGCCACTTCGCGATCTTCCCAGACCTTCAGGTAGATGCGCCCGGCGTCGTCGGCGACGGCCTGCGGCGAGCGCGAGACCCGACTGCGCACGGTTTCCAGCGGCATCCAGACCACGTCGTCCTGGTCCTGGCCCCAGGAGCCGGCGCCCTTTTCCTCCAGTACGCCGACCACCGTGGCTGACGTCCGGTTGAGTCGGATCCGCTGGCCGATCGGATCGGCGCCGTCGAACAGCTCCTCGACCACGGTCGTGCCGAGCACGGCGATCTTGGCGCCGCGCCGGGCCTCGGCCTCGGTGATGCCGCGTCCCTCGGCGATTTCCCAGTCCTGGACCAGGCCGAAGTCGGCCCCGACGCCGAACAGCGACACCGGCCGATTGCGGCCGCCAACGACTGCGGTCACGCTGGCCTGGACCCGGCCCGAAGTGGCCTCGATGCCGTCGAGATCGCGCAGTGCATCGACGTCGTCGTCGGTCAGCGCGCGCTCCGAGTCGGCGCCCTGCGAGCGGCCGCCGCGCCAGCTGGCGCCGGGGCGGACCTGCAGCACGTGCGTGCCGAACTGCTCGATCTGTTCGGTCAGTTGCTTGCCGGCGCCCTGCGCGATCGACACGGCGACGATCGCAGCCGCGATGCCGATGATGATGCCGAGCATCGTCAGCAGGCTTCGCACCGAGTTGGTCCGGATCGCCTTCAGCGCGATCGCGAGGCTGGCCGACAGCTGCAGGCCGGAACGCTCGGTTCGAACGACGGCGCTCATGCCGCCTGCCTCGCTTCGTCGCTGAGCAGCCGGCCGTCCCGGAACCGCAGGATGCGACGGGCGTGCTCGGCGATTTCCTCTTCGTGCGTGACCAGCACCACGGTGACGCCCTCGTCGTTGAGCTGGCCGAACAGCTGCATGATCTCCTCGGCGGTGACCGAGTCGAGTGCGCCGGTCGGTTCGTCGGCCAGGATCATCCGAGGCCGGTTGACCAGTGCACGGGCGATCGCGACGCGCTGCTGTTGGCCGCCCGACAGCTGGGCCGGGCCGTGGTCCATGCGTTCGGCCAGCCCGACCCGCTCGAGCGCGGCCTCGGCCCGCTCGCGCTTTTCGTGCCGGTTCATCGAGGTGTACATCAGCGGGAGCTGAACGTTGTCCAGCGCGTTGGTCCGCGCCAGCAGCATGAACTGCTGGAACACGAACCCCAGCGTCTCGTTGCGCAGGCGGGCCAGGGCGTCGTCGTCGAGCGTGGCCAGGTCACGCCCGGCAATGGTCAGCCGTCCGCGGGTCGGTTGGTCCAGCGCGCCGACCAGGTTCATGAACGTGGACTTGCCGGAGCCCGAAGGGCCCATGACCGCAACGAACTCGCCGGCCTGCACGTCGACGTCGACGTCGATCAGCGCGCGGACCACGTTGCGGCCCATCGTGTAGTCCTTGCACACGCCTTCGGCGCGGATCAGCGGCGTGTCGGCGCTCACTCGTCCGGATCCGTGATGCGTACGCGGGTGACCAGGTCCATCCCGGGCTCGACGTCGCCCGAGACGATCTCGGTGTACCGGTCGTCGCTGATGCCGAGCCGGACGGCGTGGGCGGTCAGGGTGTCGTCGTCGTTGACCGTGTAGACGGTGCCGGCGCGGGTGGCTTCACGCTCGCGCTGGAGCGCCTCGACGCGATCGAGCTGTTCCGGCGTCAGGTTGCGGACCAGCACCTCACGGGTCATGCCGCGCACGCGCTCGCCGATGGTCTCGCGGTCGGCGCCGGACTGGAACAGGCCGATCATGCCGCGGAACCCCTCGCGGAGTTCTTCGCCGGCGGCTTGGCGGGTCGCTTCGTCGACGCCGGCCTCGGCGAGCATTTGGGCCATCGCTTCGCCGGGGTTGCCGCGGCCCGCGCCGCCACGCGCATCGGACTCGCCGGGCGTCTCGGGCATCAGGTCCTCCGGCGGTCGGAACCGCACCGCGGCGTTGCTGGCGCGGAGCGCGTCCCCGCGCCGGCCAGTCACGATGTCGATGCTGGCGGTCATGCCCGGCAGCAGTCTGCGGTCCGGGTTGCTGGCGTTGATGACCACGGTGTAGGTGACCACGTTCTGTTCTTCGTTGGGGGCAAGCCGGACCTGGCCGACCTCGGCTTCGAAGGTCTCCCCGGGAAACGCATCGACGGTGAACTCGGCCGAGGCGCCCTGGCGCACGCTGCCGATGTCGGCCTCGTCGACGCTGGCCTCGATCTGGATTTCTGTCAGGTCCTGGGCGATGGCGAACAGCACCGGGGCCTGGAAGCTGGCCGCCACGGTCGAGCCGATGTCCACGTCGCGATTGATCACCACGCCGTCGATCGGAGCGCGGATCTCGGTCCGTTCGAGATCGATCCGGGCGGCTTCCAGCGAGGCTTCGCGTTGCTGGACCGTGGCCAGCGCATTCTGGTACTGCGCCTCGGCGATCGATAGGTCGGCCTGCGCCGAAAGGAACGCGGCCTGGGCGTTGTCGAGCGCCGAGGCCGATACGCTGCCTCGCTCGACCAGGGCCTGCTGGCGCTCGAACTCGGCCCGAGCGTTGACCAGGTTGGCCCGGGCCTTTTCGATGCTGGCGGCCTGGATCGAGACGTTGGCCCGCGTCACGGCCAGGTCGGCCTCGGCTTCCTGCACGCGGCGCTCGAAGGTCTGGGGGTCGAGACGGGCCAGCAGGTCGCCGGCCTCGACCGGCGTGTTGAAATCGGCGACCAGCTCGATGACCTGGCCGGAGAGCTGGGAACCGACCTCGACGGTGTTCAGCGCCCGCACCGAGCCGACCGAGGACACGATGCGCGTGATGTCACCGCGATCGACCGCCTGGGTCGTGAATTCGACGGCGCCGGCGCCGCCACTTCGTGGCCAGAACCACCAGGCCGCGAGCAGCGCCGCGGCGATCAGGAGAACAGGAAGGAGTTTGCGCATGGTGGTCGTCGGTCCGGGGCTGGATCAGCGGTCGGGCGTGGAGCTTCCGCGACGCGCGTGAAGAACGGCAGAGTGAAACCACGGAAGTCTGTCAGGATGCGGGCGCCGATGGAAGGTGGCGAAGGTCATGGTCGGGCCCGGGCTGCGGCTCGCGGTGCACTTGGTTTATAGTCGAGCCGAAGACGGGGCCGGGCGCCCCGGTCCGCTCGCCGTTCCGGGAGCGATGGATGAACCGCGGAGCCGTGCCATGTTGAAGACGCAGGATCGCAACGACGCAGGCGGGCCCGATTCGGCGCGCGTCTTGTTCGTGGACGATTCGCGCCTGATGCGGTTCGTCGCCGAACGCTGTCTTCGAAAGCGTTTCGACGTGGTGCTCGCCGCCGACGGCGAGACGGCATGGCGGACGCTGCGCGAGGACACCACGGTCCGCGCGGTGATCACCGACCTCATGATGCCGCGCGTCGACGGCATCGAACTGATCCGCCGCATCCGTTCGGCCGCTTCGGAACGCCTGCGCGATCTGCCGGTGCTGGTGGTGACCAGTCTCGAGGAGTCCGACGGGCGAAGCGCCGCCATCGATGCCGGGGCGAACGAACTGGTGCCGAAACCGTTCACCGAAAGCGACCTGCTCGATCCGGTCACCAACTACCTGCGCCAGATCGACGAACAGGACAGCGGCGACGATTCGACGATGGCTTCGCCGAACATCGAGCGCAACCGGTCCGGTCTGCTGGCGCGGATCGAGCAGACCCTGAGCCTGCACGATCGGGTCGGCCTGCCCTGGAGCCTGGTCCACGCCCGGCTGCTCAACCGGGCCGACGTGTCGGCGCGCTACGGTAACCGCTGGGGCGAGTCGCTGATGCGCCATCTCGAGCGGGCGCTGGTCCGCGAGGTGCGGATCGAGGACACGGTCGGTCGCAGCGGGCCGGACGCGTTCACGCTGGTGCTCCCGGCCACCTCGGAAGAGGGTGCGCGCATCCTCTGCAACCGCCTGCGCCGCTCGCTGCCGCGGCAGCCGGCGCGCTTCCCCAACGTCAGCATCGATCTCGACGTGGTCTTCGCGATGCAGATTCCGCGCTTCGGCGACGAAGCCGAGGCGCTGCTCGACGAAGGGCTGGGCCGGCTGGACCAGCCGCCCAACGTGACCCGCCTGCCGGACCGCTTCGGCGGCTGATTGCTGCCCCGCAATGTGCGGGCAGGCCCGCTCCCACAAGCGCGGTGTTCGAGCCATCGGGCCTGGTCCGCGCATTCGGAAGCGTTCGCACAGGGCCGATCGGTCGCGGGGGTCGCGGCGTCACGTTAGACTGCGTGACCGGTCGCTTGATGCCTGGTGTTCACCGTACGCAATGATTTCTTTCGAGCAGCTGTACGCCCGACTTCCCGAGCACGCCCGCGTGCTGCAGCCGCCGGTGCCGGTGGCTGCGCCGCGGTGGATCGCGTTCAATCGCCCGCTGGCCGAGTCGCTGGGCATGCCGGGCGAAGCGACGAACGATCTGCTCGAACTGTTCGCCGGCAATCGGGTGCCCGACGGGGCAGCGCCGCTGGCCATGGCCTACGCGGGCCACCAGTTCGGCCATTTCGTGCCTCAGCTCGGCGACGGCCGGGCATTGCTGCTCGGGGAGCTGCAGGATCGCCGAGGCCGCTGGTTCGACGTCCAGCTCAAGGGGTCGGGACCGACGCCGTTCTCGCGCGGCGGCGACGGTCGAGCGGCGCTGGGCCCGGTGATCCGCGAGTACCTCGTCAGCGAGGCCATGCATGCGCTCGGGATTCCGACGACGCGCGCGCTGGCGGCGGTGGCCACCGGCGAACACGTCCAGCGCGAGCAGCCACTGCCCGGCGGTGTGATCACGCGCGTGGCGCGCAGCCACGTGCGGGTCGGCACCTTCCAGTACTTCGCCGCGCGCGGCGACGTCGAGACCGTCGGCGCGCTGATCGACTTCTCGCTGGAGCGGCTCGGCATCGAGCCCGGCGACAACGCTGCGCTGGCCCTGTTCGACCATGCCGTGGAGGCGCAGGCCGCGCTGGTCGCGAAGTGGATGGGTGTGGGCTTCATCCACGGCGTGATGAACACCGACAATTGCGCGCTGTCGGGCGAGACCATCGACTACGGGCCGTGCGCATTCATGGACGAATTCGACCCGAAGCAGGTGTTCAGCTCGATCGACCGCCACGGCCGCTATGCCTACGCCAACCAGCCGGTCATCGCGCACTGGAACCTGGCCCGGCTGGCCGAGACCCTGCTGGCGCGGATCGATACCGACGAGAACGCCGCGATCGCTGCCGTCAATCAGCGGCTGGAAGCTTTTCCCGCCGTGTTCGAGCGCCACTGGCGCACGGTGTTCGGCGCCAAGCTCGGCCTGGCCGAGGCGGGTCCCGACGACGCCGCGTTGATCCGCGGCTTCCTCGACGCGCTGCACACCGGCAACGCCGATTTCACCCTGGCCTTCCGCCATCTCGCCGAGGCGCTGGACGGCACCACGCCGCCTGCGCTGGCCGGCCTGTTCGCCGACCGCTCGGCGCTGGATGCCTGGCTGCCGCAGTGGCGCGCCCGGGTGGCCGGGGACGGTCGATCCGAAAAGGTCGCGCGCACCGCGATGAGCGCCGTCAACCCCGACCGCATCCCGCGCAACCACCTCGTCGAACGCGCCATCCGCGCTGCCGAGGACCACGACGACTTCAGCGTGTTCGAGCAGCTGCAGCGCGCGTCGGCGAAGCCGTTCGACTACGACCATGAATTCGCCGACCTGCGCGACCCGCCGGAGGCTCAAGAGCGCGTGACGCAGACCTTCTGCGGGACCTGAGCGCCCCTTTCGCCCGGCACAGCCGGCCTCCCACAGGCCTTCGTTCGAACCCGGTGATCCTTCCGACTGTGGGAGGGCGGATTCCGCGCGAACCGGTCGGGCCACCCTTCGCCCGCAAGCGGCCTCCAACAGGCCTTCGGTCCGGCGCTGGCGATGACCCCGACTGTTGGGGCGCGCTCGCGCGGGAGCCGGTCGGGCCACCCATCGCCCGGCACAGCCGGCCTCCCACCGGCCCCGGCCCGATGCCGTCAATGGCTTCGACTGTGGGAGGGCGGATTCCGCGCGAACCGGTCGGGCCACCCTTCGCCCGCAAGCGGCCTCCAACAGGCCTTCGGTCCGGCGCCTATGAGCCGAACGCGGTATGCAGCCGCTCGCGTACGGCCTGCATCGGAATAGCTGGGCGCTGGAGGTCCGGTTCGAGTCCAGGCTGCGGGGTCATGGGCTTCAGGGCCTCGATCAGCGCCGGATCGCGCGCCAGGACGTGGATCGGCACCCGCGCGTCGGCCGGATCGGCGGCGATCAGCGGCGCTGGGGGATGGTCGCCGACGATCAGCAACAGGTCGTCGGGACCAAGGGTCTTCGCGGCCCAGCCGAGCGCGGCGTCCAGTGAATAGGACAGGGCTTCGTGGTAGCGCAGGCGCAGGCGCTCGATCGGCTCGCGCATCGCACCCGGGCCCGGCGCCTGGCCGGCCCAGGGGTCGAAGGCGCGGCCATCGTCCAGCGGCGTGTGTGGACCCAGCAGCGGCAGCACCGGCTGCCACGGCGCGTGCGAACTGATCAACGCCACCTGGATGAACGCCGGTCCCTGCAGTTGGTTTCGAACCCGGTTGCCGGCGCGGCGCAGCGTGAATTCGTCGGGCATGGTCACCCAACCGAGGCCGGGGCCGCGGTAGTCGAGCGATGCGGCGTCGAAGCGATGCGCGAAGCCCAGCTGCGCGCCTTCCGGCCAGGCCCGGAGGATGGCCGGCATGACCGCCGCCGTTTCGTGGCCGGTGGCGCCGAAGTCGTGCGCGAGCGTGGCGCCATCGTGTTCGAGCAGGATGCGATAGCGGGTCTGGTCGCCGATCTCGAGCCCGGCCAGCAGCGTGGCGTGCGACAGCCAGGACTGACCGCCGCGGATCGGCGCCTCCAGTAGTCCGCTGGCCATGCCGAAGCCGGCATCGGCCAGCCGGCGTGCATGGCGATCGAGGACTTCGACCACTGCCGGCGCCCGGTTCGCGCCGGCGGCGTAGGACTCGATCCAGACCAGCCAGACGTCGCGCTCGGCCAGCCCCGGCAGCGCGGTCGGCCCCGGCTGGCGATCGAGTTCGGCGCCCAGCGCCTGAAGCTGCCGGCGCTGGTCGAGCGCGCGTTCGACCTGCAGGTGGGCCGCGGCCCAGGCGCGCGGAGCGACGGCCGAAAGCGGGATCGCGGCATGCGCGGCCAGCAGGCCCGCCGCGACGCCGGTCAGCGCGATCGCCGAGCGGCGCGATTTGCGTGGCGCGAGCAGCCGGGTCAGTGCAAACGACAGCGCCGCCGCCAGCGCGGCAGCCAGCAGGGCGGCGCCCAGCGCGGCGGCGGCGCCGAACTGGCCGTCGAGCAGTTGATAGCCGTTGACCAGCAGCCCGACGTCGCCGGGTAGCGTCAGCCCTCGGCCCAGCGCGATCTCGACGGCCACGTTGCCGAATGCGGCCGCCAGCAGCAGCGTGGCTCCGACCGCAGCGGCCCAGCGCAGCACAGTGACCTTCCGTTCATCGGGCAGCAGCGCGAACAAGCCGACCAGCAGCCAGGCCTCCGGTACCACGCGCAGCGCCGGACCGGCGCGCGGATCGACCGCGTCCGGCCCCAGCCACAGCAGGTTCAGCAGCAGCCCGGCGCCGAGCAGGCCGGCGGTCGCGCGAACGGGCGATGCAGCCGCGGCGGTTGGTGTTCGATCGGTCGGCATTCTTCACGCGCGTCGAGGTTCGGCCGCCTATTGTGTGGGCATGCCGTGGATGCCGCCGAAAAATCGAGCCGTGCTCGAGCGCCGTGGGTCGAGGAGGGCGGGGTGAGCGACCTCCCGGCGACCTTCGGCTTCCTTCGATCGCTGCTGGTCTATCGCCGGCCGGGCCGGCAGCGTGGCCTGCGCCGCCTGTACGCGCCGTTCGTGCCGTCGGGCGGCTGCGTGTTCGACGTCGGCGCCCACGTCGGTGACCGCAGCCGGGCATTCGCCGCGCTTGGAGCGCGGGTGATCGCCGTCGAACCCCAGCCCCGCTTCGCCGTCTGGCTGGAGCGAACGCTGAGCCGGCACGGCGTGGTGGTGGAGCGCTGTGCGCTGGATGCCGAACCCGGCCGCGCCGAGCTGCAGGTCAGCCGGACGCATCCGACCGTCTCGACGCTGAACCGCGAATGGCCGCGCGGGCTGGCCGAGCGCAACGCCAGCTTTTCCGGCGTGGCGTGGGACCGGCAGGAAGCGATCGAGGTGACCACGCTGGATTGCCTGATCGAACGTCATGGCCGGCCCGACTTCTGCAAGATCGACGTGGAGGGCTTCGAGGACCGGGTGCTGGCCGGTCTCGGCGAGGCGCTCCCGGCGCTGTCGGTGGAATTCGTGCAGGGCGCGCTGGACGTCGCCCTTCGCTGTGTCCAGCGCCTGGCCGCGCTGGGCGAGTACGAGTTCAATGCGGTGGCCGGCGAGCAGCGGCGTTTCCAGTGGCCCG
>Ga0102928_1002395_pt1 | contig 11231 bp, 12 predicted proteins | sample SalPonR1_B_D1_MG_FD_78504 | JGI IMG/M metagenome (GOLD analysis project Ga0102928, IMG submission 78504) | Salt pond soil microbial communities from South San Francisco under conditions of wetland restoration - Salt Pond MetaG R1_B_D1_MG | ecosystem: Environmental > Aquatic > Marine > Intertidal...
CTTTCTGGGGGGGAAGTCATGTCGAGCCACGTCACTTCGTTTTGTCTTTTGATCCAGTTCTTGATGCAGCGCTTGGCGGTAGCTGCTTTCGTTGTTTCCGCCGTGGTGTTGTCCACCGTCACCTTCATGGCCGCGCTTGGGGCGATGCCTTGGCTTCAATTCAGTGCTGATTTTAATGGCCTGCACTATGACAACGCTGGCCAGATCGCGCAGATCACACTTACGGCTGTGGTCATTTTGATGTGTTTTCTCATCCCAATGAACGGCCGGATCATGCGACTTGAGAATTCCCACCGGCGCTTCGAAATCGGAATGCAGGATATCGCACGCGCCTACGCGGTTGCGCATGCGGCAGATCGCGAAGGTCTTTTTCAGCTAAGCTCGGAATTCGATGCTGTACGCGAACGCCTTGCCTATCTGCGGGATCATCCCGATCTTGGCGACCTTGAACCCTCGCTTCTGGAAGTGGCCGCCCAGATGTCGTTCATCAGCAAGGAATTGGCCGATGTCTACTCCGAGGAAAAAGTCAGCCGCGCCCGTGCCTTCCTGAGCCAAAGACAACAAGAGGTCGACGCCTTCAACAGCCGCATCGAAAAAGCCAAACAGGTCTGCCAGGAACTGCGCCATTGGGCGCATGAGGTCGAACTGGAGGAAAGCGTCGCGGCTAGCCAACTGCAACGCCTACGCGATGACCTGCGCGACATCCTTCCCGAATTCGGCCTCGAAGACGTGGCTCGCACCGACGGCACCATCGTTCCGCTTACTGAAAAAGCTGCTGAATAGGTTTGACCGCCCCTGCCCCGATGGGGCAATAGCGGCTTATGGCAAAATCAACATCCTTTTCCTGCACCGCCTGTGGTGCGGTTCATTCAAAATGGTCCGGGCGTTGCGATGCCTGCGGCGAATGGAATTCGATTGTCGAAGATACCCCCTTGTCGACCGGCCCCGGATCGAAATCGCTCGGAGCCAAACGCGGCGCAACACTCACCCTGACTGATCTTTCAGCCGAAGAAACACCGCCGCCGCGCACTCAATCCGGCATCGCCGAACTCGATCGCGTGCTTGGTGGCGGCATGGTTCCGGCAAGCGCCATCCTTGTTGGCGGCGATCCCGGCATTGGCAAATCCACCTTGCTGCTTCAGGCTGCCGCGCGCTTTTCGGGGGCGGGGTTGAAAACGATCTATGTCTCAGGCGAAGAAGCAAGCGCACAGGTCCGCATGCGGGCCCAACGCCTTGGGCTGGGTGAGGCGCCGGTGAAACTTGCCGCCGCCACCTCGCTACGCGACATCCTCACGACCTTGGAGGCGGAAAAGCCCGACCTCGTGGTGATCGACTCGATTCAGACCGTCTGGGCCGACAATGTCGACAGCGCGCCCGGCAGCGTCAGCCAAGTGCGCGCCGCCGCCCATGAACTCACCAGTTTTGCCAAGCGTAAAGGTGCAAGCGTGATCCTTGTTGGCCATGTCACCAAGGAAGGGCAAATCGCCGGCCCGCGCGTGGTCGAACACATGGTTGACACCGTGCTCTATTTCGAAGGCGAGCGCGGCCACCAGTTCCGCATTCTGCGCAGCGTCAAGAACCGCTTTGGCCCCGCCGATGAAATCGGTGTGTTCGAGATGACCGGTGGCGGCTTGGCCGAAGTCTCCAACCCGTCGGAGCTTTTCCTCTCCGGGCGCGGCGACCCCGCCCCGGGCTCGGTCGTCTTTGCCGGCATCGAAGGGACACGCCCCGTGTTGGTGGAAATGCAGGCACTCGTCGCCCCCACCCCGCACAGCCAACCGCGCCGCGCCGTGGTCGGCTGGGATGGGTCACGCCTTGCCATGATCCTCGCCGTGCTGGAGGCGCGCTGCGGCATCCCTTTTGCCGGGCTGGATGTCTACCTCAACGTCGCGGGCGGGATCAAGATCTCGGAACCTGCCGCCGACTTGGCAGTGGCCGCCGCCCTTCTGAGCGCGAGAGAGGACAGCAGCCTACCCACCGAAACCGTGGTTTTCGGGGAAATCAGCCTATCCGGCGCGCTGCGACCAGTGGGGCAGACCGAAAACAGGTTGAAAGAAGCGCAAAAACTTGGTTTCACGTCCGCAATCGTGCCAGCGGGAGGGAAACCTGGGGGCAAATCGGGCCTCACGTTGACCCAAATGGGCGATCTGACGGCATTTGTAGGTGACATTTTCGGTGCAGGGTAAGGCGCCGCACGCAACAGGGACAGAACCATGGAAGGTTTCACCATCATCGACGGCGTTGTCGCGCTGATCATTGTCTTGTCGGCGCTGCTGGCCTATTCGCGCGGTTTCGTACGTGAGGCCTTGGCGATTGCCGGCTGGATCGTGGCTGGTCTTCTGGCCTTTATCTTCGCCCCGCAGGTTGAACCATTGGTCAAGGAGGTTCCGGTCGTGGGCGATTTCATCGCCGATAGCTGCGAACTGAGCATGATCGCCGCCTTCACCGCCGTATTCGCCGTGGCGCTGATCGTGGCCTCCTTTATCACACCACTGTTTTCCTCGCTCGTGCAACGCTCCGCCCTCGGCGGGCTGGACCAGGGGCTTGGCTTCGTCTTTGGCGTGGCGCGCGGCATCCTCTTGGTGGCCATTGCATATTTCGTCTATGAAACCGTGATCACCAGCCAGAACATTCAAGTGATCGACGACAGCCGCTCGGCCCGCGTCTTCAGCCGCCTCACCGACAAGGTCGAGGATGGCAACCCCGAAGAGGCGCTTGGCTGGATCACGCAACAATACGAACAACTTGTCGGCGCCTGCGACGCCCCCCAGTAAGGACAAGACCCATGTCGAACTCCTATCTCGTGGCTTTGGGGCTGACGGCCATCGCCGGGGTGGCAATCTCTTTGCAAAACCCGATAAACGCCGGGCTTGCCCGCCATATGGGCAGCAGCCTTGGGGCTACGACCATCTGCTTCGCTGTAGGGCTGGCGGCCCTTGTGATTGCCACGGTTTTGTTTGGCCACTGGCCCGCCATGATCCAATCGGCACAGGCTCCGGTGATCCTGCTGTCCGGCGGGCTTCTTGGGGCCTTCCTTGTTTGGGCGGCACTTTACAGCGTGCCGATTCTGGGCGTTCTGACCCTTGCCGCCGTGTTGATCTTCGGACAACTCGTCGCCGCCCTGATCATTGACCACTTCGGCCTTTTCGGGCTTGAGGCCCGCGCAATCTCGGTCAATCGCGTGTTGGCGGCGGGTTTGGTCACCGCCGGGGTGGTCCTTTCACGCTTCTGAAACGCTGGCGCGCAATGCGCGGCAAAGTTTCCTGTGATAGTTTCGTGACATATGCCATCACAGCCCTTATCTAGGAGGCAATCGCGAGACCGGGATTCGGAGCTGCCCCTTGCCCAAACATATGCCCCCCGCACACCCTTTTGACGACGATAAGCTTAAGGAAGAATGCGGCGTTTTCGGCGTGATCGGTGTAACCGATGCGTCGAACTTTGTGGCCCTAGGCCTACATGCCCTTCAACACCGTGGCCAAGAGGCCGGTGGCATCGTCTGCCATCATCCAGATCACGGTTTCAACAGCGCCCGCCGCTTCGGGTATGTGCGCGACAACTTCACCAAGCAATCGCTGATGGAAACCCTGCCCGGGCCGCTGGCCATCGGGCATGTGCGCTATTCCACCGCCGGGTCGAAAGGCCAAACCGCAATCCGCGACGTGCAGCCTTTCTTCGGCGAATTCGCCATGGGCGGGGCGGCGATTGCCCATAATGGAAACATCACCAATGCCGAGGCCCTGCGCAAGGAACTGATCGAGCGCGGCTCGATCTTCCAATCCACCTCGGACAGCGAATGCATCATCCACCTGATGGCCCGCTCCCTGCAACGCACCATCCCTGAACGCATGGAAGATGCCCTGCGCCGGGTCGAAGGGGCGTTCTCGGTCGTGGCCATGACCCGCACCAAACTCATTGGTGTGCGTGACCCTCTTGGGGTACGCCCGCTGGTTCTTGGTCAAGTCGCAGATGGCTGGGTTCTCAGCTCGGAAACCTGCGCTTTGGATATCATCGGCGCGCGCTTCGTACGCGAGGTTGAGCCCGGGGAAATGGTTGTTATCACTGAAAAAGGTGTGGAAAGCCATTACCCCTTCCGGCGGCAGAAATCGCGGTTTTGCATCTTTGAACACGTCTATTTCTCGCGCCCCGACTCGATCATCGGGGGCAAATCAGTCTACGAAACCCGCCGCCAGATCGGCGTGGAACTGGCCAAGGAAGCCCCCGTGGACGCCGATCTTGTCTGCCCCGTGCCTGACAGCGGGACACCTGCGGCCATTGGGTTCAGCCAGCAATCGGGCATCCCCTACGCCATGGGGATCATCCGCAACCAATACATGGGCCGCACCTTTATCGAACCCACCGAGCAGATCCGCAACATGGGCGTCCGGCTCAAGCTCAACGTCAACCGCGCACTGATCGAAGGCAAGCGCGTGATCTTGGTGGATGACAGCGTTGTGCGCGGCACAACATCAAGGAAAATCAAAGAGATGATCCTGGATGCGGGCGCCAAAGAGGTACACTTCCGTATCGCGTCCCCCCCCACGGCATGGCCTTGTTTTTATGGGGTCGACACGCCGCAGCGCGAAAAACTCCTTGCTGCCACCATGAGCGAGGACGAGATGCGCGACCACTTGGCGGTGGACAGCATCAAGTTCATCTCGCTTGACGGTCTCTATCGCGCCGTGGGGGAGGCCGAGGGCCGCAAGAACGACTGTCCTCAGTATTGCGATGCCTGTTTCTCGGGCGAATATCCGGTGGTGCCGTCGGACATGGTCGAAAAAGGCTTCGAGCTCAAAGCGGCGGAGTGATGCCGCCCTTACGCTTCAGGCCCCATCATTTCCTTTGCTCTCAGGGCTTTAGGGGTAAAGGCTATTCCGAGGCCTTTACCGAGAACATGTCACGGATCGTGGTTGATGGCCTGCGCGCACCCGATGGTGACGCCACCGAGATCGAGGTGGTCGGCAGCTTGGACGATATCTGCGCCCCCTGCCCCAAGCGGCGCGGAAACCTCTGCCAAGCCCAAGAAAAGATTGAAGAAATCGACGCCCGCCACGCCAAGGCCCTCTCGCTGCGCCCCGGTGATCGCCTGACTTGGGGGCAGGCGAAGGCGCGCATGAAGAGCAGCGTGAAACCCGGTGATCTGACCCGGCTTTGCAAAGGCTGCCAATGGTTGGAACTGGGGCTTTGCGAGGCCGCGCTAAGGGATTTGTTGCAAGAGGGTTAGCAGGCCGCGCTGCCGTATCGCTAAAGGTCCAAGTCTCGCACCGGGGCCTGCCGCATCGGTTCCCGCATGTCCCACGACCATCATCGTCATGGGCCATGTCATCTGGTTGGCGTGTTGGCGATCTGACACCAAGGCCGGTCATTGCCGTTTCAGGTCTTGCACTGGCAGTGGCCAATTCTGGCGCAAATGCTACCAACGCATTCCTCAGGCCTTGCCCTGCTCGCCATAAGCGGCTTCGCATGCAATGTCCTTGATCGACGACCGCGAGAATCCGAGGCTTGCAAGTTCACGGTCCGAGCAGCTTTGGAGCTCGCGCAGGGTTTGATGATAGACATTGCGCTGTGCTCGGCGTTTGGCGCTTGCCTTCCGGCGGGCGTCAAACCAATCGCGAAACCGGAATCCGGAATGCGAGACATCTGTTGCGTGGGTAATCATTTATTTTCCTTTTCTAAGTCCCGAGCTGCCGGTCGCGCCCGAGTCCTCCTGCGTGAAGAAAATAGTCAAATGCTGCGGCTGCACAATACCTCAACGGGAAATGCTGCCATGCAGCAATCACATAGGTAATGCAACCATCAAGCCAAACGGCTTCTTACGCGATGGGCGGTCAGGATTCTTGGCGGAAACCTTTGCTCTGGGTTTTTGATGCTATCCGGCATCTTGGGTGATGACTCTACCCTCATGACAAGCCATGTGGGAAACTTGTCTGACAGAGGTCACATGCAAATCGTCATTGAAAGCACTGTGCGCAACCGCACAGCCCCTAGGGAAAATGCGGCCCTTTGCTTATCTGCGGAAAAACCCCAATTTCAGAGAACACTAGCATGGAGTTTTTCAGATGACCTTCAGGCCTGTCGCCGCCACCAGCACTGCACAGCCCACCATGGAAGGCGCAGGCGTTCACCTGCACCGCGTCTTCGGCTTCGAAGACCCGTCACTGACCGATCCCTTCCTGATGATGGATGATTTTCGCAATGACGACCCGCGGCTCTATTCCAAAGGGTTCCCATGGCACCCGCACCGTGGGATCGAAACGATCACCTATGTCTTGGAGGGTGAAGTCGAGCATGCGGACTCATTGGGCAATCGCGGCCTGCTTGGGCCGGGCAGCGTGCAGTGGATGACCGCCGGGTCAGGCATCGTGCATCAGGAAATGCCCTCGGGCGATGCGCAAGGCCGGATGCACGGGTTTCAGCTTTGGGCGAACTTGCCAAAATCGTTGAAGATGACCGACCCGCGCTATCAGGACATCACGCAAGGCGACATTCCCATCGAGGGTGACGACGACGGCACCACCGTCAAGGTGATCATCGGCTCGTTTTGGGGCAAGACCGGCCCGGTGGATGGGATCGCGGCCAACCCGATGCTTCTGGATATTTCCATCCCGGCGGGGCGTCGCAAGACTTTTCCGGTGGACACGCGGGCCAATGCGCTGGCTTATGTCTTTGCCGGGTCCGGGCGCTTCCGCGATGCCAGCGCGCCCATGGGAATCAAGGTTGAAAAGGAATATCGCGGCGAAGAGTTGAACATCCGCGACCTGAGCGGCAACCGCACCCTGATCCGCTTTGGCGAAGGCGATGAGATCACCGTTGAAGCAGGGGATGAGGGACTGCGGTTCTTGCTTATGACGGGCCGCCCCATTCAGGAGCCCGTGGCGTGGCATGGCCCGATCGTGATGAACACCCAAGACGAGTTGCAACAGGCCTTCCGCGACTTGCGTAACGGGAGCTTCATCAAGGCCGGCTGAGCATCCTGAAATGCAAAACGCCGCCTCAACCAGAGGCGGCGCTTCCTGTTTCAAAGGCTTGCGGGCAGATTAGCCGCGGCGCGCCTCAAGGGCTTTCCAGCCGCCCCAGACGACCATCGCCGCCAGAACCGCCTTCAGTGCGTCACCCATCAGGAAAGGTGCCATCCAACCGGCCCAGAGCTCGGGCATGGATTTGCCCAGAACCGCCGCCGGCCATGCCAGACCGGGGATATAAAGCGCGGCCGAGATCACCATGCCGACCAGCGCGGTCGACACGATGCCACGGGCAAGGCCCTTTTCCACGGCCAGACCGGCCAAGAAAGCCATGCCGACAAATCCATAAAGGAAACCGGCGGTCGGGCCGACAAGGGCAAGCGTGCTTGCGCCATTGGCGAATACGGGCAGGCCTGCCGCGCCTTGTGCCAGATAGGCCAGCAGGGTCACCGCGCCGAGGCGCGACCCGAAGGTCAGGCCGACCGTCAGGATCGCCAGAGTTTGCAGCGAGATCGGCACCGGCCAGCCAAAGCTGACTTGCGCGGCCATGGCGATGAAGAGCGAACCGCCCAGCACAAGAGCCGCCTGCTTGAGAAGAGTATCCTGACCGATCACGGCCCGGCTGAGAACTTTATCGCGCATGGTATCGCGTCCTTTCCGTGGTTTTCTTGTATGCTGTCCGACTTTTTCGCTGCGCATCGGCAAAAGTCAAGCGAATGCCCTTGATTTATACCCCGTCTGGTGGGATTTGCCAAACCATGACCGATACACCGACCTCCAAGATTGCCCTTGTCACCGGTGCTTCGCGCGGATTGGGCGCGGCGCTGGCCGAGATGCTGTGTGAAACCCATCATGTCGTGGCCGTTGCACGCACTACCGGCGCGCTTGAGGAACTGGATGATCGCATTCAGGCCAAAGGTGGACAAGCCACTCTGGCCCCCATGGATATCACCAATGCCGATGCCATGGCGCATCTGTGCCGCTCGATCTATGACCGTTGGGGCGGGATTGATCTTTGGGCGCATACCGCCGTCCATGCCACGCCGCTTTCCCCGGCCAGCCACATGGACCATAAGGATTGGGAAAAATCCGTGGCCCTCAATGTCACGGCCACCGGACGCCTGATCCCTTTCATCACACCGCTTCTGGGCGACGAGGGCCGGGCCTTGTTTTTCGACGATCCCAAGGCCGGTGAAAAGTTCTTTGGTGCTTATGGCGCGACGAAATCCGCACAGATCGCCCTTGCCCGCAGCTGGCAGGCGGAGACCCGGAAAACCGGGCCGCAGGTGCATATCCTTGAACCGCAGCCAATGCCGACAGCCACGCGCGCGCGGTTTCACCCCGGCGAAGACCGCAGCGGTCTGGCCGATGCGCGTGCCGAGGCACAGCGCCTGCTGAATCAGATCATCTGAGGCGCGGGGTGCGGGGCATGGCACAATCCCTTGTCGCATGTCCCCGGCCCCGCTACACATCAAAGCCGAACCCGGGCAGGAAAGGCCAGAACATTGCGCATTCTCATCACCAATGACGACGGGATCAACGCCCCCGGCCTGAAGGTTCTGCGCGAGATCGCCGAGGAACTGGCAGGCCCTGACGGCGAGGTCTGGACCGTGGCGCCCGCCTTCGAGCAATCGGGCGTGGCGCATTGCATCTCCTTCACCCGTCCGATGATGGTCTCAATGATGTCCGAACGGACCTATGCCGCCGAGGGCAGCCCTGCCGACTGTGTGCTGGCCGCCCTGCATGACATCATGAAAGATGCGCGCCCCGACCTGGTGCTTTCGGGCGTGAACCGGGGCAACAATTCGGCCGAGAACGCGCTATATTCCGGCACGCTTGGCGCGGCGATGGAGGCCGCCCTGCAAGGCGTGCGCGCCGTGGCCCTGAGCCAGTATTACGGGCCGGCGAACAAGGATCTGGACGATCAGTTCGAGGCGGCGCGCGGTCATGGCTTGTCCACCCTGCGCAATCTGCTGGAGCGCGGGGTCTGGACGGAGGATGACTATGGCATCTTCTACAACATCAATTTTCCGCCAGTGCCATCGGCGGAGGTGAAAGGTATCAAGGCCGCGCGGCAGGGTTTCCGCCGTGATATGGGCTTTGGCGTACAGCCGGTCAGCTCGCCCTCGGGACGGCAATTTCTTTGGGTCACCGGCGCCCCGCAGCAGCAGCCCACCTCACCGGGGTCGGACGCGGATGTGAACCTTCAGGGGTATATCTCGGTCACGCCGATGCGGGCGGACCTGACGGCACATGACGTAATGGAGGCCCTCAAGGCGATCGAATGACTGGGCATGACGCGGATACCGCGGAACGCAAGATGCAGTTCCTCTTCGCCCTGCGCTCCAAGGGCGTGACGGACGCACGTGTTCTGACGGCGATGGAAAAGATCGACCGCGGCCCCTTTATCCGGGGCTATTTCGCCGAACGCGCCTACGAGGACATGCCCCTGCCCATTGCCTGCGGGCAGACGATTTCGCAGCCCTCCGTGGTAGGCTTGATGTCTCAAGCCCTCAAGGTCAGCCCGCGCGACAAGGTTTTGGAGGTCGGCACCGGCTCGGGCTATCAGGCCGCGATCCTCAGCCAATTGGCCCGCCGGGTCTATACCGTCGACCGGCACAAGCGGCTGGTGCGCGAAGCGGGCGAGATTTTCCGCGAGATGGACCTGACCAATATCACCGCCGTCACTGCCGATGGAAGTTTCGGGTTGCCCGATCAGGCGCCTTTTGACCGGATCATCGTGACCGCCGCCGCAGAGGACCCGCCCGGCCCCCTATTGGCGCAATTGAAAATCGGCGGTATCATGGTGGTGCCGGTGGGGCAGTCTGACACCGTGCAAAGCCTGATCCGTGTCACACGACACGAAGATGGATTTGACTATGACGAATTGCGCCCCGTTCGGTTCGTGCCGCTGGTCGAAGGGCTTGGGCGCGATAGCTGAGCGACAATAACGTTTAAAAAGCCCCGGCCAACAAGGGGCATGTGATGAGGACCAGATCGAGATGACCCTTTCCTTTCGCCCCGTTCCGATTCTGGCCGGCACCGCGGCCTGCATGCTGCTGACGGCCTGCGACGAGCCGCTTGACCTTGACCTGCGCGGCGGGCTTGGCGGGCGATTGGACACCGCCGACGCGGCGCGCACCGCCACCGCCGACCGCCCGGCCCCGGACCAACGCGGGATCATTTCCTACCCCGGGTATCAAGTGGCCGTCGCCCGGCGCGGCGATACCGTGGCCAGCCTTGCCGCCCGCATCGGCGGCAACGCCGAAAAGATCGCGCGGTACAACGGCATCCAGACTGGCGACCGCCTGCGCAAGGGCGAGATCGTCGCCCTGCCGTCGCGCGTCGCCGAACCGGCAGGTGGCCCCATTCAACCGCCCGAGGGCGTCGATATCACCTCACTGGCCGACAACGCCATCGAGGAGGCCGATGCACAGCGTGTCGAAAGCAGCACCCTGCCCCCGGCACAAACCGGGGTAGAGCCGATCCGCCACAAGGTCGAGCGTGGCGAGACCGCCTATACCATCGCGCGGCTTTACGATGTCTCGGTCCGCAGCCTTGCGGAATGGAACGGCCTTGGCAGCGATTTCGCAGTGCGCGAAGGTCAATTCCTGCTGATCCCCGTCGCCCTTCCGGGCGAAACGACCGAAGGTTTCGAAGAGGGTCAGAATGCCGACATCACAGCGCCGGGCACAGGCTCGCCCACGCCTGAACCGCCCAGCGCGTCACGGCCATTGCCAAAAGACGACACCGAGCCAGCCGCCAAGCCGGTCGAGACTACCGCCGCGCCCGATCTGGGAGAGAGCCAATCACAAGCCGCGTCCAGTAACGCACGCATGAGCATGCCGGTTCAGGGCGATATCATTCGCGAATATGCCAAGGGCAAGAACGACGGCATCGACATCGCCGCCGGCCCCGGCACATCGGTCAAAGCCGCTGCCTCGGGCGTCGTGGCCGCGATCACCGAGGATACCAACGGCATCCCGATCATCGTGGTCAAGCACCCCGATAACCTGCTGACGGTCTATTCCAACGTCGGCAATGTGGCGGTGAAAAAGGGCGACACGGTTGATCGGGGTGACAAGCTGGCCGAGATCCGCCGGGACGGCACCGCCGCGCTGCACTTCGAAGTGCGCGAAGGCTTCGATTCCGTCGACCCCATCCCGTATTTGGGGTGAGCGGCGGCCCGGGCGAAGCCCGGCAAAGGCTCCGGGGGAGCGTTTGAGCTGCGAACGGGCGGAGCTCCGGGGGAACGGCTCGTCTTGCAAA
>Ga0102928_1002397_pt1 | contig 11228 bp, 10 predicted proteins | sample SalPonR1_B_D1_MG_FD_78504 | JGI IMG/M metagenome (GOLD analysis project Ga0102928, IMG submission 78504) | Salt pond soil microbial communities from South San Francisco under conditions of wetland restoration - Salt Pond MetaG R1_B_D1_MG | ecosystem: Environmental > Aquatic > Marine > Intertidal...
TCGTAGATTGCGGCGTGGGTGTTGCGCGAGGAGACCGCGTCGCCGATGCGAAAGAGCTGGAAGGCGCCATCGGGGTTGGGGGCGAGTGTCTGGGGCGTGCCTGCGATCAGGGCGTCGTAATCGACCTCGCCGAGATTGGATGAATGCGGGCGCAGATCGAAATAGAGATCGTCGAGCGGCCGTGTGCCGTAGTTGACCACGATCTGATCGACTTGGCGCTGGCGCGTCACGGTGTCGTAATCGCTGCCGATCTCGGCGCGCAATCCGTTGCCGTCGCGATGCGCTGCCAGAAGGCGCCAGGTGACGGTGAAGGTGGTGTCCAGCTTTTGCAGCGCGCGCATGTAGGGGGTCAGCGACATGCCCATGACTTCGGGGGAAAAGCTGCGGTCGGGGGTCATGATCTCGACCTTGCCACCGGCTTGGGCAATGAGCTGCGCGGCCTGAAGGGCGGCATTGTCGCCCGCCTCGTCATGGATCAGCACATTCTGGCCAGGCTGCGCGTCGCCGGAGAGGATATCCCATGTTGATACCACAAGGTCATTGCCCGCGCGCAGCATCCCGGTATGGGGCAGCCCGCCGGTCGCGATCACCGCCACATCCGGCGCGGCGGCAATCACGGTGTCGGCTTCGGCGAAGGAATTGAAATGGAAGCGCACGCCGAGGCGTTCGCATTCAGCCATGCGCCAGTCGATGATCGAGATCATCTCGCGGCGGCGCGCGGTTTGCGCGGTCAGGCGGATCTGCCCGCCGGGGTCGTTGGCGGCCTCGTGGACGACCACCTCGTGGCCGCGTTCGGCAGCGACGCGCGCGGCTTCCATGCCTGCAGGCCCCGCGCCCACGATCACCACGCGCTTGCGCCTGTCCGCCGCGGGAATCACATGCGGCTGGCTCAGCTCGCGTCCGGTGGCCGGGTTGTGGATGCACAGCGCCGCGCCCCCCTGGTAGATCCGGTCAAGGCAGTAATTCGCGCCCACGCAGGGGCGGATGCGGTCTTCTTCGCCGGCCATCACCTTGCGGATGATATGGGGTTCGGTGATATGGGCGCGGGTCATGCCGACCATGTCGAGCTTGCCGCTTTCGATGGCGTGGCGCGCGGTGGCGACATCGGGGATACGCGCGGCGTGGAACACCGGCACCTGCGCCTGGGCGCGGATCTCGCCGGCGAAATCCAGATGCGGCGCGCTGCGCATGCCCTGAACCGGGATCACGTCGGTCAGGGCGGCATCGGTTTCGATATGGCCACGGATCACGTTGAGGAAATCCACGAGGCCACTGGCCTTGAGCCGCCGGGTGATTTCGAGTCCGTCCTCGCGGGTGATGCCGTTTTCGAGCTGCTCGTCGGCGACATAGCGCATCCCGACGATGAAATCGGGGCCGACCCGGTCGCGGATCGTCTGAAGCACCTCGATCGCAAAGCGCATCCGGTTGTCCAGATCGCCGCCATAGGGCGCATCGAGATCGTTGAGCCGCGGCGACCAGAACGCATCCATGAAATGCCCGTAGGATTCCAGCTCGATCCCGTCGAGCCCCGCCGCCTGCATGCGTTCGGCGGCATCGGCGTAATCGGCGATGATGCGGGCGATATCCCATTCCTCGACTTTCTTGGGAAAGGCGCGATGGGCGGGCTCGCGTTCATGGCCCGGCGCGACCGAGGGCAGCCAGTCGCCCTTGTCCCAGCGGGTTCGCCAGCCCAGATGCGTCAGTTGGATCATCACCGCGCAATCATGGTCATGGCATTCATCCGTGAGTTTCTTCATCCAGCCGACCACCTCGTCCTTGTAGGCGAGGATGTTGTTGAAGGCAGGCGGGCTGTCCCTTGAGACCACCGCCGATCCGGCGGTCATGGTCAGCGCCACGCCGCCGCGCGCCCGTTCCACGTGATAGGCGCGGTAGGCGTCCTTGGGCAGGCCGTCTTCGGCATAGGCCGGCTCATGCGACGAGATCAGCACGCGGTTCTTCAATGTCAGATGCTTGAGCCTGTAGGGCTGGAGAAGGGGATCGCTGGACATGGGCTGGCCTTCCGAATCTGGTGTCGTGCCCGCGAGGTTGAAAAAACTATACACTCATGTCAAGTATGGCGACATCGGTGTATATTTTGAACGGGGTCGCATGGCCCGCTGATCGTCGGGGGGTGCCATGAGCGCAGGCAAGGACAGTGGCTGGCGCGGGTCGCGCGAAGTCTGGCTGCAGGCGGCGCTTGGCGCGTTGATCGGGCGCGGTGTGGGCGGCGTCAAGATCCAGCCGCTGGCCAGCGGGCTGGGGCTTTCGCGCACCAGTTTCTACTGGTTCTTCAAGGATCGCGCCGATCTTCTGGAGGCCCTGCTGGATCACTGGGAAGAGACCAATACCCAAAGCCTGCTGGCGGCCGCAGCGGCCTATGGCGCCAGTGCCAACGAGGCGGTGCTGAACGTGATCGCCTGTTTCATCGACGAAAGCTGTTTCGATCCCCGGCTGGAATTCGCCATTCGCGGCTGGGCGCTGCAATCGGATGCGGTGATGGCGCGGCTCAAGGACGCCGATGCGCGCCGCATCAATGCCTTGCAGGCGATGCTTGAGGGGCACGGCTATGGCCCGCAGGACGCCCATGTGCGTGTCAGCACGCTGTATCACGGGCAGATCGGCTATATCTCGATGCAGGTGCGCGAGACCCTTGCGACGCGGCTGGAAAGGGTGCCGTTCTATGCGCGCATCTATACCGGCACGCCCGCCAGCGACGCGGAAATGGCGCGTTTCCTGGCGCGGTTCGATCGCGCGGCGGGGCAGAGCGGGCAGGCGCCGGGCGCGTCCGCCTAGCTGGTTGTCCAGGTCGGGTGAAAACGGCCCGCGGGCGAGAGGGTGAAGATCTCGCAGCCATCCGACGTGACGCCGATGGAATGTTCGAACTGCGCCGAAAGCGACTTGTCGCGCGTCACCGCTGTCCAGTCATCGGCCAGCACCTTGGTTTCGGGGCGCCCCAGGTTCACCATCGGTTCGATGGTGAAGAACATGCCTTCTTCCAGCACCGGCCCGGTGCCCTCGCGGCCATAATGCAGCACGTTGGGGGGCGCGTGAAACACCCGGCCAAGGCCATGCCCGCAGAAATCGCGCACGACGGACATGCGGTTGCCTTCGACGAAGGTCTGGATCGCGTAGCCGATATCGCCGAAGGTGTTGCCCGGCTTCACGGCCTCGATCCCCTTCATCAGCGAATCATGCGTCACCTCGATCAGCCGCTCGGCCTTGCGGTTCAGCTTGCCGGCGACGAACATGCGGCTGGTGTCGCCGAACCAGCCATCCACGATCACCGTCACGTCGATATTGAGAATATCGCCGTCCTTCAGCTTCTTGTCGCCGGGGATGCCGTGGCAGACCACGTGATTGACGCTGATGCAGCTCGCGTGCTGATAGCCCTTGTAGCCGATGGTCGCCGATTTCGCGCCTGCGGCATTGACCTTTTCCTCGATCAGGGAGTCGATCGCGCCGGTGGTCTGGCCGGGATGGATATGATCGGCCACCTCGTCCAGAATTCGCGCCGCCAGTTCCCCGGCCTTGTGCATGCCTGCGAAATCCGCAGCCTCGTGGATGCGGATGCCGTCGCGGGTCAGTCTGCCGTTATGTTTGTCCTTCACGAGAGCCTTCCAGAAATTCACCATATCAGGGCACTATGTATGGGGTTTTGCCCCAAAGGACCAGAGGGGCCGACAGCGGGCAACGCCATGATCCGCCCCCGTCTGGCGGTGAAATGTCGCACGTGAACTTCACAGAAGCGTGATCTTTTCGATTGCCACATGGTTGTGGATCGTTTCAGTTGTCCGCCGATGAAGCACCGCATCCAGAACCGGGCCTCCATGGCGGGGCTGTTTTCGCTGATCCTGTCGGCCCTTCTGGCTGTGCAGGTGGCGACGGCGTTTCTGCCGCCGCTCGGGGCATCCGCGTCGGCGGCGCTGAAGATGGTGATCTGCACCGAAGATGGCGTGCGGGAAATCACCATGCCCGGCGATGCGGGCGACAGTGGCGATGCGCCCGGCCATATGGCGGGACATTGCCCGCTTTGTATTGTTTCGGTCACGCTTGTCACCGACGGCTTCATGCGCCCCGCGCCGCGCCCTGCGCCGCGCGCCCTGCGCTATCGGATTGCCGACAGTGCCATCGCGCCGCGCACCCGCTCGCGCCATAGCTACGCCATTCGCGCGCCGCCTTCCATCGTCTGAGCCACTGAACTGCGCGCATCCGGCATCGGTGCGCCGCGACAGCTTGCGCTGGCCCGCCCGGGCCTGCGCCTCACGACGATCATTCATGAAACCGGAAGGAAGACCCATGTTCTGTCCCGCAACGAAACGCCTTGGCGTCTCGGCCATTCTCATGTGCACCCTCGCGCCCTGTGCGCTGGCACAGGCCGCCTCCGAGGCGGCAACCGAACTGACCCCGATCACCGTCGAGCGCCCCACACAGGCCGATGGCCCGATGTCCACTGTGCTTGTGCCGCGCGGCATGAACAGCACCCCCGCCGCCGATGGCGCGGCCGTGCTGGCCACGGCACCCGGCCTGACGGCGGGGCGCATGGGCGGTCACGGGCTGGAACTGGTCATTCGCGGCCAGCAGCAGAACCAGCTCAACATCATCGACGCGGGGTCCTTTACCTATGGGGCCTGTCCCAACCGGATGGACCCGCCCACCAGCAGCGCCTCGTTCCTGCGCGCCGACGAGATCGTGATCGAGCGCGGCTATGCATCTGTCACCCATGGGCCGGGGGGCTCGGGGGGCACGGTGATCCTGAACCGCAAGGCCCCGGAGCTTGGGCCTGACAAGCGCGTCGAAGGCCACCTGAGCGCGGGGGCGGGATCGAATGGCACCGGCACCGAACTCGGCGGGCAAATCGCGGTCGATCTGGGGCGCGGGTTTTATGCCGAGGCCGCAGCCGAGCGAAAGAATGTGGGCAACTACGTCGATGGCTCCGGGCGTACCGTGCGCAGCGCCTATGACCAGACCGGCGCGGGGGTGACGCTGGGCTATGCCGCCAATGGCGTCGAACTGGCGTTCGATTACGACTATTCCTTGGTCGAGGATGCCCTCTATCCCGGTGCGGGCATGGACAGCCCGTTGGACGAGACCACCATTTACCGTTTGCGCGGTGGCATGGATTTGAATGCGGGTGCGCTGCGCCGGATCGAGGGCGCGCTCTTCAGCAGCAGCGTCGATCACGTGATGGACAACTACTCCCTGCGCCCTGTCATGCTCATGGCGATGCGCACCCCGGCGACATCGGACACCACCGGCGGCAACCTCGAGGCGCAACTGGATTTCGGCCGCACCACCGCCAAGCTGGGGATCGACCACCAGTCCAACAACCGCTTTGCGATGATGTATGCGGGAATGCCGCCGATGATCGGGATGCTCAACAACGCCGACCCGTCGCGCGCGCGTTTCCTGATGTGGCCCGATGTGACCATCAAGCAGACCGGCCTTTATCTTGAAACCGAAACCGAGCTGTCGCCCAAGGCGATGCTCAAGGCCGGCCTGCGTTATGACCGGGTCAAGGCCAGCGCGGGCCTTGCCAATTTCGCACCCGCCCTTGATGCCGGGAACACGCCCAACACCTATTACACGATGCAGTATGGCACCACCTTCAACGCGCCGCGCGAAGAGGACAATGTCGGCGGTCTGCTGCGGCTGGAATATGCGCTCAATCCCGACACCACGCTTTTCGCCGGGCTGTCGCGCTCGGTGCGCACCGCCGATGCCACGGAACGGGCGATGGGGCGCGCGAACTGGGTGGGCAACCCCGATATCGACCCCGAAAAGCACCACCAGCTTGACCTCGGCGTGCAGATCGACAAGGGGGCGTGGTATCTCAATGCGTCGGCCTATGCCGATTGGGTGGATGACTACATCCTGCGCGATCAGTTCAGCGTGTTCGGTGTCACCACCTACCGCAACGTGAGCGCCGAACTGAGCGGTATCGAACTTTCCGCCGGCTGGGAGCAAGGCCCCTGGGCGGTCTGGGGCGACGCCACCTGGACGCAGGGTCGCAACACCACCGATAACCGCAACATCGCCCAGATTCCGCCGCTGCACGGGCAGGTCTCGCTGGCCTATGGGGTCAATGGCTGGCGTGCGGGCGCGCGGGTGAACTGGGCGCTGGAACAGACCGATATCGACCCGGCGCGCGATCCGGGCCAGACATCGGGTTTCGCCACGCTGGACCTGTTCGGCAGCTATGAGCTTTCGGAACATGCGGTGGTGCTGGCCGGGATGAACAACGTCACCGACGAGACCTACGCCAACCACCTGAGCCGCGCCAACCTGTTCGACCCGGCGGTGACGCAGGTGAACGAGGCGGGGCGGACACTCTATCTCAAGGTTGAAGCGAAGTTCTGATGCGTCCCCGGAACCGCTTCTTCTGCCGCCCGCGCATTCCGTGCGCGGGCGGCACGTCTTTTCCGCCAGCCTTGCCTTTGTGAAACGATCCCGCCAAGTGCCCGTCGTCGCGCATAAGGCGTTCGGCCATATCTCAAGGGCAGGGCGCCGATGTTGCGCCCCGCCGGCGCCCTTCCCGGCTTCATCCGCCGCGGACATCACCGGTTGATTACGGTCAACGCATGCGCGACCATGCTGGTGCAGAGTGCAGCAGGACGCCACGATGTGAGCGAAGGAGGCACGAGGCAATGTTTGGCAAGAAAATCGATCTGTTTTCAATTCTCGGCTTTCGCGTGAGCCTGGATTTCACCTGGTTCTTTCTGGCCATCCTGATCGTCTGGTCCTTGTCATGGGGATACTTTCCGGCGGTGATCGACGGTCTGAACCGCAACACCGCGCTGGTTCTCGGGGTTGTCGGGGCACTGGGGCTGTTTTTCTCGATCCTGTTCCACGAGTTTTCCCATGCGATCGTGGCACGGCGCTTCGATATTCCGATCACCGGAATCACCCTGTTCATCTTCGGCGGGGTGGCGGAGCTCGAGAAAGAACCACCCAGCGCGAAATCCGAATTCCTCATGGCCATCGCCGGACCGATCGCCAGCTACGTGCTGGCCGTGGTTTTCTACACCATCGCCGTCGTATTGCCCCCGGCCACCGCCGCGATGCCGATTGCCGCGGTGTTTTCCTATCTGGCGCTGATCAACACGGTTCTGGCCACGTTCAACCTGCTTCCCGCTTTCCCGCTGGATGGGGGCCGGGTGTTCCGCGCGGCGATCTGGTGGTGGAGCGACGATCTGGAGCGCGCGACCAGCCTGGCGGCGGGTACCGGGCGCATCCTTGGCACATTCCTGATGGTGCTGGGGCTTTTCAGCGTTGTCAGCGGCAATTTCGTTGCCGGGATGTGGCAGGCGCTGATCGGGCTTTTCATCATCGGGGCGGCGCGCTCTTCTGAGGTCCAGATGATCATGAAGAGCCACCTGCACGGCGTTCCTGTCAGGCAGATCATGGTGAACAGCCCCGTGACCATCCCGGCGGACCTGCCGGTCGATGAGATCATCGAGGATTACATCTACCGTTTCGGGCACAAGGTTTTCCCGGTGGTTCAGGACGACGTTCTTCTGGGTTGCGTGCGGCTGGACGATATCGGGCGGTTGACCGTGGCGGACCGGGCGCGCCTGACGGCAAGCGACATCCTGTCTCGCGACGGGCTTGATCGGACCGTCGCATCCGACAGTTCGGTGATGGATGCCCTCGATGTCATGAGAAAGCACAACACCAGCCGCCTGCTGGTCACCCGGAATGGCGCGCTGGCGGGCATTCTGACCATGCGCGACATCATGAACTACGTGTCGGTCCGTCAGGAAATCCAATCCACCGCAGCCTGATGGCAGCGACAGGCAACTTGCGTTGATTCGGGTCAAGGCGGGCTTGCCCGGAGAGGTTTAGACTTTCATCCCCCGGGGGCGGAATCGCCCCGGCAATCAAGGGAGATCATGTCCATGTTCAAGGTTATCGACGTTCTCGCGGAATGGGACAAAAGCATCGAGGATGCGGCGCTTTCATGATCTACGATTTCAATACCCCCGCCATGGTATGCCTTCAGCGGATATTGGCACGAACGCGCGTGTCAGATAAAAGGCGAACGGGCCGGCGCATTGCCGGGAAGCTTGGGCATGACCCCGAAACAGCGCTTCGCGCGATGCGGGATTTCGGCCTCTGCGATCGCGAGATTGCCCGGTATTATGAGGTCACGCCATCGACGATACGGCGGCTGGAGCGGTATTTCGGTATCGACGCTCAGGATGCTCATGCCAGTCCCCAAAGCTGAAACAGAAGACCGGCGGCGAAGGCCCCGGACAGCGACAGGGCGAGGTAGAGCAGGAACACGCGCGGTTTCACCAAGGCCCAGACGGCGAGAGCCGCCGGAAGCGACGTGACGCCACCCGCCACCAGAAAGGCCAGCCCGGCCCCTTGGGCCATGCCCTGTTCGATCAGCCCACCGACAAGCGGCAGCGCGGCGTAGCCGTTGAGGTAGGCCGGAACCCCCACAAGCGTGCCAAGTGCAATCGGCGCCAGCCCGCTGCCCCCCAGGACCGAGGTCACGGTTTCGGCGGGAATGAAGGCCAGCATCAGGCTTTCCAGCAGGAAGGCCAGCGTCAGCCATTTGGCGAGGAACAGCGTCACGCCAAGGGCCTCGCGCCCGAATTTCGCGCGCCGTTCCGCGTCTTCCCAGAAGCGCCACATGACGGGCTTGGGGTCGCGGACCTTGGTGCCGCCACAGCCGCCATTGCCGATGCCCTCTCGCAAGGGGGCGGATAATCCACCGGCGCGCGTCAACAGATGCGTCGCCCAGCCGCCGAACATGCCAAGGCCGATGGCGGCCAGGGTCTTGGCCACGGCGAATTCCAGCCCCAGAACGCCCGTGGTCAGCACGAACATCGACGGATCCATCACCGGAGAGGCCAGCCAGAAGGCCATCACCGCCGATAGCGGCACACCCATCGCCAGCAGCGCGGCGATCAGGGGGATCACCCCGCAGGAGCAGAAGGGCGACACGCCCCCCGCCAGCGCAGCCAGCGCGATCATGACAATCGGCGTCCCCGTGAAGGCGCGCGCGATCAGGTTGTCGGCACCTGTCGCCCCGGCCCATGCGGCCACGGCGATGGACAGGATCAGGAAGGGTGCGGTGCTCAACAGGGACTCGAAGGTGAATATTGCGCTGGCCCCGGCCTGTCGCGGATCGACAAGCGCCAGCAGACCCAGGATCAGTGCCGATGCCAGCCAGACCCTCTGATTGCGCCACAGGGCATGCAGGGACGGGGCGAGTCTTGGCGTGTCGATGCTTGTCTTGGACATTTCTAAATTTCCGGAATTATAGTTTCTTTTGAGCAAGGAAAAACACGACCGATCATGCCGCGTCTTCCTCCGATTGAATCGATACGCCGGTGCAGCATTCGGATGTCAGGAACGAAAGCACCCGCTGCATGGCCGGATAGTCGACCCTGTTGAAGACCTCGCGCCCGCGTTTTTCCTGCAGCACCAGCCCGGCATCCACCAGCGTCGAGAGATGATGTGCCAGCGTGGAGGGCGGCAGGTTGAGATGACCGCCGATATCCCCGACGCGAAGACCCTCCTCTCCGGCTTTCACCAGAAGGCGAAAGATCGACAGGCGGGCATCATGTCCGAGAGCGGCAAGGGCGCGGGCGTTGGGGTTGGTTGTGATCATGGAGATAAAATAACTATAAAACCGGTTTTGTAAAGTCATTTCACTGATCATCGCCACGATTATCATCAGGAAGCGGCCGCGCCCCTCCCTGTGGCGCGCTACATATCGGCAGGCGACCTTCGGTGAAACGACGCTATTCCCACTCCATCTGCTGAAAGGCGGTCTGCGCATTGCGCCCTGCAAGCGCGTCGAACTGCTCAAGATAGGCGAAGCCCGACTGGTCCACACCGGGGGCGTCGATGATATCGCCGCCCTCGTCAATCAGGGCGCCGATACGGGTGCGCAGGTTCATGAGATAGTCGTAAGTGTCCGCGCGCGCATGTTTCATCGTGGTGGCATGGCCATGACCGGGGACCACATGCGCCGCGCCGGTCGCCTCGACAGCCAGAAAGGCAGCGGGCCAATGGGTGATTGAGCTTTGCTCGCCCACGCCGAGGATGCGTTCTACATAGACGATATCGCCGGTGAACACCGTCTCGCGGCCCGGCACCCAGACGAAGCTGTCGCCCGGTGTATGCGCGGGGCCGGGATGCACGATCTCGAAAGTAAGCCCGCCGATATCCAGGCTGTGCGCCTCGCCGAAGGTCACATCGGCATGGGCCGGGTCCGTGCCCGCCAGTTCATCGCCGATCAGCTGTGACAACATCGTCATCTGCATCGAGGCGCGGGCCTTTTGATCCTCGACCGCCGCGGCGCTGGCGATCACGGTTGCGCCCTCTGCCTGCCAGTATCCGTTCCCCAACCAACGGTGATCCTGCCCGCCGGTATTGATGACATGGGTCACGGGCTGGTCGGTCAGGGTCCGAACCACGGCATGCAGGGCCTCTGCCCCCTTCCACGATCCGCCCGGATCGATCAGCACCGCGCCCGCGTTGGTCACAACCAGCCCGAAGGTGGCATTGTTGGCAAGGTTTGCGGCGCTGCGCTGTTCCTTCTCGCCCACGATGGCCCAGACCCCCTCGGTCACGGGCTGGATTTCAAGTGTTTGCGCGGCGGCGAGGGCCGGTAGAGAAAAGGCGGCCGCAGTGATCACGGCGCGGATCATGATGCCAGCCAAGCTTCAAGTTTCGTGCCATCGGGCAGACCGCCGGCATGAACCAGCTTGCCATCGACCGAAATACCGGGCGTGGACATCACCCCCGCCATGGCGATGGATTTCGGGTCGGTGACCTTCTCCACATCGACCTCCACGCCCAGCCTTGCGGCGGCGTCGCTTATCATGGACGCTGTCGTTTCGCAGCGCTTGCAGCCGGGGCCATAGACCTTGACGGTTTTCATGTTCATGTCCTTTCAGAGAACGGACCGGCCCGGCGGGCCGATCACAGCAAGAAGTTGAATAGAAAGCCGGTCGCCAGAATGCCGGCGGCGACAACGGCGATGAAGATCGCGATCAGCCGATAGGTCAGAACCTGCTTGAGGATGATCATTTCCGGAAGCGAAAGCGCGATCACCGACATCATGAAGGCCAGCGTCGTGCCAAGGGCGGCGCCCTTGCCCAACAGCGCCTCGACGACCGGGATGACGCCTGCTGCGTTGGTGTACATCGGCACGCCCACGACCACGGCCGCAGGCACCGACCACCACGCCTCGCCGCCCATGATCCGCA
>Ga0102928_1002412_pt1 | contig 11186 bp, 10 predicted proteins | sample SalPonR1_B_D1_MG_FD_78504 | JGI IMG/M metagenome (GOLD analysis project Ga0102928, IMG submission 78504) | Salt pond soil microbial communities from South San Francisco under conditions of wetland restoration - Salt Pond MetaG R1_B_D1_MG | ecosystem: Environmental > Aquatic > Marine > Intertidal...
GGTCTGTCCCCGTTGTGTGGAATCTGTTTCAGATATCCTATCTGGGATGGATCTGACTAAAGCCCACGTTAAGCTCGGTTCAGTTGAATTGGACAGGAGTTTTACTGAGGCAGAATTGGATCTGTTTAGTGAACGTCTTCAATCCAAGGGTTTTGAGCTCATTTTTGATAGAGAGACCGAACTGGTAAACGAAGTAAAGGCAGCTCTTATAAAGTATATTGATCATCTGGAGCACTCACCTACACCGGATAAGCTCTCCATTTTTGTATCCAATCAGACCAACTATAACTACTCCTATTTAAGCAAAGTCTATTCCGATCAGACTGGTTCAACGATTGAAACCCATCTGATTGAGATGAAAATTGAAAGGGTGAAAGAGCTGCTTAGTTTCCGAAAGTGGACGCTCAGTGAAATAGCATGGAAGCTGAAATACAGCAGTGTGCAATATCTTTCCAATCAATTTAAAAAAGTGACCGGGATGACTGTAACTGAGTACAGAATGTCTGATCAAAAATCCCGCAAATCGCTGGATCAGATTTAGCCAAAAATTTTACACATTCTGATATTTCCCCTGTAACATTACCTGTCTTTCCTATCCATATATTTTGATCAGAAAATTGAAGAAAATGATCAAATATACATCATGAAAAAAAGAGTTCAGATTAATGGTATGCACTGTGCGGGATGCACGAGCGCGGTTGAAAAGGTTTTAAACCGCCTGGATGAAGTGAAGAGTGCAAATGTTCAGCTTACAACGGAAAGTGCGGAGATTGAAGTTGAAGGAGAGGAATTTCCATTTGACAAAGTACGTGAGGTGATTGAAAGCGCCGGCTATGAAGTGGAAGAGCCAAAAAGTGATTCAGTAACTTTTCAAATCGGTGGAATGCACTGCACGGGATGTTCTTCGGCTGTTGAAAAGGCGATTTGTAAACGAGAAGGTGTTGTAAGTGCGAACGTAAATCTAGCTGCGGAAAAAGCATTTGTAGACTTCGATAGTTCACAGGTATCTATTGATCAAATAAAAGAGAGCATTGAGAACGCCGGTTATGAAGTGATCGACGAGCAAAAAAAAAAGCCAATAAGTTAGAACAGAAAAGAGAGAGAGAAGAGAAAAAGCTCTCAGCAGCAAAGCAGAAAACGGTACGGAGCTGGGTTGTTACGGTTCCGCTTATGATATGGATGCTTCTCAGCATGGTATTGGGCATTCAAATCACGTCTCATCTTGTGATGGAAATTGCGATGGTACTGGGTGCAGCTTATGTACTTTTCGGACCCGGTTATGATACACTTCGAAGCGCCCTAATCTCATCCAGAAATTTAACACCAAATATGGATGTGCTGATTGCATTGGGTACAACCGCATCCTTGATTACGGGTTTGGTCTCACTCGGCCATATGCTTGGTTTCATCCAGTCAGAATTCTACAGTTTTGCCGGAATTTCAGCCATGATTATGGCATTTCACCTGACCGGCAGATATATCGAAGCAAAAGCGAGAGGACGTGCATCAGATGCTATTACAAAGCTTTTAACACTGGAGGCGAAAACCGCGCGAATTATTAAAAACGGTTTAGAGGAAGAAATTGAAATTGATAAGCTAAAAAAGGGCGACGTGATGATTGTCCGGCCGGGAGAAACCATTCCTACAGATGGAGAAGTTGTGGATGGTAAAAGCTCAGTTGATGAGTCGATGGTAACCGGTGAATCTATGCCGGTCATTAGAGAAAAGGGTGATGAGGTTATTGGCGGGACCATCAATACAGAAGGCTCCATTCGCGTGCAGGCAAAAGAAGTTGGGGAGAATACATTTCTGAACCGTGTCATACAGATGGTGGAGGAAGCCCAGGGGTCCAAGATTCCAATCCAGGATTTTGCGGATAAGGTTACCGCTATTTTTGTTCCGGTTATTTTAGTTCTTACAGCAGTCACGTTTACTGTTTGGCTGCTATTCCCGGAATCACTTCGACCTATTCTACTATGGGCCGACTCTTTTATTCCCTGGATTATCACAGATCTTGAACCGGTTAGTCAGGCTTTCTTTGTGGCCCTAGCAGTTCTGGTAATTGCATGTCCCTGTGCTTTAGGATTAGCCACTCCCACAGCATTGATGGTGGGAACAGGACTGGGAGCCGAGAATGGAATTCTTATTCGAAAGGGAGAATCTATCCAGCGCTTACAAGAGGTAACAACGTTTGTCTTTGACAAAACAGGTACTTTAACCAAAGGGGAGCCGGAAGTCACGGATTGGTTTGAGGTTGGAAAAAGTAATTTAGAACTGAAAAAGATGATTGCAGCTGCAGAAAATTACTCGGAGCATCCGATTAGTAAAGCTATTCTAAACTACACTGGTACAGATAATCTGCCGGACGCTGAAGAGTTTGAATCGTTTACCGGGAAAGGTGTAAAAGCTGTTGTTAAAGGATCGAGAATTTTGGCCGGAAATATTGATCTGCTCAAACAGTTTTCAGTAGATCAATCAGATTTGGTTAAGAACAAAGCTGATGAATTTCATTCAGCCGGTAAAACAACCATTTTTTTGGTAATAGATGAAGAGGTTGTGGCACTTTGTGGTATTAAAGATACAATTAAACCGGATACAGCCAAAGCTATTAGGGAAATTCATCAGCTCGGATATAAAACTGTAATGTTGACGGGCGATCAGCAGAAAGTGGCAAACATAATTGCAGAGGAGATCGGCATTGACCAAGTATTTGCACAGGTGAAACCGGACGAGAAATCTGATGTGATCAAAAGATTGCAAGAGGATGGTGAAGTGGTAGCCATGGTGGGAGACGGTATAAATGATGCTCCGGCACTCACTCAGTCGGACGTGGGTATTGCGTTAGGCACTGGAACCGATATCGCTATAGAGTCGGGCAGTATGATCTTAATTGATGGAAATCCTAAAGCAATCCTAAAAGCTATCAATTTAAGTAACGAGACGTTTAAGAAAATCCGGCAAAATCTCTTTTGGGCATTTTTCTATAATATAATAATGCTTCCTGTTGCCATGATTGGTTGGATGCATCCCGTTTTGGCCGAAATTGCGATGGCCTTTAGTTCAATTAATGTAGTGGGGAATTCGAAACGGCTGCAAAAGAAAAAAATCTAGTCTGAAATGTAATAGTAAGGAACTTTATAAGTGCAATTTTGTAACAAACTCCTTTTTGGATACTCTTTTAAAATACACAGCGATTATAAAGTTTTGTAAATAGTTGTGTAGTTGAAAACTTAAAACTTGATTTTGGTTTGAGATATATTTAGATATAATAGTCTCATTTAGCCATTCTTTAAAATTTTTGTGTTCTCTGATGAAAAACTGGAAAACTTTACTATTCAAGGTAGCTCTGCTCGTAGTTATCGCTATTGTCGTATTTACTGGATGATTTGAAATTTAAAAGCTAATGATAGCTTAGGTCGCCACATTTTTATACATTCAAAATTGAATGTCATAATGAGTGTATAAATGAGAGATAATTTAAAATTTATCAGCGACCACACCGAGCTTTTCGGAAAACTTTTAAATCAAACATTTGACGCCCTTCTTGTATCTAAGTTGAGAGGCAGTGACCTTGAGACGGTATTTGCAAATCGAACCTTTTATTCGATCAGCGGTTTAGATGAAAATGATGTTATAGGTTCACGTCCACGAATAACGGCATCTTCAACTTCTGCGAATAACCTATACGATTCAATTCTTACTAATTATAAAAAAGATTCACTTTTTGAGGCAGAATGCACCTGTTTTAATAAAACGGGATCACCATTTTGGGCAATTATAAAATCTTTCCCGCTTAATGCAGACGGTGAAAAGTTTTGTGTTACGATTTTAAAAGAGATTACGATTCGTAAAAAACGCGAAAATGAATTAAAGAGAGCTCTTCAGGAAGCCGAGTCGTCCAAAATTGTAAAAGATAAGTTTCTGGCAAATATGAGCCACGAAATGAGAACACCGCTTAATGGTATTCTTGGAATAACCCAGCTTTTGGAAGGAAAAGAATTAGATAAAGAGAACTCTGACTATGTTGAAGAGATCAAACTCTCCGCCGAAAATTTACTTGCCATTGTTAATGATATACTGGAATTCAACTTCTTAAAATCTACTCATTTTAAGTTAGAAAACAGGAAATTCAACATCCGTAAACTACTTCATCAGGTAGTGGATAATGTTAGAAATCAGACCGAGGAGAAAGGATTAGGGCTTGAATTGGTCATTTCAGAAAACGTGCCTGAGTACCTGGTTGGTGATTCCGTAAGGTTTTCCCAAATCGTGATGAACATTTTGAGTAACTCAATCAAGTTTACAAAAGAAGGTGAAATCGCAATTTTTGTCACGAATAGGGATTCGGAAAATGGAAAAATTCCAATTGAACTAAAGATTAAAGATACCGGCATTGGAATTCCCGAATCGATGATCAATAATATTTTTGAGAGTTTTAGTCAGGCATCGAAATCTACCTCTTATAAGTTTGGAGGAACGGGACTTGGGCTTTCTCTGGTGAAGCAGCTGGTAGGCTATATGGGTGGGAAGATTGATGTTGAAAGTAAAGAAGGAGAGGGAACATCTGTTTATTTACAAATACCGTTCTATTTACCTGAAAAGGCCGTTGATTTTAAAACGCTGAAAAGTTCAGAAACCGACAGTAAGAGAGAGAGTTTTAGCGGCCATAAAATTTTAATTGTAGACGATTACACTGTGAACCGCAGAATTGTGAAAGGAATGATGAAAAAGCTTGGAGTAGATGCCGATGAAGCGGAGGATGGCAGTATCGCGCTGGAGATGGTGGATCAAAACGATTATTCTGCAATCTTTATGGATGTTCATATGCCCGGAATGGGTGGATTGGAGGCAACCAGAAGAATTCGAGAGCATGACAAAAAATCAAAAAAGGATGTGCCTATTATCGCCATTACGGCGTCAGTTTTGGACAGGGATATTGAAGAGTGCAAACAAGCGGGTATGGACGGTTTTATCGCCAAGCCATTTACCTATGATGAACTTTACAACAGCTTTAAAGAATTTATTAAAAACGACAGATCTTCAAATACAACTGCACAAAGCAACGATTCCTCGGGGATTGATCTAAAAAACCTTTATGAGCTAACCGGCGGTGATGAAGATCTTTTGAAAGAGATTATGGAGCTCTTTTTGGATCAAACACCGGGTTTGATGAGTAACGTAGTGTCCCACTTTAAAAGTAAGGAGTACGATCAGGTCAAAGAGTTTTCACATACTCTAAAACCAACTTTTACCTATGTTGGAATGGAAAAAGCAACAGAGCTTGCAGAACAGATTGAATTGTTGGCCGGTGAAAATAATCCGGATACCAAAAAGCTGGAAAAGTTAATCAATGAGTTGAATCTGATTTGTACCCAAGCAATAGATAAAGTTAAGAATGCTCGGTCTTCTATATCATAAATCCCACACCATCTGTAAGTGCGGAATTCCATCCAGGATATAGGTGTCGCCCGCTGACTCAAATCCAAGATTTTTATAAAACTGTAGAAGATGGGCCTGAGCTTCAATTCTGATAGACTTATGGCCGGCTTCTACAATACGATCAATGGATTCCAATACGATTTTCTTCCCGTAGCCACTACTTCTGAATTCCTCTCTCACAACAATTCTACCAATCGAGATCTCATTGAACTTAACCTTTGGCGGGACAATTCTGCTGTACGCTGCCAGCTCTTTACCAACCTTAAGAAGTAGATGTTTGGATACGTCGTCTAAGCCATCAATATCCTCATAAACACAATTTTGCTCAACGATGAAAATATCCTGACGCAGCTTTAAGATGTTATATAGTTCTGAGGGAGGGACCTTGTCGATGCCATGGTAAAGAATAAATTTCATGCAGGGTAAACTTTTTGGTTTTTTTCACGTAAGCTCAGGAAAATGTAACGAATCTCAATGCTATGTTAAAAATCCTACTTATAAACAGTCTGGTCATATTTTTTGGAGCTTATCTTTTAGAAGGTGTTTCAGTGAAAAACTATTTCACAGCATTGGGAGTTGCCATTCTACTTGGCTTGGTAAATATCTTTATAAAACCGCTCATAGTTTTTCTTACTTTGCCGCTTACCATTCTAACCTTGGGGCTATTTATTTGGGTGATAAATGCCTGGATGATAATGTTGATTGACAAGCTTGTGGAAGGATTTAACGTTCGAAACTTTTGGTGGGCTCTCCTCTTTGGTCTGTTTATTTCCATATTAAATGGAATCCTTTTCAGGATTTTCTAGTTCAGGAGCATTCCATAATTAGGTAATAATTGTGGGTAAAAAAAAGTGACTATCTTTTTTCTTATTTTATCATTCTGTTCTAATGTATAAACTATTTTTTGATTAGAGATTAGTAAGAGAAGTTTACATTTTATCTGCACATTATAGTTCATAACAGACCTTTTTTATTACTCACTACAGCCCACTTAAAAGTATTTCTATCTCGAATGGTCAAAAAAACAGTAACAGTAAAAAATGAAGCGGGATTGCACGCTCGGCCTTCATCCGTACTCGTAAAAACGGCTTCTAAATTTGAATCAGATTTTTACATCAGTATGTATGGTTATAAGGTAAATGGGAAAAGCATTTTGGGCGTTATGACGCTTGCGGCTGAATCCGGTGCAGAAATGGAACTTATCTTTGAAGGAGAGGATGAACAGGAAGCCTTGACCGCAATTTCTGAACTATTTGAAAATAAATTTGAAAAGAACTGAAATAGTCTGATATGGTAGGTCGAATTGAATTTGAAGGAGTGCCGGCAGCCGGTGGAATCGGAATAGGAAAGGCGCATATTCTTGAAGAGAAACAGAATGAAGTTAGCCCGGAAAAAATTCATCAGGATGATGTTCAACTTAATGTCGAAAAATGTAATCGCGCTTTTGAAGCACTGAAAGAAGAGTTTGTAAAGCTGAGAGATGATGCAAAGGGAGAAGTGGCCGATATTATTGATGCTCAGATAGAATCTTTAAAAGATCCTGAGCTATATAAAACGATACTCCATAAGATCGAATCAGAGCGATATGAAGCTGAATATGCGATTTTCAGTACTCTGAATGAGTATATCCATATCATGGAGAACGCTGATGCCGAATGGCTGAATGAACGCACAATAGATTTAATAGCAATCAGAGATCAGTTAATAGATGTTGCAAGAAACAAAAAGCAGGTTGAAGATCTGGAGCCGGGATCTGTTGTTTTTGCGACGAATGTATCACCTACATCTATGATTGAGCTTAGTAGAAATAGCATTGCCGGATTGGTTATGCAAAAAGGCGGCCTCACATCACACGCAGTTATTCTGGCTCAATCTTTGGACATTCCCTGCGTAATAGGGGTAGAATGGAAGGCTAAACGATTTAAAAATAAAGAAGAAGTTATCGTTGATGGTGACTTGGGTTCAGTTGTTGTACGACCATCAGAAGATGAGCGGAATGTATATGTTGAGCGAAAGAAGAAGCAGAAGAAAAAAGCAGAGAAAATTCTTCAAATAGCGAAACAGCCAAGTGAAACGGCCTGTGGGAAAAAATTTAAACTTCAGGCAAATGTTGAGTTTTTAGAAGAACTCCCGAAAGTTAAAACTCATGGAGCTGACGGGGTAGGGCTTCTAAGAACCGAAACCATATTGTTCCAAAAAACAGGATTTGATGTCAATGCACAGCTTGATTTCTATAGAAAAGTTGTGGAAGCGAGTGGTCAATCAGACGTTACGATACGCCTCTTTGATGCCGGTGGGGATAAGCTCCTGGATGATATGGATACCGAATCAAACCCATTTTTGGGATGGCGCGGAATTAGAATGCTGCTTGATGAAAGCGAGCTTTTGGGAAATCAGTTGGAAGCGATATACAGACTATCCGGTGAGTATAAGGGCAGAATTAAACTTTTGGCACCAATGGTGTCTTGTATAAGTGAGATACACAAGCTCAAAGAGAGAATAGCGGACATAAAAGATAAACTTGCCGCCGAGGGGATTGAATTTGACCAAAATCTTCCAATCGGCGTGATGATAGAAGTGCCAAGTGCGGCACTGATGGCAGACAGGGTAGCAAAAGAAGTAGATTTTTTCAGTATTGGAACAAATGATTTAACTCAATACACTTTAGCTGTAGATCGAGGGAATGAAAAAATTTCAACTTTATATCAGCCATATCATCCAGCAGTTTGGAAGCTTATAAAAATGACTCTTGATGGCGCAAAAAAAAGTAATATTCCGGTGACGGTATGTGGCGAAATGGCATCCAAGCCAAAAGCTGCCGCTTGTCTATTCGGAATGGGTATTGAAAACTTAAGTATGACAACCGGAGCGCTGCCCAAGGTGAAAAGTTTGCTTTGCAGTCAAAATATGAATGATATGAAGAGCTATTCGGATCAAGTTATGAATGCGAATTCTCCCGATGAGGTTCTGACATTAATGAATAAGTTTGGTGAGTAGCAGCATTTCTTAGGTTGCCGGACTAATTAGCTTAAACTCTTTATAAATACATAACAAATACAGTATTTTAACTAAGTAGAGTTTGTGTCTTAAATAGGGAAGCGATTCCATGATTTAATTAATCATGAAAAATTACATTTCTGACTAATTTTATAAATATTTATACAATTAAAAACATTACAATATTTGACATATATCTTTATTTAAGTAAAAACATTAGTTATTATTCTCTTAAATCTTTTAAATAAAATAGAGATAAAATGATTAGTAAAGCTTATACGCCCAAAAGAACAATTTGCAAAGTTACTTTTACTGTAGCCGGTGAGTGGGCAGAAGAGAAAGTGAATCTTGTTGGAGATTTCAACGATTGGGATGAGACCTCTGATCCCATGAAAAAAAATAAGAAAGGAAACTGGGAGCTCACTTTAAGACTCAAACCGGAGTCTACTTATAAATTCAGATATTTACTGGATGGAGTGAAGTGGGAAAATGATGATAATGCTGACCATTATGCACCAAATGAATTTGGAAGTGAGGACTCCGTGATCATTACCGGTAAATAATTAAGGATGAGTCAAATCTTCGACAAAGATCTTTTTCAAAATCAACTATCTACTCGTTGGGTGGGAAGGGATTTTGAATATCTGACGAAGGTTGACTCTACAAATTCTTATTTAAAAAAAATCCCCGCCAAACAGTTAAAGCATGGGCGGGTTGTTATTGCCGATAATCAGGAGAAGGGCAGGGGGCAACATCAAAAAGACTGGCTCACTGAACCGGGTGAAAACCTGACTTTTACATTAGCCTTAAAACCGAATCGGGCTGAAGGGCTGACACTATTAACGCTTTCCTGTGCATTGGCAGTTGCGAAAGTACTTCAGCACTATTGTAAAAAAACAGTTCTCCTCAAGTGGCCGAATGATATATATGTGGATCAAAAAAAAATCGGTGGAATTTTGACAGAATGCTCTTTTTTAGGCCCGAAACCGGAAAAAGTTCTGATCGGTATTGGGGTTAATATCAATCAGGAGGAGTTTAATGCCAGTAGTGTTCAAGAGGCTGTCTCATTACATCAAATAACAGGAGAGAAATTTATACGGGAAGAGATTCTCGCCAATATTTTAAACAGGATTGAGCAACTGTACCAATGTTGGGTAAATCGGGACAGTGTTGTTCATAAAGAAATTAGCAAATCACTGATAGGTTTTGGGGATTGGATAAGGTTAAGTGTTGATGACGAAATCATTGAGGGGCGGTTTAAATTTTTGGGAGTTAATGAAAAAGGTGAGTTATTAGTATTAAATGAGAAATTGGAGCTCAACACCTATTCACATGAGCAAATTCGAATCATCACCGGTAGCGAAAGCATTTCAAAAGTCCGTTAAGAATTATCTTCCCGATTCCTCAACATTGATTGCCGGAGTAAGCGGCGGCCCCGATTCAATGGCGCTTATGTATCTATTACACCGGTTTGAGGTGAATGCAGTTATTGTGCATTGCAACTATCAATTGAGGGGAGAGGATTCTGAAAACGATCAAAGACTTGTAGAGAAAATGAGCGCATTCTGGGGTTTTGAATGTGTTTCTGTTCGTTTGGAAAAAGAGTCTGCTTCCAATTTCCAAGAGTGGGCAAGGGAGCGCAGGTATGAAATATTTTTTGATTTGAAACGTGAGTTTAATGCAGACTTTGTAACAACGGCACATCATCAGGACGATCAGATCGAAACGATACTGCAACGAATTCTAAGAGGGTCGGGGATTTCTGCATTGAGTGGAATAAAACCATTGGAAAGTCAGCTTTTCAGACCGTTGCTTGAGGTAAGCAAATCTGAAATTATGAAGTTTGCTGAGCAGTTCAATATCCCATACAGAATTGACAACAGTAACGAGGAGTCAACTTATGCCAGGAATTTTCTTCGCCATAACTGGTTCCCGGAGCTTCATAATTTTTTTCCGGGATGGCGTGATAATATTCTCAAGCTTGCTGTACGGGCAACTGAATTTGAATTGATGACAGGTGAGGTTTTGAAATCGGTGAAAAAGGATAGTCGATCAATAAGCCGGTCCGGATTTTTGAATTTGCCTGATCAAATTCGCGCCCCTGTACTATACCAGTTTTTGGAAGAGGTGACTTTTGATATCAATGTGGGCAGTTCTTTAAAAAAAATAGCTGAAAATTTAACTGAACTTCAGTCGGGAAAATCCGTTCAGTTATCCAATGACTATCAGATTATTCGGGATAGAGATCTTTTTACGATACAAAATCTTAAAAATGGCCGTAAACCTCCGGTTAAAATCAGCTCAGACGATCTTACACAGCTTCGAAAAGTTTATGGTTTGCAGTTAAGTATCGAGAATTTCACTGAAAAATATATCCCTGAAACACTCGCAATAGATTTATCAAAAATTGCATTTCCAATCACGATTCGTCAATGGGAAGAAGGAGACTCAATTCGTCCGCTGGGAATGGAGGGGACCCAGCTTATATCCGATCACTTGACAAACCGGAAAATATCATCTGCCAGAAAATCTGAAGCTTTTGTTATAGAATCTTTTGATGGAAATATTTGTGCCGTTATATTCCCTCACCATACTTCGGACAATCAATTGGGGACAATATCTGAGATAGTCCGCTGTTCTTCTGAAACAGAAAAAGTACTAGTCATTCGCAATCAAACGTAATTCATGAATTTGTATCTGCCCGAGAAAATTAATGTTCAGGGTGAGGAGTTCAGAGTTTACCTCACTCA
>Ga0102928_1002413_pt1 | contig 11183 bp, 10 predicted proteins | sample SalPonR1_B_D1_MG_FD_78504 | JGI IMG/M metagenome (GOLD analysis project Ga0102928, IMG submission 78504) | Salt pond soil microbial communities from South San Francisco under conditions of wetland restoration - Salt Pond MetaG R1_B_D1_MG | ecosystem: Environmental > Aquatic > Marine > Intertidal...
ATAAAAGGTTGTTACCGTTTAATATCACTATCCGTAAAAACAGTACTTCAAGCAGGTTTATATACCGTTTTGTTTTATTGGTGTGTTTGAACGCTATTTGACCGGAATCATTTATACATGTATATAGATGGTAGTAAATCACTTAACCAATTTATCTGAATACGATGTCAAAGAGAATCGCTTTTTTTTCCGACGGATCAGATTTAATAGAGCATTTTGATCTTGATGATTCGGGTGAGGCTATTTTTGAAGCTCACTACAATATTGCACGAGGACACCATATTCCTGTTATCAGTTCCGGGGATGAAGGCTACAATATTACCCGGCTTCGATGGGGAAAAGATTTTGAGAAAGATGCAGAGCCACCCGAGGTTCTTACTGTAAACGAGATTAAAAAGTTAGATAGCGGGGCAGTGGAACGCGCTGTCATTCCGGTCAGCGGATTTTATATCTGGAAGCACGACCGCGAAAATGATCATCCGTTTTTCGTGAGGAAAATCGACAATTCACTTCTGTTTGTTGCCGGATTTACGCACAGGGATGAAGTGAATGATTTTACATATGTCGAGATGCTGATGATGGAGTCAAACACACTTATACAGCCCATCACAACTAAAATGCCACTCATACTAAAGCGAGATCATGCCAAAGCATGGCTGAAAGGGGAGATTGATGCGGAATCCATTCATCAAAAAGCAAAGTCAGAATTTCTGATTACTGACCTAACGGTGCACCGGGTCTCAAAAGATCTCAGCGACGTCTCAAAGAACGACGAATCACTTATCCAACCCATTCCAAAATAAATAGCAGGGTAAATATCAGTCATGTGAATATCAAAGAGGATGTTTTTGGAATAAGACCAGAAATTTCAAACTTCCGATAACCGATAACCGATAACCGATAACCGATAACCGATAACCGATAACCGATACCTCACACAGGCTTCGTACCGGGTTTGCCTTCAATTTGATTCTGATATATCCGCAGCGTTTTATACGCAAAATCAATGGTGTCCTCTTTATCGATTGCATCCAGGATATCTTCCCAAATCATCTGGTTGATCCCGCGGCGGCGCCTTGGATTGCTAAGATGCCGAATCGTCATTTTAATGCCATCATCAACCACGTCTGTGTACACGATAGGCGTTAAGTTCCTGTAGTGGATAAGATACGATTTTGAAGCTCTTTTTACTTGCTGCTCAGCATCGCTGACATAGTCCATTAAATGACTGTTTGTAATCTCTTCAAGCAGGTTCTTTGCTTTCCTCCAATCGCTTTCGAAAGTAAATACAACCGCAATTTCATTCCAGATAAACTCAAAATCGCTGGTATAATTGGCGATCGATTCGCTGAAAACAAGGTGGTTCGGAATATGTATGACCCGCCCGGTGCTTTGGTCGGCGTGTACCCAGTTTCCGATCTCAAGGATGGTAAACTTGAAAAACCGGATGTCAATAACATCACCTTTGTGACTCCCGACTTCAATGCGGTCACCTAGATTAAATGGTTTCCGCCATACAAGAAATATCCAACCTGCAATATCTGTGACAGGGTCTCTGAGAGCAATAGCAAGGCCGGCTGATAAAAGTCCGAGAAAGGTCGCAAGAGATCCAAGCGCTTCAATCCACGTGCGCCCGATTAGCAGCAACCCTATGAATACGAGCGTGTAGGTGATGTTTTTCCGCCACCGGTAGCGTGATGCGGTTTGCTCAACCTGTTTGTCAACAATGCGAACAAGGGCAAGCCTGACCAGTATAAGGACAAGAATAATGAGGGCTGTTTCTATTAAGTTGCTAACCTGCAGGGAGGTGCCTGAGAGGGTTCGCTGTAAGTAATCCTGGAATTCAGCCATTTGTTTTGGTCGGGGGTTGTTTAAACATCAACAGGGAGCAGTTCTTTTATGAGTTCTTGCTTTGTTAAAACATTAAATAGTGATATTTTGCAATTCTACAAAAAATAAGGAATTTATTAGTCAGTCATGTTATACGGAATTATCATCACATTTATCATTTTGATCGCCTTTTTGCTTGTTGTTGTAATTTTGCTGCAACCGGGCCAGAAAGAAGGGCTCACAGGCGGCCTTGCTGCCGGGATGGCCGGAGGCGCCGCAATGGGAGCACGTCGAACCGCAGATCTGCTATCGAAAACAACGACCATACTTGCCACACTTTTTCTTTTGCTCAGTGTCGCAGCTAATTTCGCAATTGATCGGGGTGATGGAAATCAAAGCACGATTCAGCAGCAGGCAATACCCGGAGAGATGAATGATGATTTTAATCTGCCGTCAGAAACTCAGCCTGCCATTCCGCAGCAGCAGGACGATACTCCGAATCAGGAAGAGAATTAATATTTGAACGGCTGAGGCATTTGTATTCTCAACCCTGAAAATGTTGTTGCATTCATTATAAAGTAAAGAGCCCGGAATCACATCCGGGCTTTTTTATTTTCCGGATGTATGCTGGCAGATTTTCTTGAGAAGAGGTCTCACGGAACTGTTCGTTAAGATGGCGAGTCGGGGCTATGACCGTTTTGGGATCCATTTTTCACCACATCATATATGAGGTACGGTGGAATGTTCAGCATTTCCATTTCTATATCATAATTCCCAAACACTTCCATCACAGGCTTTTTAAGGTGTCCGCTGGTTTGATATGCCAGAAATTTCCCGCCCTCCTTAAGTATGTTTTTGGTCGCTTTCAATACAATGTTTTTCCTCTCTTTATCGAGGAATGAGAACGGGATTCCGGAGAGAACGTAGTCAATATTCCCCATGTCTTTATCACCAATTACCGATTCAACATCGCCTGCCAGGATATTGTTAACAGTAACGCGCGAATCATTAATTGTCTCTTCCAGGTGGCTGGCAAAATCTTCGTTTGCCTCTATCAGGATCAGGCGGCTGTCCTCTGACATTTTATCAAGAATAAAGCGAGTAAAGACGCCATCGCCTGGCCCATACTCCACGAGCACAAAATCTTTTGTGAAGTCGATGTGGTTACAAACTTTTTTTACACAGCGAATGGATGTTGGAATGATAGATGCCACATCACGATCCTTAATAAACGTTTTAAAAAAATCGATTTTACCCATGGGTATTAATTCTTATCAGAGTTCTTCTTTTAGTTTTTCAATTTGATCACGAATTCTGGCGGCTTCCTCGAATTCCATGTTTTTAGCCGAATGAAGCATTGATTCACGTAGATAATCGATAAATTTATCCTTGCTTTCAAATGTAACTTCTTTCATGGCCGGATTAGCCTTGTACTGGATGCCCTCCTCGGCCACCTTAACAACTTCAAGATAGTCATCTTCCTGCTTATCACCACTATCCAGGTCAAAACTGCGGTTGGAGATAAGTGACGGATCTACAAGCGGCTTGAGTTCTTTTTTAATTGTTTGAGGCGTGATTCCGTGCTCCTCGTTGTACTCTTTTTGAATTTTGCGCCTCCGGTTCGTCTCCTCCACAACCTTCTGAATGCTGTTCGTCATCTTATCAGCATACAAAATAGCTTTACCTCCGACATTACGGGCCGCTCGTCCAACAATCTGGAAGAGCGATGTCTCGGATCTCAGGAATCCCTCTTTGTCCGCATCAAGGATAGCTACCAGGCTAAGCTCAGGTATATCAATTCCCTCACGCAACAGGTTAATCCCGACTAGCACGTTAAAATCACCGCGCCGAAACTTATAAAGCACTTCCACACGCTGCATCGCATCGAGCTCACTGTGCATGTAGGCTGCGCTGATGCCAAGTCCTTTCAGGTATTCACTCAGCTCTTCACTCAGACGTTTAGTAAGCGTTATACAAAGGACGCGTTCATTTTTCTTGACGCGTTCCTGTATTTCGTCCAGCAGATCATCCACCTGGTTGCCAAGCGGACGCACCTCAATCTCCGGCTCCATCAACCCGGTTGGCCGAATAATCTGTTCAACATATACACCGTCAGACTGTTCTAGCTCGTAATCTGCGGGTGTAGCGCTCACAAAGATTGCCTGATTGATAAGTGTTTCCCACTCCTCAAATGTCAGGGGCCGGTTGTCCAGGGCTGAAGGGAGCCTGAAGCCGTGTTCAACCAGCTCAATTTTGCGGGATCGATCGCCGCCATACATCGCCCCGATTTGCGGGACCGTCTGATGGCTTTCATCAACCACAAGCAGAAAGTCGTCAGGAAAATAATCGAACAGGCAGTAGGGGCGCTCACCCGGTGTTCTGGCACTCAGGTAGCGGGAGTAATTCTCAATTCCTGAGCAGTAACCAATCTCCTGCATCATTTCGATGTCGAAAGTCGTGCGCTGTTCAAGTCGTTTTGCTTCAAGAAATTTTTGTTCATCCTTCAGCACATCAATCCGCCAGTACATCTCTTCACGGATTTGCTCAATGGCCTCTTCAAGCCGTCCTTTCGATGTTACGTAGTGAGAAGCCGGGTAAATCCGGAATTCCTCAACAGTATTTAAAATATTACCGGTGTCAACATCAAAAATCTCCAGGTTTTCGATTTCATCTCCCCACATCGACACCCTGAGGCCCTCCTCGGAATAGGCGGGATAAATGTCTACAACGTCACCGCGCACACGAAATGTACCGCGTGTAAAATCGCGGTCACTGCGCCTGTAATGCAGGTCTACAAGGTCATAAAGCAGTGTGTTCCGTGGGATGCTCTGCCCGGTTTTAAGCGTTACGATCAGTTTTTCATACTCAGAGGGCGAGCCGATGCCGTATATACAGCTGACAGACGAAACGATGATTACATCCTGCCGGCCCGACAATAGTGAGCTGGTTGCCCTCAGCCGGAGTCGCTGAATCTCTTCGTTAATGGACAAATCTTTTTCAATAAACTTATCCTGGCTGGAGATGTACGCCTCGGGCTGATAGTAGTCGTAGTAAGAGATGAAAAACTCAACCCGGTTTTCCGGAAAAAAGTCACTGAACTCGCGGTAAAGCTGTGCCGCGAGGGTTTTATTGTGACTCATTACGAGCGTGGGTTTTTGCACATTCTCAATCACTCCGGCTATAGACCGGGTTTTTCCGGAACCCGTAATCCCCAGAAGTGTTTGAAATTTGTCATTATGCTCAATTCCCTGCGTCAGCTCTTTGATAGCGTTTGGCTGATCACCGGCAGGTTCCCAGGGTGAGTGAAGATTAAATTTTGACATATCATGAAAAGATAGGCATAAGGATCTCGTATGTAAACAAAATTTCTGTTAAATCATTTCTAAAGAGATGTTATCTTAAAAATCATACAAAATTAAGAAATGAAGTAATAAAAGCGCTTCCTATTCGCTATCTTTATTCCATCAAATAAACGAATGATTTAAATCATGGCAATTCATCTTCAGAAACGTGACGCATGGATTGCTCTGTGATACACTAAGGCCAACGTTTTTAAGCAAACCCAAATAACAGAGTATGACACTTGTAGACATGAAAATGCCGCCACTCACCAAACTGACAGAAGATGAACAGATGCTGAAAGAGGCCGCCGCAGATTTTGCGGATACGGTTATTCAGCCTAAAGTTCAGGAGATGGAGGAGGCTGCCAAGCTCGATCCGGATCTTATTAAACAGTTTTTTGAAATGGGGTTGATGGGTATTGAGGTTCCTGAGAAATACCAGGGTGGCGGTGGTACATTTATGATGAGCATCGTTGCAATTGAGCAGATTTCACGGGTTGATGCATCCGTTGGTGTCTTTATGGATGTGCAGAATACACTGGTTAATAACGCATTTCTGCGATGGGGTTCAGATGAAATCAAAGAGCGATTTCTCCCCCAGCTGGCAACAGAAAAAGTTGGGGCATACTGCCTGTCTGAAGCCGGATCGGGAAGCGATGCTTTTGCGCTGAAATGTTCAGCAGAAGAAGATGGTGACTCCTACATTCTTAACGGCACAAAGCTATGGATTACCAACGCCAATGAAGCCGATGTTTTCCTTGTATTTGCAACGATAGATCCGGGTGCCGGCTACAAAGGTATCACTGCCTTCATCGTAGAGCGGGATATGGAGGGATTTTCTGTTTCTAAAAAGGAGAATAAGCTTGGAATCCGGGCCAGCTCAACCTGCGAAATCCTGCTTGAGGATGTTCGTGTTCCCAAAGAAAATGTCCTGGGTGAGGTGGGCAAAGGATACAAGGTGGCTATCGAAACCCTTAATGAAGGACGTATCGGCATCGGTGCGCAAATGATTGGTATTGCCCAGGCGTCGCTCGATGCAGCGCTGTCCTACACGCAGGAGCGCAAGCAATTTGGCCAGGCCGTATCGGATTTCCAGGGTGTTCAGTTTCAGCTGGCACGTATGGCCACTGAGCTAGAGATGGCTCGCCTTCTTGTTTACAATGCAGCACGCCTGAAGGAAAATGATCAGCCGTTTCTTAAAGAAGCGGCCATGGCAAAATATTACAGTTCTGAAGTGGCTGAAAATCTAAGCTCCATGGCAATTGACCTATACGGCGGTTACGGCTACGTAAAAGAATATCCCGTTGAGAAATATTACCGCGACTCTAAAATCGGCAAGATTTACGAGGGGACGTCTAATATGCAGCTCAACACGATTGCTAAAATTTTATTGAGGTAGTAGCCGGCTGGCAGAAACAAAATCTTCCCGGTTGTCCTGCAGGCGTTTAAAGTGGTCTGCAGGACGTTTAAATTATATAGTGCGCTAATTTCAAAAAAATTTCAAAATCAGGAATGATTCTGAAAGAAAAGAATGTTCCGTTGTGATATAGACGTGAGTGAGCATCACTTACACTGTTCTATCTAGATTTATTAATAAATAAGTACTCTCATTTTATGGATCAGAATATCAAGAATATCATCGAAAACGATATTAAAGATCAAGAGACAGCAAACAAATTACGGGACTATATTTCAGACCTTCAGCGGCAAAAAGCAGACGCTGAAAAATCACTCAACCTTCTCGAAAACGCTATTAGAAGTGATTACGACTCAATAATCATTACTACCCTGGAGCTTGATAAGCCGGGCCCCGAAATTGTGTATGTAAATGACGGATTTACCCGTATGACGGGTTACTCACGGGAAGAAGCGATTGGGAGTACGCCTCGCATGCTACAAGGCGAAAAGACAGATCGCGCTGTCCTGGACAAGTTAAGAAGGCGCCTCAAAGATGGGCATTCATTCTTTGGACATACCGTAAACTACAGGAAAGACGGAACAGAATTTATTAATCAGTGGGATATTCATCCGCTCACCAACAATGAAGGCGAAATCACCCACTGGGTATCGTACCAGCACGATATCACTGAAAGGAAACGATCTGAGAAGCGTGTTGTTGATGCCAATATGGAATTTGACAAGCTTACTGAAGAGTCGAAAAAGACACTGGTGGATCTTGACGAACAAGGCAATATTGTAACGTCAAATAAAGCGTTCAGAGATCTCGTCGGATTTGATAATGAAGAGCTGAAGAAAAAGAAAATATGGGAGCTTCTCTCAGACCCCCATGTAGAAGCATTCCGGCATAAATTTGACGTCTTTAAACCGAGTGATTTCGACGATTCAACATTCAAACTGTCCGTTGTAAATAAAAAAGGCAATGAGATTGAAGTTGAGGCCAAATCTCGTGTGCTTTCGTCCAACGGGCAAAAAATCGCTCGTGTTGCATTTCAAAATAAGTCGTTGCAGAAACGCATAATGAATATGCTGGCAACCCGGGATAAAGAGTATGATCGCATGTTTGATCAATCGAAAGATTTCAATTACAAGCTATATCCTGCTGCCGGGAATGAGTACAAGTTCGATTACGTAACGGATACATTCTCTGAGCTTACCGGTATTGCTTCTTCCGAGATACAGAAAACGGAACTGACCGACTTTATTCACCAGGACGACTTACAGAAAGTACTTAATCACTTTGAGACCGTACTGGACGGTAAACCGAATACCGAGCAGTTTCGTATTAAAACAAAAGAAGGCGATTACGTTGAAGTGATCGACTATGCCAAACCGGACTGGGATGCAGATAAAACCGAGGTGAAGGCTATTAAAGGAGCAACTTCAACTGAAGTCTCATCAGAAAAAAAAGCATAAAGTGCCCCTGATTTCGTTTCTGCATTAAGAATTAGAAAAGCGCCGGCCTGTTCCGGCGCTTTTTATTTCAGGTATGCTCTCTTTAACAATGATGCACGGGCGCGTCAGTTTTATTGAAAGATCCCGTCATTCCGGGAAAAATTGCCTATTTTAACAATCAACAGCAGACTAAATACAGCAACAGAAGCATCATGGATATTCAGGAAAAACAAGATCGCATTATTCGGGAATTTCAGGCGCTGTCTGACTGGCAGGAGCGCTATAAGCATATCATTAAGAAGGGGCAGAAACTCCCGGCACTTGATGAAGAGCATAAGGTAGAGGATAACCTGGTTCGCGGGTGTCAGTCACAGGTCTGGCTGGTAACTGAATTTGAAGACGGCAAAGTCAAATTTCGGGCCGACAGTGACGCCGCCATCACAAAGGGGCTGGTTGCACTGATGGTTAATTTTTATTCTGATGAAGAACCAGATACGATTTTGTCTACAAGCCCCGATTTCATCAAAAAAATCGGCATGCAGGAGCATCTTTCGCCAACACGGTCGAACGGACTGGCATCGATGATCAAGCAGATGAAAATTTATGCAATGGCATATAAAGCCAAAATGGCGAGCCAGGAGTAGTTTCCCGGTCTGAGAGGTTGAGAAACGGTGCAGTCTATGCACATCACATACTCCATTTTAATTTATTCTGTTTAAGGGTATCTTGTCTGACCGATTGTATATCAAATAAATTATTATCTATAAACCGATATTTTCATGAATTATAAATCATTCAAAATTGCACCGGCACTCCTTTCTTTTTTTATTGCCGTCAGTATTTTCCTGACTGCTTGTTCCGGAAATGGTGAAAATGAATCAGCATCATCCGACACCTCAAACCAAACAGCACAAACTGTAGAGATATTAAAATACAGTGATTTCCAATGTCCGGCCTGCCGCAATTTCGTGCCTATGGAAGAGCAGCTTAAAAGAGATTTCGGAGATATGGTTCAAATTACCTACAAGCACTTCCCGCTTAGCGGCTTCCAGTATAGCCGTCTTGCTGCTCATTCCGCAGAAGCTGCCAGGGAGCAGGGTAAATTTCATGAGATGCACGACCTGATTTTTGAAAATCAGGCAGAATGGTCGAGAGGAAATGCGCGGGACCATTTTGAAAGCTATGCTGAACAGCTGAACCTGGATATGGAGCAGTTTCGTGAGGATGTAGAATCTGACGAAATAGCTGCACGCGTTGAGAATGACCGGCAGGAAGGTGTTCGAAGGACGGTAAATTCGACGCCTACATTTTTTGTGAATGGACGCAAGCTGCAGCAGCTTCCCCAGAATTACGAGCAGATGAAGTCTATCGTTGAACTTTACATGTACCGGTCGAACTGATATGATTTATGAGTTCCTGAAGAAATCTCCGCAGTTTGACGAGTCTGTTTTCATAGCGCCAAGTGCTGATATTATTGGTGATGTTGTACTTGGCAGTGACAGTTCTGTCTGGTTTAACACCACAATCCGTGGTGATGTGAATTTTATCCGGATTGGCGACAGAACAAATATTCAGGACAACGCATCAATCCATGTAATGAATCAAACCGGCCCGACTCGGATCGGCAGTGATGTGACGATCGGGCACAACGCAATGGTTCACGGTTGTACAATTCATGACCGGGTTCTTATTGGGATTCATGCAACTATTTTGGATGAAGCCGTGATTCCGTCTGATGTTATTATTGCTGCCGGTACACTTGTGCCACCCGGAAAAAAGCTGGGATCGGGTTGGCTTTATATGGGCTCACCTGCTGAAAAAAAACGTAAACTCACGGAAGAAGAGATCACATCTATCAAACAGTCGGCTCAAAATTACGTGAAATACCAGCGCACCTACCGCCAGGTGGATACGTATGATAAAAATCCTTTTTATAGTTCAGAGAAATAGCTGACGGAGGGGGGCTGTCACCGGCAAAAATTGCCCCCTGATAAACCAATCACTCACTTTATTAATAACTGATTTGGCCGGTATATATATTCATATCCCGTTTTGCAAGCAGGCATGCAGCTATTGCAATTTTTACTTTCTGACGCGAAAGGAACTTGTTGGCCCATTTGTTGAGTCTCTTGTTGAGGAAATCAAGTCTTACCGGGATCACCCGTTTTCTGATGAAACAATTAGGACGATATATATTGGCGGCGGAACCCCATCGCTTCTTGATGTGAATCAGCTTGATACAATCTTCAGTACGCTCAGGAGTGTCTTTGATTTAGCTCCTGAAGAGATTACGATGGAGATGAATCCTGATGACGTATCAGTCGATTATCTCAGGAGTCTGCGTACTTTGGGGATAAACAGGGCGAGTATGGGTGTGCAGTCATTTGATCCGTCACTGTTGTTGTTTATGCACCGTGCTCATAATCCTGAGGAAGCTCAATTAGCACTGGAAAAGCTTCAAAAAGCGAATTTTCCATCCTTTACCGCAGATCTCATTTATGGTAATCCGGGCCAAAGCCTTGATCAGTTAGACCGCGATCTTGACCGGCTGTTAAGTTATGACCCTCCACATATTTCTGCTTACTCATTAACGATCGAAACAGGTACACGGCTGGGAAAACAGGCAGAGCTGGGGCGGTTAAACGTGCCCGATGATGACATGGTAGCCTCACACTTTGACCTGGTGGAAAAGAAGCTTCTCCAGAATGGTATTCGAAGATATGAAGTGAGTAACTTCGCAAAACAGGGGCAGGAAGCTATTCATAACAGCAACTACTGGCGTCATATAAATTATCTTGGACTTGGGCCATCCGCCCACAGCCTTTACTGGTCCGGTTCTGGTGCTCGGAGATGGAGTAATAAAAAAGACATCAAACTCTACCTGTCTCAAAAGTGGGAAATGCTGACGGATGAAGATAGTGAACTCGATCTGCCAGACCTTGCCGAAGAACGGCTTATGCTCGGGTTGAGAACGGTTTGGGGAGTATCACTGGAATCATTACTGAAAACCTATTCATACAAGCTCAGTGAAAGACAAATGCAGTGGTTGAAAAAGCAGCGGAAAGAAGGGTTTGTTCAGCCCGGAGAGAATGTTATCCGGCTTACTGAAAAGGGGCTCAAAATTGCAGATTATCTTATTCTTGAGCTTATATCACGCCA
>Ga0102928_1002419_pt1 | contig 11160 bp, 7 predicted proteins | sample SalPonR1_B_D1_MG_FD_78504 | JGI IMG/M metagenome (GOLD analysis project Ga0102928, IMG submission 78504) | Salt pond soil microbial communities from South San Francisco under conditions of wetland restoration - Salt Pond MetaG R1_B_D1_MG | ecosystem: Environmental > Aquatic > Marine > Intertidal...
ACCCGCACACCGCCGAGGGGCGCATCGCCGTCGATACCGGCGCCTATGCCACTGGCCGGCTGAGTGCCGCGCTGATCGAGTGCGGCGCGGTCCGCTTTCTGCAGACGGGCTCCGACAGGTGATGGGCGTTTACCCCCCCGGTTTTATCGGCTAGGGGACGACCAATCGCCCCGGAAAAAAACAGGTCCATCCTGTCATGAAAGACTCCCAGACTGCCTATTCCGAGCGTGCCGGCGCGCACAGGGCGGCGCCGCAGGCCGGCGACGACGAGATCGACCTGACGGAACTGCTCCGGACGCTGTGGCGCGGCAAGTGGACCATCCTGCTGGCAACGGTCGTGGCGCTTTTCCTGGGCGTGTATTATGCGCTCGGGGTGGCGGATCCGGATTACCAGTCGCGCGCCGAGCTGACGCTCGAGGTGCGCTCCGGCCAGGTCGTGGATATCGAAAGCGTCATGTCGGGGGTATCGACCGAGACCGCGGCGCTCAACACCGAGATCGAGATCATCCTGTCGCGGCGGCTTCTGGGCAAGCTGGTGGACACGCTGGACCTGACCGCGGATCCCGAATTCAATCCCGATCTGCGCGCGCCGTCGCTGATCGCTCCGGTCACCGCCGCGATCCGTGGGCTGATCTCGCCGGAGGCGGGGGGCGCCCTCAGCGCGGAGGATGTGCAGAAACCGCGCAACAAGGCGATCGATCTTCTTCGCAACGCCCTCACGGCCTCGGTGCGGCGCGACACCTACGTGTTCACCATCGCCGCGACCACCGGCGATCCCGTCAAGTCCGAGCGGATCGTCAACACGCTGGCCGACCTCTATCTCGAGGATCAGATCTCGGTGAAATTCGAGGCCACCGAACAGGCGGTCGCATGGCTGTCGCAACGGGTCTCCGAGCTCGAACAGGAGTTCCGCCAGAAAGAGGACGCGCTGACCACCGCGCGGGGCGAGACAGAGTTGATCAGCCCCGAGGCGCTGGAGGGGCTCAACGTGCAGGCCAAGGATCTGCGCGAGCGCCTCGAGGAGATGCGCGCCCGCGCCGATGAGGGCGAGGCCGCGCTCGCGCGCCTGCAGGAGCTGGCCGGGACGGGTGATCGCGCGGCGATCGCCGCGGAAACCGGCGATCCCGCGCTGCAGCGGCTGCTGGACGACATCGCGGCGGGCGAGGCCGGGGCCGCGGCCCGCTTCGCGCAGCGCCTCGACACCCTCGTCGCGCAGGCCCGCATCACCGCCGAGCGCCTGCGCAGCCAGGCCAATGCGCTGGCCGAATCGTACCAGACGCTGCAGCAGCGCATCGACCGGCAATCGGCCGATCTGGTGCGCATCCAGCAGATGGAGCGCGAGGCCGAGGCCACGCGCACCCTCTACGAGACCTTCCTGACGCGTCTCAAGGAGACCACCGTGCAGCGCGGCCTGCAGCAGGCCGACAGCCGTATCCTGTCGGACGCGATCCCGGGCGAGAAGGTGGCGCCGCGCACCACGCTGATCGCGGCGCTGTCGCTGGTGCTGGGCGCCATGACCGGCACGGCGATCGTGCTGGTGCGGCAATTCATGCACACCGGCTTCCGCAGCGCCGAAGAGCTGGAGGGCGCGTCCGGCCTGCCGGTGCTGGGCCAGATCCCGAAGATGCCGTTCAAGGCGCGCGAGGGGCTGATCGGCTATCTGCACGACAAGCCCACCTCGGCCGCCGCCGAGGCGGTGCGCAACCTGCGCACCTCGCTGCTGATGTCGGATATCGACAATCCGCCCAAGGTGATCCTGTCCACCTCGGCGGTGCCAGGAGAGGGCAAGACGACGCAATCCATCGCCTTGACGCAGAACCTCGCCGGTCTGGAGAAGAAGGTGCTGCTGATCGAGGGCGACATCCGCCGCCGGACCCTGAACCAGTATTTCCACGATGTGCCCAAGGGCGGGATCCTGACGGCGCTGTCGGACGAGACACCGCTGCACGAGGTGGTGTTCCACGACGACCGGCTGGGGGCCGATGTGCTGATGGGCGAGAAGTCGCGCGCCAACGCGGCCGACCTGTTCTCGTCCCAGAGGTTCCGCGATTTTCTCGACCGCGCTCGCGCGGCCTATGATTTCGTCATCATCGACACGCCGCCGGTGCTGGTGGTGCCGGATGCCAGGGTCATCGGTCAGCATGCCGACGCGATCCTGTTCTCCGTGGCCTGGGACCGCACGCCCCGCACCCAGGTGCTGGCCGCGCTGCGCGAGTTCGACGCGGTCAACCTGCGGGTCGCCGGTCTCGCGCTCTCGCAGATCGACCCCAGGGGCATGCGCCGCTATGGCTATGGCGGCACCTACGGGGCGTATTCCGCCTATGGCAAGGGCTATTACGAGGCCGGCTGAGGCACGCGCCGCCAAAGGCCGGTCCGGGGACGCAATATTGCGCGAACGCCGCGACCATTAGCGGTTTCATAACGCGCCTCGATCCAGTATGATCTCCAAGACGCATGAAAAGGATTGTGCCATGAAACAGATTCACGCCCTGATCTCCGCCGCAACGATCGCTGCCGTGACGGCGCTTCCCGCTCTGGCCCAGCAGACCGCGACCCGGGCCGGAGGCGAAAACGCGCTGCAGATGGCCCAGCGGATCGAGGCCTGCGGAGGTGCCGGCATCTCGCGCGCCGCGTTCGAGAACAACGAGTCGCTGCTGCGCGTTACCTGCCGCGGCGGTATGGCCGGAGCGGAGGGGCTGTCAGGCGGTCTCGGCGCGGCTGCTGCGGGCGTTGGCGCGGTGGCGCTGATTGCGCTGGCCGCCGACTCCGACGGTTCCGGCTCGACCACCACCACGACCACCACGACGAACTGATCGCGCAGTCCGCACGCGAAACGGGGCCGGGCCAAGACTGGTCCCGGTCGCGCACGCGGGACCTGCACGAGAACAGGGACGCTTGGACCCTCGAGCGGCGCTCGAGGGTCTGATTTGCGATATGGCCCCGGTACGAGACCCCCGGCTTACCGCGACGCGATGTTGGCGGGTGTGGTCAGCAGCGACGGCACGAATTGCTGGATCACGCGGTTCCACTTGGTGATGGGTTGTTCCTCGACGAAGACGATATCGTTGGGCCGCATCTCCATGCGCGTGGCCAGCGAGATGTTGACGGCATTGCGGGCATCGAGATGCCATGCCGTCACGGCGCCGAACTCCGCCGGATCGGCCGAGGGGCGCAGCACGTAGATATTGGCCGGATCGCCGGTGCGGGTCGGGACGCCGCCGCCGTCATAGATCACGTCGGCCAGCGTGGCCGTCTGGGCATAAGGCAGGGGGATGCGCGCCTGCTCGGTGACTTCACCGGCCAGATAGACGTAATCGCGCGCCTCGGCCCCCAATTCCATGCGCGCCTCGAAATTGCCGCGGCGTTCGTCGAGCTGGGAGCGGCGCATGGCCATTTCGGTGCTCATCATGTCGAGCACATCGAGGCGGGCCTCGCTGCGCAGGCGGATCACGTCCACCTCCTGGCGGTAGAACTCGAAGGCCCGGTCGAGATCAAAGCGGGTATCCACGAAGATCGCATCCCCGTTGCGCAGCCGCCGGTCGCGCAGGTCGGGGCGCGCGAGATAATCCTCGTAGGGGATCTGGTAGAGCGTGCCGTCGCGGTAGATGCGGATCGAGGCGAACTGCTCGTCGCGGACGGTGACGCCGCCGGTCGCGGTCAACGCCTCGTCGAGGGTCAGCGGTACCAGCGTGACCGGCACCCGCGCCGCCTGCCGCACAGCCCCGCCGACCGTCACGCGCTGCGAGTTGAACTCGGCCACCTCCAGCGAAAAGGCCGGGTCCACCTGGTTGTCCAGCAGGAACCGGAACACCCGGTCCTGCGCCTCGGCAAGGGTCAGGCCGGCGATCTCGACCCGCCCGATATCGGGGATGGAGATCGCCCCGTCATCCGAGACGACATAGCCCTGTCGCTGCTGTTGGGCGGCCAGAAGGCCGCTCAGCTGTTCGACGGAGTTGCCCACCTGCCGGGTTGCCAGCAGCACGACGTCGCCGACGCCGATCGTGTAAGGGCCGGGCGTGATCTCGGGCGGCGCGCGCATCTCCAGCGGTCCGGGGCGCTCGTCGGGGACATCCGGGGCCTGTGGCAGCGTTCCGAGGCCGCGCCCCTGCGTGGCCGTGGCGTTGGTGTAGAATTCGCGCGGCAGGTTGCGCGGGCTGTACGGGCTGCGATTGGCGAGCATCACGGTCTCCGAGGTCAGCCGCACCTCGCGCACATCGACCCCGTCGCCGGTCGCCTGACGAACCGAGGGGCTTTGATAGACCACGCCGCAGGCCGCCGGAAACACGAGGGCCGTGCCGACTGCCAGAGCCCGCCAGAGGCGCGCGCACCGTGTGTTCTTAGCATCCCGCATCGAAAATCCTTTCCTGCTCGTGACCCGACGTCTAACGCGGCACGCGCGATGTTTCCATGTATTGAATCGTCGGGCTGATCCATTGCCGCGAGCGTACCATCGCACCTTCCGCAGTCAGCCAGTAGAGGTTGGTGAACCGATCGGTCGGAGAGACGCACAACTCCTCGATCCGGCGCAGCGTACCGTCGCGCCCGGCCCCTGTCTGCGTCCGTGCGACCTGTCGGCACTGGTAGCCGCGAAACACCGTCCGGTCCTCGCCGTCGAGATAGCTGCGGATATGCGGATAATATCCGCTTTGGTTGGCCGTCCGGGCCTGTCGCAGCATCTCGAGGCGCCCCGCGACATCAGCCGACATGAGATCGTCGCCGAGACCACGCGTGGCGATCAGGCTGCCGCCGCGAAAACTGAGGGTGATACCGTCCAGGGTCTGCCAGACGGTCACGTCGCCCCGGCGCGCCACCGGCCCCAGCGTGGCCTGGGCCTCGGTCGAGGGGATCGAGACGCGCAGACGCTCGGGCCCGACAAGCTGCGGCGCGGACGCCGGGACCGTGCCGGTCAGCCCTGTCGATCGGGTGGCCTGTTCCGTCAACCGGGCGGCTTGCTCACAGCCGGACAGCAGCATCGTCGCGGCCAGGGCCAGCCGGAAAGCAGGTCCGCCAAGGAAGGACATGCCAGGGATCATCGCCAGAACCTCCCCCAGCCGTCCTGCAGGGCCGGCGTCTGCAAGGGCCTGACACGCGGGTAAAGCCGCCCCGGCACATCGAGCCGCGCCCCGCCATCGCGCGTAAGCGGGCGGATCGTCGTGCTGAAGCCCCGCTTGTTGGGCTCGCCCGTCAGCCAGGATATCGGGACCGTGATACGGATCCCCTTGTCGAAGGATCCCTCCCCGAACTCGTCGAAGGGCACATCCGTGAGCGTCGCGAAGGCGCCGATCTTCCAGCCATTGGCGAACTCGCGATCCACCGTCAGCGTCGCGCCCCAGTCCCCGGCGAGATACCGTCCGGCATCGATCTGCGCGTGAAACCCGTTGCCGATGTCCCAATAGGCCGAGGCATGACCCGTGGCGACCTCGTAATCGCGAAATCCGAACCTCTGATCGAAGTCGCGCTGCCTGACGTAGTTGACCTCGACGCCGAGGGCGAGGGGGCTTTCGTTGCGGGCCCACAGGAGCTCCGAGGATATCCCGCCGAACATGCGTTCCAGGTATCCGACGGTCACCCGGCCGTAGAGATCCTTGCCGGGCTTGAAATAGCGCGCGGCGACCAGCTGCATCAGGGACGGGTCCCCGGCCTCGCGGTCATAGATGGAAAACTCGCTGCGTACGCGGGGCAGAACGGAATTCGAGCCGCGCGTGGCTTCGTCGAGATTGCCGAAGACCTTCTGGCGCACCAGCCCCGAGATTTCAAAACCCGGAACGGGCTGGTACGACGCGGAAAGCGCCACCCCGAAATCGGCGCGGAGGGGATCATCGGGATCGAAGTAGCTGGGGCTGAGATAAGGGCGCACCTCCCAGTCGAAATCCGGGTAGCGGCCGGGCAAGGGGCGCGCCGGGCCGGAGGCGGAGGCGATCCGCGTGCGCGCAAAGCTGGCCCAGCTGCCGTCCAGATCGTGTTCCAGGGTCTCCATGTCGGTGCGGCGGATGCGCAGTTCGGTGACCGGTATTCCGGCATCGACAAGCACGATATCGAAACGGTCGATCTGCGCGGGCAACTGTCGCGAAAGCACGCGCGCGGTCCGTCCCACGGCCTGGGCGGTCTGGTTGTAAGTGGGGTTTTCGATCTCGACCCGGGCATGGCGCCTGGCGAGGGACATCCCGTGAAGCCGCAGGCTCTGCGCGTCGAGCGCATCGGCGATCTCCGCGCGCAGGGCCGTCTGCGCCGCGCCGCGCTCCTCGGCATCGTTCGCGACGTAGCCCGCCCAGGAGAGAGCCGCCCCGCTTTGCGCAGGCCGCACAAGGACCGGTGGCGGGGCCGGCTCAAGCCCTCCCTTGTTCGGCCGGTTCGCGGGGTTCAGCGCGGAGGAGATCTGCACGCCGATCTCGCTGCCGTAGAGATAGCGCAGCGACAGCTCGGTCATCGGGGCGATCCGGTAGCTGGCGCCGAAATTCAGCTGCGTCTCGCGCTCGAATGCGGCCGGGTCCTCGCGCGGGTAGTCGTCGGAGGAGTATTCCGCGGTGAGCCGCAGCCTGTCGGTGGCCTGCCATTCGATTCCACCAAAGAACGCCGCATCGCCCCGGAAGAACTGGTCCAGTTCGACATCGCCGCCCTCGTTGAAGTCGCGCGAGGGCCGGGTCTCGAAACGGTCATCGATAAAGCTCAACGGGTTCCTGAATCCACCGGCCCCGCCGAGCCGCCCCCAGCCGCTCCCGGCGGTCATCCGCACCGACTCCCCCAGCGTCTTGGTGGCCGCGATATACTCCGACGAATAGATCCCGGTGCCGAAGAAATCGTTGAAACCGATTGCCAGCGCCGGCCGGAGTTCCGTTTCATCGGCGAACCGGTAGTGCAGCGAAAAGCTGCGGTCGTAAAGTGTCGCGGTCCCGCCCCCGACGGCATTGTCGAGTATCGAGTATCGAAAGCTGCCCGACAGGCGCGGGAGCACCTGAAAGGTCAGCGTGTTGCGGGTCTGCCCGGCAAAATTGCTGACCGTGAAGGCGAGCTCGCCATCGGGGCGGCTCGTGGCCACCGGCATGTCGATCATGCCCGGATAGCCGTAGCTGTTGTAGCCGGTTGCGATCGTCGCGCCGTCCTCGGCCGACAGCGGGCAGGCCGTGCAAAACGCGGCCAGTATCGCCGCCCCGAATCGTGTGACCGCCCCATCGCTCATTCGCCCGGTGTACCAGAAGCCCTCGGGATGCAAACACGCGCCCTGGTCTGCGGTCGCCTCCACGACCGATCGTGGTATGCGCGACACGTCGCCCATGAGTGATCCTGCGCCGGTTTGGCGGACACCCGGCGACAGGCTTTCGAGCCGACGGAAACGGGCGTCTGACGGGGATGAAAAGGCGCCGGGAGTGTTGCGGAGGCGTTCGAGCGGCCGGCGGCGCAACCACCCCGTCTGCCCGCAGGCCGGGATATGAGTAATCGCCTTGCTCGGCTGCTTGGAAGACTTAAATCACACTGGTGACTAGGGTGTCGACGGCATCCTGTTCTGGCTAATGGACCTGCCCCATGTCCCGGCGTACTAGTTTGCACGGGTGTGGCTGATGGCGATGACGCCGTGTGTCGAAGACAACCCGGCCCTGCAATCGGACCACGCCCCGTCACGGCACGATCACTGGTGAAGGAGAATATTCCCGTGAAGACTGCACTGACACTCGCCGTACTCCTGGTGGGGACCGCGACCCACGCCGAGACGATCACCGTCGCCGGTGGCTGCTTCTGGTGTACCGAGGCCGATTTCGAAAAGGTTCAGGGCGTATCGGAGGCCGTTTCAGGATTTGCCGGCGGCACCGTACAGGACCCGACCTACGAGCAGGTGGTTGGCGGCGGCACCGGTCATTACGAGGCGGTCAGGATCGAGTTCGACCCTGACGTGGTGAACCGGCGTCAGCTCTATGACCTCTTCTTGCGCTCCATCGACCCGTTCGACGATGGCGGGCAGTTCTGCGACCGTGGAGACAGCTACCGCACGGCGATCTGGGTGGATGATGACGAGGATCGTGCGGCCGCCGAGGCTGCCAAGGCCGCCGCTGAGCGGGAGCTGGGCCGCGAGATCGTGACACCGATCCTGGACGATGCAGAATTCTATCCAGCCGGTGCGTATCACCAGGATTATTACAAGTCGGATGACCGCCTGGCGTTCTCTTCGGTGGGTGTCGCCGTCAAGAAAAAGACGGCGTACAAGCGGTATCGAGATCGGTGCGGGCGTGACGAGCGCATTCGAGAGATCTGGGGAGACGACGCGCCATTCGTGCCGAAATCCTGATTTTTAGGGGGTGAGCGTCGTTCGCTGACCACCAGGATCCACGCCGTCACCGATGCCCGCGGCCTGCCGATCACGCTCAAGCTGACCGCCGGGCAGGCTCATGAGGGCCGCTCGGCCGACGACATTCTGGCCGATGCCGCCTATGACAGTGACCGGCTGCGCGACCGCCTCGCGCCGGACCAACCCGCCCCCGCTGGACCGCGACGCCTACCGCCGCCGCAACCGGATCGAGCGGTTCTTCTCGAAACTCGAGCATTACAGGGCGATCGCCACCCGCCACGAGAAACACGACACCAACGTCCTCGCCCTCGCAAAGCTCGCCGCAACACGTATCTGGTTGCGGGTTTATACGTCGGTGTCCTGGCGTCGGGTCACGCGATTTCGGAGATGTTGGCGATCCGCTGGAAGGTTTCGTTTTCTTTCATGAGGGTATCCCAGGGGCCGATTCCGACGAGTCGCCCCTGATCCAGCACGATGATCCGGTCGCAGCGCCGCACCGTGCTCAGACGGTGGGCGATCATGAGCACGGTCTTGTCGCCGGGAAGTGCGTCGATGGCTGCCATGACCTCGCGCTCGGTCAGGTTGTCGAGCGCCGAGGTTGCCTCGTCGAAGACGATGAGATCGGCGTCGTGGTAAAGCGCGCGGGCGATGCCGATGCGCTGGCGTTGCCCGCCCGACAGGCGCACGCCGCGCTCGCCGATGGTGGTGTCATAGCCCGCGGGCAGTTCCTCGCGGATGAACCCGTCGAGCCGGGCGATCTCTGCGGAGCGGCGGACGACATCCGCGTCGATCTGTCCGGGGGGCACGCCCAGGGCGATGTTCTCGGAAATGCTGGCATCGGTGAGAAAGATGTCCTGCGGCACATAGCCCACACTTTGCTGCCAGGCGCGGATATTGTCGTCGTTCAAGGGCGCGCCGTCCACGAGAATGCGCCCGTCACTGGGTGACAGCAGACCCAGGATCAGGTCCGCCAGGGTCGTCTTGCCGGCCCCGGTGCTGCCCACGATCCCGATCTTTTCGCGGGCGCGAATGTTCAGCGAGATGTCCTTCAGCCCGGCAAGGTCGGCATTGGGATAGCGGTAGGAGACATCCTCGAGCGAAAGGCTTTGCCTGAGTCCCATTTCGGCCGGCGGGGTTCTGGGCAGCCTCCCGGATCCGGCCTTTTCGATCAGATCGTCATGGACGGCCTCGACCGCAGCCCCGCCGACCCTGATCTGCGTCAGAGATCGGTAGAGCTTTGACAGTTCCGGCAACATCCGCTGCCCGGCAAAGGCGAACACCCCGAGTGTCGGCAGGATGCCCCCGAGGGCGGCGCCGGCTGCGAAGCCCTGCGGATCCAGCAGGATGAGGCAGAGCAGGATCACGCCGCTCAGGGCTACGGCCTGCAGCGCGAGTTGTGGCAACATCGAAATCAGCTGCACCCACACCAGTGTTTGCGCCATCTTTTTCGACGGGACGGAATATCGCTCCGCATAGGATCCTTCACGTCCCAGAAGTTTGATATCCTTGATCCCGTTCAGGGCCTCGTTGGCGACCCGGAACCGGGTCTTGTTAGCGTCCGCGCGGATATATCCGAACTGTTTCAGAACGCGGCGGGTTAAATAGTAGATCAACCCATAAGTGCCCCCGAGAACCCCAAAGGCGACCAGTGCGATCAGTGGATCGACCCATAAAAGCAATCCGACGATCGCGATCACAGTGCACGCCGCGGTGATGAACTCGGTGGCCGGTTTAAGAAACTGGTTCACCACGAGTTGCGATTCCGACAAGACACGCGTGGTCATCTCGCCGCTATGGCGGTCGAGGAAAAACGCATAGGGCTGTCGCAGATAGGCGATCATCAGGCGCCGACTTATCGAATGTCCCCGCATCATTGAAAAGCGGGATATGGCATAGGTCTTGGCGATCTGGATGACGCTGGTGATCAGGATCGCCGCGATGGCCGCAAGCCCCAGTGCGACCACGAAGGCATAGTCGGAAGTGAAACCGAATGTCTCGTAGCTCCATGCCAGGGCCGGGACCCGCTCGATTCGAGCGGGCTCTGAGAGGACCGACAGGAACGGCATGACCGAGCTGATCATTAGCGCTGAGGACAGGCCCCCGAAGATCGCGATGCCCAGTGTGATCCACGCCTTGCGTCTTTCGCCCGGATCCAGCAGCGCCCAGGTTTTTCTCCAGTTTTCGAGATCAATCATGAGAATCCGCTCTCAATGAATTGTTTTCAATGGAAGTGGCCTAACACGTGGTGTAGGAGCGCCAGCCTTCGGGAAAGCCCGGATCTGATCAGGACGTCACGGCGAGCAACCTGACGTGAGGGTTATCTTTCAGGTGGGCAAGGGTTTCAAGGCTTACGTCTCGGCGCGCGACCGTCCATTCGTCGTTGGCCTCGGTCGTGTCCCAACGCTTGGTGTAGGAGGCCGCGCGCGGAGCCTTCGGCGTGTCTGTGCGGACGGGTCATTCGGATCCCATCAATCCGAGCTTTTCGGCCCGCTGGAGCAGCATCCTGACCGATGAGGGCTGCCAGCTTGTCCGGCCCCGCGGGGTGCGTTCTCGCATGGCCTCCAGCCGGTCACAGATCGCCTGCAGCGTGATATCGGGATCCGCGCCCCTGAGCGCTGCGACAATGGCGGGCAGGCGGTCGTCGGTGTCACGTCGACTGGCGCGACCGAGGACGGTATCCGGCAGGAAGCCGTCCCGCACGTAGGCTTTCACGGCCCGCAGCAGACGGCCTTGCGTCCAGTGCCGGTCGACCGGCAGGGACGCATTGACGATGCGCAACACGTCCTCCCACGCTATATCGGGGCGCAGGCGCCGGACATGGGGGCCCCACTCCTGCGCGGTCTCGTGCAGCCGCTCCATGTATCCATCCTCGCGGGCCAGTC
>Ga0102928_1002421_pt1 | contig 11154 bp, 8 predicted proteins | sample SalPonR1_B_D1_MG_FD_78504 | JGI IMG/M metagenome (GOLD analysis project Ga0102928, IMG submission 78504) | Salt pond soil microbial communities from South San Francisco under conditions of wetland restoration - Salt Pond MetaG R1_B_D1_MG | ecosystem: Environmental > Aquatic > Marine > Intertidal...
ATTTAATGATCCTAAAGAAGTAAGTAACTGGATTATGGGTGAGTTTTTACGTCTTATTAATGAAAATGAAATTGAAGTAGCAGAAAGTAAAATAACAGGTAAAAAATTGGCCAGTATGTTAAATTTAATGGAAGAAGGCACAATTAGTAATAAAATAGCTAAAACAGTATTTGAAGAAATGTTTGAAACTGGTAAAGAGCCAGAAAAAATAGTAGAAGAAAAAGGATTAAAACAAATAAGTGATGAAGATAAATTAGAAGAGCTTGTAGATAAAGTTATTGAAGAAAATCCAGAAGTTGTGGAAGATATTAAAAATGGTAAAGATAAGGCTATTGGTTTTATGGTTGGCCAAATAATGAAAGAAACAAAAGGTAAAGCCAATCCACAGATGGTTAACCAGATGTTTAGAGATAAGATTTTAGGTTAATACAAAATTTTTATTATTAATTAATCCCGTCAGATCATACTGGCGGGATTATTAATATAAAATCAGGGGGGATTGTTATTTCAAAAGAAAATTTGACATTAATTGCTGGTACTGAACAGACTAGGTTAGCACTTGAAAAACAACTCAAAAAATATCTTCCTGACAAAATTAATGTTTTAAGTTATGCTATTGACGAGGGTTTACCTAATGAAAAACCAGGAGGGGTAATAGTTGTTTCGAGTGAAATAGCTAAAAATGAATTAGAAGATTTAAATTACCTTAAAAAAGCAAAAGAAATAATAACTGCAAAAAGAACTATTAGTTATGATTCTTTAGATGAATTGCTTTTTCTTACAGAAGACAGTAAAGTTCTTTTTGTTAATGATACTAAAAAGACAGCTGAGGATGGAATTAAAGCCTTACACAAAATAGGAATTGATCATATTTCTTTAAAACCTTATTATCCTGGAATTAAAATAGAAAAAGATTATAAAGCAGATTATGCTATAACCCCTGGTGAGGTGGATAAAGTACCAGATTTCATAAAAAATGTTTATAATATTGGTCCCAGAATTATTGATTTTACAACTATGATTAGGATAATGAACACTTTAGATGTTTTAAACCATCAAGCTGGTCAATTTTCTCAGAAATATCTTCAAAAAATAATTAAGCTAGCTAAAAAACTTGCAAGCTCTGTACAAAAAATTTCTGATCTTAATGAACATTTACAGATGGTCATTAATGGAATTAATGAAGCTCTTTTGGTATATGATCTTGATGGAAGAATAAGTGTAGCTACTGAAAAAGTAAAAAAAATATTAGATGCGGGCCAGAGAAATTTTGTTGGGAGAAATCTTCAAGAAGTTTTATATAAAAAAGAATTAATTTCTTTTTTAATGAATATAAAGGAAGAAAAAAAGAAAATATTTAATTTTGAACAAGAAGAATTATCAGTTAATAAATTTTATATTTCGGAAAATAATTTTATAATAGCTATTTTTAAAAATGTTGAAGAAACTTTAGCTAATAGTAATAAGTTAAAAAGAAGTTTGGTTAATAAAGGTTATTATGCCAAACACAAATTTGATGATATTATAGGATCTAGCTCTAGAACAAAAAGAGTAAAAAATATAGCCAGAAAACTTGCTAATACTGAATTAACTATTTTAATCGAAGGAGAAAGTGGAACTGGTAAAGAGCTTTTTGCAAGTGCTATCCATAATGAATCACAGAGAAAAAAAGGCCCTTTTTTAGCGGTTAATTTTAGTGCACTTCCTGATAAATTAGTTGAAAGTGAACTATTTGGTTATGAGGAAGGAGCTTTTACTGGAGCAAGAAAGGGTGGAAAAAAAGGTCTTTTTGAACAGGCTAATGGAGGTAGTATTTTTCTTGATGAAATAGGTGATATATCTCCAAAAGTACAAGCAAGGTTACTTAGAGTGATTCAAGAAAAAGAAATTTTACCTATAGGAGGGAATGAAATAAAAACAATTGATGTAAGAATAATCGCTGCAACTAATAAGGATCTTGGAAAAATGGTAAAAAATAATGAGTTTAGAGAAGATCTTTATTATAGACTTAAAATGGGATATATCAAAATTCCTCCCCTGCGCGAAAGAAAAGAAGATATTGTTGATCTTTTAAATTATTTTATAAAAATAGAAAATGCACGAGAAATAGAAATCGAAGATGAGGTAAAAAATGATCTTCTTAATTACAATTGGTATGGTAATGTAAGAGAATTAAAAAATACTATTAGTTATATGTTAGCCGTTAGTGACGATAATAAAAAATTAACTAAAAAAGATATACCTGCCAGAGATTTTTTTCAATATATAGATAATAGTAGTAATTTGGATAAAAAGGAAATTTTAAGTGAAAATGACAATTCCATAAAAAACAAGAAAGTTCAATATCAATTAAATGATGAATTGAAATTACTGTTAAATAAAATAAATGAAATGAGAAAAGATGCTAAACTTGTAGGTAGAAAAAGCCTTGCAAAAGAGTTAGAAAATAGTAAATATGCTCTTTCTGAATATCAAATAAGAAATAGATTAGAAAAATTAGAAGATAAAGGTTTAATTATATGTAAAAGAGGAGGGCATGGAACTATTTTATCTGAGGAAGGAAAAATATTCATCAGGGAAAATATGGAATAAATTATGCATTATATTACTTGCAAATTATTATAGAAAGGGGTAATATAATGAAATTCAAAATTTTCTCTATTTTAATTCTTGTTCTTTTTGTTTTTAATTTTTCAGTTTTAGCAGATGGTAAGATATTTTTAGGTGGAGGCGCTTTACAGGATGGGAATGAAAATCTCTGGCAAGGATTTTATGATGCAACTTCTAAAGATAGTCCTGTAGTAGCTGTATTTTGTTCAGCTGAGGGAAGTTTAGATGAAGCTAAAGAGGAATATTATCAAGACACAGAAAAATATATGAGTTGGGAAAATCTTTTTAAAAAATATGATTTCAAACCTGTTTTTATACCTATTGCCATAGATAATGCAGAAAAAGCAGCTTATAATGAAGAAAACATTAAAAAAGTAAAAAGTGCTGATGCTATCTGGTTTAATGGTGGTAATCAAAATCTTCATGTTGATTCTTTAGTTAATGATAATGCTAAAGCTACTCCTCTTTTAAAGGCAGTTTATGAAGTTTTTGATAATGGAGGAGTTGTTGGAGGAACAAGTGCTGGTACAGCTATTATGTCTGATCCAATGATTGGGGCGGGGAAAAGTTTAGCTTCTTTACTTGATGGAGTAACTAATAAAGATAATTATTCTAATCCAGATGATAATAGAGTTTTTATAAGAAATGGTTTTGATTTTTTTAATAAAGGAATAGTTGATCAGCATTTTATAAAAAGAGGTAGATTAGGAAGATTAATACGAGCTGCTAATTATACTGAAAGTGAATTTGCTATTGGTGTAGATGAAAATACTGCAGCTTTAATTAATGGTAATGAAGTTAGTGTTTATGGAGAAAGTGGAGTTATTATACTTGATTTAAGAGATATGAAAGTTAATGGTGAAAGTAATTTTTCTGATATAAGATTACATTATCTAGCTCAGGGAGATAGTATGAATATAGTAAATGGCGAGTATGAAACTAATGAAGCTAAAGACCTTTCTCTTATCGGAGATGAGTATTATGCTGGTAATGAGTTAAATAGTGATATATTTGCTGAAGATGCTGTGAAAGATATTGTAACAAAAGGTTTAATTGATAATACTGAAAGCATAGCTCAAGGTATTTCTTTTAGAATGGTTTCTGAAAATAAAGCGGAAGGAATCAAGGTTATTTTTAAAGAAAATGAAAATAGTAGTGGTTATTTTGGTAAAGTTAATGGTGAAAATAGTTATGCCGTGTATAATATTGAAGTAGAAGTAATTCCAATAAATTTAGAAATTAAAAATAAAGAGAACTAGCACCAATCAAAAACCAATTAAAAAATAAAACCAATTAAAAGCCAATCAAACCCCATTCTGGGGTTTGATTTTTCTGAATTTATTGATGATTCAGGAATTTTTACCTTGGAATAGAAAATGCATTATTTTTTAAGTGAAATAAAATTGAAAAACTCCTGTAATAAAGATTTTAATAAAAAGAATATAAAATATATATAAATAAAGGAGGAAATAAATGTGATCAAAATTATAAAAAATGGAGAAATATATTCCCCAAAGTATTTAGGACAAAAAGATATATTATTAGTAAATAATAAAATTTCTCTAATAACTAATAACATAAAAGCATCTAAATTTCCTGTAGAAGTGGAAATCATTGATGCAAAGGGAGATTTAGTTGTTCCTGGTTTTATTGACTCACATGTACATATTGCTGGTGGAGGAGGAGAAGGGGGGTTTAGTACTAGAACTCCTGAAATAAATTTAAGTACTTTAACTTCTTCAGGAATTACAACAGTAATTGGTTGTTTAGGAACAGATGGAATAACAAGATCAAGTGAAGATTTATTAGCAAAAACAAGAGCTTTAAATGAAGAGGGGATTACAGCTTATATGTATACTGGATCTTATTCATTTCCTGTAAAAACAATAACAGGTGAAATCAAAAAAGATATTATTTTAATAAATGAAATTTTAGGAATTGGAGAAGTTGCTATTTCTGATCATCGTTCATCTCAACCTTCTATAGTGCAAGTAAAACAAGCTGCAGCAGAAGCAAGAGTTGGAGGAATTCTGTCAAATAAAGCAGGTATTGTTAATTTGCATCTTGGAGATGGCAATGATCAATTAAATTATTTAGAAAAAATAGTAAAAGAAACAGAAATACCTAGAAAGCAATTTGTACCTACCCATATAAATCGTAATGTAGATTTATTAGCCAAAGGTTTAAATTATGCCATTAATGGCGGTCTAGTTGATTTTACTACTAGTACAACTGATAAGTTTTTAGATAACGGGGAAACCAAGTGTAGTAAAGCATTAAAATATTTTATTGAAGAGGGGGTAAATATTAATAATATAACTTTTACTTCTGACGGACAAGGTAGTTTGCCTAAATTTAATAATGATGGTGATTTTATTGGTTTAGGAATCGGGCAAGTGTCATCACTTTTTAAAGAAGTAAAAGATGCTGTATTATCAGAAGGAATTGATATGAGTAAAGCTTTGAAGGTTATTACTACAAATCCAGCTCGTAATTTACAGCTAGAAAATAAAGGGAAAATTGCTAAAGGAAAAGATGGGGATTTAGTAATATTAGATAGTGATCAATTAAAAATAAAGTCAGTTATAGCTAAAGGTAAGATTATGATTGAAAATAATGAAGTGAAAGTAAAAGGGACTTTTGAGTAAATCTAAATAGTACTTAGAAGCAATGGAGGTATATAAATATGGATAGCAAAAAAGTTAAATTTACTAAAAGATTATTTAGAACATTATTAACAATTATAGGAGTGACATTAATAGCATTTCTTATATTACACCTCACACCTGGAGATCCAGCCCGGATAATGTTGGGACAATATGCTTCTGAGGAAAATGTTCAGGTTGTTAGAGAAAAATATAATCTTAATAAGCCATTACCTGAGCAATATTTTCTCTGGGTAAGGGATATACTTAAAGGCGATTTAGGTACTTCTCTTCGATATAATAAATCAGTCAATAAATTAATAGCTGAAAGAATAGGGGCAACCCTCAAATTAACTATATCTGGTTTAGTATTTTCATTATTGGTAGGGGTAACCTTAGGAATTTTGGCTGCTTTAAAGAGAAATTCCTGGCTTGATTATTTTTCTACAGTTCAGGCTATGTTCTGGATATCGATTCCATCGTTTTGGTTAGGGATTTTATTCCTTTATATATTTGGTTTGAAATTAGGCTGGGTTCCTATAGGGGGGATGGTTGGTTTTTCATCTTTAATCTTACCAGCATTGACCTTAGGTTTAAGACAAGAAGCATGGTTTGCTAGACCAATGAGATCAGAAATGTTAGAGGTTTTAAATCAGGATTATATAAAAGCAGCTAAAGCAAAAGGAGTAAAATATTATTTAGTAATAATAAAACATGCTTTGAGAAATGCATTAATCCCAATTGTAACAATGTTAGCTCTAAGACTTCCTTGGATTATAGGAGGTTCAGTTGTAATAGAAGTTGTATTTTCCTGGGGTGGTATAGGAACTTTACTTGTAAATAGTGTTTTAGCAAGAGATTATCCTGTGGTACAATCAATACTTCTCTTTATTTCACTAGCTGTAGTTTTAGCTAATTTATTAGCAGATATTATATATTCAACTATTGATCCTAGAATTGGAATGGAGGAATAAATATGGAAAAAGAAATCACTTATGAAGAAATTAAGGAGGATATTTCTAATCTTAAGCAACAAAAAACTAGTCAGTTAAGTTTGGTCTGGCGTAGATTTAAAGAAAATAAGCTTGCTGTATTTGGGATAGTTATTGTTGCATTAATGATAGGTATAGCAATTTTTGCTCCTATTATTTCTCCTCATGACCCATATGAAACTGATCCTATTAATAAATTACAAAAGCCAAGTAAATCACATCCATTAGGAACTGATGCATTAGGGAGAGATGTTTTGTCAAGGCTTTTTTATGGAGCTAGGATTGCTCTTTCTATAGGGATATTAATAATTTTATTTGAAGGATTTATAGGCATAATTCTTGGAATATTAGCAGGTTTTTTAGGAGGTTGGATCGACAAAATTGTAATGTGGTTAGTTGATGTTCTCCGTTCCTTTCCAGTGATTGTATTAGCTATGGCAATAGCAGGTATATTAGGTCAGGGTATTTATAATGTTGTAATAGCTCTTGGAATAGTTGGATGGACTACCTACGCAAGAATGGTAAGAAGTAAAATTTTATCTATTAAAGAGGCTGATTATGTAGAAGCTGGTTATGCTATTGGTGAGTCTACTTTTGATGTAATACTAAGATATGTTATTCCTAATGCTATTCCAACAGCAATTATTATGGTATGTATAATGATGCCTACTGCTTTAATTGCTAGTGCCACTTTAAGCTTTCTCGGTTTAGGAGTTCAGCCACCAATGGCTTCCTGGGGTTCAATGATTTCAGCGGGAAGAGATTATTTATTACAGGCTCCCTGGATTTCAACTTCTGCGGGTATTTTTATTATGATTACTGTATTAGGTTTTAATTTTATTGGTGATGGTCTAAGAGATGCCCTTGATCCAACTACTAATAGAAAATAAATAAATAAGGGGAATCAATTATGGCAGCAATTATGGATATAAATAATTTGAAGGTTTCATTTTCAACAGAAGAAGGTGAACTTAAAGCTTTAAATGGAGTAAATATTTCTATAAAAGAAGGAACTTTTCACGGTTTGATAGGAGAAACAGGATGTGGGAAAAGTGTAACCGGTAGATCTATAATGGCTTTACTTGATAATAATGCTATGATTAAAGAAGGAGAAATCTTGTATAAAGGAGAAAATCTTCTAAATAAAACTGAAAAAGAAATGCAGGATAATTATCGAGGAAATGAATTAGCAATGATATTTCAGGATCCTGGTTCATCCTTAAATCCTGTTTTTACTATTGAAAATCAATTACAAGAGTCAGTAAAAATGTATAGAAATACCTCTAAGAGTAAATATAGAGATATAATAATTGAAGAATTAAAAAAGGTTAAGTTACCTGATGTAGAAAACTTGCTTGAAAAATATCCACATCAATTAAGTGGTGGTATGAAACAGAGAGTCATGATAGCTATGATGTTGGCCTGTAATCCTAATTTTTTAATTGCAGATGAAGCTACTACTGCTCTTGATGTTTCAATTCAGGCACAATTTTTAAAAGTGCTTAATGATCTTAAAGAAAAATTACAGATGACAGTTTTATATATTACTCATGACCTGGCAGTAATAAGTGAAATATGTGATTATGTTTCTGTAATGTATGCAGGTAATATAGTTGAAGAACTTACAGTAGATGAATTATTTAAAAATCCTGTCCATCCTTATACTGATAAATTAGTTCACTCATTACTTGGCCCAGAAACTCAAATAGAAGATTTGGTTGAAATTCCTGGATCTGTTCCTCGTTTGATTGATCCGCCTCCTGGATGTAGGTTTCATCCAAGATGTGAAGAAGCAAAAGAAATATGTAAAAAAGAAAGACCAAAACTAAAAAAAATAGCAGAAAATCATTCTGTAGCCTGTCATAGAAGGTGATAATATGAAAAATATACTAGAAATAAATAATTTAAAAAAATATTTTAATAGTCCAGCTGGTTCTGTAAAAGCAGTAGATGGAATAGATCTAAAAATTAAGAAAGGTGAAACTTTTGGGCTTGTAGGGGAATCAGGTTGTGGTAAATCTACTTTAATCAGAACAATTCTTCGTCTTTTAAAACCTAGCTATGGCCAAATTTTCCTTAATAATAATGATATAACAAATTATGAGCAAAGTGAATTGAAAAATATTAGAAAAGAAATGAGTTTGGTTTTTCAAGATCCTCATTCTTCATTGAATCCTAGAATGACTGTATTTGATACTTTGTCACGACCATTTAAAATTCACAATTTAGCAAAAAATAAGGAAGAAATGACTGTAGAAATAGTTAGATTACTTAAACTTATGGGATTACAGACAGAACATATGATACGTTTTCCACATGAATTAAGCGGAGGTCAAAAACAAAGAATTGGGATAGCGAGGGCATTAGCTGTTGAGCCAGAATTAGTATTTTTTGATGAACCAACATCTGCTTTGGATGTATCAGTTCAAGCTAAAATATTAAAATTACTCGATAAGACTAGAAAAGAATTTGATTTAACTTATTTTTACATTTCTCATGATATTAATCTAATAAGAGTAGTTTCAGATAGAATAGGTGTTATGTATTTAGGAAAAATGGTGGAAATTGGTGATGCAAAAACCATATATGATAAACCCAAACATCCTTATACTAAGGGATTATTTAAGTCTGTACCTGTTCCTGACCCTGATATAAAATTAAAAGATGCTCTTGTTGGAGAAGTACCCAGTCCAGTTAATCCACCTCAGGGTTGTAATTTTAGTCCTCGTTGTCCTGAGGCTATAGATAAATGTCAAAAAGAGGAGCCAAAGTTAAAAAAATTAGATGATGGAAGGAGGGTAGCCTGTCATTTATTTTAGTATAAGATAATCATAATTGAGAAATTGAGTATCAAAAAATTATAGGAGGTTATATTTATGAGAAAATATAGTTCACTAATTATTATTGCTTTAGTTTTTGTTTTCTTATTATCATCTTTTTCTGTTAGGGCTTCTGAACAAAAACCATTAAAAATTGGGTTAATGGCTGAACCGTCAAAGTTAAATCCAATTACTCGTGAGGATACAGAAGCTGGATTTATATTAAGTTTAGTTTGTGACCCATTGATTGAAGTTGACAAAAATGGTTCATATACTACTGAAGGTTCTGTTATTAGTGATTATGAAATAAGTAATGAAGGAAAAGTTTATACTTTTCATGTAAAAAAAGGAGTAACATTTCATAATGGAGAACCATTAACAGCTGAAGATATTAAATTTACTTATGAATCATTTATGAATAAAGATTTAGCATCTCCTCATCGAGAATATTATACTGATATAGAAAAGTTAGAATTAATTGATGATTATACTTTAAAAATAACTTTAAAGAAACAAAATGTAACTTTCTTAACTACTGCCCGCTTAAGAGGACATATAGTACCAAAAGATTATGTTCAGGAAGTAGGTTGGCAGGAATATGAACAAAATCCAATAGGAGCTGGTCCATATAAATTTGAAAAACATGATGCTGGCCAGAGAATAGTTTTAAAGAAATATGAAGATTATTGGGGAGAAAATGCAGAAATAGAAACTATTGAATATAGATTTTATCCTGAAGTTAGTTCAGCAGTAATGGCACTACAGGGAGGAGAAGTAGATTTCATTGCAGAGCTTCCTGCAAGTGAATATATTAGATTGAAAAAGCAGAATCCAGATAATTTAAAATTTGGTTCATATAAAAAATTTGAGGATCACAGAATAGTATTTAATAAAAGAGAAGATTCAATTTTTAGTAATCCAAAATTAAGAAAGGCAGTTGCTTATGCAATAGATAGGCAGGAACTTATAGATCTTACTAGGGGAGAAATGGCAGTTCCAGCTGTTGGAAGAGTACCTAATTTTCATCCTGCATCAGTAGATTCTGCAAAAGCATATGAAAAAGATCTAGATAAAGCTAGAGAATTATTAGCAGAAGCAGGATATAAAGACGGATTTAAAACAAAGATTTTTGCTCCATCTGGCTATAGAGAGAGAGTTTTAGAAGTGCAACAAATACAACAGCAATTATCTAAAATTGGAATTGAAGTAGAAGTTGTAACACTTGAATGGGGTACTTATCTTGATGTTACTGGAAGAGGAGATGCTCCAATGTTTAGAGAAAGATGGTCATCTACTTCCCCATCTCCATTTAGTTTTGTTGAAAATTGGCATTCTGAATCAGGTTGGAATGCTATTTTTGGTACCTATCATAATGAAAAAGTAGATGAATTAATTGATGAAATAAAAGTAACTACTGATCAGAAAGAAAGATGGGCTTTATATAAAGAAGTTCAAAAGATTGCTATGGATGATGTAGCTTCATATCCTTTATATTGGCCAATTAATGGTTTAGCATATAATTCTGAACTTAATATACCAGATGATCTTTGGAATGTTTTCAAAAGACCTATATATTTTATTGATAAATGGAGTTATGTAGAATAAATTTGAAAATAATATGTTAAACCTCCTTAAGAGGCAGATGTATATACATCTGCCTCTTATTTATCTTAATAAGTATTTTACTAAATAGGAAAGCTGAATGTGATGCTTTACAAGGTTTAGGTCATGGCTGTGGGCATAACATTATTGCTGCTAGTTCTTTTGAAGCAGCTGTTTCCTTTGTATTAGAGTTTTATGGTAAAAAAGCACATTCTTCAATTCCAGAAGAAGGATTAGGCTCTTCAGATATGGGTAATGTGTCTAAAAAATTCAAAATCAAATTAAAAAGGAATATAATGATAAGATTTTAAATGATATAAATTAATAAAGGGCTTTCAGCTTGATTATAGAAATATATAACATAATAGAAAGGATGGTTATTATGAAATATTTCAAAAAAATAGTTGGTGAAAGAATTTATTTATCTCCTGTTAATCCAGAAGATAATGAAAAATATGTTGAATGGTTAAATGATCTTAAATTATC
>Ga0102928_1002424_pt1 | contig 11144 bp, 5 predicted proteins | sample SalPonR1_B_D1_MG_FD_78504 | JGI IMG/M metagenome (GOLD analysis project Ga0102928, IMG submission 78504) | Salt pond soil microbial communities from South San Francisco under conditions of wetland restoration - Salt Pond MetaG R1_B_D1_MG | ecosystem: Environmental > Aquatic > Marine > Intertidal...
AGGATCACAGAGAGCACTCGAAGAGTTAACAAAGGCTAACCTCCGTTTTGTTGTTTCAGTTGCAAAACAGTATCAGAATCAAGGTTTATCTCTCGGAGATTTAATTAACGAAGGTAATCTTGGTTTGATTAAAGCAGCCAAGCGGTTTGACGAAACCCGTGGATTTAAGTTTATATCCTACGCTGTATGGTGGATTCGTCAATCGATTTTGCAGGCCCTGGCCGAGCAGAGCCGTATTGTGCGTCTGCCTCTGAACCGTGTGGGAGCCTTAAACAAAATTGGTAAGGAACTTTCAAAGCTAGAGCAGGAGTATGAGCGTGTACCTTCTGCAGCTGAACTTGCTGAAAGTTTGGAAATGACCGTTTCTGAAGTAGCTGATACACTGAAAATCTCAGGTCGTCACCTTTCAATGGATGCGCCGTTTGCTCAGGGTGAAGACAACCGTCTGCTGGATGTACTTGAAAATGAAGAGATTCCAAATCCTGACAATGAATTGATGGGCGAGTCTCTGAAAGTGGAGATTGAAAGAGCCCTTTCTAAACTCACCAAAAGGGAAGCAGAAGTTATCAGACTTTATTTTGGCATTGGCCGCGAACACTCCTTGACTCTGGAAGAGATTGGTGAACGCTTTGATCTTACAAGAGAACGAGTTCGTCAGATTAAAGAGAAAGCACTGCGAAAACTTCGCCATCACAACCGAAGTGCGGCTCTTAGAGCGTATTTAGGTTAAAAACATATTTTTATTATTTATAAGCATTGAAAAAGCTCCATTTTGGGGCTTTTTCTGTTTTTAGACGGGATTGTAGGGTAAGTAAGTTTGTAATACTGATTCTTTAAATCTTTGCCGATGAATAAAGGGATTTATCGTGGATCATTCAAAAAACCACATGAATATGTGATTTGCTCCTTTGTTGGAAGTTGTTAGCTTAATTTGATGATCTTTAGCAAAAAAATAGCGGTCTTAATCCTTACGGTGTTTTTTGTCCACGAACTGGCTTCAGCCCAGATCCTTCCATTCCGCAACTACTCTATCGAGTTTGGGTTGAGTGAATCGGTGGCGCATGATCTGATCCAGGATTCAAAAGGTTATATCTGGGTAGGTACCGGATATGGGCTTAACCGATTTGATGGGAAAAGCTTTCGTCAGTATTACGAAGAGAATGGTCTTTCAAATAACAGGGTACACACCCTTTTTGAAGACTCAGAAAAGAAAATCTGGGTAGGTACCGAAAACGGTATCACAGTAATTAAAGATGACTCTCTCCACACTCCCGAATATTTGTCAGAGCTTTCTGATACAGCGGTACTGTCATTCTTCGAAGATTTTTTGGGTACAATTTGGATAGGCACCGTAGAAAAAGGACTCTGGAGGCTGGACGGTAATAATAACCTTATTCACTACAGTGAAGAGAACGATCTTGGCATCTTAACGGCTAATGATTTAGCTCAAACTGAAGATGGTGTTATCTGGGTGGCTTCAGACGAAGGACTGTTCCGGCTTGAAGATGGTAAATGTGATCATTTTGGAGATGCAGAAGGTCTGCCGGAAGTGAGGGTTCAGAGTGTTGTTGTTGATATATACAATCGCCTTTGGATTGCATCCCGTGAAGGACTTGTGCTTTTTAGGGATGGCGAATTTCAGTTATTTAACCAACAGCATGGGCTCAGCAACAATCGTGTGCTCACAATCACCGTTCAAGCTTACGACCGAATTTGGGTAGGTACCGAAAACGGCCTCTCTCTTTTTGATGGGCAATCCTTTACAAACTATAACCGGGAAAACGGCCTTCCTGCAACCACTATCTACTCAAGCATCATTGATAGAGAAGGTAATCTTTGGCTGGGAACACTGGGTGGAGGCATTACTCACTACTCTGGAGAACTGTTTCAAAGTTATAATATTGATACGGGATTGCCCAACAACGTGGTAACCGGTTTTACTGAAGATCAATACGGAAATATCTGGATTGCTACTTACGGAGGCGGAGTTGTTCGATTTGATGGAGAAAATCTCAGAGTGTTTGATGAAACCGACGGTCTGCAAGACAACAAAGTTTATACGTTTCTGGAAGACAGCCGCAATCAATTCTGGGTTGGTACCCGTGATGGTATTTCAATATACGAAGAGGGGAGATTCACGGATTTTGAAGCATTTGACATTAATTTCCAATCCGTAAGGAGCATCCACGAAGACACAAGTAAAAGTGAATTCTGGATTGCGACATATAACGACGGGGTGTATCGTCTTCGTAATGATGGATATGACCATTATAATACATCCAATGTACTGCCCAACAATACCGTAATGGACGTCAATCAAGATGAAGACGGGGTGATTTGGCTGGCCACCTATGGAGGTGTGGTAAAGTATGTTGATGGTGAATTTGAAACCATCACTATTGCAGACGGGCTTCCGAGTAACGGTGTGATTCAAATTTTTATTGATCACCTGGGAGAGAAGTGGTTTTCAACATTCAACGGACCGGCTCGCTACAGCGGTGAAAGTGTTGAAAGGTTAATTCGATCAAACCAAGTGGAAACCATCTTCTATTTTACCATTCAGGATCGTGAAAATAGATATTGGATTGGTACAAACAGGGGGCTCTATCTGTTTCGCAAGGATAAATTTTATGAATCGGAAACTGAACTTGAACGGATGCTCTCTTACAGGTCATATACCAATAGTCAGGGGCTAATTGCAAACGAGTTGAATGCAGGCGGATCATTTTTGGCTTCCGACGGTACGATTTGGCTGGGATCAGTAGAAGGACTGAGCCGGTTTTTCCCTGACAGGATTAAGAATAACATGACTGCACCGGGACTTGAATTCGAATCTCTTTCCATTAGTGGCCGAGACGTTGAACCCGGAAGAGAGTACCGACTTACACACGATAATAACTTTTTACAGGCTACAGTAACCGGGCTCACTTTCGAGGCGCCTGATCAGATTATCTATCAACATCGACTCGTGGGACTTAGTGATGAGTGGACGATAACCCGGGAAAATGAAATTCGCTATCCAGGTCTGCCGCCGGACAACTACTCACTCCAGGTCAGAGCTTACAATGCAGATGGAGCTCAGAGTGAAAATATTTCGGAATTTGCTTTTACGATACTGCCTCCATTCTATTTCCAATGGTGGTTTATTCTATTGGCTACAGCTTTATTTTCAGGCTTAATCCTTTTCATTATTCACTATAACCGTGTTAGTAAACAGGTTGAAATTGAAAAGATGAGGGTTCAAATTGCCAGCGACTTACATGATGATGTAGGTTCTTCGTTAACAGAGCTTGCCCTTCAGACCGATTTTTTGCAGGCAGGGGAGATCAGTAAAGATATGCGCGAAACACTAAGTCAGTTGGGTGAACAGAGCCGCAAAATTGTAACGAGTCTTGATGATATCGTGTGGTCGATAGATGCTCGAAATGATACGGCAGGTGATTTGACGGACCGAATGCAGGACTACGTAAATCAAGTATTCAGCAATAATCAATGCGAGGTTATTTACCATTTTGATGACCTGAAAATGGACGAAAAGCTGCCGGTTCAGGCAAAAGAGAATATTTACTTGATATTCAAGGAGTCTGTAAACAATATAATTAAACACTCAAATGCCACTCGCGCTCAAATCCGGTTTTCCTTTGATGGGAATAATTTTAAGCTGAGTGTGGAGGATAATGGAAACACTGCAAATAAGGTTAAAAAATCGGGTCAGGGTTTAAGAAATATGAAGTTAAGAGCTGATAGGATCGGGGCGGATCTCAGCATTAAAAACGGTCAGGGATTTTCGATATCGGCATCAGGACGTGTATCCTGATGAACCACTAAAAACGGAGTAGTTATGATTAAAGTTGGAATTGTAGAAGACAATGTAAAAATCAGAAATTTGATACAGCGCTATCTCGATATGCAGGACGGAATAAGCTGCAGTGTAGCCGTTGATTCGGTAGAGGAGATGCTGGACTACTTAAAGGAGCAAGAACTGCCGGATATTCTATTGATGGATATACAACTTCCCGGCATGTCGGGTATTGAGGGTATCGGTATCATTAAACAAGACTATCCCGAGATCGACATCATAATGCTTACGGTTTATCACGATTCTCATAAAATTTTCGATTCACTTAAAGCCGGGGCTTCCGGATATCTCCTCAAACACACATCGCTTCCTGAAATAAAGGATGCGGTTGAGGATTTGGCAAAAGGTGGGGCTCCCATGTCGCCTCAGATTGCTCGCAAAGTGATTCAGTATTTCAATACAAACCAGGCTAAGAAGAAGCCTGAATCAAACCTGACGGCTCGTGAACAAGACATTGTAAACGGTTTGGTTGACGGGCTTAGCTATAAAATGATTGCCGACAGATATGATATTTCGATTGATACGGTGAGAGCCCATATCCGGAATATCTATAAAAAGCTGCATGTCAATTCGAAGGCAGAAGTAATTGCCAAATCGTTGAGAGGGGAGATCTGAGCTTTCAGACACTCTACTTTTAAAAGATCGATCCTCAGCCCTTATTCTGGATTAATGGAGATTGCTGGCAAAATTATCTTCAATCTGTCTACAATAATGAATCATGTGTAAATATTTTTACTTGCAACACTACATGCCGTTTAACGTTATAAATGGAGTGGAATTCATGGTTTAAGATGGGCATTGAAGAAAACAACCATTTTAATTGCTAGAATTTTACATCTACTCACATGGATATGTGATACAATGTTGGAAACCTGTTGTGTATATTTACTGTTGAAGGTACAGAACTGACAATAAGCCGGAGGCTGATATGAAATTTAAACTACAATATCTCGCGATTTTAATTGCATCAGGACTATTTTTGTCCGGTTGCTACACACAGGTGAAGACTGTTCATTCAGATCGAGGCTACTATCCTGCTTCCACCCAACCTGCACCGGATCGCCGTGCTCCGGTTGAGCAGAGAGAAGGACAGATAGTGAACGAAGATGATTATGTTCTGGGCTATGAGGATGGCTGGGACGATTCCGAAGAGTACTACTTCAAAGATTATGAAGCTAAGGAGTGGTATTTGAATTATGGTATCAATTTGGCGCATGACAGACATGTTCAAAGATCATACAGTTCTGTTTATCATCACTATTATCCTTACCATTTCAGTTCATGGTATACACCTCCATTTTACAGATACTACGGCCCGGCTTATTATGGTCACAGTTATTTTGCGGTTCGGTTTTACCGTCCTCATTTTAGCATAGGATTTGGATGGGGATTTCACGATCCGTACAGATTTTATTATGACCCTTATTCTTACTATGGCGGTTACTACAGTGGGTATTGGGCATATAATGGTGGTTATTATGGACGTCCGGTAATTGTATACAATACCAGAACCGTACAAAGAGATTATGGTCCTCGCAGTTCAGGATTGGCTACAAGAGGTAATGTTATTCGAAACAGAACGTCGGTAGCACAAAGCAGCAGAAGCGCTATACGCAGCAATGCCAGGTCTACTCAGGTCAACAGAAGCAGGAGCACGGTTGACAGGACAAGGTCATCGAGTTCCATACGCTCTAATGCCAGAACCAGATCAACAGGCAGATCTACTGTTAATCGGTCCAGAACAAACACAAACCGATCGTCAGGTACTGTAAACCGTACTCGGTCGAATAATAACAGCAGCGGTTCTGTAAACCGTAGCAGATCGAGTAGTAACAATAGAGGTACAGTAAACAGAAATCGATCAAGTTCGAACAACCGAAGCAGCGGATCGGTAAGAAGAAGTAATTCCTCCAGCCGGTCGAGCGGAGCCAGTACCAACCGAAGTCGGTCAAATAATAATGAACGTCAACAGGCCACGATCGGATCAACCTCGAACCGTACGTCAACATATGTTGCACCACGGACTGAGGGAAATAGAGTAAGTGTTGGTGAAAACACTACGATTAATCGAAGATCAGTTGTTTTTAATCGGTCAGTTAATCGAACCGCAGTAAATCGAAGAACTACAAATGCGGTGGTTCCAAACCGAATAGGAAACAGCAATAACAGGCAAAGTCGATCGTCAGGATTCTTAAGATCACTTGGACGAACATTGGGTAATGCAGCTTTGGAAAGCATTACTAATAGCAGAAGATCATCTTCATCTGGAGTAAATAGAACCAGAAGCAGTAACTCTTCTCGCTCAACCGTAAACCGGTCATCAAGCAGTAATCGATCGAGCAGTGGGTCAGTAAAAAGATCATCATCGAATAACAGATCCAGCAGCGGAAGCTCATCCAGGAAACGCTCATCGTCATCAAATAATCGAAATTAATAGAAATTCAGCCGAGTGAAAAAACACTCGGCTTTTAATTTTCAACGGTATTCAAATCTACAGGAGAAGTATGCTTAAGAAAGCTATAGTATCTGTTTTAACACTCGGTTTATTTTTTATAGTGGGACTAAGTCAATCCTCAGGGCAAAATGCAAACCCGTTAAATTCGCTGCTCTACAGCAATCAGGCAAACATGTTTAGTGATCAGGGTATTGCTATGGACCCGGTGTCGATCATTATGCCGGGAACCGCATACGCTGGTGGGTTTGGATCCTTTTTAGATAACCCGGCATCTGCAGCTCTCTATAATAAGAGTTTTGGCCAGTTTGGATTGGCGTACACGAATGTAGAAGAAACAACGCAATTTACGAACACTTCAAGACTATTCGACGACAATCAATTTAATCTCTCAAATGCAGGTTTTGTCTACTCTTTCCCAACTGATCAGGGGAGTTTAGTTGTAGGAGCCGGTTACAATCAACATACAGTTTTTAACAGAGTAATTGGTTTTAGCGGTAGAAATGAGCAAACAACCATAACCGACCAATTTAAAACACCGGGTTCTACGTATGCCGATATAGCATTTAATACGTTTGCTACCGATTATGGTGATGAGTTCGAAGATTGGGACGAATCTATATTTCGAATTGGATTTAATGATTTTGGCGATTTTCTCGGTGTACAGCAGCAAGGAGAGATATTTGAAAGCGGTTATGGTGGGGAGTACAGTTTTTTTGCAGCTACGGAGTTTCAGGAAAATCTGATGGTAGGAGTTAGCCTTGGTATTCTAAATGGACAGTACAAGTATGATCGTCTTTTCCAGGAAGTGGATAATTTTAATCTCTACAGTAGCGACTTTATTGATACAAACGAAGATGGCACGGGAGATACTGATATTGATAATATTCTGTTGCAGGATCAGATTCGAAGCACCTATACAGGTGTTAAACTGCGAGCCGGCCTCATTTACAAGCTGAATGATTTATTGAACGTTGGAGCAAGCTATACATTAGGCACCCGGATGGAGATAGAAGAGATCTTTGATGCAAATATTCAAACTACATTTGATAACGGAGTTGAATTTGAAGATGAGCTAAATAGTGAGTTTACCTATTATGTTGAGATGCCTTCTCGGACATCGATTGGTTTTTCATTGAATGATCTCAACAGTATAACGCTATCCGCATCGGCCGAATATATCGACTATGCAGGAACTAGAATAGATTTTAATGACGGTTCTCTTTTTGAAGACGAACTCGCGGAAAATGATTTTATTTCAAATAATTTCAAATCTGTATGGAATTTGAAAGGCGGCGTACAGTTTGATGTTAATGAGGGATTTATACTTCGCGGAGGCTACAGCTTTTTACCTAGTAAGTTTAAAAACGGTACCGACGATCGAAGTGTTTTTTCTTTTGGTACAGGTATTTCTGTAACGGACAATATTCAACTTCAACTGGCCATTCAGTACAAATACTGGGATGAAGTGTCAACTGTTTATGACTACGCAGAATACGACTACACGACTCTTCCTGATGAACCGCCAACATTTACCATTCAATCTGAAAATGCTTCCAGAAGTGTAGACAGGTTGCAGCTGCTTTCAACTATTCGTTTTAATCTCTATTGAGATAAACTTTAAGTTTTGAGTGAGGGTAAAGCTTCAATTTTTTTGAGTTCTATCCGAAACTCACCACTTTGTTTATCACTGATGAGAAAACCAAAATGGGAGATGTTTCTTAAATCAAGTTGAGGGGCATCTTCCGGCTTCTTGCCTCTATAAGTGGCTTCGAATGCGTTCAGTGGAAGTATTACTTCTGACCACTGATCCTTTTTTGTTTCAAATCTGTGCTCATACCAATATGCAGGATTAGAACTATTTGATTCGGGTTTAAGCCTGAAACTATACCGATTACCATCTCCTTTAAGTGTAAGCCGAATAGCATCAAAACCGAATAGATTAAGAGGTTCCTGATTTCTAACCGATGCAAAACCGCCGTTATTTTTCAGTGATATTTCTCCCAGAAATACGGCATGTCCTTCAGAATTGATCTGAAAATGACTTTTTGATAATCCCCCCATCACGTCGTCATTGACAATACGCCACTTCTGATTTGCAAGATTAGTAAAGTCTGTAATTACAACTGGTAGTTCTTTCATAAATAAAAAAGTGGATTGATTTATGATTTGAACAAATTGATGTTGAGATCAATTCAGTCAATAGTTTTAGTCTGTAACGCTATACCGTTAAGTCTTAAGACTAGATTTAGTACAATAACTATCTTTAAATTACTATCATCACACTATAAACAAATATTACTCAACATTACTTATATATTATAATTTTGATTTGGCTGAGTGGGTAAATTCATAGTATATTATCAGGAGTTGCTTCAAACAAACCTCTCCGAAGCAAAATAATCTGCTCTCCAAACATCTTAGTACCCCAAAAATCAACATTATTAGTTTTCGTTGTCTTTGGTGATCCCCAATTTTCTGCCAATTCTCTTGAATATATTCCCTTTCTTCTCTTCGTTTTTATCTTCTTCCCCGATGATACGTGGTTCATCACTGCTTTGACCCGTGAAGAAATCTCGGATCCTGTCAGTAATACGGTCATTTCGTGTATCACTGCAAGAAAGTGAATAAGGAGTGTTTATTTGTTCTGATCGAAATGCTGCCGGCTGTGAGGGAAGGCCATCATCCAGGTTTACATTTTGTAAAAACCTTCCGGCAATAGGCAGTGCAGTCTGGGACGCATAGGCAGGAAATTCACGAAATCTTACGCGATGGTTCCAGCCTCCAACCCTTGTTCCAAACACAAGGTCAGGTGTGAACCCGATAAACCACCCATCCGTAAAATTCTGAGTAGTTCCTGTTTTACCTGCTAATGCATGGCTGACCTGAAAACGTGTGCGTAGCGGAGCCCCGGTTCCTTCATTCACGGTTTTCTCAAGCATTGTGACCATTGTAGCAGCAGTTTCTTCTTTGATGCCGGGCGACGGCTGTGTAGTATAAGGCGCTTCAATATCGAGTCCGCCTGATACAGGTAACTGGATTCTTTTGGACTGGGAATCTTCCATTTTTGATTCATAAATAAGCTCACCGCTTTCCGAATAGATTTTGGTAATAAATGTTGGTTTTACCGGTTTACCTTCATTTAAAAATGCAGTGTAGGCTGTTGTTAATTCCATCAGAGACATCCCAGCAGTACCCAAAGCCACGGAAGGGCCGTCAGGAAGCTGTGAGTTGATGCCCAGATTTTGTGCTGTTGTTCTAATCGGTTCAATGCCAGTTTCGGTAGCAAGCTGTACGGCAACTGTGTTGACCGATTGTGCGAGTGCAGCTTGCAGGGAGTACCGGCCTCCATATTCCTGATTGTTATTTTGGGGAGTCCAGTTATCATACTCGGCATACTGTGCCAAAATATTCCTTTGATAATCACAAGGTGTTCTTCCTGCTTCTATCGCAGCCGCATAGAGAATGGGTTTAAAGGCCGAGCCCGGTTGACGTGATGCTAGTACTTGATCATAAGGGAAATGGCGATAGTCGATTCCACCTACCCAGGCCAATATATGTCCGGTGTTTGGATGGATGGCGTAAAAACCGGCGTTTAAAAAATGGAGATAGTGCCGGATTTCATCATATGGTGAGACTTTCATTTCACGGTAACCATCCCAAGTGTACAGGAGCGACGGAACCGGCTCATGAAGAATGTCTTCAATTTCATCTTCTGAAATACCCTCTGCCTTTAGTCGTTTATAGGATTCACTTTGATGCCATACACGAAGTACTTCCGGATCTTCTTCACCAAAAATAGGGCGGTTCTCTATTTCCCGGTCAAAGATTGTCTGCAGCTGTTTCATCTGACTTTTTACGGCATCCTCTGCAGCGCGTTGTAGCCTGGTATCAAGCGAGGTATGAACAGTTAAACCGCTGTTTGCCTGATCTGACCCAATTTCGGATGTTGTACTGAGTGTATCCAATATGGTCTTCAATTCATTTTGAATCTGAACTTTGTAGTAGGGAGCGATATTCTGTACTCCTGCTGATCTATCATAGTCAACCGGAAGTTCTTTGTTAATCCATTCTGATTTCTGATCAGATTCAATCATATCGTATTTTTCCATCTGCGAAAGAACCAGATTTCTCCTGGTTTGGGCCCGTTCAGGATTCCGATGCGGATTGTAATACGTGGTGGCCTTTAAAACACCGGCTAGGGTAGCTGCTTCATTCAGGTTCAGGTCAGATGATGACTTACTGAAAAATCTATAGGAGGCCATTTCAATGCCGAACGTATCTTCACCAAAGGAGACTTTGTTGAGATAGAGCTCCAGTATTTCATCTTTGGAGTAGACCGATTCAATGCGTTTAGCGATGATCATCTCTCGCAGTTTATCTGTAATGAGCATCAATCCCCCGTTACCTTCACGCGGATAGAGGTTTTTCGCAAGTTGCTGAGTCAGTGTACTTCCTCCACCGGAGTTTTGGCCCAATAGAATGGTTTTGATGAATACCCGAGCCAATGCTCGATAATCCACGCCGCTGTGTGACCTGAACCGGATATCTTCGATGGCTAAAAGTGCATCAACCACAGTTGGGCTGACCTCATCCAATGAAACATGAACCCTGTTGTGATCCCTGAAGCTACCCATCTGTATTCCATCCGATGATACCAACACGGTTGCATTGTCAAGGTCAAGTTTGCTGAGCTCTTCGGTGCTCGGAACGGGACCAAATAAACCGGATAGAGTCAATAAAAATATGAATAAAAAGATGACAACAGGTGTCAATAAAACTGCTGAGAGAACTTTTTTCCAAAGTGAAAAGGATGATTGTCTCTGATTTTTC
>Ga0102928_1002427_pt1 | contig 11140 bp, 10 predicted proteins | sample SalPonR1_B_D1_MG_FD_78504 | JGI IMG/M metagenome (GOLD analysis project Ga0102928, IMG submission 78504) | Salt pond soil microbial communities from South San Francisco under conditions of wetland restoration - Salt Pond MetaG R1_B_D1_MG | ecosystem: Environmental > Aquatic > Marine > Intertidal...
CTACGGCTTGGACCGGCTCATCGTTTGGCTGTCCAGACGTCGCTGAATTTCCTTTTTCCGCCAACACCTTAGCCGCAGCATCCAAAGCGCCCGCTCCATGTGGAACGCCCAAGGCCAACAGTCCCGCATTGACCGACGCCAGCATTCCCAGAACCATGTGCGCATTCACATGGCCCATATGCCCCATGCGGAAGAACCCATGCCACGACGGATCACCCGGCTCGGCCATTCCAAGCCCGATGCCCAAAGTCACCTCTGCCTCGCGCTCCAGCCAAGCGCGCAGCTCTGTCCCGTGAGGCGCACCGATCCGAAGCGATGTGACCGCATGGCTTCGATGCGCCTCATTTGCAACATTTAGGGTCAAAGGCCCGCCCTGCCCCCATTTTTCGCAGGCCGCCCAAATCGCCCGCGCCAAACGCTCATGCCGGTCCCAGATCGCCTCAAGCCCTTCGGAATGGATCATATCCAAGGCTGTACGCAGCCCGTACAAGTGATGCGTAGGGGCCGTCCCGCCGAAGTACTGATAAAACATCTCCGGCTCGGCCCGAAGGGTCCAATCCCAATACCGGCTGACCTGCGACATCCCCCGGCGCACCGCGGCCGCCTTGTCGTTGAAAAAAACAAACCCAAGCCCCGGTGGCACCATCAAACCCTTCTGGCTGGCCGCGACCATGACATCGACGCCCCAGTCATCCATCTGGAACCGGTCACAAGCCAGCGACGCGATGCAGTCCACCATCAAAAGGGCCGGATGCTTCACCTCGTCCAAGACCTCTCGCATCGCTTTGATATCGTTTCGGATCGAGGTTGAGGTATCCACATGTGTTGCCAATACAGCTTTGATTTCATGCGACTTATCGGCCCGCAACGCCGCCTCCAGCCGGTTCATGTCTACCGGTGCCTGCTTACCGAAATCCAACAACTCCACCTTGGCCCCTAGGCCATTGGCGATCTCTCCCCAACCATGGCCAAACCGTCCCGTGGCAGGGACAAGAACCTTTTCGCCGGGTGCCACCACATTGGCCAAAGCCGCCTCCCACGCGCCATGCCCGTTGCAAATGTAGATCGCCACATGCCCCTCGGTCTGCGCGACACGGCACAGGTCCGCCGTCAGGCCCGGCATCATCTCGACAAGCTCGCCTTCATAGATATTGGGGGCGCTGCGGTGCATGGCGCGCAACACCTCTTCGGGCATGACCGAGGGGCCCGGGATGGCAAGGTAGGGGCGGCCGGTGGTGTGGCTCATGGGGTCTCTCCAAACATGCGAGGTTTCACACTACCCGCCCTCTGCGCGCCGTCAATCAACGATGACCGCCTTGCCTTGTGCGCGCCCGCCGCCTAAACGGGGCAGGCCCGCGACGCGGGCCACAAGTATTGAGCGCAGGCCACCACATGCCCATTTTCAAACGAATCTCCGATTGGGAGCGCGACTTGCGCGCCTCTTACAACACGGATCTTTCAACACCGGAAAACCGACGCCGTGCGCATATCTACAACCTGTGGTTCGATCACGCGATCCTGCGCAAATTCTGGACCAACTTCTTTCCCGTTGCACCGGGGGTTTACCGCTCGAACCAGCCGACGCATGAACGCTTCGTCAAGCTCAAGAAGATGGGGGTCAAATCGGTTCTCAACCTGCGCGGCGCCACAAGGGCCGCGCACTATCTGGTCGAGCAAGAAAGCTGCGAAAGCCTTGGGCTGACGCTTGTCAATGTCTCGCTCATGGCACGCAACGCCGCTCCGGCCGGCAATATCCTCGACGTGATCGAGGCGTTTCGCTCCATCGAAAAACCATTTGTCATGCACTGCAAATCCGGGGCCGACCGCGCGGGCTTTGCCTCGGCCATCTATCTTCTGGTCATCGAAGGCCGCGCGGTGTCCGAAGCGCGCAAAATGCTCAGTGCCAAATATATCCACTTCCGCTGGACCAAGACCGGTGTTCTGGATTTCATTCTTGATCGCTATGATGCACGCCAGAAAGAAACCGGAATAAGTTTCGAAGACTGGATCAAAACCGAATATGACCACCTGCAAATGCAGGCCGATTATGAGGCCAAGCACAAACCGCTGATCTGAAGGTCAGTAACGCTTGGCCAAACGCGCCGGGTCCGCGCCCAAGAGGTAGCGAACTAGGAAAGAAAGGTTCCGCGCTCCACGCCGCAACCACCCGTCGCGCTTGTATTTTTCCGCACTTGTCGTCACCGCTTTCGGCAGCACACGCAACCGCCGCCCCAAATGGCGCGACAGGGCCACATCCTCCATCAGCGGCATATCGGGATACCCCCCGGCGGCATCATAGTCACGCCGGGACATCAACATGCCCTGATCTCCGTAGGGCAAGTGAAACACCCGGGATCGCAGGTTGGCCCACCCCGCGACCACACGCGGCGCAAGACCGGACGCATCGAATTTCAGGCGGAAAGCAGCAGGTCGGCCATCCTGCATCTGAGCAGCGACAACCGCAGGCCAACCGGAGGGCAAAACACTGTCTGAATGTAGCACCAATAGCCACTCGCCCTGCGTGGCCTCAACGCCGCGCCGCAATTGCCCGCCGCGCGATGGCGGACCTTTGACCACGACCGCCCCCGCCGTCTCGGCGATTTCAAGGGTGTCGTCTTTCGATCCTCCGTCGGAAAACACCACCTCACGGATCATCCCGGCCTCAAGCCCCTCGCCAAGCGCACTCAGGCACAGCGGCAGGGCGTCCGCAGCATTCAACGTCGGAATCACAATCGACAATTTCGCACGCATAATCGCCCCCTGTTGCGAGCCACGCCAAGACCTATATTACAGGCAAACAGGCGATTGGAGGGGCAATGACGCGCAAGATCCTCGAAATATCCGGCTCGGAAGCCGAAGACTTCCTTCAGGGGTTGGTCACAAATGACCTCAAGCATCTTGAGGATGGATTGGTCTATGCCGCCATTCTCACCCCGCAAGGCAAGTATTTGGCCGATTTTTTTCTTTTACGTCATGGGGATAGCATCCTGCTTGATGTCGACGAAACATTGGCCCAGGGGCTGTTGCAACGCCTTAATATGTACAAGCTGCGCGCCGATGTGCAGATCACTGAAAGCGGTCTGAAGGTTCAACGCGGCACTGGCCCCGCGCCTGAAGGTGCCCTGCCCGATCCGCGCCACCCGGATATGGGCTGGCGGAAATATGGTGACGAAGACGGCGATGACGGCACCGATTGGGATGCGATCCGCGTGGCCCATTGCATCCCCGAAACCGGTGTGGAACTCAGCCCCGACACGTTCATTCTGGAGGCCGGTTTCGACCGGCTGAATGGCGTTGATTTCAAAAAGGGGTGCTATGTCGGCCAAGAAGTCACCGCACGCATGAAGCACAAAACCGAGCTGCGAAAGGGTTTTGCCACGGTTTCCGTCACCGGCGAGGCGCCCATCGACACGGCGATCACCCTCGATGGCAAGCCCGCGGGCACGCTCTTCACCCAATCCGGCGGGCGCGGGATCGCCTACCTGCGATTTGACCGCGCCAAACCCGGCATGATTGCCGGTGAAGCCCGCATCGATCCAATATGACCCCAAAAAGGAAAAGCCCCTTCGCAAATCACCCGGTTTGCGATATCCTTCCTTAAACTTCGGTTAACCACGGCAAGATGGCACCCGCCGAAGCAAGGCAGAGCAGGTAGATCACATGGCGCGGTACAGCGTATGGATGCTTGAGGCATCCAATATCACCGTGAGCGGAGGTCAGTCGCTGAGTGGGTTCACGCAGGGCGATGGCTCACATCTTGTGGGGGAGACAATCCGCCTTGATACCAACGACTGGCTGGAAACGGCCATTCGTGACGGCGGCCAAGACAGTGATTTCGACGATAACGATAATAATCAGCGTCTCGACGGCTCCCAGACAATCGGCGGAACGACCTATGGCAACAGCACACGGGTCGAGGCCGAGTATCGCCTCACCCTGCGCGACCCCGGCACCGGCGAAACATGGGATGTTCTGGGCTTCAACATCGACAACTCCAACCCGCAATACGGCACGGTTGAGGGGCTGTCCTTCGTCGGTCCAACCGGCGGGTTTCCACCGGTAGGCCGAGACCTTGACGTCATCGCCGCCTATGAGGGGCCAGGCAGTTCCGGACAATCCTCCATCGGCGCAGGCGATCTTGCCTCGCCGCCCTGTTTTACCCCCGGAACCCGCATCCTGACACCGCAGGGTTATCGCCCGGTCGAAGATTTGAAAGTCGGAGACCTTGTCGAAACCCGCGACGCGGGGGCTCAACCGCTGTGTTGGATCGGCGAAGTGGCGCTATCGGGCCAAGACCTGCAACGCCGGCCGGAATTCCGGCCTGTGCGGATCAAGGCGCACGCCTTCGGACCGGGCCGCCCCGGCCGCGACCTACTGCTATCGCCCCAGCACCGCATTCTTCTAAGCGACTGGCGTGCAGAGCTTTTTCGGGGCGAGGCCGAGGTTCTTGCCGCCTCCGTACACTTCGTCGATGGTGTCAATGTAAAGCGCGCGCCCTGTTATGCCGGGATTCGCTATTTGCACATCATGTGTGACACCCACCAGATCGTCCTTGCCGACGGGTTGGAGACCGAGACATTCCTTCCCGGTCAGGCCGCGCTGGCCAGTGTGCCACGCGCAGCAGCTGACGAAGTGCTTGAACTTTTCCCCGAATTGGCCACCGCGGGTGCGGCCCCGCTCCCCGCGCGCCCCGTGCTGCGCGGGTGGGAAGCACGGGTCATGCGTCCAACCGCCAATGCGGCGTAAAGCACAACTCGCTCAGGCGCGCTCGGCGTAATCCATGGTTTCGGTGTTGACGATGATGTCTTCATCCTGCCCGACGAAGGGCGGCACCATGACCTTCATGCCATTGTCCAGAACAGCGGGCTTGAAACTGTTGGCCGCCGTTTGCCCCTTCACCACCGGTTCGGTTTCAACCACCTTGCAGGTGACCTTCTGAGGCAGCGTCGCGTTCAACGCCTCGTTCTCGTAATACTCGATCTGAACCGTCATCCCGTCCTGCAAGAAGGGGCGGCGCTCGCCAAGGATCTCGGCAGGTAGTTCAATTTGCTCAAAGGTTTCATTGTCCATGAAAACCAGCATCCCGTCGGTCTCGTAAAGAAACTGCTGATCCTTTTGCTCAAGACGCACGCGCTCGACCTTGTCGGCACTGCGAAAACGCTCGTTCAATTTCGAACCATTGCGCAGATTGCGCATTTCGACCTGCGCAAAGGCACCGCCCTTGCCGGGCTTGACGTGATCGACCTTTACTGCGCTCCAAAGGCCGCCGTTGTGTTCCAGAACATTTCCCGGACGAATCTCGTTTCCGTTGATTTTCGGCATTGTGGCAAAACCATGTCAGAAGGTTGATAGAAGTCTGAGCGCCCCTATATCTTGTTAGCAATGTCGGGGCAAGGAAACGATATCTCGTGCTGCACGCGCAGAAAGATATGAGCAAATTGCATAGAAGCTATGCAAATAGGCTCTATCCGAATCGTTAAAACTCCGCCATAACCATCGCCACGCCCGAAACACAAGAGCAATAAATCAAGGACGAAACATGAAGGATTTCGTTGACGGCACAGCCTTCAATGCAGAACAGGGCAACCGTGCGCGCAAGCTGTTCGCGGCTGTCGTACTGGCCGCTTTGGACGACGCCATTTCCGACGACAAGAAGTATGGCAATGGCCCGGAACAAATCGCCCGTTGGGCGCGCTCGCGCGATGGCCGCGAGGTGCTGTCCTGCGCCGGCATCGACCCCAACGAGCGCGTTGTCGAGGGTCTGATGGAATTCGTCGGTAAAGGGGTGCGGACCTCTGTCGCGCTCTCGCGCGAAGAAAGCGAACGCCGCAATGCCGCGGCACAGGCCGAAGCTGCCTAACCCAAGACCAAGCTGCCTAGAAAAAGCCCTGCCACATCGGCGGGGCTTTTTCTTTGGGGCTTTCCAGTTCTGACAGGGCTTTGTATCACCACCTGCGGCAGCTGCATTGAGGGCACGATGACCAAGGCGATCATGATACAGGGTGCGGGCTCGAACGTGGGCAAATCCATGGTCGTGGCGGGCCTCGCCCGGGCCTTTGCCAATCGCGGCATGCGTATTGCACCCTTCAAACCACAAAACATGTCAAACAATGCCGCCGTTACCGAAGACGGAGGCGAGATCGGCCGCGCGCAGGCGCTTCAGGCGTTGGCCGCCCACCGTGCGCCGCATACCGATATGAACCCGGTTCTGCTCAAGCCCGAAACCGACACCGGCGCACAGGTCATCGTACAAGGAAAACGCGTGGCGACCCTGCGCGCGCGCGACTACGCCAAGGCCAAGCCCCGGCTGCTTGAGGCCGTCCTGCAAAGCTTCACCCGGCTTTGCGGTGACAGTGACCTGGTGATCATCGAAGGCGCCGGAAGCCCTGCCGAAATCAACCTGCGCGCAGGTGACATCGCCAACATGGGCTTTGCCGAGGCCGCAGGCGTACCGGTGATCCTTGTGGGGGACATCGACCGTGGCGGCGTCATCGCGCAGGTTGTCGGCACACAAACCATCCTTCCGCCCGAGGATGCCGCCCATATCAAGGGCTTTGCCATCAACAAGTTCCGTGGCGACGTGAGTCTTTTCGACGACGGACTGGCCGAGATCACCCGGCGCACCGGCTGGCCTTCGCTTGGTGTGCTTCCTTGGTTCGACGAGGCATGGCGCCTCCCCGCCGAAGACGTGATGGATATCGCCTCCACCCCCGGCGGCAGTTTCAAGGTCGCCGTGCCGCGCCTCAACCGGATCGCCAATTTCGACGATCTCGATCCACTGTCCAGCGAACCCAATATCAGCGTTGAAATCATCGAGGCCGGCCACCCCCTTCCCGGTGACGCCGACCTGATCCTGATCCCCGGCAGCAAGTCCACCATCGCCGATCTGGCGCATTTCCGCGCGCAAGGCTGGGATGTCGACCTGCACGCCCATGTGCGGCGCGGCGGACAGGTGATGGGCATTTGCGGCGGCTATCAGATGCTGGGCCGCGAAATTGCCGACCCCGACGGGATCGAGGGCAACCCGGGTTCTGTTCCCGGCCTTGGGCACCTTGACGTGATCACGGTGATGAAACCGGAAAAACACCTTTCATTGACCAAAGCCACCTACCTGCCCACCGGGGATGCCGTGACCGGATACGAAATCCACCTTGGCGAAACCACAGGTGCGGATTGTAGCCGCGCATGGCTAAGCGTGGGGGGCCGGCCCGAAGGTGCCGCGTCGACCACCGGCCGCGTGCGCGGCTGCTATCTCCATGGACTGTTTTCCTCGGATGCCTTCCGCGCCGCAATTCTGGCTGATCTGGGGGCCAAATCGGATTTGGCCTTCGCAGATAGCGTCGAGGCCGCGCTCAACACGCTCGCGACCCATATCGAGACACATCTCGATCTGGATTTGCTTTTGACTTTGGCCGAAACGCCGCGCTGCTACTCGAATTCCTGACTGGCCAAGGCACGGTGAATTTCGCGGCGGACCAGTTTGCGGACATTCCGCGTGATCCGCTCCCCCAAAGCCCCCTGCAATTCCTGGCGCACGATCTCGCTCACCATGTCGCGCAGTGCGTCCTCATCCAGAACATCGCTTTCAAGCTGCCAATCATCCGCAGCATCCTCTGACTCCGGCGTCGCGTCTTCAGAGCGCTCAAGATGGTCATCCTGTTCGGTCGCCGACGGTGTGAAATCATCGGCAAGACCTTCGGTATCCGGCTCGAAACCCTCGTCGGGGGCTGCCTCGAACGGGGCCGCTTCCGCGTCTTTCAGGGCTTCGCCTGCTTCACTCTCGTCCGACGCATGATCCTCCCACTCCAGCGTGGCCATCTGATCACCGGCATATGGGTCGTCATCGTCCCCATCGGGTTCCCACTCGTCGTCGCGTCCGGCAAGCGCCGCTTCGACACTGGCGATACGCGCCTGCAAGTCAGGGCTGTCGTCCGCACCTGCACTGACCTCTTCGGCCTCCTCCGCATCAACCGTGGCCTGATCGCCACCATTTACCGCGTCGTGTTCATCCTCCTCAGGGGCGTCCGCCCCCGCATCAGCGACCGGGGACTCCAAGGTTTCAGGCTCGCTATCGGCGTCAAACACGTTTCCATTCTCTGCGCCATTCTCTGCGCCATGCTCCGAGGCCTTGAAGAAATGGTCCTCTTCATGGTGCTTGAACTCGGGCTCCGGTGCCTCGTCCTGCCCGCCGGAGGTATCCGGCGCTGCATGCTCCGCCGCGCTGTCCTCCGCCCCGGCGTCATGCTCTGGCGTCTCCGATTCGGCGTCAGGCGCCACCGCGTATTGCGCAAGGAACGCCGCCTCCACCGGGGCCTGCCCGGTCGCGCCGACGTCTTCGGCATCATCCTCCTCGGGCGCGTCATCAACCCGCTGAGACGGCGTTAGAACAAGCTTATCCTGCTCATCCGGCACCACTTTCGGCGCGGCGGATTTCTCCCGCTCATCGGTCGAAACAAGTCGCCGGATTGAGGATAGAACATCCTCGATTTCCGCATTGGTCACGGGATCGGACATATTTGAACACCACTCTTGCCTCACCTCAGTTTACCCTTGAGCACGCATTCGCACAACAAGTTAGCCGAGGCGTTTCGCGTTAAACTTAAGGAAGGTTAAGACAAAAGGCGTCCAATTGACCTTTATTGTTTGCCCAACGCCTTCAACACGCGGTCCAGTTTCTGACCCTGTGAACTCATCTGGGCGGGGGCGTCTTTGACCATGTTGTAATAGGCCGCCGGATCATAGGTGCGCACGTTCAGGTTCAAATCCTTAGCCGTCAACTGACCGATGGCCCCCAACACCGCGTAGGCCGCGATATAAACATCGACGTCCGCGGAAATAAGGTTTGTGCGCGCATCAAGAAGGTTTTGCTCGGCATCCAGCACATCCAAGGTCGTGCGAGCGCCCAGTTTGGCTTCTTCCCGCACGCCGCGGAACGCCACCCGCGCGGCACGCACCGCCTCTTGGTTCGCCGCACGACTGGCCCGCGCGGCCTCAAGCGTGGCATAGGCATTGCCGACATCCTGAACCAACCGCAAATTGGTCGTCAAAAGACGCGCCCGGACTTGGTCACGCACGGCCATCGACCGGCGCTTGGCCGAACTCAGCCGGCCACCTTGATAGATCGGCCCGCTCATTTGCACTCCGAAAGAGCCCGAGCGTGAATTGTCACTGTCTTTGAGGGATTCACCGACACGCAGTCCCGCCGTCAAGCCGATGGTCGGTTTCATAGCCGCCGCAGCCGCCTTCACCGTCAGTTCCGCAGACGACACCTCGTGGCGGACCTGCAAGGCATCCGGATGGTTGCGCAGGGTCACGTTCTTTGCCGATTCAACGCCGCCTTGGAGGGCTGGCAGCCGTTGAGGCGCACGCAACTGGCCGGGGGCACGCCCGACTGCGGCACGAAATTCCTCAACCGCTTGCGCAAGATTGCCACGCGCGGTGGCCAAACCACTCCGCGCCAAGGCCAAGGCGGCTTCGGCCTGCGCCACGTCCGTGCGGGTCACTTCCCCCACTTCAAAACGATCACGCGCCGCGCGAAGCTCCTGCCGCAGCAAGCGCAGATTGTTTTCCCGCAAGGATACGAACTGGCTGTTCCGGCGCAGGTTCATATAGGCTTGAACCGCCCGGAAAAGAACCTGCTGCTCCACGCTGCGCAGGCCTTCTCGTGTGGCCAGAACGGTTTCCTTGGCCGCTTCGATGCGCAGGGGCGTCCGCCCAAAATCATACAACAGAAGATCAAGCGATACGCCAATGTTCAAGCCGGTGGACGACACCGGGGTTGAAAAACCGTTCGTGCGGTTCTTACCGAAGTTGCGCGTCGCATCCGCCGTCCAATTGATGATCGGGCGCAGATCGGAAACGATCGAGGCCACATCCTCGTCCGCAGCGCGCAAAAGCGCCCGGTTCTGGTCGATCAGGCCACTGTTGTTGTAGGCATCCGCAAGGGTGTCAGCCAAATTCTCGGCTTTGGCCACCACGGGCATGACGACCGCAAGCCCAATCGCCACGACCGCCGTTTTGAAAATTCGAGCCTTTGACTTGCGCAATGAACTGTCTCCGTATTCCTGCAAAATGCGGTTAAAGGGTGAACGCCGCGTGCCTTTCGAACCCCGGTAATACAGGCGCGCCCGCGTTGAATGCGAACCGCCAGGTGATATGTCCGTCAATCTTGTACCCCACGCGCACAGCGCCAAGGGCACCCTCCATGAAGAGGCAAGCGATACGCCCACCATCTTTCAGTTGCCCGATCAGGCCCTCGGGCAGATGCTCCACGGCCCCCTGCAACAAGATGACATCATAGGGGCCATGCTCTGCCGCGCCATCGGCCAACGGGCCTTCGTGCAGGATCACGTTGTCGGCCCCATGTTCGACCAGAAGGCCCTGCGCCTCGCCCTGCATCGCGCCGTCTTCTTCCACGGCCACCACGGCCTCTGCCATCCGCGCGATCACCGCCGAGGAATAGCCCAGCGCCGACCCGATATCCAGCACCAGCTCATCGCCCTGAATATCCAGCGCATCCAGCATCTTGGCCAGTGTGCGCGGCTCAAGAACCACGCGCCCGCCACCCAGATCCACATTTTCACCAATATAGGCCGCCTCGCGTAGTTCGCGCGGCACGAAGGCTTCGCGCGGCACCGAAAGCATCGCGTCAATGATCGGGAATTTGGTCACATCGGAGGGGCGGACTTGGGTATCCACCATCATCGTGCGACGGGCGGCATAGTTTGTCATTGGCTAAACTCGTCTGTCAGTATCCTGTGGGAACATAGTGGCACAATCGCCCAACGGGAACAATGCCGATAGCGCCGTTTCGGAACGGGCCCCGCCACCCATCCACGCGCATTTCCTTCCTTGGGAAAGCATGGCGTTGTCTGGCAGGTCGGCATTGACGACAGACAATGGTCAAAACGGCCCTGATTGGCTTTGGGTGCGGGCTCCGATCGGTGGCGAAACACTCACCGACGGCCGCATTGATAAATCGCGATCGGCGCCCCAGGGATTAAGGCACAGCCCCGGCCGATAATGCCTTGACGCCCCCTTTCTAAGCCCTTAGACGGAACGCCACTTCGGCGAGTTGGCGGAGTGGTGACGCAGCGGATTGCAAATCCGTGTACACCGGTTCGATTCCGGTACTCGCCTC
>Ga0102928_1002434_pt1 | contig 11126 bp, 13 predicted proteins | sample SalPonR1_B_D1_MG_FD_78504 | JGI IMG/M metagenome (GOLD analysis project Ga0102928, IMG submission 78504) | Salt pond soil microbial communities from South San Francisco under conditions of wetland restoration - Salt Pond MetaG R1_B_D1_MG | ecosystem: Environmental > Aquatic > Marine > Intertidal...
CCCGATCCTGATGCTGGTGTTCCCCGATCCGTTCGGCGAGGGGCCCAAGGTCGCGGTCGTGGCGATCAGCGCGTTCTTCCTCGTCGCGATCAACGCGATGGCGGGCGTGCAGGGCATCGACCCGGTCCTGCTGCAGGCCGGCCGGGCGTTCGGGGCGGGACGCAGGCAGATGCTGGTCCACGTGATCCTGCCTGGTGCGCTGCCGATCATCTTCAGCGGCCTGCGGCTGGCGCTGGGGACCAGCCTGATCGTGATCGTCGCCGTCGAGTTCATCCGCGCCCAGGTGGGGGTGGGGTTCGTGATCTTCTATCACTGGCAGGTGCTGCTGACCGACCGGATGTACGCCGGCCTGGTGGTCACGATGGCGCTGGGGGTGGGACTCACGGCGTTGCTGCAGAGCTTCGAGCGCTGGGCGATGCCGTGGCGCCGGGAGTGACGCGCCGCTGACGGGAGCGCGCCGATCGCGCACCAGGTCCTCGCGCACCCGGGTCGTCGCGTCGCCCACGGTCGACCCGCACCCTCCGCGCGTAGCATGCGGGCATGACGAACGCGGGCACGACCCCAACCGATCGATCCGCAGGTCTACGGACCACGACCCTCGGCGGCGGCTGCTTCTGGTGCCTCGACGCCGTCTACCGCAGCGTCGAGGGGGTGCACGAGGTCGTCTCCGGCTACGCCGGGGGCCACGTCCCGAACCCGACCTACCAGCAGGTGTGCGGCGCCGGCACCGGTCACGCCGAGGTGGTCCGGATCGCCTTCGATCCGGAGGTCGTCTCCTTCCGCGACCTGCTGAACGTGTTCTTCTCGATCCACGACCCCACCACCAAGGACCGGCAGGGGGCCGACGTGGGTCCGCAGTACCGCTCGATCGTGCTGGCCGAGGACGAGGAGCAGGCGCGCGTCGCGCGCGAGGTCATCGGCGAGCTCGAGCGGGAGGACGTCTTCGGCGCGCCCATCGTCACCGAGGTCGAGCGGCTCGAGAGGTTCTGGCCGGGGGAGCCGTACCACCAGAACTTCTTCGCGAACAACCCGGGCCAGGGCTACTGCAACGTCGTCATCGCGCCCAAGGTCGCGAAGTTCCGGGAGCGCCACGCGGAGCTGCTGAAGCCCAACGCGGCGACGGCGGGACGCACCGGCGGCTGAGGCGGCGCCTGAAGCGGCGGCGCGCGGTCAGCGCGTCGGACGCGTCGCCGCGCGGGCCGTCCCACCGAACGCCCGTCGTCAGGCGGTCTCCTCGCCCTCCGGCACGAAGCGGAGGGCGACGCCGTTGCTGCAGTAGCGCAGGCCGGTCGGGTCGGGCCCGTCCTCGAACACGTGGCCGTGGTGCCCGCCGCACCTCGCGCAGTGGTATTCGGTGCGCGGATAGCCCACGTGATGGTCGGTCGAGGTCTCGAACGCGCCGGGGAGCGCCTCGGCGAACGAAGGCCAGCCGCAGTGCGCGTCGAACTTCACGTCGGACCGGAACAGCGGGTGACCGCAGGCGGCGCACACGTACGTGCCGGGTCGCCACTCCTCGTTCAGCGGACTGCTGCCGGGGCGCTCGGTCGCCTCGTGCCGAAGCACGCGGTACGCCTGCGGCGACAGCTTCTGCTGCCACTCGGCGTCGCTGACCGCCTTGGGGTCTCGGGGGGTGTCGTCGCTCATGCGTAGAGCATAGAAGCGATCGCCGCGCGCGTCCGTCGGCCGTCCTCCAGAGCGCCCTCAGGACCGTCCTACTCCAGCTCGATCCGGCCTCGCAGCGACGTCGCGTCCATCGGCTCGCCCGCGCGGATCAGCGCGCGCGCCTCCTCGAGCCGGCCGAACACGTTCCAGGAGAGCACGCCCACGACGCGGTCGTCCTCGCTCAGGTAGTACGCCAGGCCGGGCGCCGACGCGTCCGCGCCCTCCTCGGCGGCGGGACCGTCCAGGACCGTGCGGAGCGACGGATCGCAGCGACCCACCGCCTCGTAGCCCAGGTCGAACAGGTCGGAGTAGAAGAACGGCAGGTGGTCGTACGGCTCGTCCGCGCCGGCCATGACGCGCCCGGCGTGCATCCCGCCGCTCTTGGCGTGGTCCTCGTGCTCGATCCTCATGGGGCCCAGGGCGGGCGCCGGGAAGCGGGCGACGTCGCCGGCGGCGTACACGTCCTCCGCGCTGGCGCGGAAGCGATCGTCCACGACGATGCCGTCGTCCACGCTCAGTCCCGCCGCTCGCGCCAGCTCCGTGTTCGGCTCGACGCCGACCGCGACGACGACCGTGTCGGCGGTCCAGGCGTCGCCGTCGTCGCTGCGGAGCTCGACCGGGCCTTCGGCGTCGCCGGGCCGGAGCAGCGCGATCTCGTCGACCAGGCTTCCGACACGCACCTCGGCGCCTTCGCGCCGGAAGCGGCGCGTGAGCCGGTCGCTGAGCGTTTCGGGAAGCATCAGCGCGCCCACGCCCCGCTCGGGGAACACCATCGTGGTCCGCAGGCCGCGTCCCCGGAAGGCGGCGGCCAGCTCGGAGCCGAGGAAGCCGCCGCCGACGACCGTGACGCGCTGGCCGGCGTCCAGCCGGGCGTGCAGCGCCGTGAAGTCGTCGCGCGTGCGGAAGGTGGACACGGCCGAGAGGCCCTCGACGAACGGGGGGCGCTTGGGCCGGGCGCCGGTGGCGAGCAGCACCTTCCCGTAGCGCCAGCGCACGCCCGCGTCGTCGATCGCGAGGCGCTCGTCGGGACGCAGCTCGGCGACGCGGCGGCCGCTGACGATCTCGGCGTCGCCGAACAGCTCGGCGTCGTGCGCTACCGAATCGAGGTCGGGCCGCTCCTCCTGCCACAGGTCCTTCGACAGCGGCGGACGATCGTACGGCGGGTGCGGCTCGGCGCCGACGACCGCGATGCGCGCGTCCGGATCGACGTCCAGGATCCCGATCACCGCCGCCGAGGCGGTCATGCCGCCTCCGACGATCAGGTGGTCGACGTGCCTCTCTTCAGCGCTCGGCATGGAGGACCTCCTGCATCAGCGTGCGTCCGGCGTCCAGCTCGTCCTCGTTCACGGTGTGACCGAGGCCGGGGTACAGCCGGGCGTCGACCGTGGCGCCGTTGGCGCGCAGCAGCTCGGCGCTCTCCTCGACCCGGCCGGTCGGAATGTGGGCGTCGGGGTCGCCGCTGCCCAGGAACACGGGCGTGCCGTCCAGACCTCCGGGGTAGTCGGCCGGGTCCAGCTTCTCGCCGATCAGCCCGCCGGCGTACGCGACGATGCCGCCCAGCGGACGGCCGCGCCTGGCGAACGCCTCGAGCGCCAGGCAGGCGCCTTGGGAGAACCCGCCCACGACGATGCGTCGCTCGGGCACGCCGGCGCGACGGGCCTCGTCGATCAGCCCCTCGACGAGGCGCAGCGCGCTGTCCAGCCACGGCTGGTTCGCGGCGCGCGGCGCGACGAAGCGCTGGGGGTACCAGACGCCGCCGGCGCCCTGCGGCAGGCGCACGGCGACGCGGGCGTCCAGCCCCTCGGTCAGCGCCTCGGCCAGCGGCGTCATCGTCGCCGCCGGGGCGCCGCGGCCGTGCAGCAGGATCAGCGCGGCATCCGCCGCGTCCAGCGGCGCGCCGTGCGCCAGGACCTGCGCGTCGGCGTGCGGATCTGCGGTGGTTCGGGCGTCGTCGGTCATCGGATCGCCTCCCGGTCTCGCGTCGATACGGCATTCTGGGGGTCGCCGCCGTCTGCGGCGTCTTCGGGTAGCTCCAGGGGCGGCAGCGCCGCCTCGATCCGGGCCCGCCGAGGCTCGGCCCAGGCGGGCAGCCGGAGCGCGCTGCCCAGCGCCTCCGCTGGCTCGTCCACCGTCGCCCCGGGTCCGTCGGTGGCGAACTCGAGCAGCACGCCGCCCGGCTCGCGCACGTAGATCGAGCGGAAGTAGTCGCGCTCTCGCACGTCGCTGACCTGCAGCCCCATCGCCGTCAGCGCATCCCGGGCGCGCAGCTGGGCGGCGGCGTCTGGAAGCCGGAAGGCGACGTGATGCACGGTGCCTCTGCCGTCGCGGCCGGGGAGGGGGCGTCCCTCCTCGACGATCTCGATCGCCTGTCCCAGCGCACCGCTGCCGGCCTCGAGCCGCAGCCGACGCGCCGAGCCCTCCGCGCGCTCGCTCACGGTCGCGAACCCCATCGCGTCCAGCAGCTCGAGGGTCGCGGTCGCGGACGCGAGCCGCAGCGTGACGGCGTCGAAGCCGCGCAGGCGCATCGCTTCGGGAAGCGGCTCGTCGGCCCAGCCGGACACGGCGGGCGGCTCGGCCTGGCCGGCGAGCTCGATCCGGAGGCCGTCCGGATCGCGGAAGCTCAGCAGGGGGCGGCCCCAGCGCTCCTTGTCGTGAACCGTGACGCCTTCGGCCTCCAGGCGACGACGCCAGGCGGGCAGGGCGTCCGTCCGGACGGCGTAGCCGACGGTGGACGTCTCGCCGGTGCCGTGCGTGGCAGCGGCGGCGTGGGGGATCGGGAAGAAGGTGAGCATCGTGCCCACCTGGCCCCGGCCGTCGCCGTAGTACAGGTGGTGCATCGAGGGGGCGTCGTAGTTCACGGTCCGCTTGACCAGCCGTTGGCCCATGACGCGCGTCCAGAACGCCAGGTTGCGGACGGGGTCCGCGGCCAGCACGGAGACGTGGTGCAGGCCGGGGGTGGTCAGCGGGGCCTTCCCCGCGTCGGTCGGGATCGGCGTGTCGGAGCGTTCGTCGGTCGGACGGTCGGTCACGGGGTCTCCTCGTTGACGCCGGCGGCGCCTGCGGCGCGCGCCAGCTGGTGCGGCGTGGTCGGATCGGCGGCAGCGGGGTCGGCGGTCGTGGGTCGCGCCGCGCCGGCGCCGCGTCCCGTCCGGTCCCCGGGCGCGGCCTGCGCCAGGCCCAGCTCGCGGCAGAGGCGCCCCAGCGTGTCCAGCTGCGCCGGGTCCAGCGCCTCGAACGCCTGCGCCACGCGGCGGGCGTGTTCGGGGAAGAGCGAGGCGACGAGCGCTTCGCCGGCGTCCGTGAGCTGGACCAGAACGATCCGGCGATCGCCGACGTCGCGTCGGCGGCGGATCAGGTCGCGTCGCGCGAGGTTGTCCAGAACCGTCGTCAGGTTCGCGGGCGACTTCAGGATCTTGCGCGCCAGCGCGCCTTGCGGCATCGGGCCGAGGTGCAGCAGCGCCTCGAGCACGCCGAACTGGCTGATCGTGAGGCCCGCCTCGGCGAGGGGCCGATGCACCGCGGCCTCGACGGCGGCGGCGGCGCGGGCCAGCTTGACGTAGGCGTCCAGCGCGCGGTGCTGGGCGTCGCTGGTCGGGGGACTCCGGTCCATGGGCGCCTCCTTCCGCGGTGGTCGGCGTGGTGCCGAGCGGCGTCGTCGCCGCAGGTCGTTCGACGTCAAACTATCGGCGGCCGTCGTCCGGGTCAAGCGGTCCCGCGACGGGCGGATCGGACCGGCCGCAGGGGATCGGGCTGGGCCGCGCGGGCCGCGTGCCGGGCGACGCCGGCGACGCGCGCGACCCCGTAGCGTGAGGCATGGATCCTACCGACTGGCCGAGCGACGCCGACTGGGTGTGGCGTGGACCGCTCCCCGACCCGACCCGGTGGCGCAAGCCGGGCATCGTGATGGCGTTCAACCTCGAGTGCGCGGGCTGCATCGCCCGCGGAATCCCGTTCCTCAAGCGTCTCGCTGCCGAGCACGGCGATGCCCTCCAGATCGCGCTGCTGCACACCGCGTACGGGCATCGTCAGCTGCCTCGCGATCAGGTCGAGCCGCAGCTGGTGCGGTTCGCCGAAAGCTTCGCACGGCTGGACTTCCCGGTCGCGCTGGACATCGACGGAGCCCGCGCGCAGCGGTGGGGCGCGGACGGCACGCCGCACTGGTTCGTGTTCGATCGCGACGGCGCGCTGGTGCGCAGCGTGTACGGGTCGCAGGACAACGCGCGGACCCGGCTCGAATACCTCGCGCAGGAGCTCCTGGACCCCGCGGCGTGAGCGGAGGCGGAGCGCCCGGCGACAGCGGCAGCGGATCGGCGGTCGGCAGCGCCGGCGGATCGGCGCGCATGATCCCCAGCACGCTGGTGTACGTCCGGCAGGGCGGAGCGACGCTGATGATGCGCAAGGTCCGCGGCCACCAGACCGGCAAGTGGAACGGACTCGGAGGCAAGGCGGAGCCGGGCGAGATGCCGGAGGCATGCGCCCGTCGCGAAGTCCGCGAGGAGGCCGGCATCGAGGTCGAGCAGCTGGACTACCGCGGGATGATCGTGTTTCCGCGCTTCGACGGCACGAACGACTGGTACGTCTGGATCTACCTTGCCACCGCCGCCGGCGAGCCGCAGGACGGCGACGAGGGACGCTTGGCGTGGATCGAGAACGACCGCCTGGCCGAGCTGGAGCTGCACGAGGGCGACCGGGTGTTCCTTCCCTGGCTCGACCGCCACGAGGTCGTCTTCTCCGCGAGGTTCGACTACCACGCGGGGGTGTTCCAGGGCCACGAGGTGGCGTTCTACCCAAGAGGCTGAGCACGCCCTGCGGCCGACCGGGTCGTGGGCGCGCGCCTGAAGGCGATCGCCACGCGCGTCAGCGTCGGCGCACCCCTGCCAGCATCGTCGCCCCTCCCACGATCAGCAGCACCGGCAGCAGCCACGACGGCAGGCTGCGGAGCGGATCGTTCACGATCACCGTCATCACGGTGAAGAACAGGGCAGGGAACAGCGCCCAGCGGCGACCCCCGCCCGCCTCGCCGGGCAGCAGGTAGACCAGGCTGAACGTCGCGGCGAAGCCCAGGAACAGCAGCGGCGCCGGATTCCACGCCGGCGCGATCGCGGACGCCATGTCCGTCAGCACCACCGACCCCAGCAATCCGCCGGTCAGCAGCGCCCAGCTGGTCCGGTGCCTCGCCCAGATCGCCAGGAACGCGGCGGCGGCGATCCCGGCGGGCGCGACGCCTTCGAGCGGGCCGGCGCCCGCCAGCGCAGCGATGCCCAGCAGGATCGTCGCCACAAGCCGCTGCCCCCGGCTCGGTCGTTCCGGCGGACGCGACCACAGCGCCGCGACGAGCGCCATCGCGGTCAGGACCCACACGGTCGCGGGAACGGCAGGAAGCCCGCCGATAAGCCGGATCGCGCCGGCCACGCCGGCGGCGATCAGCAGCAGGCCCAGCGTGCGCGGCGTCACGGAGCGGCCCCGTTCCCGTCCGCGGTGTCCGCCTCGACGGCGTCGATCGTTCGGGTGTCGATCGGGCCGGCCGGAACGCACGCCGTGACGCAGGTGCCTTCGCCCTCGCGGGCGTCGATCCTCAGCGTGCCGCCGACCGAGGCGATCCGCTCGCGCATCGAGACCAGGCCCAGATGGCCCGGCGCGCCGTGCGACGTCGCTGCCCGGCTGGCGTCGAAACCGACGCCGTCGTCGCGAACGATCAGCTTCCAGGCGTCTTGGGCGGGGTCGTCGTCGCGCCGTAGCGACACCTCGACGTGGCGGGCGCCCGCGTGCTTGACGACGTTGTGGATCGCCTCCTGGGCGACCCGGAACACGACCTTCTTCGTCGCGAAGGGAAGCTCGGGCTCGTCGGGCACGTCGGCGTCCGCGTCGAGGCCGTGTCGGTGCCGGAGCGCCTCCACCTGGCGCGTCAGCACGCCGGCGAGGCCCTCCTCCTCGAGCGATTCGGGGCGCAGCTCGAAGATCAGCGCACGCATCTCGGCGATGCCCGCCTGCGCCAGGTTCTCGACGTACGCCAGGGCGTCCTCCGCCTTGTCGGGCGCGATGGGAAGCTGGCGCTGCGCGGTGTGCGTCCCCAGCAGGATCGCGTAAAGAGCCTGGCTGACGGAGTCGTGCAGCTCGCGGGCCAGGTGCTGCCGCTCGTCGCTCGCGGCCTGCTCCTGCACCCGCTCGTACAGCTGCGCGTTCTCGAGCGCGACGGCCGCCTGGTTCGCGAACGCGTGCACGATCCGGTCCTGCGCCTCGCTCAGCCGCCCTTCTGGACGGATCGCCAGCACCCCCGCCACGGCGCCCCGGATCCGCAGCGGAATCGCGTGGACACCATCCAGAACGACCTCGTCGCCGCTGGCGAGGGCGGCCGTCCCGGCGCCGTGCGGCAACGACGCGCCCCGGGTCGCCAGCGGCTCCAGCCCGCCGTCCGGAGTGGGTCCCAGCACCGCGGCCCCGCGGACCTGGGCGGCGTCCTCCAGCCGGCTCAGCAGCACCTCCAGCAGCGGCAGCGGCTCCAACGTCAACGCCGTCGCGTTCGAGATCTCGAGCAGGGCCCGCAGCTCGCGGGTCCGCTCGGCGACGCGCTGCTCCAAGTGCTCGCGCGACTCCGCCAGGGCGCGCGACATGGCGTTGAAGTCCTCGGCCAGCCGTCCCAGCTCGGAGCGCGAGGTGACCGGCAGGGTGGTGCCCAGCCGGCCCGCCGCCAGCTCGCGCGTGCCGCGCACCAGCTGCGCGATCGGCTCGGTCAGCAGCGTGCGGCTGAACACCGCCGCTCCGACCAGCGTGAACAGGAAGATCGCGATCAGGTTGATGACGGTGGCGCGCACCACGTCCCCGATCTCGGGCTCGGCGCCGCCGGCAGCAGCCACGGCGTCCTGCACGACCAGCTCGAAACCGCGCACCAGCAAGATCCCCGTCGCCAGCGCCAGCACCGCCACCACGCCCAGGATCAGGAGCGTCAGGCGCGTGCCCAGCCGCTGCCAGAACGGGATCTCGCGCATCTCAGTCCAGACCCGTCAGGCCCTCCTTGAGGGCGAACAGCGCGGCCTGCGTGCGGCTCTGCAGGTCCAGCTTCGAGAGCACGCTCGACACGTGCGTCTTGATCGTCACCTCGGACACGCCCAGCTCCGCGGCGATCTCCTTGTTCGCCAGGCCTTTCGCGACCAGGCGCAGCGTGTCCGTCTCGCGCGGGGTCAGGCTCTCGCGCATCGTGGGCGTGCGCACCTCGCGCAACAGACGCTTCTGGGCGCGCGGATCGAGCCGCACCTCGCCGCGGCTGGCCGCGCGGATCGCCTCGAACAGCGCCTCCGGACCGGTCTCCTTGAGCAGGTATCCGGCGGCGCCCGCCTCGACCGCGTCGACCACCATGCGGTCCTCGAGCACGCTGGTGAGCGCGACGACCTCGACCTCGGAATGGTCCGCCTTGATGGCGCGGATCGCCTCGACGCCGTTCATCACCGGCATCAGCAGATCCATCAGCACCACCTCCGGAGCCAGCGAGGCCACAGCCTCGACCGCCTCGCGGCCGTTGGCCGCCTCGCCCACCACCTCGAGATCGTCCTCCAGGGACATCACCATGCGAAGGCCCTGCCGCACGACGGTGTGATCGTCGACCAGCAGGACGCGAATCGTACGCGCCGAGTCCGCCATGCGCGCACGGTACCTCGCCCCTGACGGCGCCGGCCTCCGCCTTTCGGTGGACGCGTTCCCTCCCCCCACGGGCCGAGGATGGGGACACGGACCCGAGCGCAGACTCGGGGCATGGAGGCGAACATGAAACTCGACATTCGAGACCGTCGTACGCAGCTCGGCTTGGCGCTGGTGGCGCTGGGTCTGCTCGCCCTTCTGAGCGAGTTCGGACTCTTCGCGGGCGTCGGCCGCATCGTCGGACTGATCCTCTTCGGCGCCGCCGGCGTGCTGGTGCTGGGGATGTACCGCAACGAGCCCAATCGCATCTGGATGCTTCCCGTCGGCTTCGGCCTGCTGGGCCTGGGCGTCGCCAGCCTGGACCTGCCGTGGGGCGGGGGCGCGTTCCTGGGCGCCATCGGCCTGGGCTTCCTCGCGATCTGGCTCACCGATCCTACGCGCGAGCGGTGGTGGGCCCTCATCCCGACCGGCGTGCTGCTCACCCTGGGCGTCGTGGCGATGTACGACGAGTGGTTCGCTCCGCGCGGCGACTTCGCAGGCACGCTGTTCTTCCTGGGGCTCGCGGCGACGTTCGCGGTGCTCTACCTGCTCCCCAGCGTGAGCCAGCAGTGGGCCATCTGGCCGGCGCTGGCGCTGGGCGTCGTCGCGCTCTTGACGATGAGCTTCCAGGGCGGCTGGATCGTGCCGATCCTGCTGATCGTCGTGGGCGCCTGGCTGCTGACCCGGCAGTCGCGGCCGCAGGACGTGCCCCCGGACGTCGGGCCGACGCGCGAGTCCCCGCCCGAGCGCGCCCCCGAACACGACGCGGTCACCTCGTCCTCCACGCAGCGTGAACAGCCGCCCGTGCCGCCGGCGGTGCCGGACGACTCGGGCGAGGGGCGCGGCCGGGAAGGCGACGCCGGCACCGAGGCCCGGGACGAGGGCGAGGACGAGCGGAAGAGCTGAGTCGACCCGCCCGGGCGCGGCTCGGATCAGTCGCTGGGCAGGTCCTGCCAGACGGGTCGGGGAAGGTCGACGATCTGGCCCAGTGCGGCGTACAGCGTTCCGGAGAGACGTGCGAGCGGATCGAGCGCTCGCACGTCGATCCGTCCGTCCTCCTGAACCAGGTCGTCGCGCACGTGCGCGACCCGCACGCGACCGAACACGACCGTGTTCCCGCCCTCCGGCACCTCGTAGGCGTGCAGCAGCTCGCACTCGAAGGCGACGGGGGCCAGCGCGACGCGCGGCGCGGCGACCACGTCCGCGGGCAGCGCCTCGAGCCCGGCGTAGGCGAACTCGTCGATCTCGTGCGGCGCCTCGACGCTGGTGGCGTTCATCGCTTCCATCAGCGCCATGTCGGCGATGTGGGCGACGAAGCCGCCGGTCGCGAGGGCGTTGTGGACGCTGTCCTTCGGCCGCCCCGCACGGCTGCCGCCGGAGAACGACAGGACCGGCGGCGAGGCCGAGGCGATCTGGAAGTACGAGAACGGCGCGAGGTTGCGCCTGCCCTGCTCGTCCACGGTCGAGATCCAGCCGATCGGACGTGGCACCACCGTGCCGGTGAGAAGCTTGTACCGTTCGCGGGCGTCGAGTCCGTCGAGGTCGAAGCGCATGCCCGAGGATACCGCCGTCGCGCGAGAACCTCCGCTTGCGCTTTGCCTCGAGAGTGCGCTACTATCGCAAGGCTGTGACGCGACCGGCGACGGTCGCCCGCCTGGAGGGACACCTCCGGGCGTGCCGCGAGCCAAGACCTCACCAGCCCGGGAGTGGACCATGAAGTACAACAAAGGCGCGATCCTGCGCTCGATCGAGCAGCCCTCCATTCGCGACGATCACCCCGAGTTCGATACGGG
>Ga0102928_1002444_pt1 | contig 11102 bp, 9 predicted proteins | sample SalPonR1_B_D1_MG_FD_78504 | JGI IMG/M metagenome (GOLD analysis project Ga0102928, IMG submission 78504) | Salt pond soil microbial communities from South San Francisco under conditions of wetland restoration - Salt Pond MetaG R1_B_D1_MG | ecosystem: Environmental > Aquatic > Marine > Intertidal...
CCTCGCCCGCCGCCGCCTTCATGACGGGCGCATGCCTGCCGGTGGACGGTGGATACTCGGTTGCCTGAACGGGAGGAGACATGACGGATTTCGCATCCACGACCGCAGTGATCGGTACCGGCTTCATCGGCGGCGTCCACGTGCAGATGCTCCGACGCCTCGGCGTGCGGGTGAAGGGCGTTCTCGGCTCCTCGCCCGAGAGGGGCGCGGCGCGCGCGGCGGAGATGGGCGTCGGCCACGCCTATGCGTCTCTCGACGATCTGCTGGCCGACGATGCGGTGGACGTGGTGCATGTCACCACGCCCAATCACGCGCATTTCGAACAGGTGAAGGCGATCCTCCACGCGGGCAAGCACGTCGTCTGCGAGAAGCCGCTCGCCATGACCTCCGAGCAATCGGCGGAAATGGTCGGCGTCGCGAAGGCGTCGGGGAGGGTCGCCGCGGTCTGCTACAACATCCGCTTCTATCCGCTGAACCAGCAGGCGCACGCAATGGTGGCGAGCGGCGAGCTGGGCGATATCCGGTTCGTGTCCGGCCACTACCACCAGGACTGGATGGCGAAGCCGACCGACTGGAACTGGCGGCTCGAGAGCGACAAGGGCGGCGCGCTGCGCTCGGTGGGCGACATCGGCACGCACTGGGTGGACCTCACGAGCTTCGTCACCGGCCTCAAGGCCGAAGCGGTGATGGCCGAACTCGCGACCTTCATCCCCGAGCGCCAGAAGCCCACCGGCCCCGTTGAGACATTCTCCAGCGGAGCGGGCGAGACCGAGACAGTGACAATCGACACCGACGACGCGGCGATGATCCTGATCCGCTACCCGAACGGGGCACGCGGGATCATGAGCACGAGCCAGATCAACGTCGGGCGCAAGAACTCGCTGCAATGGGACGTGGCGGGCTCGGAGGCCAGCGCCGCCTGGGACAGCGAGACGCCCGATCACCTCTTCATCGGCCACCGCGACCGGCCGAACGAAACCCTGATGCGGGACTTCACGCTGATGAACCCGGCCGGCACCGCGGCCGCGACACTGCCGCCCGGCCATGTCGAAGGGTTCGGCGACAGCTTCCACGCCTTCTTTCGCGCCGTCTACACGGACGTGGCCGCGGGCGGGCGGCAGGACGGCTCGACCTGGGCCACCTTCGAGGACGGACATTACGAAATGCGCTTCTGCGACGCGGTGCTGCGCTCGGCGCGGGACGGCCGCTGGGTGCGGCTCGACGAGATCTGAGGGAGGAGAGACGATGCACCTGGGCCTGCTGACAGCCCCTTTCGAGGACACGCCCCTGATGGAGCTTGCCGACTGGGCGGGCGCGACCGGTTTTTCCGCGTTCGAGGTCGCCTGCTGGCCGGCCTCCGGCGGAGAGAAGCGCCGCTATGCCGGGACCTCGCACATCAGCGTGGACGGCCTGACGAAGGACCGCGCGCAGGAGATCGCGGGCGGGCTGAGCGAGCGGGGCATCGCCATCTCGGGCCTCGGCTACTACCCCAACCCGCTCCATTCCGACGACGCCCATCGCGAGGAGGTGCTGGAGCACCTCAGGAAGGTCATCACCGGCGCCTCAACCATGGGCGTGGAAGTCGTGAACACCTTCATGGGCGGCGACCGGCGGCTGAACCTCGACGAGAACTGGGAGCGCGCACAGAAGATCCTTGACCCGATCGTGGCGCAGGCCCGGGAGGCGGGCGTTCTCCTCTGCTTCGAGAACTGCCCTATGATCTTCAGCTACGACGAGTGGCCGGGCGGGCACAACATCGCCTACTCGCCGAGGATCTGGCGGCGCATCTTCGAGAAATGGGGCGACGCGGTGGGCATGAACTTCGACCCCAGCCACCTGATCTGGCAATTCATCGACCAGACGCGCTTCATCAAGGAATTCGGCCCGCGCTTCGGCCATGTCCACGCCAAGGACGTCATGATCGACCGCGACGGTCTTTACGAGAACGGAACGATGTCGGTCGGCATGGGGTGGCAGATCCCGCGGCTCTGCGGCCTCGGTGACGTCGACTGGTCGGACTTCTTCTCGGCGCTCTACCGCACGGGCTACGACGGGGCGGTGATTATCGAGCACGAGGACCGACTGTTCGAAGGCACCGACGAGAAGGTCAAGCGCGGCTTCTGCCTCGCCCGCGACGTGCTGACGCCCTTCATCAAGTGACCGGACATCGGGCGGCTCCGGAGCAGCATGAAAAGGGGCGGCAAGACCTCGACCACGAGACTGTATTATCTGAACCCAATGGGAGGAAATGAGATGAACAGAAGACTGATGATGGGAGCGGCGGCGGCCGCGCTGTCCGTCGCGATGGCGCCCGCCGCCTTCGCGCAGGACGACGGTTACGTGATCGGCATCTCCAACACCGTGCAGGGCAATGGCTGGCGCGAGGAGATGATCTGCGCCATGCGCGCCCAGGCGCTCGTGGAGGAGGACGTCTCGGGCCTGATCGTCGCGCACCGCAATACCGACAGCGCGGGCCAGCTCGAGGACCTCAACAACCTTATCGCGGCTGGCGTGGACGCCATCGTCCTCAACCCCTCGGGCCCCGACGCGCTGAACTCCGCGCTTGAGGTGGCCATGGACCAGGGCATCGTCGTGGTGGCCGTGGACGCCGGCGTGACCGCCGAGGGTGCTTACATCCTGTCCAACAACCAGGAGGAATACGCCTATCTCGGCGCCCGCTGGCTGTTCGAGAAGCTCGGCGGCGAGGGAGAGGTGGTCTACATGCGCGGCATCGCCGGCGTCTCCGCCGACACCGACCGTCACGCCGGTTTCCAGCGCGCGCTCGCCGAATACCCCGGCATCGAGGTCGTGCACGAAGTCTTCACCGGCTGGCAGCAGGATCAGGGCAAGCAGCAGATGTTCGACTTCCTCGCGACGGGCATCCCCTTCGACGGCGTGTGGACCTCGGGCATCGACAACGTGATCGTGGACGCCTTCGTCGAGTCGGGCGCGCCGCTGGTGCCGATCGTGGGCGCCGACAACGCCGGCTTCGTCAGCCAGCTGCTGGAGGTCGAGGGGCTTGAGGGCGCGGCCGTGACCAATCCCGGTTCAGTCGGCGGCGCGGGCATTGCGATCGCCGTCGACATCCTCAACGGCAACCCGCCCGAGAGCAACACCGTCCTCGTCGATCCGGTGCTTTGGGAGAACACCACCGAGGAAGGCCGCACCACCATCGCGGCGGCGCAGAACCCGAACCTCGATCCGGAATGGCCGGTCTCGACCACCATCCCCGGCTGGACTGACTACACGATGGAGCAGATCATCGCCTGCGAAGGACCCGGCGAAGGCTGATCCAACGCGAATCCGGCGGCCCCTGCGCCTTTCGCGGTGCGGGGGCCGTCTTTCTGACAGAACCACGGGCGCAGTCATGACACCGCAGGCCGACCTCCTTCTCGACGCGCGTGGCGTCGCCAAGAGCTTCGGCGCCGTGCGCGCGCTGACCGAGGCGAGCCTCACCGTGGCGCGTGGCGAGGTTGTCGCCCTGATGGGCGCCAACGGTGCGGGCAAGTCCACCTTCGTCAAGATCCTGACCGGGGCGCTCAAGCCCGACGCGGGCCACGTCAGGATCCGTGGGGCCGAGGCGCGTGTCGGCTCGCCTGCGCAGGCGCGGCGGTCCGGCCTCGTGCCGGTCTATCAGGAGCCGTCGCTGATCCCCGATCTCGACGTGTCGGACAACCTCAGGCTCAACGGCACGGATATCGAGGCCTTCCGCCGCTGGATGGCGGAACTCGCGCACGAGGACGTTCGGCTCGACGCGATGATACGCGACCTGCCGCTCGCGACGCTCCGGATCGTGGACCTCGCCCGGGCGCTCGCGAGCGAGCCGGACGTGCTCCTGCTCGATGAGCTCACCGCCGCGTTGCCGACCGACCTCGTCGAGCGCGTCCTGAAGGTCGCGAGGGCACAGGCCGATGACGGGCGCGGCGTGATCTACATCTCGCACCGCTTCTTGGAAATCGCCAACCTGTGCGACCGCGCCATCGTGCTGCGTGACGGCCGCACGGTGGGTGAGGCCGAGATCACGGCAGGTGTCGAGGAGCGGGTCGTGGAAATGATGCTCGGCGCGAAGATCGATCTGGGAAAGCGCGCCGCCGAGGCCGCACGTCCGAAACCTGCGGGCGAACCGCGGGTGAGGGTCGAGAACCTTGCCGTCGCGCCGAAGCTCGCGGATGCCACCTTCACCCTCCATCCCGGCGAGGTGCTGGGCGTGGTCGCGCTCGAGGGCCAGGGGCAGGACGAGCTTTTCGAGGCGCTCGCCGGCTTCCGCAAGCCCACCTCGGGCACCATCGAGATCGATGGCGCGCCCGCGCGCTTCGGCCACCCTGCCGACGCCATAGCCGCAGGGCTCACCTTCGTACCGGGCGACAGGGCGCACGCGCTTTTCCGCGAACGGTCGGTGCGCGAGAACATCGCGATGCCGTTCTCGGCCCGCGCGCGATCCTGGGGACCGCTGAGGCTGCGGCACGAAAGGTCCCGCGTTGCCGAGGCAATCGAGCGCCTTCAAATCGACACGCGGGCACAGGGCGAGGTGCAGCGGCTCTCCGGCGGCAACCAGCAGAAGGTCACCATCGGTCGCTGGCTGGCGCATGGCGTCAGGACGCTGCTTCTGTTCGACCCGACCCGCGGCATCGACGTCCGCACGAAGCGGCAGATCTATCCCCTCGTCCGGGACCTGGCCGGGCAGGGCGCGGCCATTCTCTACTACACGTCGGAACTCGAGGAGGTGCCGCTGGCCTGCGACAGGGCGATCGTGATCTTCAACGGCAGGGTCGTGGACGTCGTCGAGGCCACCGAGGCCGACGAGGAGCGCCTGATGCGGGCTGCCTATGGCCTGACGGCCGCGAAGGGAGCGGCATGAGTTTCGTGCAGAGAAACGCCTGGACGCTGGGCCTCATCGTCCTTTTGGTGGTGCTTCTCGGGGTCACGCGGCTGATCCAGCCGAATTTCGGCGTCAGCGGACTCGAAAGCCTCGCGCGCGCGTCCCTGCCCTTCGCCTTCGCCACAGCAGCCATGGCGGTGGTTGTGATCGTGGGCGGGATCGACCTGTCGGTGGCCTCGATGATGGCCGTCTGCTCGGTCACCGCGGCCGTGCTGATGGAGACCATGGGCGGCGTGCCCGCGATCCTCATATCGCTCGCCGTGGGCGCGCTCATGGGGCTTATCAACGGCACCCTGGTCGTGATCACGCGGGTTCCCGACATCGTGGTCACGCTCGCCATGCTGTTCGTCTGGCAGGGGACCGCACTGCTGATCCTCGAAACTCCGGGCGGCACGGCGACCCCGTGGATGCGCGGCGCGATCACGGGGTCGGTCTTGATCACGGGTCTGCCGTCCGCCCTTGTCGTCGTGGCTGTCGCCGTCGCCGCGGTCTGGATACCGGTGAAGCGCTCGAAGCTCGGCCTCGCGATCTACGCCACCGGGTCGGACGAGATGGCTGCGTTCCGCTCGGGCGTGGCGGTCGGACCGACCCGAGCCGCGGCCTACGCCATCGCGGGGCTGTTCTCGGGGTTCGGCGGGCTGAGCCTGCTTGCGCTGACCGGCGTCGGCGAACCGGTGCCGGGACCCTATCTCCTGGCGGCCGTGGCATCCGTCGTGCTCGGCGGGGTGATCCTCGGAGGCGGGGTCGGCGGCCTGCTCGGGCCGATCGTCGCCGTGTTCATCCTGCGGATCATCCGCACGATCCTGACGCTGGCGGCCGTCGACCCCAATGTGACCACCATCGTGGAAGGAACGATCATGGTCGGCGTGGTGATGTTCGGCGCCTTCCTCGTGCTGCGCAGCAGGAGGCAGGCGGCATGAGCGACATACATCCCGGCGCGCCGGACCACGTCCCGCCCCTTGTCCGCGTCGGCAGGTTCCTGAAGGACAACCCCGTCATCCCGCTGATCGCGTTCCTGTTCCTGTTGATCGGCATTCTGGAACTGATGCGGCCCGGCATCATCTCGCCGTTCTGGGCCGGCAACCTGATCAAGTTCGCCATACCGCTGGCGATGCTCGCCGCTGCGCAGGTGCTGACGATGCTGACCGGCGGCATCGATCTGTCCGTGGGGATCGTCGCGACATGCGCCGCCTTCGTCACCGCGACACTGACGCCGCTCATGGGGCCGGTGCCGGCCATGCTGATCGCGATGGGCGTCGGCGCTCTCGTGGGCATCGTCAACGGCTTCGGCGTCGGCATCGCGCGGGTGCATCCGCTGATCATGACGCTCGGCACCGGGCTTATCGCGACGGGCTGCCTCCAGGTCTACCAGCGTTTCGTCATCGCCACGGGCTCGGACATCCCCGCCATCCTCGAATGGCTGGGTACGGGGCGCACGGCGGGTCTGCCGAACGGAATATTCCTGTTCGTGCCCTTCGCCGTCTTCGTCCTCTGGCTCATGAGGTTCACGGGATTCGGCCGTCTCCTCTTCGCTCTTGGGTCGAACGAGAACGCGGCCAAGCTCTCGGGCGTGAGAAGCTGGCAGGTCCACATGGCGCTCTACGTGCTCTCGGGGCTGATCGCGTCGCTGACAGGCCTTCTCTACCTCGGCATGATCCGTGCGCCGTCTCTCTCGCTTGCTGTGCCGCTCATGCTGCCGTCGGTGGCGGCCGCCGTGATCGGCGGAACCTCGATCTTCGGCGGACGCGGAAGCTTCGCGGGCGCCATTGTCGGCGCGCTGATCCTGCGGGTGATCGACACGATGCTGACGCTCGCACGGATGCCGGAGGGCGCGCGTATCGCGCTTTTCGGGCTCATCATCCTGCTCGTGACCGCGCTCTACGTCCGGTTCACCGAAACACGCTGAGGGAGGGCCACATGACGAAGTTCCGCATCGTCGGCATCAGTTTCGACCACATGCACATGGGCGACCTTCTAAGGCTCGTGGATGAGCACCCGGAGGCCGAGATCGCGGGCATCTTCGACCCCGACCGGGCGCGAATGAAGGAGGCGATCGCAAACTTCGGCATCCCGGAGAGCCGCGTCTTCACCGACTTCGACGCCTGCATGGCGGCGGACCCCTACGACATGGCGATCCTCTGCGCCGCAACCGCCGAGCACGGCGACTACACCGAGCGCCTTGCCCCGCATGGGATCCATGTCTTCGTCGAGAAGCCTTTCGCCGCCTCGGCCGAAGAGGCGCGGAGGATGATGAAGGCGATGCAGGGCACGGGGAGGCAGCTGGCGATCAACTGGCCGCTCCGCTGGGTGGCGAGCCACGTCACCGCCAAGCGCCTGATCGAGGAAGGGACCATCGGCGACCTCCTGGAGGTGCGTTTCTATGACGGAAACCGCGGGCCGCTCTACCATCTCGCCGACAAGGTGGAGGTCAGCCCCGAGGAGGTGGAGCGCCAGAAACCGGGTGCCTGGTGGTACAAGAAGGCGAGCGGGGGCGGCTCGCTTCTCGACTACATGGGCTACGGCGCGACGCTGGGAACCTGGTACATGGAGGGCGAGGCTCCGCTCGAAGTGACCTGCACCATCGACCGGACGCCCGGCATCGAGGTCGACCAGCACGCCATCGCCGTCTGCCGTTACAAGCGCGGGCTGTCGAAGCTCGAGACCCGCTGGGGCACCTTCACCGACCCCTGGACGCACCAGCCGCAGCCCACCTGCGGCTTCACCTTCGTCGGCACCGACGGCACCATCGCGTCGCCCGACTACGCGAAGGCGCTGACGGTCCAGACCCGCGCGACGCCGGAACGGCACGAAATCCCCGTAGATCCGCTGAAGGATGGCGAGCGGAACGCGATCGAATACGTGCTTGGCTGCATCGCGAGGGGGCAACCGGTGTCGGGGCCTCTCGACCCCGCGCTCTGCCTCACCGCGCAGCGGATCGTCGATACCGCCATGCGGTCGGCGCAAGAAAAACGGACGCTGGAGCTGCTGCCGTGAGCGATGACGTCACGAAGGATGCCGGCGATGCCGACACCTACGCGCTGAAGTCGACCGAACTGGCCGAGATCGCCGCCCCCGACCTGTCCTACCGTCCGCCAATGCCGAAATCCTACCGTCCCCGGATCGGCGTGATCGGAACGGGCGGCATCTCGGGCAGCCATCTCGACGCCTACCGCACTGCCGGCTGGGAGGTCGCGGCACTCTGGAACCGCACGCGGTCGAAGGCCGAAGCCAAGGCCGCCGAATACTGCCCCGCCGCCCGTATCGAGGACACCTGGCAGGACATGCTCGCCGACGGGGAGATCGACGTGATCGACGTCACGCTCCATCCCGAGCACCGGGCACCGATCGTCGAGGCGGCGCTGAAGGCGGGCAAGCATGTCCTCAGCCAGAAGCCCTTCGTCACCGACCTCGATACCGGCGAGCGCCTCGTGTCCCTCGCAGAGGACAAAGGGTGCAAGCTCGCCGTCAACCAGAACGGGCGCTGGGCGCCGCACAAGGCCTGGATGCGCGAGGCCGTTCGTGCCGGGCTGGTCGGTGAAGTCATCTCGGCCCATGTGGCGATCCATTGGAACCACGGCTGGACCGCCGGCACGCCCTTCGACGAGATCGAGGACCTCATCCTCTACGATTTCGGCGTGCACTGGTTCGACTTCCTCGTATCGCTCGTGCCGGGACGCACGCGGAGCGTCTTCGCCCGCGCCACGGCCGCTGCGGGACAGGCCAACAAGGTGCCGCTGCTCGCGCAGGCCCTTGTCCGCCTCGACGGCGGGCAGGCAACGGCGGTCTTCGACGGCGGCGTGCCGCACGGGCCGCGTGACACGACCTTCGTTGGCGGCACCGGGGGGAGCCTCGTCGCGGACGGGCCGAACCTCGGGAAACAGGCGGTGACGCTGACCACCGCGACCGGCATCGCGCGGCCGAAGCTCGAGGGCCAATGGTTCAACGACGGCTTCCGCGGCACGATGGGCGAGCTTCTGTGCGCCGTCGAGGAGGACCGAACGCCGTCGAACGGTGCGCGCGGAAACCTCGAGAGCCTCGCGCTCGCCTTCGCCGCGGTCCGATCCCGCGTCACCGGGCGCGAGGTCGAGGTCGGAACCGTCCGCCGCCTCGAGGCATAGCAGACGTCAGGTCGTCTCGGTGACCTTCGAGAGATGCCGCGGCGTGTCGGGGTCCAGACCGCGCGCCACGGCCAGCGTCTCGATCGTCGAGTAGAAGCTGACGATCGCCGCAAGCGGATCCGTCAGCCAATGCCGGGTTCGGATGGTCGGAAGCGACCGGGCCCGCGTCGCGCGGTCGGAGGTGACGAAGACGGCAGCCCCCTTAGCGGCCAGGGCATCCGCGACCTCGATCACGGCGCCCTCCGCCGCGTCGCTGGCGGTGAAGGCGAGAACGGGAAAGCCGCGGTCCACTATGGAGACCGGTCCGTGCAGGACCTCCGCCGAGGAATAGCTTTCCGCGTGAAGCTGGCACACTTCCTTGAACTTCAGCGCCGCCTCGTTGGAGATGGCCCAGGACGGACCGCGGCCGAGCGTATAGAGCGACTTGTTCCCGGCCGCCTCCGCCAGCGCGCTCCAGTCCGCCGCGGCGGCCTCGGCCAGCCGTTCCGGCAGGTCGCGTATCGCCGCGAGAAGCGCGTCGTCGGCTGCCGTCTCCGCAAGCATCCAGAGGCAGACGAGGGCCGAGGTTATGAAGGTCTTGGTGGCGGCGACGCTCAATTCGGGACCTGCATGAATGTCGAGCGTGGCGTCAGCAGCCAACGCGAGCGGCGACGCGGGATCGTTCGTCACGGCGATGCCATAGGCTCCTCCCGCTTTCGCGGTCCGGGTGAGGTCGACGATGTCGGGGCTCCTGCCGGACTGCGAGACCGAGACGCAGACGCCGCCCGCCATGCGGAGCGGTGCCTTGTAGATCGACGCGACGGAGGGTCCGACCGACGCCACCGGCAGGCCGCACAGAAGCTCGGCGGCGTATTTCAGATAGGTGCAGGCATGGTCCGAGGAGCCGCGTGCCACGGTGACGAAGAATGCCGGGTCGCGGGCCGCGATCTCGCGCGCCGCTGACCTGACCGCGTCGGCCCCGTCCGCGAGTAGGCGCTCCACCGCATCCGGGATTTCCGCCACCTCGCGGCGCATCTGGGTCTGCTCGGTCAATTCCTTCTCCTCCGCCCGTCAGGAGCGCTCTTGCCGTCTCTCCGCCTCGCGTTCATCCTCACCGAAAAGGGAGAGAGCACAATGGTAAAGACGCTGATCGTGGGGCTCGGCAACATGGGGCAGAGCCACGCGCTGGCCCACCATGCAAACCCGGAGTCCGAGATCGTGGGGCTGGTGAACCGCTCGCCCCGCGAGCTGCCCGAAGCGCTCGCCCGCTACCCGCGTTTCGACAGTTTCAAGGCGGGGATGGAAACGACCCCCGATCTCGTCGTTATCGCCACGTATTCCGACAGCCATGCCGAACTCGCCATCGCGGCGATGGAGGCCGGCGCACATGTCTTCGTGGAGAAGCCGCTCGCCACGACGGTGCAGGACGCCGAGCGCGTGGTGGAGACGGCGCGGCGGCTCGACCGCAAGCTGGTCGCCGGCTACATCCTGCGCCACCATCCCTCCTGGCTGCGCATGATCGAGGAGGCGCGCGCGCTCGGCGGGCCCTACGTCTTCCGCATGAACCTGAACCAGCAGTCCTCGGGCCCCGAGTGGGAGACCCACAAGGCGCTGATGCGGACCACCTCGCCCATCGTCGACTGCGGGGTGCACTACATCGACGTCTGGTGCCAGGTCACCGACGCGCGGCCGGTGCGCGTCCAGGGCATCGGCCTGCGCCTGTCCGACGAGATCGCCGCGGACATGTACAACTACGGACAGTTGCAGGTCGTCTTCGAGGACGGCTCGGTCGGTTGGTACGAGGCCGGCTGGGGGCCGATGATGTCCGAGACGGCGTTCTTCGTGAAGGACATCGTCAGCCCCGCGGGCTCCGTCTCGATCGTCGAGGCGGATAAGGGCGCCTCGGCCGCCATCGAGGGGCACACGAAGGTGGGCAACCTCCTCGTCCACCGACCGTCGGGCGACCGGATCGTCGATCTGCCGGACGAACCCGGGCACCAGGAGCTCTGCGACGCCGAACAGGCCTTCGTGCTGAACGCGATCGCCGAGGACACCGACCTCGCGCGACCCATGGAGGATGCCGTCCGGTCCCTCGCCATCTGCCTCGCCGCGGACCGCAGCATCCG
>Ga0102928_1002445_pt1 | contig 11101 bp, 8 predicted proteins | sample SalPonR1_B_D1_MG_FD_78504 | JGI IMG/M metagenome (GOLD analysis project Ga0102928, IMG submission 78504) | Salt pond soil microbial communities from South San Francisco under conditions of wetland restoration - Salt Pond MetaG R1_B_D1_MG | ecosystem: Environmental > Aquatic > Marine > Intertidal...
AGCGCGGGATCGAGCGCGCCCGGCGGCGCAATCAGCGTGGCGGTGAACATCGGGGGCCTCCGGCTGAACAGGTGCCGGTGGTCTAGCGCCGTTTCGGGAGAGGGGGAAGGCCCCGGTGACGCTCAGACCGCCCGGCTGGCCCGCCCGTTGGCCTGCGGCCCCTCATGCGTGGCACAATCGACGCGCAGCCCGGCATCGTGGAAAGCGTGGCGCAGCGCGTCGCAGCGGTGCTGCTCCGCTCGCCCGTCGGCGCTGCCCGGGCAGAAATGGCGGCAGGTCGGACACATGCGTTGCTGCGGGATAGCCCCCGCCGTCTCGAGCGTCTGCAGCAGACCCGTCAGGTGGCGCAGGAACTGTCCGCGCGCATCGGCGGGCATTGAGGCGAGCGCGCTGTCGAGCGCGGGCGGGCCGGGCGGCAGCCCGGCCACCGCCGCAGCCCCCGCCTGTGTCAGGCTGAGCCGCCGAACGCGGGCATCGCCCGGATCGGGTGCGCGGGCCACGAGCCCCTTGTCGACGAGTGCCCGCGCCGAGGCGCTGAGCGTCGCTGCCGTGACCCCGAGCACGCCGGCGAGATCGGTGTTGCGCGCGGGGCCGCGGCGGGCGAGATGGGTGAGGATTTCGGCCTGTGTCGGCGTGAGCCCCCCGCCCCATGCCGCCTGCCATGCCGCGCCGCGCAGGTAGGCGTTCAACTTGCCGAGGGCCAGGGTGATCTGCCGCGTGCCATCCTGTCCTTGATCCTTGGGCATATTTGTGTCGTCGCTCCCCGGGTCATTAAAGGTCCTCACCGGTATACGCAGGCCGCGACATTTTGGATGTTGCCATTCTTCGCCGCCTTTTCTGCGTTCGAGAGTGCGCCCCCCCCTCGCGGACGAGGGGCCGCAGTCATTCAGACTTCCCTTTCGTTTCTTGATCCCTGTAAGGATGAAGGCTCTGATGCCACCGCCGTGACCGCATGGAGACGAAGAGTCATTGTGTTGGACTGTTGCGCCAGGACGCACGGCACGAGACTTCGACCGTCAGATCGCTGGGCTCCAAGTCCGGGTTGCCGCTCTGAACGTCGAAACCGCGCCAAGCATGCCTGTCAGAGAGGCTCTATGAAACACCCCGCCCGGGGGGAGAGAATTTCGGTCATCAGCCGATTTCTGCAACTGAGACATATCAATAGAGAGATATGAAGGCTATGGACACGGCGTGGATAAAAAGGGCATAAATAAGAAAAAACGGTGAGCAGATCTTGAAATATGACCTGACGCATTTGCGAAAGGCGTCAAAAGCCTCGACTGGAGACTGGTCAGAGGAGTTGAATCCTATTGAATGTCTCGTACGCGCGGGGAAGGGGGGCATCGGCGGTCAGGCGCGGAATGCCTCCGGCAACCTGTCGGACAAGCTCGCCAATATTCGCACAGCGAACATGTCGTTCGAGAACATGTACACCTTTGGAGACCTGCTTCCCAAATACCTCAGAGCAAGAAAATCCATTTTCATAGATCGTCTCAGCTGGCACGTTTCCGAGGTGGACGGGATGGAGTTCGATCAATACGATACTCCGTTCTGCCGGTGGATCGTGCTCGTCGAATTTGGCGAGATTGTCGGTGGTGTGCGTTTGCTGCCCACGACGGCCACATGTGGAATCTACAGCTACATGCTTCGCGATGCGCATCTCGGGCTGCTTGATGATTTTCCGACTGACGTGCTGTTCATCGAGCCGCCTTTGCACAGAAACGTGTGGGAAGCGTCGCGCTTTTTCATCAGTGACAGTATCCCTGGTGCACGGCGACCTCTGATACAGAGCTTGCTTTTCACGGAGATGAACCGTGTCGCAAAGGGCAACGGGGCAAAGTTCATTGTGGGCATTGTTCCGGCCGTGTGGTCCCGGTGGGCGCGGCGGCTTGGCGTGACCGCCACGCCAATCGGCGTCCCATTCACCATTGATGAGACACGGAGTCAGGCGGTGTTGTTCGAGGTCGATTCCCTTGGCCCGCAGGCAGCGAAAGCGACTGCATTCATGCACAGCCAGATGGTCTAGGCTGAGGCAGGGCATGTCGCGGCCCTTCCGGTCCAAGCTTCGCATGAAGCTTGATCCCCGGTTCCCTGTCTGCAAGGCAGATCTGGGCGCTCTCTCTATCCCTGTTCTTTTCGTTGCCCGGCTTTGCGATACAGCCTGTCCAACCAGCGCTCGTCTTCGATCTCCGTGAGCATCCGGCGCAATGTCGATTTATATGACTTCCGCTCCAGTCGATGCTGTTCCGCGGATTTCACCCCTTGGTTAAGGATACGCTTGGGAATAATGATGCCCCGGCACGCGACAAAACGACGTTCGACGCTGTCTGTTGCCCTCCAAAGTCTCTCGAAAACTTCAGCATCGGAAATCGTGCTGATCGGTGTTGGGCCGCCCACAAAAACACGCAAGCTTGTAAAGCCGGCTAGCGTCGAGATGTCCTTGAAACGGGCGTTGATCTCCCGTTCGATCAGTTCGGAGGGCATCCCCGGCTCTTGCGCCATGACGCACAACAACGTTCCGTTCCCACGATAGGAGAAGGTACATTGAGAGTCGGCCAAAGCTGCGCTCGTGCAGGTCACGAAATTCCTCAACATGGTGGCAAACTCTTCCGATGAGGCTTCGGCATGACGGTTCGCTGAAGGGTCTGCCATCTTGACCGCGAGCGCGATGGCCTTGCAGTTCGGACGGCGCGCCAACTCCAGGACGTAGTTGTCGAACTCGCTATACGAGATCAACGTATTGATCTTCGAAGACGCGATGGCCTGGTCAGGCTTGTCATCCCTGGCGATACCCCGGACCCATCTGACATTCTGCTGACGATAGACTTCGGTGCCCGAGTGGACCTTTTCGCGAGTCATTGCCTCCGCATCGGAAATCCGTGCATTGAGATCGCTTAAATCGAACGGCTTGGTCACATAGTCAGTGGCACCCGCCCAGAACGCCCTGTCCAGATAAACCTTTTCATGCATGGCGGTCAGCATCAGCACGGGAGGGCGTTCGTAACCGGGAGTTCTTCGAATGCATTCTGTCAGCTGGATGCCGTCAATCTCTGGCATCTGAATGTCTATCAGCAGGCAGTCAAAGCTCTGTTCAGAGCGGCCTATCGTTTCCAGGGCCGATTTGGCGGAAACAGCCGTGGTTACATCGTGGCGTCCTGAAGACACGAGGGCATGGTCGAGCAGGGTAAGAATGCTTTCATCGTCATCGACTGCTAAGATCTTCATGATTATCAGATACCAAATCGTGCCTGAGCGGACCCCGCGCCAGCAGGTTAAATGATGAGTCTGTGTAGGGTCCAATTGCGGTAAAAGTTTGAAAATCCTCGCGCTGTGCCGTGGCACGCCGCTCGGACCGGTCGATCACACAGGCATCAGAACGGCCCTGTAGATGCGACCTGACCTGTCACGTGGGCGTTTGGCGTACCGTTCACGCTCCTGGGAAGCTCCACGAAAAACTTCGTTCCTTTTCCGGGTGTGCTGATGTAGTTGATCGTTCCGTTGAACTGCTCGATTATTTCCTTCGAGATGCTCATGCCAAGGCCCGTGCCACCGGCCTGGCGGCGATCCGAGGAATCCAGCTGGCTGAACTTGCCGAAAACCTTCTCGTGCGAGCCTTCCGGGATGCCGATACCATCATCCCGAACATGGATGACGACCCGTCCACCCTCTTCGCTGTAGCCGACGGATACTTCCCCGCCCGTTTGAGAAAACTTGATCGCGTTGGAGATCATGTTGCCCATGACCTGCATCAAGCGCATTTCATCCACGTCGACGAAGACAGGGGGTGTTTCTGAATTCTCGTGACGTAGTTTAACGCCCCGTGCCTCAGCGAAGCTCTTGTTGGCGTCGATGGCGTCATTCAGGAAGGGCTCCACCTCCAGGGGCTCCATTCGGTAATTCATCTCCCCTGCTTCGATCTTTTGAAGATCCAAAAGATCATCAATGAGTTTCGATAGCCTTTCACCATTGCGACCGGCGGTTTCGAGGACACTACTCATCGGTTCAGGTGCCTGGCCCAAGGAACCGGAATTCAACAAATCGAGTGAAAGCTTGATCGAGGTCAGGGGCGTGCGCAGCTCGTGGCTTACGGTCGAAACAAACTGCGACTTTACCAGATACGCAGCGGTCGTCCGGGCATGCTCCTCTCTCAGGTTTTCCATGGTCGAAAGATTCTTGCGATACAGTTTGAGGAAAACCAGGGAGCAATCGATCAGGAAGTACATCACGAAAATTACCGTAAAGAAATGCAGCCACAGTTCTGACTCTAGCGGCGGCCTGACTACCCAAAGGTCCCTGAACGTGATGATCAGGAAGGAAATTCCGTAGAGCGTCAATCGGATCGTCAGGGCGGCTACAAGCTGATGATTGTTCATTGCGGCGAAAAGTGCCGCGGCAAACAGGAAGAAGAGTGGGGTAAAGTGCCCCCCGGGGTCCTGGCTGAATGCAACCGATACCGCATACACACACATTGCGCTGGCGCTCAGGGTGGTGTTCAGTAAAATCCCTCCCAACGCGGCTTTGATGGCGGTCGTGTCGCTGGCACGAAGCTTTGCAACTTTTTTTGCGAGCAAGTAGTCCTGAAACTCGCAGAACAGGATGAAAATGTAGAAGAGTGCCGCATTGATCAGGTCAAAGTAAAACGCGGTCAATATCGTTACGGCAAGAAAAATGGCTTGCCGCTGCCACAGCAGCGCGAACGCCATTGCGGTGTAGTCCTTGAGGTTTTGCAGCAACCGTTCGCTATCGGTTGCGCCTTCGGTGTCACACTGCGAACCGTTGAGAGATTTCATGAACAAGGAGCCTATATTTGCGCAGTTTCCTTCTGACAGGTGTTCGTGGAAAGATTCAGCCCGCATTCCGTTCAAATTTTGACACGAGAACTATTCTGTTCCTGCAAGGTTACCGACAGGCCCGGCTCACCTGCCCGACGGATGAGAATAGAGCGTCCGCGGTCGGTGCCTGAAAGCGATATAGCCATACACAGGCGCGCCTGACGATGCCGGGCGAGGGGCACTGTTTCGGGAAAACCGAGCGCTGCCCGAGCCGGAAACCGGGTTGGGAATGGTCTTCGGGCCGGTGAGGTGGGCACAGGCCGAAAGGCGCAAACTCGGCTGCGCAAACCGCTTGCCCGAGATCGCGAGAGGATCGCCTTGAAGGACGGGGTCTAGCAACTCAGAGTTGCTGCCTGGTCGCGCCGTCATCAGATTTTGCGCATAGCACATTGTCAAAAACGGTGGGTCTGATACGATAGTGCGCAAATTCATGTGGTTGTCATCTTTATCGTACGCGTGCAGACACGCTGGTTTGTATAACCTAACCTTAATGAGGTACTTGTCTGCGGGTACCTTGCGAACCATCGCGGCGTTTCTGCGATGATCAAATCGCGCAGCGGGGGCATTTGTTTTGTTACCCACGATGCAGTCCTGATTCTGAGGCTAGCGACGCACTAATGGTTCAAGATGCGCTTCACAGGAAAGTGGACTCCCATGGCGAGACTGTTCCGATAACGCCTGTTAAGGCGACACTTGCGGAAAAGCCGGTCGGCTTGCTTGAATTTGCTCGTCATGCCGGGCGCAACATGCTTGCCGTGATACCGATCGAAACAACCCGCCAGACTTACCTCAAAGGGCCGCTTAACATCCACTATATTTGCGACCCAAGTGTCATTACCGAATTACTGGTGGGCAAGGGGCGCGACTTTCCGAAGGCAAAATTCACCAAAGACATCATCGGATCCGCGGTTGGCAATGGACTCATTCTTTCCGAGGGTCAGAAATGGAAGAACCAGCGTCACCGGTATTCCCCCCTGTTCGCGGCGCGCAATTTGCCTATGCTGTCGGAACATTTCGCCAAGACAGGGCTTGAAATCGCTGAATCCCTGGCTGAAGGAAACGGGCGCGTCGATGCGGCGCAAATGGGTCCGGCGGCAACACTCACGAACATTTCACGCGTGATGTTTTCGGGCAATGAGGAAGTCAGCGCACAAGAGGTTCGTGCTGGTCTCAAGACATATTTCGAATTTATCTCGAACATTTCTCTCTTTGATGTCATGGGTTTACCGAGCTGGGTGCCCCGCAGAAAATGGGTCCGAAGCAAAAAGCCGGTGACCAGTATGCGGTATCTGGCCCGGCAAGTTATCCTGGACCGGCGTAGCCAGCACAGACCTGTACCGCTGGACTTTCTCGATCTGATGATCGCCGCGCTCGAGGAGGATTACGAAGACATTGAGACGACGGTGGACAACCTGCTCACCTTTGTTGTTGCCGGCCACGAGACCTCTGCCAATGCGTTTGCTTGGGGGATCTATCTTCTGGCGCTCCACCCTGACATCCAGTCAGAAGTGCGACGGGAAATCCTTTCGGTCTCGTCCGAAGCGCCGGTTTCCTATGATGATATCCAGAAAATGCCTCTGCTTCGCGCCCATATCCGGGAAACACTTCGGCTCTATCCTTCAGCCGCCTTCTTTGCCCGGGATGCAGGCTCGGACATCACGGTGAAAGGTATTCGGTTCAAGAAGGGCGACGCACTTTTCTTCCCGGTCTATTCGATCCACCGCAACGATTGTCTCTGGGACAATCCGAATTCCTATAGACCGAAGCGATTCTTGAATGCCAACTTTCCGAGAGGGCAGTTCATTCCTTTTGGCGATGGACCCAGGATCTGTATCGGAGCGCAATATGCGGAAACGGAACTCATGGTCTTGATGGCCTCGGTCGTTCGGCGGATCGTCTTTTCCCTGACGGACACTCCGGTGCCTGAGCCGGTCCTGACCTTTACCATGCGGCCAGGTGGTCCGATTATTCTCGGGGCGCAGCCCGTTTGACGCGCTGCGCGTAGCTTGTCGCTTGCGAGAATTTATCAGGCACGCCGGAACGCCTTGACCAGGAGGCGTGCTATTTCGGGTTCAAGTAGCACTCTTCGTTATAGAGTTCCATGAGGACGCGCTCATACAGTCTGCGTCGCGAACGCCCGCCTGCTTCCCCGTCTTCACCAAGATCGTCGTTCTGGCGCGCGCTTGCTTCCCGGCGTTGCGCGCTGCTGATCACGTGATTGATCGCTGCGTCTACCCCTGCGCGTGACAAGGAGCGCGTCGAATGGGGCTCGCTCATAACGACGTGTGGATATGCACCCGTCCTGCCGTTTTCATGCAGCTTCGCCTGGATGTCGTGGTTGAGTTGGTCTTGCGTGGGAAACTTGCGCAATGACTGTTCGTCATGAACGATTGCCAGGAAGAGACCACCGCCCCGGTAGGAGAACATGCACGGGATATCCGTGGTCGCAGCCTCTAGGCAGAGTGCGATTTCATGGATCAGGTGTCGAAAGTAGCTGCGATCCGTCTCATCACATCGCGAGCGGGCGTCCTGAAGAACGATCCCTACTGCGTGTGACTTGAAAATCTGACCACGGGAGAGTTGTCCAATATAGTTGTCGAACTCCTTGAAGCGCAGATGCCTGTCCGCGCCTTCGATCACCAGTGGGTCGTCGAAGTCGAATTGCGAATTCTCGCGCAACTCTTTAGCCAGGATCGAAACCTTCTTCTGGGTTTCTTGCGTCTTCAGCCTCTCCTGTACCAGACGGTGCGCCGCATTCATCCGACCGCGCAAATCCATGAGATCGAAAGGTTTGGTGATATAGTCGGTTGCACCAGCCACGAAAGCGTCGTCGATGTAGTGACGCTCGCTCATGGCGGTCAGCATGATGATGGGTGTTTCGCTGTAGCCCTCAAGCCTGCGGATTTTCCGCAAGAGCGCGATCCCGTCGGTCTCGGGCATCTGGATATCCAGCAAAATACAATCAAATGGCGCACTGGCGTTATCGATGATCTCCAATGCGCCACTTGCAGATTCTGCGAGCGCGACATTGTGTTTTCCGATCGCAACCAAGGCAGTCTCCAGCAAGTGGAGAATGCTTGGGTCGTCATCGACCACCAGAACACGGATCTCGGCAGACTTGGGTCGCCGAGTCTTCAACCATTGCTCAAATGATGCGTTATCATCCTTCATGTCGGCTTTCGGTTAACAACATTGTTTCTCGAAAAGGAGTTATTGGACAAAGTTGGACATTCTGGGGCTGAAAAAAGGCTTGTTTTGAGATTCGGCGACGTGTTTTTGACACAATTTCAACCAAGGGCGATGCCTGACCAACTCGAGCCAGGTCCATATCGGTCACGCGCGCTGCTATTTTCGACCCGAGTGCCGTGCCGCTCGCCTGGCATCTGTGGCTGTTGGCCGGGCTGGAACTGCCGTGGCTCGCCGGTTCGGATGTTCGGGCTGGCGATTGTGACCGGCCTGCGGCGAGCAGTGGTGTCAGCCGGTTGTCGCCGCCCTCGCAGCAACACTCCACGACCATCCTGTGTCAGTTTTGTTCCACATGGCCCCGGGCATTCTTGCTTCATTCCGCGACAAGTCGTCAGGGCCTGCATGGCAACCTGCTTTAGGACTTGCTGATTTTGAAGGGTTTCTGTACAGGCGTCCGTGGGACACCCCTCCCCAACGAGGGGCGCTTATCTGGAAGGGTAGCAAATGGCTATTGAGACACCCGGCACGCGGCCGGTCACTAAACCTGTCGCCGTTCCGGCGAACCCGCGTTTTTCCTCTGGCCCCTGTGCCAAGTTCCCCGATTACAACGTGACCATGCTGGCCGACGCCCCGCTCGGGCGGTCGCATCGCGCCGCCGCGGGCAAGGCGCGGCTGAAGGCCGCGATTGACGGCACGCGGGAGATCCTCGGCGTGCCCGACGATTACCGCATCGGCATCGTGCCCGCCTCGGATACCGGCGCGGTGGAGATGGCGATGTGGTCTCTGCTGGGCGCGCGCCCCGTCGAGATGCTGGCCTGGGAGAGCTTCGGCGCGGGCTGGGTGACGGATGCGGTCAAGCAGTTGAAGCTGGATGCGGTGGTCAAGACCGCCGAATACGGCGAGATCGTCGATCTGGAGACGGTCGATACCGACAATGACGTGGTGTTCACCTGGAACGGCACGACGAGCGGTGTGCGCGTGCCCAATGGCGACTGGATCAAGGATGACCGGCAGGGGCTGACCATTTGTGACGCGACCTCCGCCGCCTTCGCGCAGCACCTGCCCTGGGACAAGCTCGATGTCACCACGTTCTCCTGGCAGAAGGTGCTGGGCGGCGAGGCGGCGCACGGGATGCTGATCCTCAGCCCGCGCGCGGTGGAGCGGCTGGAAAATTACACCCCGCCCTGGCCGCTGCCCAAGATTTTCCGCCTGACCAAGGGCGGAACCCTCAACGAGGGAATTTTCAAGGGCGAGACGATCAACACGCCCTCGATGCTGGCGGTGGAGGATTACCTCGCCGCGCTCGACTGGGCGCGCTCGGTTGGCGGGCTGGACGGGTTGCGCGCGCGCGCCAACGCCAACCTCGCCGCCGTGCAGGCGTTTGTCGCCGAGCATGACTGGCTGGCCTTTCTCGCCGGGGATCCGGTGGTGCGCTCCAACACCTCGGTGTGCCTGAAATTCACAGATCCGCGCATCACCGACGGGGCGGCGTTTGCCAAGGCGGTGGTCAAGCGGCTGGATGCCGAGGGCGTGGCCCATGATATCGGTGCCTATCGCGACGCGCCGCCGGGCCTGCGCATCTGGTGTGGCGGCACCGTCGAGACCACGGATGTGGCGGCGCTGATGCCGTGGATCGAATGGGCCTTTGAGGCCGAAATCGCGGCGCTGTCCGAGACGGCGTGACCCCGATTTCCTGAAAAGAAATCGGTCCGGAGTCTTTTGAAGACTCCGGGCCTCCCCCCAAATGTTTCATCAAAGGACCAACAAAAATGGCTCCCAGGGTTCTCGTCTCCGACAAACTTTCCGAAACCGCCGTGCAGATCTTTCGCGATCGCGGCATCGACGTGGATTTCCAGCCCGACCTTGGCAAGGACAAGGACAGGCTGGCCGAGGTGATCGGCGAGTATGACGGCCTCGCGATCCGCTCGGCCACCAAGGTGACCGAGAAGATCCTCGCCAATGCGCATAAGCTCAAGGTGATTGCGCGGGCGGGTATCGGTACCGACAATATCGATAAGGCGGCGGCCTCGAAGCGCGGCGTGATCGTGATGAACACGCCCTTCGGCAACATGATCACCACCGCCGAGCACGCCATCGCGATGATGTTCGCGGTGGCGCGGCAAATCCCCGAGGCGTCGGCCTCGACGCAGGCGGGCAAATGGGAGAAGTCCCGCTTCATGGGGGTTGAGCTGACCGGCAAGACGCTTGGCGTGATCGGTGCGGGCAATATCGGCGGTATCGTCTGCGACCGCGCGCGCGGCCTCAAGATGAAGGTCGTGGCCTATGACCCGTTCCTCGGTCAGGAAAAGGCCGACAAGATGGGGGTGGAGAAGGTTGAGCTTGAGGACCTTTTGAAGCGCGCCGATTTCATCACCCTGCACGTGCCGCTGACCGATCAGACCCGCAACATCCTGAGCCGCGAGAACCTGGAGAAGACCAAGAAGGGCGTGCGCATCATCAACTGCGCGCGCGGCGGGCTGGTGGACGAGGCGGCGCTCGCCGATCTCCTGAAATCCGGCCATGTCGCGGGCGCGGGCTTTGACGTCTTCGCCGAGGAACCGGCGACCGAGAACCCGCTCTTCGGACTGCCGAACGTGGTCTGCACGCCGCATCTGGGCGCGGCCACCACCGAGGCGCAGGAAAACGTCGCCCTTCAGGTGGCCGAGCAGATGTCGGATTACCTGCTGACGGGGGCCGTGACCAACGCGCTCAACATGCCGTCGGTGACGGCCGAAGAGGCCAAGGTGATGGGGCCGTGGATCAAGCTGTCGGATCACCTGGGCAATTTCATCGGCCAGATGACCGACGAGCCGATCAAGGCGATCAACATCCTCTATGACGGGGTGGCCAGCGAGATGAACCTCGGCGCGCTGACCTCTGCCGCCGTGGCGGGGATCATGAAATCGGTGAACCCGGAGGTGAACATGGTCTCAGCCCCCGTTGTGGCCAAGGAGCGCGGGGTCAGGATCAGCACCACCAAGCAGGACAAGTCCGGTGCCTTCGAGGGCTATATCAAGATCACCGTGGTGACCGACAAGCGCGAGCGGTCCATCGGCGGCACCGTTTTCAGCGACGGCAAGCCG
>Ga0102928_1002449_pt1 | contig 11097 bp, 11 predicted proteins | sample SalPonR1_B_D1_MG_FD_78504 | JGI IMG/M metagenome (GOLD analysis project Ga0102928, IMG submission 78504) | Salt pond soil microbial communities from South San Francisco under conditions of wetland restoration - Salt Pond MetaG R1_B_D1_MG | ecosystem: Environmental > Aquatic > Marine > Intertidal...
AGTCCATGATGTTGATCGAAGAAACCACCTTGCCCGATGCGGCGCTTCCGGTGGAGGAGTTCAAGGCGCATTTGCGGTTGGGCACCGGGTTTGCCGATGGCGATGTGCAGGAGCCTGTTTTGACGGGGTTTCTGCGGGCGGCCATGGCGGCGATCGAGGCGCGCACCGGCAAGGTTTTGATCGAGCGGGGGTTTTCCTGGACCGTGACGCGGTGGCGCGCGGCGGGGGGACAACCCCTTCCGGTGGCGCCGGTGACGGCGGTGACGCGGCTTTTGCTGCGCAACCGCGATGAGGAAGAAGAGGTGATTGCGCCTGCGATGTACCGGCTTGAGCCGGATGCGCATCGGCCGGTGTTGCGCCCGGGCGGAACGGTGCTGCCCGTGATCCCCGAGGGCGGGGTGGCGGAGGTGCAGTTGAGTGCCGGTTATGCGCCGGATTGGGCAGGGCTACCTGCCGATCTGGGCCAAGCGGTGCTTTTGCTGGCGGCGCATTACTATGAGTACCGGCATGAAACGGCGCTGGGCGGTGGGTGCATGCCCTTTGGGGTGACGAGCCTGATCGAGCGCTATCGCACCGTGCGGCTTATGGCCGGGGGTGGTGCGTGATGGGGCAGGTGCATTTGAACCGACCTTTGGTTTTGGAAGGGCCTGAGCGGCTGAGCGATGGCGCGGGCGGCCATGAGGAGACATGGGCGGCGCTGGGCACGCTTTGGGCCGAGGTGCGGGCGCGCACGGGGCGCGACCGGGCCGGGGAAGGCGGGGCCGTATCGGCCACGGGGTTCCGGGTGACGGTGCGGGCCGCACCGCTTGGTGCCCCTTCGCGGCCCAAGGCGGGCCAGCGGTTTCGCGATGGCGCGCGCATCCTGCGGATCGAAGCGGTGGCCGAACGCGATAGCGCGGCGCGCTTCCTGACCTGCTTTTGCGAAGAGGAGGTGGGCCTATGAGTTATGGCGCGGCAGCGGCCTTGCAGGCGGCGATTTATCAGCACTTGGCGGCGGATGTGGGCCTTGGCGCTCTGGTGGGTGATGCGATTTACGATGCGCTTCCCTCGGGGCCATTGCCCGAGACCTATGTCACCCTCGGGCCGGAGGACGTGCGCGAGCGTGGCGATGGTACGGGCGGCGGCGCGTGGCATCGCGTGACCCTGTCGGTAGTCACCTCGGAGGCCGGGTTTCATGGCGCCAAGCAGGTAGCAGCGGCGATCAATGACGCCCTGACCGACGCGCAATTGAGCCTTTCGCGGGGGCGCTTGACGGCCTTGCATTTCTATCGTGCGCGGGCGCGGCGGGAAGGGACCGGCGATGTGCGCCGGATCGACCTGACCTTTCGGGCGCGTGTGGACGACACCCTTTAACCCATTGATTACACGGGAGATGAACCATGGCAGTTCAAAATGGCAAAGACCTTTTGGTCAAGATCGACCTGACCAGCGACGGCAATTTTCAGACGGTGGCGGGCCTGCGGGCGACGCGCATCAGTTTCAACGCGGAAAGCGTGGATGTGACCAGCCTTGAAAGCGCGGGCGGCTGGCGCGAGCTGTTGTCGGGTGCTGGCGTCAAATCGGCCTCGATCAGCGGGTCGGGGATTTTCCGCGACGCGGCGAGCGACGAGCGCGCACGGCAGATTTTCTTTGACGGGGAGACCCCTGATTTTCAGGTGGTGATCCCGGATTTCGGGGTGGTCGAGGGGCCGTTTCAGGTGAGTGCGATTGAATATGCGGGCACCCATGATGGCGAGGCGACCTATGAGTTGTCGCTGGCCTCGGCGGGGCAGCTGACCTTTACGGCGGCGTGATCCGATGGCGAACCCTTTTGCAGGTGAGGTGGCCCTGATGATCGACGGGCAGCGGCATGTGATGAAGCTGACCCTTGGGGCCTTGGCGGAGCTGGAAGCCAGTCTTGAAGGCGGGTCACTGGTGGAGATGGTGGAGCGCTTTGAAAGCGGCGCCTTTTCCAGCCGCGATGTGCTGCGCCTGATTGTGGCGGGGCTGCGCGGCGGCGGCTGGCGTGGGCAGGCGAGTGACCTGTTGAGCGCCGAGATCGAGGGCGGGGCCATGGGTGCCGCCCGAGCCGCCGCCGAACTGCTGGCACGGGCCTTCATGGCACCGGAGGGGGCATGAGCAGCGCGCGCTTTGATTGGCCTGCCTTGATGCAGGCGGGAATGCGCGGGTTGGGCTTGCGGCCGCATGAGTTCTGGGCGCTGACGCCGGCGGAGTTGGAATTGATGCTGGGCACGGGGGCCGGGGTCGCGCCCTTGCGGCGCGGGGGATTTGAGGCCTTGATGGCCGATTTCCCCGATGCGCCCAAAGACACAAAGGATGGATGACGTGGAACGATTGGATGATTTGGACGCGCAGGTTGAGGCGCTGGACGAAACCCTTGGGCAGACCACGGGGATGGCGGCGGCCTTTAACGCCGAGTTGAGCCGGGTGCGCGAGAGCTTTGCCGAGACGGGGCAGGATGTTGCCACGTTGGAGCGCGGGATCGGGCGGGGCCTGACCCGGGCCATTCGCGGCGCGGTGGTGCATGGCGACAGCCTGTCTCAAGCGCTTGAGAAGATGGCCAATTCGATGATCAACGCGGCCTTTAACTCGGCCGTGAAGCCGGTGACGGAGCATGTGGGTGGATTGCTGGCCCAAGGGGTTGGGGGCCTCATGTCGGGACTGTTTCCGTTTGAGAAGGGCGGGTCATTCGCGCAGGGCCGGGTGCAGCCCTTTGCCAGTGGCGGGATCGTCAGCGGGCCGGTGACCTTCCCGATGCGGGGTGGCACTGGGTTGATGGGTGAGGCCGGGCCGGAGGCGATCATGCCACTGTCGCGCGGGCCGGATGGCAAGCTGGGGGTGCAGGCGCGCGGCGGCGGTGCGCCGGTCAACGTGGTGATGAATGTCACGACGCCCGATGCCGAGGGCTTCCGCCGCTCCAAGGGGCAGATCGCCGCCGAACTGGGCCGCGCCTTCGGGCGCGGATCGCGCAACCGCTAAGGAGGGTGAGCCATGAATTTTCACGAGGAACGTTTCCCTGCAAGCCTGAGCTTCGGGTCAATCGGGGGGCCGGAGCGGCACACGGATGTTGTGACGCTGGCCAATGGGTTCGAGGAGCGCAACACGCCGTGGCGCCATTCGCGCCGCCGCTATGACGCGGGGGTGGCGATGCGCAGTCTGGACGATATTGAAACGCTGATTGCCTTTTTCGAGGCGCGGCAGGGGCAGATCTTTGGGTTCCGCTGGAAAGATTGGACCGATTACAAATCCTGCGGCGCGCGGGCCGAGGTAGCCTACGACGATCAGGTGATCGCGGTAGGTGACGATGTGACCAGTGCCTTTCAACTGATCAAGCAATACCGATCCGGCGAGCAGGTCTATGAGCGGCCCATCACCAAGCCCGTGGCGGGCACGGTGCGCGTGGGCCTTGGCGGCGATGAGCAGCAAGAGGGCGTGCATTACGAGGTGGACAGCGAGACCGGGGTGGTCCGGTTCGTGCATCCGCCCAACGAGGGGGTTGAGATCACTGCCGGGTTTGAATTCGACGTGCCGGTGCGGTTTGACATTGACCGCATTCAAACCTCGCTGGCCAGTTTTCAGGCGGGCGATGCGCCCAATGTGCCGATCGTGGAGGTCCGGGTATGAGCGGGCTGCACGAGGGGTTGAAGGCGCATCTTGAAACGGGTGTGACCACCACCTGCCGGTGCTGGGCGGTGACGCGGTCAGATGGCGTGACGCTGGGGTTCACAGACCATGATTGCAGATTGGAGTTCGAGGGCATCACCTTCAAGGCCGACACGGGCCTGAGTGCCTTGGCCTTGCAGCAAAGCACGGGGCTTTCGGTCGATAATACCGAGGCTTTGGGAGCGTTGAGCGATGCCGCGATCCGCGAGGCGGATATCGAGGCGGGACGCTATGACGGGGCCGAGGTGCGTGCGTGGTTGGTCAATTGGTCCGATGTCAGCGCACGTCAGTTGCAGTTTCGCGGCAGCATTGGCGAGTTGCGCCGTGCCGGTGGGGCCTTCGAGGCCGAGTTGCGAGGGCTGACGGATGTTTTGAACCGGCCGGTGGGGCGGGTTTACCAGAAGCCTTGTACGGCTGTCTTGGGTGACGGGGCCTGTGGGTTCGATGTGACCATGCCCGGATATTTTGCCGACATGGCGGTTGAAGAGGTTGAGGAGCGCCGGGTGTTTCGGTTTTCGTCCTTGGCAGGCTTTGCCCCGGCGTGGTTTCGGCATGGGCTTTTGCGCATGGACAGCGGCGAGGCGGCGGGCCTGCGCGGGCCGATCAAGAGCGATGTTGACGAGGCAGGCGTGCGGGTGATCGAGCTGTGGGCGCCGCTGCGCGCGCCGATTGTTGCGGGCGATTGCCTGCGTCTGATTGCAGGCTGTGACAAGCGCGGCGAGACCTGTCGGTTGAAGTTCAACAATTATCTGAATTTCCAAGGATTTCCGGATATTCCCGGCGATGATTGGACAATCAGCGATCCGTCGCGGGCAGGCCGATTGGATGGCGGGAGCCGCCGGGGATGAACCGGGGGGGTGAGATTTTGTGCGCCGCGCGGGCGTGGTTGGGAACGCCCTATCGGCATCAGGCTTCATGCAAGGGTGCAGGGTGCGATTGCCTTGGGCTGTTGCGCGGGCTGTGGCGTGAAGTGTTGGGCGCGGAGCCCGAGGCGGTGCCGGCCTATACGATGGATTGGTCGGAGCCTGCGGGCGATGAGCAGCTTTGGCGTGCGGCGCGGCGGCATTTGCGGGCAAAGCCCTTGGCTGAGGCGGCCCCGGGCGATGTGCTGCTTTTTCGGATGCGGGCGCAGGGGGTGGCCAAGCATCTGGGTATTGCCGCGCAGGTGGGCGCGAAGGCCACATTCATTCACGCCTATTCGGGGCATGGGGTGATTGAAAGCCCGCTGACGCCGCCGTGGCGGCGGCGCATCGTGGCGCGATTTGAATTTCCATGAAGAAGGGGTAGCAGGCATGGCGACGATCATTCTTTCGGCGGCGGGGGCCGCGATTGGCGGCTCGGTCGGTGGCTCGGTTCTGGGGCTGTCGATGGCCACCGTGGGCCGGTTCGCGGGCGCGGTCATTGGCCGGTCCATCGACCAGCGGTTGATGGGGCAGGGGTCCGAGGTGGTGGAAACCGGACGGGTCAATCGCCTGCGCCTGACGGGGGCGGGCGAGGGCGACGCCGTGGCGCAGGTCTTTGGCCGGATGCGGGTTGCGGGACAGGTCATCTGGGCGACGGAATTCCTAGAGACGGTTACGATCACTGGCGGCGGCGGCGGCGGCGGCAAGGGGAGTGCGCCGCGCAGGCCGACACAGGCCGATTACAGCTATTCGGTGAGTCTGGCGATTGCGCTGTGCGAAGGGGAGATTTCGCATGTGGGGCGCGTTTGGGCCGATGGCACCGAGGTGTCGCGCGATGATCTGAACATGCGTGTCTACCGTGGGACCGCGGATCAGATGCCGGACCCGCGGATGGAGGCGGTTGAGGGGCCGGGCACGGTGCCAGCCTATCGAGGCACGGCCTATGTGGTGATCGAGGATCTGGAGCTTGGCGCTTACGGCAACCGGGTGCCGCAGTTCAGTTTCGAGGTGTGCCGCCCGGCGCAACCCGGGGCGGAGGGTGCCGATCTGGACCCCGTGCAAGGTGTTCGGGGTGTGGCGATGTTGCCGGGCAGTGGGGAATATGCCCTTGCCACAACGCCGGTGCGGATGGATTTCGGGTTTGGCTCAACCGGGTTGGCCAATGTGAATACGCCGTCGGGGAAGGCGGATTTCCCGACCTCATTGGACAGTCTTGAGGGGGAGTTGAAAAGCTGTGGCACGACCTCGTTGATCGTAAGTTGGATGGGCGATGACCTGCGCTGTGGCGCCTGCACGATCCGGCCCATGGTGGAGCAAAAGGAGTTCGATGCCGCGAATATGCCGTGGCAGGTGTCGGGGTTGGACCGGCAAAGCGCGCAGAGGGTGGCGCGCGATGCCGAGGGTCGCCCGGTTTATGGTGGCACGCCTGCCGATGCCTCGGTGGTGGAAGCGATTGCGGCGTTGAGGGAAGCCGAACAGGATGTCATGTATTATCCTTTCATTCTGATGCAGCAGATGGCGGGCAATGGCCTACCGGACCCTTATGGTGGCGTAGAACAGCCGGCCTTGCCGTGGCGTGGGCGGATCACCGGCGCGCTTGCGCCGGGGCAAGACGGCAGCCCCGACGGCACGGCGCAGGCCGAGGTGCAGGTGGCGGCGTTCTTCGGCAGTGCGCAGGCCTCGGATTTTACGGTTGGGGGACAGGCAGGAACGGGCGGCACCGGCGGCAATGGCGCCTTTGACTTATTCATCTACGGCGGCCGGGTGAGCCGAAGCCCTGTGACCTATACAGGGCCGGAGGAGTGGGGCTATCGCCGGTTTATCCTGCATCAAGCCGCTTTGTGCAAAGCCGCAGGCGGGGTTGAGAGTTTCTGCATCGGGTCGGAAATGCGCGGGCTGACGCAGTTGCGGGGGGCGAATAATTCCTTCCCCGCCGTGCAGCAGTTGATTGATTTGGCCGCCGAGGTGCGCGCGCTTTTGGGGCCGGAGGTGAAGATCGGTTATGCCGCCGACTGGACGGAATATTTCGGCTATCAACCGGGCAATGGGGATCGGTTTTTCCATCTGGATCCGCTATGGGCCGATGCCAATATCGACTTCATCGGGATCGACAATTACATGCCGCTGAGCGATTGGCGGGATGGGGAGGATCACGCCGATGCCGGGGCGGGTTCGATCTATGATCTGGAGTATCTGCAAGGCAATATCGAGGGTGGTGAGGGCTATGATTGGTATTACCATTCACCCGAGGCGCGCGCGGCGCAGATCCGAACGCCGATCACCGATGAGGCGCATGGCGAGCCGTGGATCTGGCGGTTCAAGGATATTCGCAACTGGTGGGTCAATCCACATCATGAGCGAATAGGCGGTGTGCGGTCCGAGGTGCCCACCGACTGGTTGCCGATGTCGAAGCCCATCCGGTTTGCCGAATATGGCTGTGCCGCGATCGACAAGGGGAGCAATCAGCCCAACAAGTTCCTTGATCCCAAATCCTCGGAATCCAGCCTGCCGCGCCATTCGAACGGGCGGCGCGATGAGTTGATGCAGTTCCAGTATCTGCGCGCCATGGCGGGGTATTGGAGTGATCCGGTTCACAACCCGGTTTCCGAGGAATACGGCGGGCCGATGGTGGATTGGGCGCATAGCTGTGCCTGGGCCTGGGATGCGCGGCCTTTTCCGTTTTTCCCCAACAATCGCGGGCTTTGGTCGGATGGGGCGAACTATGCGCGGGGGCATTGGCTGAATGGACGGATGTCGGCCCGGACTTTGCCCTCGGTTCTTGATGAAATCGGCGCGCGCGCCGGGTTGCAGCATGGCGATAGCGATGATGCGCATGGTCTTGTGCGCGGTTATCTGGTGGATCAGGTGGGTGAGGCCCGCGGCGCGATGCAGCCCATGATGCTGCGCCATGGGGTGGACGCGGTCGAGCGGGACGGCGTGCTGCGGTACCAGTTGAGGGATGGCCAAGTTGATCAGGTCATCGAGGTCGAGCACTTGGTGCGTGACCCCGAGATGGACGGGATCATGGAGGAAACGCGCGGCAATGACTCTGAATTGGCAGGGCGTGTCAGGTTGCGGTTTGTCGAAGCAGACGCGGATTACGAAGTGATCGCCGAGGAAAGCGTGTTGCCGGATGAGGCGACACATGCGGTTTCGACCTCGGAAATGCCTATGGCTTTGACGCGGGCCGAGGGGCTGCAGACCGTCGCCCGGTGGCTTGCTGAGGCGCGGGTGGCGAGCGATAGCCTGCGTTTGGTGCTGCCGCCGTCGCGATTGGAAGCCGGCGCGGGTGATGTGATTTCGGTGCCTGAAGACGGCGGGCGCGGGCTTTATCGTATTGACCGGGTGGAACAGATGGGCAGCGCCCAGAAGGCCGAAGCCGTGCGCATTGAGCCGGAGTGCTATGATCCCATCGAGGTTGAAGAAGAAGCGGGGGCGGTGCGGGCCTTTGCAGCGCCGGTGCCGGTGACACCGCTGTTTCTTGATTTGCCCTTGATGACGGGCGAAGAGGTGCCACATGCGCCGCATATCGCGGTGATGGCAGATCCATGGCCGGGGTCAGCGGCGCTTTATGCCTCGGATGAAGATGCCAATTATCGGTTGAACCGCATTTTGGCCGCACGCACGCCGGTGGGCGTGACGGAAACGCCGCTGAGCTGGTCGCCGATGGGGCGGTATGATCGGGGAGCGGGGCTTTTTGTAAAGATGCGCTATGGTCAGTTGGAAAGCATCAGCCGCGAGGGGATGCTGAACGGCGGAAACCTTTGTGCTATCGGCGACGGCTCACCCGGAAACTGGGAGCTGTTCCAGTTTCTCGATGCCGAACTGGTGGCACCGGAAACTTATGTTCTGTCGCATCGCTTGCGCGGGCAATTGGGCACGGAGATAGAGCCGGGCCATGTCTGGCCCGTCGGGTCCATCGTGGTGCGGCTGGATGGCAGCCCTCGCCAGATTGATATGCCAGAGGCAAAGCGCGGCCTGTCGCGGCATTATCGTATCGGTCCGGCGCAGCGGCCCGTCGATGATCCGGCCTATAGCCACGCACAGATTGCCTTTGACGGTTTGGGGCTGCGGCCTTTGCGGCCGGTGCATTTGCGGGCCAGCGGTGAGGCCGGACAGGATCAACACCTCAGTTGGATACGCCGAACGCGCATTGGCGGGGACCGTTGGGAGACGCCAGAGGTGCCTTTGGGCGAAGAAAGCGAAAGTTATGTCGTACGCGTCATGCAAGGCACCCAAGTGTTGCGCGAGAACGTCGTCAGCACACCGGAATGGACCTATGAAGTCTCTGCACAATCTGCCGATGGTCTGACGGGATCCTACGAGGTGCATGTCGCGCAACTTTCGGCGCTTTATGGCCCGGGACCATGGGCGCACATCGCGCTTTAGCCATTGGCGCAGTCGACGCAGCGGGTCACGCCGGGGTCAAGCTCCAACCGGCCCGCTGCGATTTCTTCTCCGCAGTCTTCGCAATAGCCGAATTCGCCTTCGTCCATCCGGGCGAGGGCGGCTTTGAGTTTTTGTCTTTCCACTTGTCTGCGCGCATGGGTTGCCTTGGCCATGGCCTGATTTTGCAGAGCGTCCTGACGGCTAAGCCGTCCCACGGCCTGTTGGTCCAGTTCTACCGTCGCTTGACCCGCCTCCCCGAGGGTGTCCTCGGCGTCGAGAGCTTTGAGGCGCTCCGTTATGTGTTTGCGAAAATATGTCTCCCGATCTGCATTCAATTCCTTGATCCCCTTGATCACAGCTTTGCGTTTTGCGAAACCCGCCTATCTGATATACTCAACCACAAGCACAGGAGCATGCAAATGGTTGAAACGCGCAGGAAATTGGCCGAGTTGGACCCGGTTTGGGCTCGTATTCGGTTCGAGGCGGAGGACGCCATTGAACACGAGCCACTGCTTGGTGGGGTCGTTCATTCGTCGATTTTGCATCATTCTTCCTTTGAATCGGCCTTGGCCTACCGAATTTCGCTCAAACTGGGATCGGGTGAGATGCCCGAGATGCTGCTGCGTGAAATTTGTGATGCGGCCTATGAGGATGACGCCGATATTTCGGTTGCCGGCCGCGCCGATATCGTGGCGGTCAACGACCGAGACCCGGCCTGCGACCGGTTCATTCAACCGCTTTTGTTCTTCAAAGGATTTCAGGCCATCCAAGCCTATCGTGTGGCCAATTGGCTTTGGCGGCAGGATCGGCGCGATATGGCGCGGTTCTTCCAGATGCGAATTTCCGAGGTGTTCGGGGTGGATATCCATCCTGCTGCCCGGATCGGCAAGGGTATCATGATCGACCATGCGCATTCCATCGTTATCGGTGAGACCGCGACGGTGGGTGACAACGTGTCGATGTTGCATTCAGTGACCCTTGGCGGGACCGGCAAGGAAGAAGAAGATCGTCACCCCAAGATCGGAGACGGTGTTTTGATCGGGGCCGGGGCCAAGGTTCTGGGCAATATCCGGGTTGGGAATTGTTCCCGCGTCGCGGCCGGCTCGGTCGTCTTGCAGGAGGTGCCGCCGTGCAAGACCGTGGCGGGTGTGCCCGCCAAGATCGTGGGCGAAGCGGGCTGCGATCAGCCGTCTGTGAGCATGGACCAGCTTTTGGGGATCAAGGGATCGGAGTGAATAGCGTGGCTGCGCCACCCACTATGTATTGATGAGGGGCGCTGCCCCTCAAACACCCCGGGGTATTTGACCCAAGAAAAAGCCCCGCCGGTTTTGATGACTGGCGGGGCTTTGGTTTGTAACCTGTGGTTTTCTCAGGCCAGCATGACCATCGGATTTTCGAGGTTTTGCACGATCTGTTCGAGCAATTGGGCGCCGAGCGCCCCGTCGATGACCCGGTGATCGACGCTGAGGGTGACGGACATGACGGTTGCCACTGTCAGTTCGCCATCCTTGCCGACAACGGGTTTTTTGACGCCTGACCCGACGGCCAGAATGCCGCCATGGGGCGGATTGATGACTGCGTCGAAATTATCGATCCCGAACATGCCGAGGTTGGAGATTGCAAAACTGCCGCCTTGGTATTCCTCGGGCGAGAGTTTGCGGTCTCGGGCGCGCGTGGCGAGGTCTTTCATCTCGGCAGAGAGCGCCGAGAGCGATTTCATGTCGGCATCTTTCAGGACGGGTGTGAAAAGCCCGCCTTCGATGGCGACGGCGACGGCCACATCCGAGGGCTTCAGTTTCAAGACCTTGTCACCGGCCCAGACGGCATTGGCATCCGGCACGGCCTGAAGGGCCAGCGCGCTTGCCTTGATGATGAAGTCATTGACGCTGAGCTTCACGCCACGGCCTTCAAGCTGTTTGTTCAACTGGCTGCGGAAGGCCAGAAGCGCATCGAGTTTTATATCCCGACGCAGGTAGAAATGCGGGATTGTCTGCTTGGCCTCGGTGAGGCGGGCCGCGATGGTTTTGCGCATCCCGTCGAGTGTGACCTCTTCGTAGTCGCGGTTTTGATACATGGCCGCGACCGCATCGGCGGAGGGGCCGGAGGGGGCCGGGGCCGCCGCTTGTGATATCGCCGCAGGCGC
>Ga0102928_1002452_pt1 | contig 11088 bp, 8 predicted proteins | sample SalPonR1_B_D1_MG_FD_78504 | JGI IMG/M metagenome (GOLD analysis project Ga0102928, IMG submission 78504) | Salt pond soil microbial communities from South San Francisco under conditions of wetland restoration - Salt Pond MetaG R1_B_D1_MG | ecosystem: Environmental > Aquatic > Marine > Intertidal...
ATCGATGAAGACCTGCTGGAAGAGGTCAGCTACCTGGTCGAAGACCCAACTGCGGTATGCGGAAGTTTCGATGAGCGATTTCTGCAGTTGCCCCGTGAACTGCTGGTGACCTCCATGCGCGAACACCAGCGCTACTTTACGGTCGAAAATGAGCAGGGCGAGCTGCTCAACAAATTCATCACCGTCTCCAATACCCGGGTCGAAGACCCCGCTGTGGTCATCAATGGCAACCAGCGGGTGCTGCGTGCCAGGCTTTCCGATGCCATGTTCTTCTGGGAAGAGGACCAGAAGCAGCCCCTCGCAGACAACCTGGAGAAGCTCCGGCAGGTCATCTACCAGGCCAAGCTTGGCTCCAGCTTCGAAAAGGTGGAGCGCTTCAGCCGGATTGCCGTGAGTCTCGCCGAGCAGTTCGAGCCGGCAGCGGCGGCCTTGACCGAGCGTGCCGCGCGGCTGGCCAAATGCGATCTCGAAACCAAGATGGTCTACGAGTTCCCGGAGCTGCAGGGCATCATGGGGCGGGAATATGCCCGCCTCGAAGGTGAGGAGCCGCGGATTGCGACGGCCATTTACGAACATTATCTGCCGACCGAGGCCGGCGGTGCGCTGCCGGCCGACAGCATCGGCGCCTTCGTTTCGATTGCCGATAAAATCGATACCATCAGCGGCTGTTTCGGGGTCGGGCTGATCCCGACGGGATCGGCCGACCCCTATGCCTTGCGACGCAGCGCCATCGGCATCCTCAATATTATTCTCGACCGCGGTTATGCGATCAAAATTCCCGAACTGGTCGACCAGAGCCTGGATCTGCTGCAGCCGAAGCTGACCCGGCCCCAAAACGAAGTGCGGGACGATGTCATCGCTTTTATCCGCCTGCGCCTGGTCAACATGCTGACCAATCGCGGCTACTCCGGAGATGTGGTCGATGCCGTCCTGACCGCCCGCTTCGATGACCCGGTTGATGCTCTGGCCCGGGTGGATGCACTTTCCGAACTGAAAGGGGCTGAAGATTTCGAGGCGCTGGCCGTTGCTTTCAAACGCGTGATCAATATTGTCAAGAGTGGAACTTATATCGATGTTCGCGAGGACCTTTTCGAGGCCGACTGCGAGCGCGACCTGGCGGCAGCCGTCGAATCAGCCCGGCGCGCTGTTCGGGAGCAGGTCGCTGCGGGAGATTATACCGCAGCTCTGCATAGCGTAGCCGGCTTGAGACAGCCGGTCGATGCCTTCTTTGACGGTGTCATGGTCATGGCTGAAGATGAACGGGTCCGCATCAATCGGCTGGCCCTGCTGACACAAGTTGCCGGTCTGTTCGCCGACATCGCCGATTTCACAAAGATCGCCGCTTAGAAACTTAAGCGGCGGTTTTATTTTGACTAAAAATACAGGTCCGGAACGGGGAAAACTTTATCCACATTAATCGAGGAGGATGAATAGATGGCAAAATATGTCTATTTCTTTGGCGACGGCAACGCTGAAGGCCGGGGCGACATGAAGAATCTGCTCGGCGGCAAGGGCGCCAATCTGGCAGAAATGACCAGTATCGGCCTGCCGGTACCGGCAGGGTTCACCGTGACCACCGAGGTCTGCATCGAGTTCACCAGGAACAACCGTCAGTACCCGGAAGGACTGAAAGCCGAAGTCGCTGAACACCTGGCGCGGGTCGAGCAGCTGATGGGCAAGAAGTTCGGAGACTCGGAGAATCCGCTGCTGGTATCCGTCCGCTCGGGGGCCCGTGCCTCGATGCCCGGCATGATGGACACGGTGCTCAATCTCGGCCTCAACGACGAGACGGTGCAGGGCATCATCAGGCAGAGCGACGACCCCCGTTTCGCCTACGATTCCTACCGGCGCTTCATCCAGATGTACAGCAATGTCGTGCTGGGCATGGATGGCGATATTCTGGAGCATATCCTGGAAACCATGAAGGAGGAGCGCGGCGTTGAGCTGGATACCGAACTGACCGCCGACGACCTCAAGGATCTGGTCAAGCAGTTCAAGGTCAAGGTCAAGGAGGAGCTTGGCCGGGAGTTTCCCCTCGATCCCGAAGAGCAGCTCTGGGGCGCCATCGGCGCCGTATTCGGCTCCTGGATGAATCCGCGGGCCGTCACCTACCGGCGGCTCAACGAGATCCCGACCGAATGGGGCACGGCGGTCAATATCCAGTCGATGGTTTTCGGCAACATGGGCGATGACTGTGCCACCGGCGTCGCATTCACCCGCGACCCTTCCACCGGCGAGAACTATTTTTACGGTGAATATCTGGTGAATGCCCAGGGCGAGGATGTCGTTGCCGGCACTCGCACCCCCCAGCCGATCAACAAGGCGAAACACCAGCCGGGCGATCTGCCGGCCATGGAAGATGTCATGCCTGAATCCTATGCCCAACTGGTGGACATTCGCGACCGGCTGGAAAAGCATTACAAAGACATGCAGGATATCGAATTCACCATCGAAAAGGGCAAACTGTACATGCTGCAGACCCGGACCGGCAAACGGACCGCCAAGGCGGCCGTAACCATCGCCGTGGACATGGTGGAGGAGGGACTGATCACCGACAGGGAAGCGATCCTGCGGATGGCGCCGGCCCAGCTCGATCAGCTGCTGCATCGGTCACTGGACCCGAAAGCGGAAAAAACCGTGGTCGCCAAGGGCCTGCCGGCGTCGCCCGGAGCCGCCAGCGGTGAAGTGGTTTTTTCCGCCGACGAAGCCGAAGAAGCGGCCAAAATCGGTCTGAATGTCATCCTGGTCCGTATCGAGACCAGCCCGGAAGACATCCACGGCATGCACGCCGCCAAGGGCATCCTGACCGCACGCGGCGGCATGACCTCGCACGCTGCCGTGGTCGCCCGCGGCATGGGCAAGTGCTGCGTTTCAGGCTGCGGCGACGTCAAGGTGGATTACGCCAAACAGCAGTTCACCGCCCGCGACGGCCAGGTTTTCAAGAAGGGTGACGTGATCACCCTTGACGGCTCCACCGGCGAAGTCATGCAGGGCCAGGTGCCGACCATCAAGCCCGAACTGACCGGCGAATTTGCGCAGCTGATGAAATGGGTCGACCAGTATCGCCGCATGCGGGTCCGTACCAATGCCGACACGCCCCACGATTCCCAGGTGGCACGGGATTTCGGTGCCGAAGGGATCGGCCTGTGCCGTACCGAACACATGTTCTTCGAGGGCGACCGGATCATGGCAGTGCGCGAGATGATCCTCGCTGCGGATCAGGAAGGCCGCAAGCGGGCCCTCGAAAAGATCCTGCCCATGCAGCGCAGCGACTTCCTGGGCATCTTCCGCGTCATGAAGGGACTGCCGGTCACCATCCGGCTGCTCGATCCGCCGCTGCACGAGTTCCTGCCCCACTCCGAGACGGAACTGGAAGAACTGGCCCAGGAAATCAAAGTGCCTGCCCAGACCCTCAAAGCCAAGGTCGACTCCCTTCATGAATTCAACCCGATGCTCGGTCATCGCGGCTGCCGACTGGCGGTGACCTATCCGGAAATCTACGACATGCAGGTGCGTGCCATCATGGAAGCGGCCTGTGAGCTGATCAAGGACGAAGGCTACCAGATCGTGCCCGAAATCATGATCCCGCTGGTCAGCGAGGTCAAGGAACTGTCCATTCTGCGTGCCAATGCCATCCGGGTTGCCGACGAAGTGATCGCCGAGTACGGCGTCGAGGTGACCTACCTGATCGGCACCATGATCGAACTGCCGCGTGCCGCCCTGACTGCTGACGCGATTGCCAGAGAAGCGGACTTTTTCTCCTTTGGTACCAACGACCTGACCCAGACCACCTATGGCCTGTCGCGCGACGATTCGGGCAGATTCCTGCCGTTCTACGTCGAACAGGAAATCTTTCCGAACGACCCCTTTGTCGCCATCGACCAGGCCGGGGTCGGCGAACTGGTCCGATTAGGCTGCGAAAAGGGCCGGCAAACCCGAGCCGACATCAAACTCGGCATCTGCGGCGAGCATGGCGGCGAAGCCTCCAGCGTCAAGTTCTGCCACAGAATCGGCCTCGACTACGTGTCCTGTTCCCCCTACCGGGTGCCCATCGCGCGGCTGGCGGCTGCCCAGGCGGCGCTGGAAGAGGAATAAGCACACCGGCCAGCATAAACCGAGAAAAATCGGAGCAAGCAGGGGGCAGGTCCGTACGGATCTGCCCTCTTTCGTCCGCTGGCTTACCGGCAAGGTCGGTCGCCGCACTTTCCCCGGGTCGCTGCTCGCCATCATTATCAGCTTATGCTAAACTTGCGCAATTCCTGCAACGATGAGGTGCGTCATGAATCCTGTGCTCGAGACCTGCGTCAAAATCGAACTGCGCATCGCCGACATCTACAAAGGGTTAGTCGACCACCCCGAAGCGGATAGGGAACTCAAGGACATCTGGACGGAAATGGCCGAGGACGAACTCCGACACGCCAAGCACATCGGTCTGGTCGCTGATCGGCTGGAGATTGCCGGCATCGGCGCGGTCGGCATGTCGGCTGCTGATGTCCAGCGACTTTCAGACCGTGCCGCCGAGATTTACGAGCAGTTGCGTAAGAACCGTCTTTCCCTGACCGATGCCGTTTATGCCTCGGTGGAATTGGAAGACGAATTTCTCAAAGCCCATCTCAACTACGCTGACGTCGCCGGTCAACCGGACTTGCAGACGCTCTTCAAGTTTCTGGCTGAGGAAGATCGTCAGCACACTGTTCGCCTGCGCAAGTACCTGGATCGAATGACCGACGGCAGCGGGTTGGTCTTCGAGGAGCCCTGAATGAAGATCACGGTTCTCGACGGCTATACCCTGAACCCGGGGGACCTGGACTGGACGCCCCTGGAGGATCTGGGTGACTGCCGGATATTCGAACGGACGCCGCCGTCGCAAACTGTCGAACGGGCCAGCGGATCGGAGATTCTGATCACCAACAAAGTGGCCCTTGGCAGCAACGAGCTCAAGCACCTGCCGGACTTGCAATACATCGGAGTGTCCGCTACCGGCGTCAACGTTGTCGATCTGGACGCCGCGCGGCAGCGCGATATTGTCGTGACCAATGTGCCGGCCTACAGCACGCCCTCCGTTGCCCAGCTGACTTTCGCCCTCATCATGGAACTGGCCCGCAGGGTGGGCATGCATGCCGAACTGGTTCGCCGGGGGCGCTGGACGCAGGCGCCCGATTTCAGCTTCTGGGAAAGTTCTCAGATCGAATTGACCGGGAAGGTTCTGGGGCTGGTCGGCTTCGGGGCCATCGGTCAGGCCGTGGCCCGTATCGGTCGAGCCCTCGAAATGCGCATTCTGGTGCATACCCGTACGCCCCGGCCGCGCGAATGGTCCGAGGTCGAATTCGTCGCTCTGGATGACCTGTTCCGGCTGGCCGACGTCGTCAGTCTGCACTGCCCGCTGAACGAAGAAACCGAACAGCTGGTCGATGCCAGACGGTTGAAGCTGATGAAGGCCACCGCCTTCCTGATCAATACCGGGCGCGGCGGCCTGGTGGCCGAGCCGGCCCTGAGCCGGGCTCTGCAGCAGGGTCTCCTGGCCGGGGCCGGCCTGGACGTGCTGTCGGCAGAGCCGCCGCCTGCGGACAACCCGCTGCTGAGCGCACCCAACTGCCTGATTACCCCGCACTTGGCCTGGGCGACCCGGGCCGCCCGCCGTCGCCTGATGGAGACCGTGGTCGCCAATGTCGCGGCCTTCCTGGCGGGAGACCCGCAAAACCGGGTCGCCTGACTGGTTTTATTTCCCAGCCCTCTTTCGGCTGTCCTCGACAAATATGCGCTTCCCTGAACTTCACAGCTGGGATCTGACGCCCAGGCAGGCTGTCGGCCTGCAGAAGGATCTCGCCCATAAGGTGGTGTTGACGGATACCTTGTGCGAACCTGTCCAGCTGGTCGCCGGGGTTGATGTGTCCTATCGGCGTCGGGCCGACCAATTCCATGGCGCAGTCGTGGTCATGGATCTCGAATCGGCAAGCATCGTGGAAACCGCCACGGCTTCCGGGCAAGTTTCCTTTCCCTACGTTCCGGGCCTGCTGTCTTTCCGGGAGTTGCCGGTGCTGCTCGAGGCCTTCAAGAGACTCCGCCGGGTGCCGCAGGTGGTGCTGGTGGACGGGCAGGGCATCGCCCATCCGCGACGGTTGGGAGTGGCCAGCCACCTGGGTCTCTGGCTCGACCTGCCGACCATCGGCTGCGCCAAAAGCCGGCTGTGCGGCGAAGCCGGAGAACCGGGGCCGAGCAGGGGACAGCACTCCCAGCTTTTGCTGGACGGGAGCCCGGTCGGCGCCGTACTGCGGACCCGAGATCACGTCCGTCCCTTGTTCGTCTCGCCCGGCCACCGCATGGACATCCGGCGCTCGATCCAGATCGTTCTGCGGTGCGGCCAGGGCTACCGTTTGCCGGAACCGACCCGCCAGGCCCATCTGGCCAGCAACCTGCAAAGAACCCGTCAGGAAGGCGGCAGCGCGCAAGGATTTTCAGCGGACCCGTACAGATAAAGTGCCCACTTCCGGGATGACTGCCTCCAGTCGGTCGCCACTGCGGATTGGGCCGACTCCCGCCGGGGTCCCGGTCAGCAGGACATCGCCGGCTTGCAGAGAAAAATATTCCGACATCACGGCAATAATTTCGGCCACCGAGCGCAGCATATCGGCGGTTGTCCCGTTCTGCCGCAGATTGCCATTGACCGCCAGGGTCAAGCGCAGGCTTTGCGGATCGGCCACTGCTGTGGCCGGCACGAAGTCGGAGAGCGGGCAGGAGGTCGCAAATGCTTTGGCCATTTCCCAGGGGTGGCCTTTGCTTTTCAACTGGTTCTGCACATCACGCAGGGTCAGGTCGATGGCGACAGCATAGCCGGCGACAAAATCCAGGGCTCTCTCGGCAGGGATCTTGCGGCCTGCCTTGCCGATCAAAACGGCAAGCTCGACTTCATGATGGCATTCCCGGGAATAGTCGGGCACGACCACCTCACCGCCGTCCGGTACGACGCAGTCGGCCGGCTTCATGAACAGGACCGGCGTATCCGGGACCCGGTTGCCGAGTTCACGGACGTGTTCGGCGTAGTTACGGCCGATGCAGATGATTTTGCCGATCGGGACCGGGTCTTTGCGACCGGCGAGTTTGACGGTGGTCATTATGGTCTCCCTTGTCTGAAGATGTCTCTGCTGGTCCGAGCTTTCCGCTCTCCACTGATGCTCCGGAAGCATACCATCATCCCATTCCGGCCGTCATGTGCTATGCTGGGATCTATCGAAAAAATCGTCTGAGCGAGATGTCTCATGTTTCTGCCGATCGGCGACCTCCCCAATCCGAAAACCACGCCTTACACCAACTACTTGTTGATGGGGCTGAATATCATCGCGTTCCTTCTCGTCACTCTGCCGCTTTCGGCATCCCGGCCGGACATCAACGATCCGCTGCTCAGGGAATATCTGCAGATTTTCGGCGGCGGCGGCCCCTACCCGGTGCAGCTGATCTATGAACGGATCTCCGCCTACGATCTGATGGTCTTCCAGTACGGCTACCGGCCCGCCGATCCCTCGCCGATCAGCATTTTGACTTCACTGTTTCTGCACGCCAACTGGATGCACCTGGCCGGCAACATGCTGTTCCTTTATATTTTCGGTGACAATGTGGAACATCGCCTCGGCCATGGCCCCTATCTGCTGGCCTATCTGGTCGCAGGACTTGCCGCTACCTTGTTTTTCAGTGAGTTCGTGCCCGGCTCCCAGGTGCCGCTGATCGGCGCTTCCGGTGCCATCTCGGGGGTACTGGGCTTTTACTTCTTCTGGTTTCCCCGCAACCAGGTCAAGGTGTTCGTCTTCCTCTTCCCGATCATCATGACCACCCTGCTGATCCCGGCCCGCATCGTTCTCGGCTTCTATCTGCTGATCGATAATCTGCTGCCCTTCCTGATGACCAGCTCCGCCGGTGGCGGAGTCGCTCATGGCGCCCATATCGGCGGCTTCCTCGCCGGGGGCGCCATGGCTTACGGCGTCGACCGGCTGCCCGGTCTCCGCAAACAGAAGCAAGCTCCCCGCACCGAATCTATGCAGGATGCACCGCGGCGGGGCAGTCTGGCCGCAAGCGTCATGCAGGCTGTCGACGGAGGCGACCTTGGCGATGCCGCGGCACGCTATTTCTGGCTTGATGGACGCAGGGAGCGCAGCAGCGTGCCGACCGCCAAGCTGCTCGCCATTGGTGATTACCTGCTGGAGCATGCCGATCCCCAGGAAGCCCTCACCGTTTATCGGCGCGTAATCGCCGAGCGACCGGGCGAGGCCCAACTCGATCGGGCCTACCTGGGGGCCGGCAAGGCCCTGCTGCGCAAGGCCCGCTGCGATACCTCGGCCTGGCATTACTTCCTGGCGGCGATCGATCTGGCCCGCAGTCCGGAGCTGGCCGAAGAGGCCCGGGGCTACCTGCGTATGATCGAACAATGCGAAGAATGAACGTCTGCCAACAAGAAGTCGAGAGATCCGTGATCTGTGATCTGTGGTCCGTGATCCGTGATCCGTGATCCGTGATCCGTGATCCGTGATCCGAACCATGAACCACCAACCGCGAGCCCCAAGCCTCATGTCCACTGCCTGTCGGATTGTCGACTTCACCTCTTATGCTGAAACCATCCCGCGGCTGCTCGAAGCTATCGGTGCTGCCGAGATACTCGCCGGCCGCCGGCGCATCCTGATCAAGCCGAACCTGGTCAACGCCTCACCCTTTCCGGTGACCCTGCCGGTCGAGGCCTGCGCTGCGCTGATCGCCGCCTGCCGCCGTTGGTGCGACGCCGAAATCGTCGTCGCTGAAGGCTGCGGGGAACTGCATCTGACCACCTCGGAAGTCTTCGCCCGCCACGGCTACGAACGTATGGCAGCCGAGTTGGATGTCGAACTGGTCGATTTGAACGAAGCGGAACTGGTGGAATTAAACAATCCGGCGTGCCGGGTTTTTCCGACTTTCATGATGCCGAAGATTATCCTGGAGAGCTACCTGGTTTCGGCGGCGGTCCTCAAGGCGCATTCGCTGGCCGGCGTGACCCTGACCATGAAGAATCTGATTGGTTGTGCACCACCGGCCTATTACCAGCAGGACGGTCACTGGAAGAAGGCGGCCTTCCATCGCCAGATGCAGACTTCCATCTTCGAGTTGAATCGCTACCGGCAGCCGGACCTCGCTTTCATCGATGCCAGCCTCGGCATGGCCGAACATCATCTGCGCGGGGCTGCCTGTGACCCGCCGGTGGGCAAACTGGTTGCCGGCTCTGATCCGGTCGCCGTTGATGCGGCCGGAGCCGGCCTGCTGGGCGTGGCCTGGCAGCAGATCGGCCATATCAAAATGGCGGACGGGGTGCTGGGCAGCGCTCGCGGCATGCCACATAAGGTGGCGCCGCAAGAAAAAAGGATCACGGGCGGGACCGGACGGTAAAACAATATCGCCGACGGTGCGACCTGATACCCGCTCGGCGCCACCCGCCTGAAGGTTCCCGAATCCCTTTATTTATCGACGTCCCGCCCGAACTGGTGGAATTCCTCCAGGTTGCTGAATTCTCCCCAGGCCAGATGCTGGTTGGGGGCATTGACGAACTGGTAGATATTGTCGAGGATGTTGAAGTGTTTGCGTTCTTCCGCGGCCACTTTCAGCAGCAGGTCCTTGACGGTCTGGTCGCTCTCCTTCTCCGCGGCGTCCTCGTAAAGGCGAAAGCTGTCCACCTCCAGTTGCATGGCGTGCCGGTAACCTTCGAGGTCGGTTGAAACGTCCTTGAGTGTTTCTTCTTCTTTCGGCAGCTGCTCGAGTACGTTTTTGGACTCTTCCAGGACGGTCGTGTCCTGCATCTTTGGCACCTTGCCGCTCGTTTTCAGTTCCTGAAAAATATCGTAGTGCTTCTGTTCGTCCTCGGCCAGGCGGTTGAAAATAGTTTTCAACCCGGAGTTGCTGGTCTCCGCGGCCATTTTTTCGTAGTAGGTTTTGCCGTCTTCTTCCATTTTCATGGCGAAGTCAAAGACATTCATGAGGTTCTCCTTCCGAGGTGGTGTTCGTTTGTCCTTCCACTGTAAAAGCTTCGGGCCTGCTGTCAAGGGGGCGGATCTCTTCTTCGCCGCCGATCGGGGGCCAAGAGGCCTGCTGCGCTTATTCACTGCAGGTGAGTTTCAGCCAGGTCGCTGAGGAATCGTACCTTATCTGCCAGTATAGCAAGTTCGCGCGGCGGGGACCATTCACCGGTCCTTTCGGCGCAGTTTGTTTCCGAAATTACGGCGGTGGCTCCTCTCTCTTTTCGGAAGTATCCAGTCGTTGGGCGGGGCGCCGAGAGTCTGCCGGGAGCTGTGGTAAAATAGCCGGGCAATCTGTTTTGGTCATCAACAACGTCACCTCTTTTCGCCTCAGGTTCCCGAAGCCGGACATCCGGCCTCCCGCCCGGGGGGCGAGAAGACCTGGCAGAGAAGTCCGCACATGTTGAACAAACTGCTTGCCACCTAAAACGATTACGGCATGCTGGTGGTGCGCCTGGCGCTCGGCATGGTCATGTAGCCCCACGGCGCGCCTTAGTCCGACGGCTCAGGCCGTCCGAATTAAAGGACCTGCAGAGAAGACCTGCTCATGAAGATTTGCCTGCGCTACCTGCTGCCGGTCCTGGTGCTTTTGCTGCTCGGGTCCGGTTTGGCCTGGCTGCAACGTGATCGGCTGGCGGATGCCTTTTTACGGCCCTGGCTGGCCGAGAAAGTTGCGGCGATTTTGGATGCCGAAGTTGCCATCGGTCAGATCAAAATCGCCTGGTTGGAAATGACCCTGTCCGGATTGAATCTTTCCCAAGCCGGCGGTTATGAACTACAGATCGAAAAATTGCTGCTGCGAACGAACGATGTCGCCGATCTTCTGGCGGGACGACTCTCTGTCGTCGAGTTGCGCCGCCCGCAGTTGTTCATTCTGTTCGAGGAACCAGGCGAGGGCAGCGAAGCTGCTGCCCCGGGCTTGCCGCCGACCCCGCCGCTGATTGTCGAGCACTGGATGGTCGCAGACGGTCAGATGCGGGTTGCCTGGCCGGGAGGTGAACTGGAGGCCGGCGAAATTTCGGCGAGCGGAGAACTGGCGCGCAGATTAACTTTCCAGGTTACA
>Ga0102928_1002463_pt1 | contig 11066 bp, 9 predicted proteins | sample SalPonR1_B_D1_MG_FD_78504 | JGI IMG/M metagenome (GOLD analysis project Ga0102928, IMG submission 78504) | Salt pond soil microbial communities from South San Francisco under conditions of wetland restoration - Salt Pond MetaG R1_B_D1_MG | ecosystem: Environmental > Aquatic > Marine > Intertidal...
CGTTATCATGTAAACTTAACAAGTCACATAAATAACTGCAGTCCTTACACTTACACTATTTTTTATGAAAAACATATTTAGCTTAATTGTGCTTCCCCTACTGATATTGGGTTGTCAAAACTCAATAGCATCAGTAAATCCGGAGATCGGTAAACCTTTTAAAATAAAATTGGGTCAAACCCTGGAATTTCAGGGCACTGATCTGAGTATCACATTCGAAGAGTTACTGGAAGACTCCCGTTGTCCGGATGGAGCCACTTGCGTATGGGCAGGTAATGGTCGTGTCAGCATTAAATTGAATGAGCTTCAAGCAGAATTAAATACCCATTTGGACCCAAAATCTATAGATCTGTCCGGCTATGAGATCAATTTATTATCTCTTGCGCCTTATCCAGAGATCAACAATGAGATAGAACTAGAAGAATATATTCTAGAAATGATGGTTTCTGAAAAGTAAAAAAAGGTGCTCCCGGCAATGTTTCTATCACCAAAAGCACCTATTGTACTGACTAAAAACAAGTAATAGCCTTTCAGTTAATTGATCACCCAAGGGCCTTCAAACTTGCGTTCGGGTGTGGAAAAATATTCCATGATCTCATCCCCTTTCTCGTTAACCAATAGCCATCGGCCACTTCCGCCACCAAATGTTATAGGCGTAGCAGCTCCCACACGGTCAAATAACTTACTGCCACCCACATTTGCATTATTATTGTACCAGGTAGTTGCTTCAAGCGGGTTTCCCCAAGTACCACTTCCTGTTCTGTTGTAAAGAGCGTATTCATTTCCATCTTTTGTAAAGTAGGCCATGGTTTCAGAACCGACGCGTGTAACTGCTCCGAAACCACGGTTGGCAAATTGGAAGTTGCCGCTGTCGCCGTATATATCATTGACCAATGCCACTTTATTTGCATCCCCCTCCTTATCGTATTGACCGATTGGGCCAAGTGGTAATGTATTTCCTGTAAAATCTGCCGAATTGTAGTTCATGAACTCATTTCGCAAACCGTCCTGGTCAAAAATGTAAAGCCTGTTATCTAAAAATCGGGTACCTGCCCCAATGCTGTTGAAACTGGTTACTCCCATCGGACCATCAGGGTCATCAATCTCAAAAATGCCCAGAACATCGCCAGAGTTGCCATTGTACCATGCGTACTGAGTTCCGGCTTTATTGTATATTACCACATTGCTGTTTGAGATATGAATCATTGCTCCAATTCCATCGTCAAAAAGGTCGACAAGTGAGCGGTAACCCTGCGGGGGCAGTATTCCCTTCAGGTCACAGTTCACAACATCAAATTCGGTTGCGATTTTGGTTCCTACGATTTTGTCGGGCCGTTCAACACTTCGAACAACATACGACAGAGGCAGGCCGGCTCGGATATCGGTACTTTCGGCTAGCTTGTTGGCTATATTTTGAATGGTGGCTTCACCGGCAAGCTCAAAAGTGCCGGCGGCATCACCACCGTACGCTATCACTTTAATTTTGACATTGTTCAATTCCTGGAAGCTGTTCACATCAACGTTCCCGTCTACACTATTTCTAAAAGCGCCATATGATGCATCAAGTTTGGCAGTCATTTCCTGGCTGGATGAAGTGGATTCAACCAGCATGTAGAAGATACGCCCATAAGTGACAGAGGATATAAAGGTTGCGGGATTATCAGCCTGAACATAAACAGCGAGTTCTTCCGGAGTTACACTTTCATCAAAAAGCTGATCGAGACGTGTTGGTAAGTCAAAGCTCATGGTATAGTAGCTTTGAGTCAGCTTAACAAGAAATCGATTATAACTGCGTTCAGTGCTGAACGACATGTTCGACTTAACTTTAGTTGTAAAAGTGCTAACGTTAAGTCCCATTTCCAATGCAAGTTGGTTTTCTGACTGTACCTCCTGGATCTCAAGTCTGAAGTTGGCCGGAACCACCTCGCCTGCACTGGCAATGATGTTATTCATCGCATTCTGGATAGTGCTTTTACTCACCCTATCTACTGTAAATGTGGAAGAAAGGTTACCGTTATTAAGGTCATAGGAGATGGTTCCTCCTGCTCGTTCCACCACGATGGGTGAAGGGGTAGCATTCGAAAGAGTCTTACCCTGCAGTAGGTTTCCTGGATAGATCACATCTGCGTTAGTATTAAAAAGAGGAAATTGTCCATTACCGTCAAGTACACTTACGGTACTGGTAGTGCAAATCCATCGCTCGGTATCCAGAGATCCATTATCAGCGGTTTCGCGATCTTTATTTTCGGGTTCGCCAACCGAAAGGGTATCCACGGTTCTGTTTTCAGGTATCTGCTCGAATTCGGCACCGTTTTTAATGACTTCTTCGAATGTCATTTCTTTATCTGTATTGCCAGACGTTCCGTTATCTGAACAGGAACTAAATAGGATCAAAGAAAAGATCACAGATAGAAAAATTAGTGATTGAACCCGAAACCCATGGTTGGTTTTATTTTTTTGAATACTCATAACATTGACAGGTTAATTGATTGTTGAATAAGAAGTACCTATCACTATACGCGCAATGGTTTCCCTTAACCGGCGAAAGATTTTTTATAAATCGGGCTGAACAAAAAAATTGACCCTATACTTTGTAGAAATGGTCAGCTTAACTTAGATTATCAGGGATTTCTGTGCAGTATCGTCAGGAAAAGAGAGAATTCAAGAAAATAGAGGAAGGTATGCATGGAATTTGACCAAAATAATATAACAGAACTTCTAAATGGGTTGAATGAGGATGACCCTAGGGTCATTGATAAGGTATATCCTTTAGTTTATGATCATTTAAGGAACGAAGCTCATCTTCAGCTACGGAAAGAAAGAGCCGGGCATACATTTCAAACTACAGCCCTGGTTAACGAAGCCTATCTGAAACTAGTGGACCAGAATAATGCGAGTTACAATAACAGGTCTCATTTTTTAGCCATAGCAGCCATGGCAATGCGTCGTATCTTGATCAGTTATGCCCGTAAAAAAATGGCAGAAAAAAGAGGAGGTAAAGAGCCGGACATCACTTTCAAAGACGGAATGTCTCCACAGAACGTAAGATTTGAAGAAATGCTGGACCTGGATGAAGCCCTGACAAAGCTGGAAGAGATGGATGAACGTCAGGCAAAAGTGGTCCAATACCGATTTTTTGGAGGAATGAATTATAAGGAGATCGCCAATGTGATGGGCGGAACCGAACATTCAGTCCGTTATGATTGGCGGGTAGCGAGAGCCTGGCTTAAACGGGAGTTGGGAAACTCTTAATTTTTTCGCCAGCCTGCAGCAGGACTTGCGCGTATAGAGTTACCTAAATGGAACAGGCACTATCTACACACTGAGTAAACGATTACCTCAAAACTATGACTTCAAAGCACTGGGATAAAATAAGTACACTCTTTAAAGAGATCGTTGATCTGGAGCCTGATCTTAGAAATGAAAGGCTAAATGCTGTTAAGACTGAAGACCCCTTGATCTATGAGGAACTGATTACACTTCTGAATGCCGATTCTGATCATACATCCCTACTGGACGGGTTTGCTATCGACCAGTTAGATCTTTCTGATTTGTTTCCATTAGAGGGGGTTCAGGTTGGCCCGTTTGAGATCGATCAAAAAGTAGGTTCAGGAGGTATGGGCAATGTATATCTGGGGAGACGAGTGGAAGGTGGATTTGAACAAACCGTGGCTCTGAAGTTAATAAAGTATGGTATGGGATCAGGGCCGGCCATATCTCGGTTTTTAGAAGAAAGAAAGATCCTTGCCCGGCTTCAGCACCCAAATATTGCTAGGTTGATAGATGGAGGGATCACCTCAGAAGAAAGGCCATGGTTTGCCATGGAGTATGTTAAAGGAGTAAATATTCTTGAGTACTGTAAGGGAAAAGGGATATCCTTAAAAGTGAAATTAAAACTGATACTGGATGTAATAGATGCAGTGCAGTATGCTCATAAAAACCTGATCGTTCATAGGGATCTGAAACCGGGCAATATTATGGTTACAGGAGAAAAGGAAACTCCTAAGATCAAGTTGCTCGATTTTGGTATAGCGAGTATCCTTGAAGATTCTGACTCTGAAAAAGTTGTATTGAAGGCATTGACACGGGCATATGCCTCACCTGAACAGATTCTTGGTGTATCAACATCTACGGCTGCTGATATTTATAGTCTGGGCGTTATCATTGCTGAGTTGTTAATGGAGTGCCATCCAAATGAAGAATTCAGAAAAGCGGGTGAAAAACCAAAACCAATACCAGATGAGTTAAAGGCGATTTTTCAAAAAGCAATGAGGAAAGACCCTTCCGAGAGATTTCAGAATGTATCGGAATTAGGAGATGAGATCAGAAACTGGCTAAATAAACGGCCTGTTTTTACATACTCAAAAAAGCCCGTATATCGTGTCAATAAATGGATGAAGCGCAATCGTATAGCAGCATTTATAAGCATTTTTTCGTTGGTCACGGTAGTCATATTGATTTTGGTATATACCAATGAGTTAAAAAAAGAAACGGACAAGGCAAGGAATGAAGCATTAAGAGCAACCAGAATAGCCTCAGTTTTGGGGAGTTCGCTTAGATCGATCGATCCCATGCAGAATAGGGGTCAGGAATTATCGGCACTGGGTATGGTGAATATGAGTACAGCTTATATAAACAATGAGTTGGGAAATGACCCGAGAACCCGATCAGAATTGCTGATCATGATGGCGGATATCTATGCCAATCTTATTGAACTGGAAAAAGCAGATTCTATTTCTGCAATAGCCATTGATATATATACTGAAATTCAGGATACCACATCATTTACATATATCGATATGCTGGCTGACCGATCCATCATCCTGGATAAAGCCGGAAAATATGATGAGGCTATGACCATGATGCTTCATGCATTAGACCTGGCCAACCAACACCTTGAAGCACAAAGCCTTGAGTTTGCAAGCGTGAATCTTGATTATGTCTATCACTTGGATGTCAACCAGGAATATAGCTCAGCGGATTCAGTTTTAATGTTAATCCAACCTATCTATGAGGAAAATCGGGAAATAGCAGGTGAAACCTATGATGATTACGTCTTTTATCTAGGAACCAACTATCGTCGTCTTAGGCAATTTGATAAAGCAGAGGATTATTTATTTCAGTCACTTGAACTAAGCAGAGCCCGGTATCCTGATATTCATGAAAAAATAGCCTCTACCCTGAATCATATTTCCAGTTTATATCAAAACATGGGGGCGTTTGATAAGGCGGTCCCATTTGCTATTGAAGCTCATCAAATGCGGTTGGAGATATTTGGCTCGGGTCACCTGAATACCCTTGCGGCACACTCCAATATAGCCAGGGCTTATTCAGGAGGGCAACGTTTGACTGAAGCTGCTGAAACTTATCGTGAGGTCCTGCAGATATTCAGAGAAGAGTATGGTAATGATAACTTCTATATATCAGGCATTTTACAAAGTTATGGCAACGTTTATCTTAGGATGGGCAATTACAAAGAAGCTGAAAAAATAATGAGGGAAAGTCTGGATCATGGAACGCGTTTGTTACCTGCTGACCATATTCGATTGTCCTACCCATTAAAAGGATTAGCAGATGCCTTGCGATATCAGAATAAGTACAACATGGCTGAACCTTATGCTGAACGAGCATTTGAGCTTAGAAAAGATCTTCCTTCAGATAATGCCAATCTGAATAGTGCAAAGTTCACGCTTGGCATGATTCTATGGAATTTAGAAAGACAAAATGAGGCAGAGGAACATTTAAGAAATTCCCTGGTTTTTTTCGAATCACGACCGGATCAATATAGCTCTCAAATTGAAGAATTGAGACAAATTGGTTTTTGATGAGGTCTGGTTTATAGTAGAAAACTATTTTTTTACCATTATTCTATAAACAGAATTAGCTCCGGTTATATATAGTACTTTCTGGTCACTACCCCATTCTACATTTGTGATCTGCTCATCAAAACGAAGGTTGCTCAATTGGTTGCCTTTTGCATCAAACACCGTTAAACCGTTGGGCCCGGTTGTATAAAGTCGGCCCTCGGAATCAGTGATCATACCATCGGCGGCTCCTTTGTCACCCGGTACACCAATATTGGCAAATAATGTATCATTTGAGATGTCACCATTCTTCGCTACTTCAAACCTAAGAATATCGCCGGTTTCAGAGTCACTTATGTATAAGTATGATTCATCAGGTGAAAAAGTAATACCGTTCGGCAGAGCAAACTCGTTGTATAAAAGTGTCAACTTACCGTTCTTTTCAATACGATACACGCCTGCAAAATTAAGCTCCTGCTCTTCCGATGAGACTCCGAATGGTGGATCCGTAAAGTAGATCAGGGAGTCAGACCGGATAGCCAGGTCATTAGGGCTGTTAAGCCTCTTTCCCTGATAATTAGTGACAATAGCTTCAATTACTCCATTATCAACTACCTTTGAAACCATGCCGTCATGCTGAGTCAGAATTATCGCGCCATCAGGCATGCTTTCAATTCCATTGGACCGACCGGATGAATCTAAGAATGTGGTGGTTTTATCCGAACCCGGTTGCCATTGATACACTTTACTTGCGGGTATATCACTGAATATGAGGCTACCCTCACCCAGCCAGTGAGGACCTTCGGTAAACTGATAACCTGTGGTAATTACTTCAGGTTCACCCAATGAAAAGTTGTTATCAGTGTCACAGGAAGTGGATAGAATAGCTGTTATTAAAAGAAAAGACAGGAACGAGCTTAGTTTATTCATGGAGGGTTATTCATTATTTAATTAAAAGAGTTGGCGTAAAAAAAGATCTACCTAAGACATAAATATTATAAGAAATCATTTACCCAGAAAAAGACCTAAAGGCTTTAGTTCCTCAAACTCATTCAAAACTACTTTTAGTACTCCAACCAAAGGAATGAACAGGATCATACCGGATATACCCCAAATTGAGGCACCTATAAAAACAGCTACCAAAGCCGCCAGGGGGTTTATCTTGACCTGGGACCCGACCACATATGGGGTGATCAGATTGTTTTCGATAAGTTGAATGAGCCAAAGAGAAATAAGAAGGGCTATCGGGTAAAACATTGAGTCGTTGGTTGTAATAGAATATAGCACAACCAATAATGATGAAAGAAAAACACCGATGTAGGGAATCAGATTAAAAACAGCCAGAAAAACAGCAAAGAAGAAAGCATATTTCACATTCAAAAAATATAATACCAGATAGAATAAGACTCCTACAACCAAACTGACCAGCACCAGACCTCTCAAATATTGTTGAGCTACTTTTATGATCTTATTGAACAATGATTTTGTTTGATCATGATAATTGATAAACAGCTGAAGAGAACCACGATAAAAGTTATCCCTGTAGTATAGAAGGAAGAAGATGTACAACGGGATCACACTTATAACCGTAATGAGCCTGAATACGGAAAACAATGAATTTCTTAGTTCAGTTAGGCCGGTATTGATGATCTGTAAAACGGAGTCAGTGGCTTGCTGTGTTAATATTTCATGAGATATCCCGAGTCTTACTTCAAGGAAGTGCTGAAGATCACTAAGCCATACGTTTACATTATCTGTAACAGCGGGTACGTCGCCAAGCAATCCTACCACTTGTATTGAAAGCAGATAAAGAATTACGCTTAAAGCGACAGTTACAACGGTTAAGACAGATACTATGGAAAGCCAGCGTGGAAATTTGACCTGTTCCAGTTTTTCTGTCAAGGGTAGTATCAATAAAGCGATAAAAGAGGCCCAAACAAGAGGTAATATTATAAACTGTGCCTCTATCATGATGTAGACCACCATCACTCCTATTAATAATAGGGCAGCCACTTTAATTAATTTAGAATTATCGGCTGTTTGTTGCTTCATGTACCTATGATGTCAGATAGATGGGTTTTTTCAAACATTACCTTCACATTAACTAAAAATAATCAAAGGTGCATTGCATTGAACGAAAGAAATGATAAGATTGGCAGTAAACAGATCAGCCAAAAGATGGCTTTAAACTGAAAAAAGAAGTCATATTGCAAAAAAATAATCAATCAGTTTTACTATTTGGTGGTGAGATCAATTTAGGTTTGCCGGTCATTCGTTGTTTGGGGCAACTACCGGATATGTCCATTCACTATGCCGCAAACAAAAAATCCGCGACCAGGTTCAGTAGGTATCTTACTTCCTTTCAACTTATTTCCGGAGAGTCCGCGTCGGAACGTCTTGCCAGCTTGATAAAAATAATACAGGACACAGGCGCTAAAGTGCTTTTTCCTATTGATGAACGGTCGGTTAAGTTTGTTATTAAAAATCGAGAAAAACTCTCAGAAGTCGTTAACATCCCCCCTCTCGCTGATCTGGATACGTTTCATCAGATGGTCATGAAAAATGCATTAAATGAATGGCTGGAATCAAACGATTTTCCCTTTGCCAGGATCTGGCCTATACCGTCAAATATAAAAGAGGAACTTCCTGATTCTTTAACCTTCCCTGTTTTATTTAAACCGGTTTGGGATCGTGGTGGTGATACGGAAGCACTGTTTGTTAATATATTTCGCAGCAGGGATGAAATGGTGGATTACTTTGAGGAAAATGACCCAAATCCGGAAGATTATTTTCTTCAAGAGTATATACCCGGTTATGATATTGATTGCAGTTTATTTTGCAAAGATGGGGAAATACTGGCTTATACCATACAGAAAGGGTTTATTTTGCAAGACCTTCGTTATTCACCCGGAATTGAATTATTACACAGAGAAGAGTTTCTGGATCAGATACATCAGATCATAGATACGCTGAATTGGTCGGGTATCTGCCACTTAGATTTCCGATATGATGAAAGAGAACAAACTTATAAACTCATAGACTTCAATGCCCGATACTGGACCACCATTTTAGGGTCGTTAGTTGCCGGTATCAACTTTCCCTATCTGGCGTTTAAAAGTGCAATAGGTGAAAGTTTTGCGGTTCCCGAATATAAGGACACCCATTTTGTTCTAACAAAGTCGGCTATAAAAAAACTAATCAAAGTAAATAAAGAACACTCCTATCCGTTCAGAAATACCGGATTATTTTATGCCTTGAAAGATCCGTTACCTGAGCTTTTCAAGCTATTACCTTCAGGTAATTCTAACTCATAGTTTTATTCTTGCAAGGGAGGCTGGAGCAGTAGGTGAACTATCAGTGGAATTCTTTCAAGTGTCTCTTTGAGAAAAACACGTTCTATTGGGCTGTGGGCCCCGTCTCCGACCGCTCCCAATCCATCTAAGGTAGCAGTGTACAAACTGGTGTAGCTTCCATCAGAGCCACCGCCAGAGGTGCCTTCGATAAGATTCAGGCCAAGTTGTTCCCCTATTTCCTGAGCTGCTTTCCAAAGAGCCCTGTTTCTTTTGTTTTTTACCAAAGGTGGCCGGCGAAAGCCCCCCTTGATCTCCAGGGTTACGCCCTCGGTATCTGATCGGATGGAAGTTATCTCATCAGTTAGCCGTTTGGCATCGGCTTTCGTTTTAACACGCACATCTACTGAGGCCCGGCTCTCCGGTGCCACAACATTGGTACTGATCCCTCCATCTATGGTTCCTACGTTAACTGATACCCCATTTTCCGTGTCGTTTAGATTATGTAATTTTTGAATGAGATATGACAGTTCCAGGATGGCACTTTTTCCCTTTTCAGGCTCAATACCTGCATGAGACGAAATTCCATTAATGATTACATCAAAATGCCCAACACCTTTTCGGCGGGTTTTGATCTTACCGTCAGGGTCAAGTGAAGGTTCCAGCACTAATACCCGGTTCATGGCTCGTGCCAGAAGTTTGATCCTGGAGGCAGATTCTCTGCTACCACTTTCCTCATCCGAATTCAAAAACAGAACGGGCGTCACGTCCGGTTTCAGCCTGTATACCTGAATGATCTTCAACGCTGTAAGCATCATTGCCACCCCTGCTTTCATATCATAAACTCCGGGACCAGTTAGAGTATTTCCTTCAATATTAAAAGGCATTTTATTGATGGTATCTGCCGGCCATACGGTATCAACATGACCAAGTAATAGTTGGTAGCAATCGGAATTTCTCACCTTTGGTCGGGCAAATAATTGTCCACCACTTTTAATTCCGTTGTATAATGATGCCTCAAACCCGATCTGTTCAAGTTCTTTCAAAACGATTGAAAATAACGTCTTGTGAGATGCCGGGTTTGCCGGTGGAGTTTCGGTTTCTACCAGTTTTTGCAAGATGTTCAGAAAGTATTCACGGAGGCCGGAGTCAATCTCAATTTCTTTAATATGATGAATGGCGTTTTCCATGATCTATTTTTTAAAATCTTTGGGAAAAGGAAAAGCCAGAGTGTCATCAATGGTAGTGTATCGCCCGGGGGAAACATAAACCAACTGTGGATTTCTGCGTAATTTATCTCCATCGGATTGTGAGGGATTTCGGATGAAGTCGGTTTCAGCATGGGCGGCAACCACTTTACCAAGAATCAGACTGTTCTCGCCAAAACCATCTACAAAACGCTCCAGTTTACATTCAAGGTATAGGTATCCTTTCTGAATGAAGTGACCCTTGATGTCAGTAGCCGGAAAGGTATCCATGCTTTTTAGTTCAGGTTTGGTATCATCGCCACAACGGGGAGAGGCAGTGAGGCTGGTCAATACCAACTGATTAGGTTTGGGATAAGAAACCGTAAATTCGCCGGTTCGCTTTATATTCTGGTACGTTGAATGATTAGGGGTACAGACGAACCCAAAATAGTTCTTCCATCCGAGAGGGAAAGCCATATGTTTTGGGGCAAAGTCGGGTGAGGAGTCCGACTCAAGTGAACCCACAATTACAAGTGGGTGAACGGTAAAGATCTGGTCCCACACTGGAAAATCAAGATTCAGGCTGGTTATTTGTGGTTCATTCGTTTCGTTCATAAGTGGGAAGTTTAGGGTTCAACAATTTTATCCAAATTCCATTCCGTGTGTAACCCCAGCGTTTGGAGTAGTTCAAAGAATAATTTTGGGGGGTCTTTGAGCCTGACGGTTACCTTTTTCTCCCCAAACATGAGTTTGTGTAAGAAAATGATCGCTTTTGAGTTCACAAA
>Ga0102928_1002465_pt1 | contig 11065 bp, 10 predicted proteins | sample SalPonR1_B_D1_MG_FD_78504 | JGI IMG/M metagenome (GOLD analysis project Ga0102928, IMG submission 78504) | Salt pond soil microbial communities from South San Francisco under conditions of wetland restoration - Salt Pond MetaG R1_B_D1_MG | ecosystem: Environmental > Aquatic > Marine > Intertidal...
ATGGCGGCGGGGGCGGCGGGGGAGTGGATGGGGTGTTTGGGCATGGTCGGCGGGTCCCGGAAACGTAAAGGACTCAGGATATACCGGGAGGCATGGGCAGGCCTACTCATAATCGGTAGGTCGTTGGTTCAAGTCCAACAGGGCCCACCATCTTTGTCATTTTTGTGGGATTTCGGGTAGAAATAACCTAGATGCCCATCATGTAGGAAATAACCTAAACGAAATTCATCAGTCTTCCGTTTTTTATAGATCGGGCCCAATCTAAAAAAGGCAAAGGGGTCAGGTCTTGCTTCTTGCATCCGGCTCGAAACCACAACAACCCGGGCACTCGCTTAGTAGGAAATTTCCTACAGAACTTAGGGTGGATTAGCCAATTTCGGATTCGTTCGTCATGATCTAGATTGACCGGGAACTTGCCACAGAACTCCGGTATGCCTGAACCTCGCTCTCGCCATTGATGCACCACCAGCTATGGCCCGCCCCCTGCGAATCCAGTTCGAAGGCGCGCTCTATCACGTCATGGCGCGGGGCAATGCGCAGGGCGATATCTTTCTCGACGAAACTGACCGCCATGCCTTCGTCGACAATCTGGGTCGGGTTTGTCAACGCTTCGATTGGCGCGTTTGGGCGTGGTGCCAGATTTCGAATCACTACCACTTGCTGATCGAAACCCTGTGCCCCACCTTGTCGCAGGGCATGCGTGAGGTCAATGGCGTCTACACCCAGGGGTTCAATCGGCGACACGGTCGCGTCGGACATGTACTCCAAGGGCGCTACAAGGCGGTTCTGGTTCAGAAGGAAACGTACCTCTTGGAGCTATCACGCTATGTTGTGCTGAACCCGGTCCGGGCCGGAATGGTCGAGACCGCAGGCGATTGGGCCTGGAGCAGTTTTCGGGGCATCATGGGCAACGCCGCCGCCCCGGAATGGCTGGCCGTTAACCTTACGCTGGAGCTGTTCCACCCTCAGCGCGGGCCAGCCAGGCGAGCATTTGCCCGGTTCGTGGCCGACGGCGTCAATGCGGACGGCCCGTATGAAAATTCGCTCAAGGCCGGTTTTCTGGGGAACGAATCATTCATCGAGACGCTGCTGGAAAAGCACGATCCGACATCAGTCAGCAGCGAAATACCGAAGCGGCTCCGCCCGGCACGCAGCTTGGAACAGATTGCGCGTCAGTCGGTCGATCGCGATCAGGCGATCGCCGCGGCATATCGCAGCGGCGCCTACACGCTTACCGAGATTGCGCGGCACTTCGGAATTCACCTGTCGACTGCAAGCAGGATCGCGCGGCGGCAAGAAGATGCAAGAAACAAGACCTGACCCCAGCTTTTGTTTGAGAAGATGCAAGAAACAAGACCTGACCCCAGCTTTTGATGCTGGCACGCCACCCGCCTTGATGGGTCATGGTTGGGGTGAACGTCAGTTGCAGGACCGCCAGCAGGACAGCTTCTTCGCCCTCCGCGACGACCAGCTCGTTGTTGTCGTCCGTTGCGATGGCTTCAAAATGAAAACGGAGACACCCATCGTCAAGCGCGCTCTCGCGACGACCGGATAGCCGTCCGAACCCCTGCGGATCCGCATCAAGAGGATTTACACGTCGCCATCCTGGAAAGACGTTGTAGGTCGACGGGATAAAGGCCGCCATTCCGCCGTGTCGGGCATGAGCATCCCGGCCTGGACGAGTGACTATAATCACAGTTCGGCCCGTGGCGAAGGGAATCCGAGCACATGCAGTGGATCGCAATCGGCGATCGGGTGATCGAGCTCGATGCGGGCCTGGTGTACCGCGCGGGCGAGAGTCATCCGCTCTCGCCGCGGCTGCACAGCCTGCTCCGCCACTTCGTCGAGAACCCGGACACGGTGATCCGCCGCGATGCGTTGATCGAGGCGGTCTGGGGGCATCTGGAGGCCGCGACCGACGATTCGGTCAACGTCGCGGTCTCTTCACTGCGCCAGGTCCTCGGCGATACGCGCCGTCCCCACCAGGTCCTGAAGGTCGTGCCCAGGCGCGGCTATCTGTTCGATTCCAGTACGCTGCGCCGCCTCGATGCGGACGAGGCCGCAGCGCTGACGGCGCGCGGCAAGCCCGCTTCGGAGGCCTCGGCGCAGGTCGTGCCTCCGGACGCGAACCGTGGCCGGGCCGCGGGGCTGCCCCTCGCGGCCACTGGTTTGGTGGCCGTTGCGATCGTGGCGATCGGGCTGATGGTGGTCGCCGGCATCCTGCCGACGGACAACCGACCTTCGGACGTTGCCGAGCCGCTGGCGGAGGCAACGCCATCCGCGACGGTTGCCGTGGATGCACTGCCGGACAAATCCGTCGCCGTCCTGCCGTTCTCCGACTTCAGCCCGGACGGCGAGAACCAGTGGTTTGCCGACGGGCTCAGCGAGGAGATCCTGAACTCGCTGGTGCGCGTGCCCGACCTGCTGGTCGCGGCGCGCACCTCGTCGTTCACGTTCCGGGAATCGACGCTGCCGGTGTCGGAGATCGGAAGGGAACTGGGCGTGGCGCACGTGCTCGAAGGCTCGGTCCGGCTGGGCGATGATCGCGTCCGGGTCACGGCCCGTCTGACCCGCTCTTCCGACGGCTTTCATGTCTGGTCCAACAACTTCGACCGTCAAACGGCGGACATCATCGGCATCCAGGAAGAGCTGGCGCGCCAGATTTCGATGGCCCTGGAGACCCGAATGGATCCCGAAGCCCTGGCGGCCATGGCCAGTGCCGGCACCAATTCGGTCGAGGCCTACCGGAACTACATCCAGGGACGTGCGTCCGGAACGACGAGCGCGCCCGAGGCCTACGCGTTCTTCGAGCGCGCCCGCGAGCTGGACCCGGGGTTTGCCGCCGCCCACTATCATGCCGCCCTCTACTGGCAGTTCCAGGGCAATCTCACCGTCCACTCGCGGACCGAACTGGATCTCGGCCTGCCCGAAATTCGACGTCGCTTTGCCGACCGCATCGAGGCGGCCATCGAATCCGCCGACGACCCGGTCGCTGCGCTTCTCTACCGCGGGGTCGAAGCGCGCGAACAGTTCCGTTTCAGCGACGCCGTGGCGCTGTTCAGGCGCTACGTCAGCGAACGACCCGGCGACTTCCCCGCGTGGCTGCAGGTCATGGAGCTCGCCTACATCGTCGGCGATGACGCGTTGCACGAACAAGCGCTGGCGGTCTATCGCGAGCGTTCTCTGAATGATCGCGTCGCGGCCATCCAGTATCTTGTGCACGCCTATCGCACGAAAGCGCCCGAGCAGTGGATCGACCACGCCTTTACGCTCGCGACTCGATGGCCGGACGCCTTCTTCGTCCAGTACCAGATCCATCGCGCGCTGTTGTGGGTCGGGAGAGTCGCGGAAGCGCAGGCGTTCCATGACCGGCTTCTTCAAATGGACGCGTCACCGCGAGCGAAATTTCTGGTCCAGCTGCGCCAGGCCTGCGCCGAAGATCGCGATGACGATGCGTTCGCCTTGTACGAAGCCGATCCCGAACCATCGAGCGAATGGTTCGTCCTGGACGTTCTTTCTCGCAGCGACGAAGCCGATGCCGTACTGCGGATTGCCGAGATCGAACACGGCACACACGGTCTGCTGAATTTCCTCTTGTATCCGCAGTTCGATGCGAGGAAGGTTCCGAGCCTCGTTCGCGTGCTCGAGCGCGAGGGGATCGAGGTCCGGAAACCCACGCCGGTGCCGTTTGCCTGCGATCCGATAGACGATGATGTCGACGGCGAAGGGTTCGGCCAGATTGCCCCTTCTTTTCCGGATTCAATCACGCTCGCTCGAGACGTCCTTGCCGGTATCGCGAACTAGGTCGCAGCGCAGTGCGGGAATCCAAGGCGTTCAGCGGGAATGCCTCATGAACAACGAACACGTCCATTGTCGATCCGCCTTCCAAGTCGGCCCTGCCTGCGTATCCATGCAGTCCTTGCTCGAACAGGCAGTCAGCCGGCCCGCGGTCGGATGGTGCTTTCCTTGTCGGGGAACCGGCCGCGCTTGTCGGCGTAGAACGCCTGGATCCGCTCGAAGTCGGCGTCCAGATCGTCGCTGGGCACGAACGAGACGCCCATGCCGACCTGCTTCCGCGGGTAGTCGATGTAGGCCATGACGATGGGGACGTCGGCGGCCCTGGCGATGTGCCAGAAGCCCGATTTCCAGTGATCGGAGAATCCGCGGGTGCCTTCCGGCGCGATGCCGAGCACGAAATTCTCCGCGGCTTCGAAGCGCGCGGCCATCTGTCGGCTCATCTCGCCCGGCCGGTTGCGGTCGACCGGGATGCCGCCCCAGAACCGGAAGATCGGCCCCAGGGGCCACCGGAACAGGGTGTTCTTGCCCATCCAGTGCGCCTTCAGGCCCAGCGCCCAGGCCGCCAGGATGCCGATGACGAAGTCCCAGTTGCTGGTGTGCGGCGCGAAGATCAGCACGTAGCGGCGCGTGCCTGGGTCTGCCTGGGTCAGCGTCCAGCCGAAGGTCCGGAGAAGAAGTCGGGCAAGCGTTTGCATGGATCGGGCGGGAACCCCTTTTCAATGCGCCATCTTACTGGTGTTCGGTGGCATTGACCCTGCGTCGGAGCGGGCTCAACGTGGCGGGTCGATCTGGCCGCCGATCGAGGTGTTCAGACGGTACCAGCCGGCCACGCTGCGGCGCGGGGCGCTTGTGGGGCGGACTTCGTGCGGAATCTCTTCACTGAGGAACAGGACCAGCCGGCCGTCGACGGGCGCGATGCGGGCGCGTTCGGTGCGCTCGTCGTCCTGGTAGAGCACCAGTTCGCCGCCGTGCTCCGGTTGCCAGTTGGGGTTCAGGAACAGCACCAGCGAGATGACTCGGTTGGCCGCGCCCCGGAAGCTGTCGTAGTGGGTGCGGTAGAAGGCGCTTTCTGAGTATAAAGCGAGGCGAGGGTCGAGGTTCTGCCGCTTAGCTCGGCGTTGGCGTTCTTGTTTGACGATTGCCCAAAAGCGAACATTGACTGTAGGAAATTTCCTACATCTTTGCTAGTGGATTTCCGACTTACGAATAGCGAAAAAATATGTAGCTTAATCAGTCAATGCGAGATCAATTTACTGGCTATCTGAAATTGGGTGATCAGATGATTTTTCTAACTCGAACCGTGATGTTCGTCGTTCTTATAGGTGTTTCCTTCCATTTGAAGGCATCAGAAATGTGGGCCTATTTCGTAACACCAGATGAGCGTCAAGCGACCTTTCAGTTTGAAGGTGGGGAGGTAATAGCCGATTCACAGACGCAGAATTTTTACCTCGCCTTTGATTCTGGCGAAGTTTACGAATTTAGTTTTATTCAGGTCGCCTTAAATGAATCTCCTATGCCAAATGCTTTAATAGCCGAGCTGATTTCCTCAATTGAAGACCCAGAGGCTGGCCGTTCATATCATTCTCATATACCTAATGAGAATTGGGGGGTCGTCCCCGGGTCGCGTCCGGGACCAGTTCCTGGTGACTTGATTATTCAATCTAACGGAGGCTACTTCAAGGATTCCGCGAGAAACCCGATGCAGTGCAGCCTACCGTTTGGCTTATGCGATAATCCATGTGCGCCGTACGGGTGCTCGCCGTTTCTTGGTTTCTTTGGTAGTGGGCTTGGCGTTTCGTTTCTAGCAGACGGCGGACCATCGACGCTTTTTGGTGATACACCTGCTGAAAGAGAATGCGCGGCGAGGCATTATCGCCAATGGCTCGATAGTCAGTCTGGCATTTGTGATTCTGCTGTACGAAACAATCTGCTCGCCATCGGGGCGGGCGCGGTAGCTTTCTCTGCCTGCCGATCAGCAGCCAACCTGCCTAACCTAAATAGCGCTTTGGCGTGCGCTGGAAGCTATCTGGGGTTACTCGTTACTTCTTGGCATGGTGCAAATTTGACCGCAAGGTGTCAGAGAACATATCCTGGACCCGGCGCAAGCTGTTAGCTTTCATTTACTCTGTAAATCATCTCAAAGGGAAGGTTACGCTCCTTTTTCATCAAAAAAATTCGCTCGGCTACATGCAGAAAGAACGTGTCGATCGAGAGATGTGGTGCTATTTCTAAATTAGACTGTAAATTTTCGAATTGGCCCGGGAGGCTTCGTTGTCACTTTCTCGCAATTAGTTGGGCTTATGCATTTTATAAGCCGAACTAGTAGGCGATTTCACCTTTCCCTTCTTCATCTGAGGGGTAAAACTGCAGCCAATAGGTAGGTGTAAGAGCGTGGAATCGAAAATTTTTTATTCCGTAATTCTACTCTTGCTGATCTCAGTTCCAATTCTGTATTTTACTTTTGAGTCGCTCGCGTCGGAACGGAGAAGACAGTCTGATGCTTGCGAGCCTGAAAGAGAAAGGGAACGGCAGAAAGCAACGTTCTGGTTGGGCGCAGCTCTCGGTGGAGGTTATGTGGTGGCTCTAGTTTTTACAGGAATGGCGCTGCTTGACGCATTGTAAGAGTAATCAAAACGTGTCTCACGAAAACTAAAAACGTCGACAGCCATGCAAAGAATATTGGTTTCTTCGCTCCAGCTTTGCTACAGCGGTCAAGCCAACGAATCGCTCATGTAATAGTGTTCAATTCGGTGGATCGATCTGCCCGCCGATCGAGGTGTTCAGACGGTACCAGCCCGCCACGCTGCGGCGCGGGGCGCGGGTCGGGCGGACTTCGTGCGGAATCTCCTCGCTGAGAAACAGCACCAGGCGGCCGTCGCGCGGCGCGATGCGGGCTCGTTCCGTGCGCTCGTCGTCCTGGTAGAGCACCAGTTCGCCGCCGTGCTCCGGCTGCCAGTCGGGGTTCAGGAACAACACCAGTGAGACCAGCCGGTTGGCCGCACCCCGGAAGCTGTCGTAGTGGGTGCGGTAGAAGGCGCCTTCGGGGTAGAGCGCGAAGTGGCCTTCGAACTCGAACAGCCCGAGGAACAGCGCGCGGTTCAGCCGGACTTTCAGTGCCCCGGCGAAGTCGAGCAGTTCGGCCTGGACGGGCGTATCGCGGTTCAGCCAGCGGATACGGTCGCGGCGGACGTCGCGGTCGACCTGGTAGTCGATCTCGCGGCCGATACCGGCGCGGCGCAGCCGGTCTTCGTCCTCGAGCCGGTCCAGTTCGGCCCGGAGCCGGTCGGTGACCTCCCGCGGAAGCGCATCGTCGCCGGCCCACCAGCCGTGGGCGGTCAGCGCGTCGGCGATGGCGTCGAGGGGGAGTCGGTCGGCCAGCGCGGCCGGGGGCTCAGCCCATTTCGCGCTGGACACGGAAGACCTTGGGGTTGCGGCGCATCCGGGCCAGCACCCGGGCCAGCTGGTTGCGGTCGCGCAGGCCGATCAGGAAGTGCAGCTCGGCGGTGTCGCCGGTGCTCTCGCGCTGCTCGACGCGCTCGATGTTGGCGTCGGCCTGGCTGATCGTGGTCGAGACCGAGGCCAGCACGCCCGGGCCGTTGACCGCGACGACCTTGAGCTGGACGCTGTAGCTGCCGCGCGGCAGCGGTTCCCAGGCTACGTCCAGACAACGTTCGGGGTGCTCGCGCTCCAGCGCCGGCACGTTGGGGCAGTTGTGGCGGTGGACGATGATGCCGCGGCCGGGCGACAGGTAGCCGGTGATGCGGTCGCCGGGAATCGGGTGGCAGCAGTTGGCATAGACGATGGCATTGCGTTCCGAGCCGCCGACGGCGAATACGTCGCCGGTGGGCTTCTCGGCGCTGCGCCGCTGTGTGATCGGCAGCAGTTTCTGGACCACGGTGGCGGCCAGCAACTCGCCGTGGGCGATCCGGATCAGGAGGTCTTCCAGCCGCTCGAGACCGGCCTTGCGGACGTAGCGGTCGAGCTTGCGCTGCGAGATGTCGTCGAGCGAGCTGCCGCGGCGCGCCAGTGCCTGGTCGAGCAGGCGGTGGCCGATGGCGACCGAGTCGGCCTGCTCCAGGTTCTTCAGGTGCGAGCGGATCGCGGTGCGGGCCTTGGTCGTGACCACGTGGCCCAGCCATTCCGGCTTCGGCTCGACCGCATCGTCGGTTTCGATCTTCACCGTCTGGCCGTTCTCCAGCACGGTCGACAGCGGTGCCGGTTTGTGGTCGATCAACGCCCGGCGGGCGCGATTTCCGACGTCGGTGTGGATGGCGTAAGCGAAGTCCAGCGCCGAGGCGTTCGCCTTCAGGTCGATGATCTTCCCCCTGGGAGTGAATACGTAGACCTCGTCCGGGAACAGCTCGGCCTTTGCCGAGTCGATGAACTCCAGCGACCCCTTGGCTCGGCCCTGGGTCTCGACCAGCTTCAGTAGCCACTCGCGGGCGCGTACGGCGGTCGATCCATCCGGCGGCGTGGCCTTGTACAGCCAGTGCGCGGCGGCGCCCTTCTCGGCCACCATGTCCATTTCCTCGGTCCGGATCTGGATTTCCAGCGGCACGTTGTACGGCGAATTCAGCACAGTGTGCAGCGACTGGTAGCCATTTGCCTTGGGCAGCGCGATGTAGTCCTTGAAGCTGTCCGGCCGCGGCTTGTACAGGCTGTGGACCACGCCGAGCGCCTGGTAACAATGCGACTCGGCCGGGCAGATCACGCGGAAGGCGTAGAGGTCGTTGACCTGGTCGAAGGTCAGGGATTTCGAGCGCATCTTGGAGTAGATGCTGTAGATGGTCTTCTCGCGGCCCTCGACCCGGGCCGCGATGCCGGCCTCGTTCAGACGCTTCTTCAGCGCCTCGGAGACCGAGTCGATGATTTCCTTGCGGTACTTCGTCATCGAGCGCAGCCGGCGCGCGATGATGCGGTGGCGGTTCGGATAGAGGTTCTGGAAGCCCAGGTCCTCCAGCTCGCTCTTCAGGCCGTGCATACCGAGCCGGTCGGCGATCGGCACGTAGATCTCCAGCGTTTCCGACGAGATCCGGCGGCGCGACGGCGGCGACATCGCCTCGATCGTGCGCATGTTGTGCAGCCGGTCGGCCAGCTTGATGAAGATCACCCGCAGGTCGCGGCTCATGGCCAGCAGCAGCTTGCGGAAGCTCTCCGCGTCGGCTTCCTGCCGCGTGCGGAACTTCATCTTGTCGAGCTTGGTGACGCCGTCGACCAGCTTGGCGACCTGGTCGCCGAACTCGCGCTTCAGGTCGTCGAGCGTGATATCGGTGTCCTCGACGGTGTCGTGCAGGATGGCCGCGGTGATCGTCGGGCTGTCCATCCGCATGCCGGCCAGGATCGAGGCCACGGCCACCGGGTGCATGATGTAGTCCTCCCCGGACTTGCGGGTCTGGCCGCGGTGGGCTTGTTCGCCGACTTCGAAGGCGTAGAGCGTGGCGGCGACTTGTTCGGGCTCAAGATACGTATTGAGCAACCGCTTGAGCTCGCGCACCGGCGCGGGATAGCTCATCGGAAGCCTCCCAGCACTGCTGCGCGCCCGGCTTTCGGCGTCCGGCGACACTCGCATTCCTCATGCACCCGCACGTGCACTCCGGATGCTGCGTTCCGGCGGCCACTGGAAGCCGGGCGCTCGCGACGCGCTGGGAGGCTTCCGAGGTCTCTCAACCGCGCGGCTGATTCTTCGTGTGCCATGGCTCGGGGCGCTAGCGCGCGGGGGGCCTCGGAAATTCGATGGGCCCGACCGGTGACGCTCCGATTCTCCGGATTGCGCGAATCAAGGGGGCTCCCGAAAACTCTTCGAGGCGCTACGGCGCACCCGCTATCAGGCCGAGGGGGCCAGCGGAATCGAGCAGGGCAGAGGGGGTGCACCCGGGGTGAGCGGGGACGGTCAGCGGGGGCCGCCGATCGGTGCATTCCCCGGGGGGCTTCAACGAAGGCGAGCGTGGCTCCGGGGAGCCTCCGATGAACTCTGTGCAAGTGCGACGGAGTCTTTGCGGGATCACCCGATGCGGCTTCGGCGAGCGACGTTTGGTGGTTCCAAATAAGCGAGTCGAAACGCGCCGGGTGGCCCGCAAAGGCCCGTCCCGCCAGGGTTTCGACGGTAATGCCGCATCTCCTCCGCTGGGCAACCGGTCCGCGGCGAAGGCCGGTGTCACTCGGGCTGCACTTCGGGGCCTGCGGCATTACCGACTGGAACGCGCTCGTCTCAGAGTTTTTCGGAGGCTCCCTTAGTCCTCGTCCGGCGGGGGCGGCGGCAGTTCGGCCTGCATGGCGGCCAGCCGCGCGTCCAGTTCCGCCTGGTAGGTGCGGATGTTTTCTTCGTCGATGACGCCTTCGGCGATTTCCCGCAGCGCGATCACTGTGGGCTTGTCGGTCTCTTCATCGACCAGGGGATCGCTGCCGTTGGCGATCTGGCGCGCGCGCTGGGCGGCCATCACGATCAGGTTGAACCGGTTCGGTTCGGAATCGATACAGTCTTCTACGGTCACGCGGGCCATGAAGAACTCCTGCGAATGCGTTTCTAAAAGCGAGCCCGATAGTCTACGCAATTCGGGCAGTAAAAGATACCCGTATCGGTCAGCCGCCGTCCACGGCTTCGCGCAGCAGGTCGGCCAGCCGCTCGGCCTGCGCCCGCTGCTGGCGCCCGCGGCGCAGCGGCCAGGCCCGGAGGATGCCGGTCAGGTCGTCGCGAGCCCGGTCGAAGTCGTCGTTGACGACGATGAAGTCGAACTCCATGCACGCCGACATCTCGTTGCGGGCCTCGCCGAGCCGGCGCTCGATGACGTCGGGTGTGTCGGTGCCGCGGCCGGTGAGGCGAGATTTCAACACCTCCAGCGACGGCGGCAGGATGAACACCTGGCAGGCCTCGGGGTGCGATTCGCGGACCTGGGCTGCGCCCTGGACGTCGATTTCCAGCAGCACGTCCTTGCCGGCGGCCCACAGCGCTTCGACCCGCTCGCGATCGGTGCCGTAGTAGTTCCCGAATACCTGGGCATGTTCCAGGAAGCGGCCTTCGCCGATCCGGCGCCGGAAGGTGTCGGCATCGATGAAATGGTAGGCCTCGCCATCGACCTCGCCGGCCCTGGGCGTGCGGGTGGTGTCGGAGACCGAAAAGGCGAGGTCCGGAAACTCCTCGAGCAGGCTGCGGATCAGGCTGGTCTTGCCGGCGCCGCTGGGGGCGGCGATGACGTACAGCTCGCCAGTCGACTCACTCGACATTCTGGACCTGCTCGCGCATCTGCTCGATCAGCACCTTGAGCTCCAC
>Ga0102928_1002472_pt1 | contig 11053 bp, 7 predicted proteins | sample SalPonR1_B_D1_MG_FD_78504 | JGI IMG/M metagenome (GOLD analysis project Ga0102928, IMG submission 78504) | Salt pond soil microbial communities from South San Francisco under conditions of wetland restoration - Salt Pond MetaG R1_B_D1_MG | ecosystem: Environmental > Aquatic > Marine > Intertidal...
CGAAAGGCGAAGAAGCGACGAACCCCTTCGTCATCACGCCGCCTCCCGCAATCCGCGAATCAACACTTCCAGATCGGTCGCCTTCGGCGTGACCAGCCAGAATTTGGGCAGCATCCTGCGGAAATCGTCCAGCACGTCGGCCGCCCACGGACTGCCGGTGTAGTCGAGGTGGCGCTGGATCAGCCCGCGCAGGTGATGGACGTGGCTTTCCATCGATTCCGGCTCGATGTGATGGATGTCGATCAACTCGTGGTTGTAGCGGTCGACGAAGCCGCGGTCGAGGTCGAGCACGTAGGCGAAGCCGCCGGTCATTCCGGCGCCGAAATTGATGCCGGTGCGGCCGAGGATGACGGCCACGCCGCCGGTCATGTATTCGCAGGCGTGGTCGCCGGTTCCCTCGACGACCGCTGCGGCACCGGAATTGCGTACGGCGAAGCGTTCGCCGGCGGTCCCGGCGGCGTACAGTTCGCCGCCGGTCGCCCCGTACAGGCAGGTGTTGCCCATGATCGGAGCCTCGTGGGCCGTGTAGCGGATGCCCTGGGGCGGGCGCAGCACGATCCGGCCGCCGGCCATGCCCTTGCCGACGTAGTCGTTGGCTTCGCCGGTCAGCTCGATGAGCAGCCCGGCGGCGTTGAACGCGCCCAGGCTCTGGCCCGCCGTGCCGGTGAGATTCAGCGTCATCGGGTCGTCGCGCAGGCCGTCGGGGCCGTGGCGCCGCGCGATCTCGCCGGACAGCCGGGCGCCGATCGAGCGGTCGTGGTTGCGAATGGTGAACTCGTAGGTGCCGCCGGATCCGAACGCCACGGCGGTGCTGGTCGCCGCGCCGATGCGGGCGGCCAGGGCGCCCGGGTCGTGCGGTGGATTGCGATCGACCCGACACGCCCGGGGCACGTCGCCGGATACCTCGCCGTCGTCGAGCAGCGGCGCCAGGTCCATCCGGTTCTGGCGTTCGGTGAGCCCCTCGATGCGTTCGAGGTATTCGGTATGCCCGACCAGTTCGTCGAGCGTCCGCAGGCCGAGCGCGGCCAGCCCTTCGCGGACGTCTTCGGCGACGCCGAGCATGTAGTTCACGACCATGTCCGGCAGGCCGACGAAGTGCTTCTGGCGCAGCGTGACGTTCTGCGTGGCCACGCCGGTCGCGCAGTTGTTCAGGTGACAGATGCGCAGGTACTTGCAGCCCAGCGCGATCATCGGCGCGGTGCCGAAGCCGAAGCTCTCGGCTCCGAGCGCGGCGGCCTTGAGCACGTCGGCGCCGGTCTTCAGGCCGCCGTCGGCCTGGATCCGGACCTGGCCGCGCAGCCCGTTGGCGCGCAGTACCTGCCGCACTTCGGCCAGGCCGGTTTCCCACGGCGCGCCGGCGTACTTGACCGAGGTCAGCGGGCTGGCGCCGGTGCCGCCGTCGTAGCCGGAGATGGTGATCAGGTCGGCATAGGCCTTGACCACGCCGGCGGCAATGGTGCCGACGCCGGGCTCGGCGACCAGCTTGACCGAGACCAGTGCCGCCGGATTGACCTCCTTGAGGTCGTAGATCAGCTGGGCCAGGTCCTCGATCGAGTAGATGTCGTGGTGCGGCGGCGGTGAGATCAGGCCGACGCCCGGCGTGGCGAAGCGCAGCCGCGCGATCAGGCCGTCGACCTTGTGGCCGGGAAGCTGACCGCCTTCGCCGGGCTTGGCGCCCTGGGCGATCTTGATCTGGATGACCTCGGCCGAGACCAGGTAGTCGGGCGTGACGCCGAAGCGCCCGGAGGCCACCTGCTTGATCTTCGAGGCCTTCTCGGTGCCGTAACGGGCCGGGTCCTCGCCGCCCTCGCCGGAATTCGAGCGTGCGCCCAGCCGGTTCATCGCGATCGCCAGCGCCTCGTGCGCCTCCGGGGACAGCGCGCCGAGGCTCATTCCCGCCGAGTCGAAACGCTTGACGATGGCCGTTGCCGGCTCGACCTCATCGATGGCGACCGGAGCACGATCGCTGCACAATCGAAGAAGATCCCGGATCATCGAGGGTTCGCGCCCCTCGACCAGCGCCTTGTAGCGTTGGTAGTCGGCCCGCTCGCCGGTGCGCGCCGCGGTGCGCAGTGCGGTGACCACGTCGGGGTTCCAGGCGTGGTACTCGCCGCCGTGCACGTAGCGGTACAACCCGCCGTGCTCGATCGGCATGCGCAGGTCCCAGGCCCAGCGGGCCAGCGCCTTCTGGTCGGTCCACAGGTCGTCGAAGGTCGCGCCGCCGAGCCGGGATACCGCGCCCGGGAAGCAGCGCTGGACGACCCGGTCGTCCAGCCCGACCAGCTCGAACAGCTGAGCGCCGCGATACGAGCCGATGGTCGAGATGCCCATCTTGGACAGGATCTTGAACAGGCCCTTCCGGATGCCCCTGCGGTACGCGCGACCCAGCTGCAGGGCGTGGTCGGCCGGGTGCTCGATTTCACCCGCGGTGACCATGTCCTGCAGCGTCTGGTAGACCAGATACGGGTACACCGCCGTGGCGCCGAAGCCGATCAGGCAGGCGAAGTGGTGCGGATCGCGGGCGGTTCCGGTCTCGACGATCAGGTTGCAGCCCGTACGCTGACCGGTGGTCAGCAGGTGGTGGTGAACCGCGCCGGTGGCCAGCAGCGCGTGGATGGGCAGCTTGCCCTTCTCGAGGTAGCGGTCCGACAGGATCAGCAGCAGCTTGCCGTCGTCGACCGCCTCGGAGGCGCGCCGGCAAATATCCTCCAGGGCCTGGTCCAGCGGCATGTCCTTGGGCACGTTCAGGTCCAGCAGGACCGACGGCAGGCCGAACTGCGGCGTGTTGACCAGCTGGCGGAGCTTGCGCTGCGACAGCACCGGCGAGTTCAGCACCACGCGCTCGGCCATCTCGGGCGTCGGGTCGAACACGTTGCCCTTGCGGCCCAGGCCGGTCTCCAGCGACATCACGACGCGTTCGCGCAAGCTGTCGATCGGCGGATTGGTGACCTGGGCGAACTGCTGGCGACAGCTGTCGAACAGCGACCGGATGCGAGTCGACAGCACCGGCATCGGCGTGTCGTCGCCCATCGAACCGATCGCTTCGGACTGGGTCTCGGCCAGCACCTGGACGACCTCGCGGCGCTCCTCGCGCGACAGGTTGAACATCTTCTGGTAGGTCGCCAGCGTGTCGGCGTCGAACGGTTCGGCGGCCATGTGCACGTCGACCAGTTCGGAGTCCAGGTAGCGCACGCCGGCCTTCAGCCAGTCCTGCCAGGGCTTCAGCATTTTCAGACGCTCGTCGATCTCGGCGGCGTTTTCCAGCGTGCCTTCGACCAGGTCGGCGGCCAGCAGCTCGCCCGGTCCCAGCCGGCCGCGCGCAACCACATCCTCCACGGCCACGTCGACCACGCCGGTCTCGGAGGCGACGATCAGCCGATCGTCGGCGGTGCGCGTCCAGCGGGCCGGCCGCAGGCCGTTGCGGTCCAGCCCGCAGACCACCCAGCGACCGTCGGTGATGACCAGCCCGGCCGGGCCGTCCCACGGTTCCTGGTGGAACGCGAAGTACTCGTGGAAGGCGCGCTTGTCGGCGTCCAGGTTGTCGGCGGTCTGCCAGGCCGGTGGAATCAGGATTCGCAGCGCCTGGGGCAGCGGCATGCCGCCGATGACCAGCAGCTCGAGCATCTGGTCCAGCGACGACGAGTCCGAGCCGTGCAGGTCGACCGGCGGGTCCAGTTCGGCGATCTCGGGCAGCTCGGGCGAGGCCAGCAGGTGGCGGCGCGCGCGGGCCCAGTTGCGGTTGCCGCGAATGGTGTTGATCTCGCCGTTGTGGGCCAGCATCCGGAACGGCTGGGCCAGCCGCCACCGGGGCAGGGTATTGGTCGAGAAGCGCTGGTGGAACAGCGCGACGTTGGTCTCCAGCCGCTGATCGGCCAGGTCCGGGAAGAACGCCGGCAGGTGCTCCGGCATCACCATGCCCTTGTAGGACAGCGTGGTCGCCGATAGCGATGCGATGTAGAACGCCTCGGCCGGATCGGTCGCCGCCTCGGTGCGCCGACGGGCGATGAACAGCCGGCGCTGCAGTTCGGCGTCGTCGACCTCGTCGGGCGCGGCCACGAACACCTGTTCGATGCGCGGGCAGGTGGCGCGGGCCGTTTCGCCCAGTGCGTCGAGATCGACCGGCACCTCGCGCCAGCCGGCCACGGCCAGTCCGCGCTCGGCCAGTGCGTCGGCGAGACGATCCCGCTGGGCTTCGGCCTTCCAGTCCTCGTGGTCGACAAACACCTGGCCGACCGCGAAGCGCTCGGGCAGCTCGAGACCGGATTCGGCGGCGACCGCGCGAAGGAACGCGTGCGGCGTACCGATCAACAGGCCGCAGCCGTCGCCGGTCTTGCCGTCGGGCGCCACGGCACCCCGATGGGTCAGCCGGTTGAGCGCCTGCACCGCGTCGGCCACCGTGCGGTGCTCGGCCCGCCCGTCGAGACGGGCGATCAGCCCGAAGCCGCAGGCGTCGTGTTCGAAATCCGGGTGATACAACGTGGCCAACGACCGTACTCCAGCGTATGGCGGCTTTCCAGCATAGCGAATTCCTCGCGGCCTGCGTGAAGCGGTCCGGACACCGTGTCGGCGACCGCCCGGACGCCGCCTGATCGAATCGGGGTGAGAAATCCGTGTTGTTCTGTCGAGAGTGTCCTCACATCGATTTCCGGAGTCCGAGATGATCAAGAATCCTGTCCGAACGATCCAGCCGCCCGCCGGCGCTGCGTTGCTCTGCATCGCCTGTCTGCTGTTCGGCACGCCCGTCGCGGCCGGCCCGCTCGAGCCGCCGGGCCCGCCGGGGCCGACTTTCAAGACCCTGGGCGACATCGAGCCGCGCCGCGCGCTGCGATTCGACCCCGACGTGATCCAGCCGCTGGTCATCGACCTGCCCGGGTCGTATTACCTGGCCGAAGACGTGGTCGCCCTCGAAGGCCAGCCTGCGATCCGCATCACCGCCAGCTACGTGACGCTGGATCTGAACGGCTTCACCGTCAGCGGCAACCTGGAAGTGTTCGACGGCGATGGAATCCGGATCGAGGGCGCGCATGTCACGGTGCGCAACGGTACGGTCCGCAATGCCGACGGTGATGGCATCAACTGTCCGAACAACGGCCCGATCGCCCTGATCGACGTGAATGCAGTCAACAACGCCGGGAGCGGTGCCTTCTGCGAAGCGATCCGGGTCTCCGGCGGCGAGTTCTCCTACAACGGCAACATCGGGGTCGGCGGTGCGACCGCCCTGATCGCCGATGTTCGGGCGGTCGAGAACGTGATCGGCGTCTATCTCGGTCCCGGTTCCGCGGCGTCGCGCTCGTTGTCGCACTACAACACCTTCGGATTCCGCTGCCTGTCGTCGGAAGGGCTGGTCACGCAATCCATCGCCCGATCCAATTCGAGCGCCAACAACTTCGGTTGCGACGCCTACGATTCGAGAATGTAGCGATGAACGACGCTGGATGTTTCCGGATCGCTGCACTGGTGCTCGGACTGGTCCTGACCGGCACCGCCGCCGCCGAGACCGTGCAGCCGGGCCAGCGATGGGCCTTCGCGCCCAACGCCGGCTGGCTGGACGCGCGCCCGCTCGGCGCCGACGGCCCGGGGCTGCACGCCGCCGACGGCATGATTCGCGGCTGGCTGTACGCCGCCAACGTCGGCTGGATCAGCGCGCATTGCCTCAATACGGCGAGCTGCAGCCGCGTCGAGTACGGTCTGCGCCTGGAGCCGATCCCCGAGCAGCCGGAGCTGCTGCGCCTGGTGGGGCGGCTGTGGTCGCCGAACGCCGGCTGGATCACCGCGCACTGTCGGACGAGCGCCAGCTGCGCGCAGGTCGACTACGGCCTGTACGTTGATATCGAATCCGGCCTGATCGACGGATTCGCCTGGTCGGAGAATTTCGGCTGGATCAGTTTTTCCTGCGCGAACACCGAGAGCTGCGGCAATGCGATCTATGGCGTCGGGCTGGTGCCCGAAGCGATCGTTCCGGTCGTCGCATCGGTGTTCTCCGACGGGTTCGAATCCTGACCCCGAATCGGGCTTGAGCCGGTTCGTGCCGCCGGGTATCCTGTCGGCGGCGTTACGGAATGGGGATTCCAGCAAGTGAAAGCACACACGAATCGCGGAGAATCGCGCGTGTTCGATCCCGACGGCTGGCTGTTGCCGTTCGGAGGGTTCGCCCCGGTCTACCGGTTCCGGAATGCATCGGGCGCGATGCGGCGGAAATGGAGTCGGGAAGGTTCGCTCTGGCAGCTCGGCGCAACCGTTGCCGTCGCGCCGGTGGTCATCATCGTCAGCGCGATCAGCGCGGATCGGCATGGAAGCACGGTGCTGTTCGATCAGCCGCTGCTGTTTTGGGGCCTGATCGGGTTGGTGCTGCTGGCGCGCGGGCTGGCCTCGTGGTGGTGGGTGAGCCGCCATCGACAGGAGCTGGCCCGCGTTCCGATGCGCTCGCTCGGCGTGGGCGCCCGGCTGGATGTCGCGCACGGCCACGCCACGGCGCTCCAGGTGGGGCTGCACGCATTGTTCATGTCCACGGCGGCCCTGATGATCGGAATCGCGTTCTTCATGGGTCCGGGCATCACGTCCTGGCCCTGGACGGTCGGGCCGTTGGCCCTGCTGCTCGCCGGCGAGGCCGTCGCCGCGCTGTGGGTCTGTGTCGTCCGGCGCAGACGCGAGTCGGCCGAAGTGGGTCGCCGCGTGGGCGAGCCGCTCGAGCGATGAGTGACCCCACCACGACGCCGCCGGCGGTGATGATCGAGGAACTGCGAATGATCGTGCCGCGGTTCGGCGAAGGGCCGGCCTATCGGGTGATCCGCAACTGGGACGAGATCGTGGAATCGCGCCGGCGGCTCGAGACCGCCCGCGGCTGGCTCATCGGGGCCGCGGCCCTGGCGGCCGGGCTGGCCATCCCGTTTACCGAGCTGGCCCGGGCGCCGCTGTTCAGCGGCCTGGTGCTGCTGATCGGATGGCTGCTGAACCGCGCCCTGAACGAGCGCTGGGCGGCGCAGCACGCGTCGTCGCTGCAGGCGGTGGACCCGCACGATCGAGCGCTGGAGGCCTGGCGCGACGCCCGCGCGCTGGAGCAGTCGGTCGCCTGGGTCGGGCTGCTGACCGTTGCCGGGGCGCTGGCGGCGGTCTTCATGGCCTGGCAGGGCTTCCGCGCCGACCCGCTGGTTCATCCGCTGGTGGCGATCGCGGTGATCGCGTGGATGCTGGTCGACGGCCTGCCGAAGCTGGCCCGGCACGTCCGGGTGCGGCGCGAGCGCCGCGGGGTCATCCAATGACGGGTCCCGAACCGGATTCGCGAATGCAGCCGACCGCACCGACACACCATCCTCGGCTGGTCGTGCACGACCTGGTTCCGGCCGCGTATCGCGTGTCGGGCGACGCCGGGCCGGTGATGGCGGCCTGGGACCGGGTGCAGCGGGCGAAGCTCGTGGTGCTCGCCGTCCTGCTGGCGGTGCTGTGCGGTTCGGTCGAACCCACGCTGACCGGGCAGCCGCTGCTGTTCTGGTCGGTCCTGCTGGCCTGGGCCTACCTCGGCAACCTCGCCGACCGGGCCTGGCTGGCGCGGCACGAGGGCCGGCTGGAGCCCCTGCCTTCGACGGAGCGGTACTCGGCGGCCACGTCACCTTCGCGACGGCGTGCGGCGCTCCTGGCGACGGTGCTGATCATGTTCGGCGCCGTGCTGGTCGCGTTCGGGCCCGGCGCCGGCGAACGGCTCCACCCGGCGGTGCTGTGGCCGCTGGCGCTGGCGGCCCTGGTCGGCGGCGTGCACCAGGCCGGGGTCGCGTTCGGCCACTCGGCCACCCGCGATCCGGCCGGTCCGGAACCGGTTCAGCCGCCGCGGTGAACCCCGGCCACCGACCGGCCCGACGGGTCGGCGCGGTTGGCGAACTCCGGGTCCCAGGCCAGCGCGGCTTCCGATGAACAGGCGATGGACTTGCCGCCCGGCACGGTCCGGGCCGCGGCGTCGGACGGATACAGGTCGGCGAAGATCGAGCGGTACAGGTAGGCCTCCCTGGTCGCCGGCGGGTGGATCGGGAACCGCGTCGCGGCATCGGCGAACTCGGCGTCGGACACGTGCTGTTCGGCGTGGTCGCGCAGCGCGTCGATCCAGCCGTAGCCGACCCCGTCGGAGAACTGTTCCTTCTGCCGCCAGGCCACCGACTCGGGCAGCAGGTGGGCGAAGGCACGGCGCAGCAGGTGCTTCTCCATCCGGTCCGGGCCGGTCATCTTCAGCTGCGGGTCGATCCGCATCGCGACCTCGACGATCTCGTTGTCGAGAAACGGCACGCGCGCCTCCACGCCCCAGGCGGCGGTGGACTTGTTGGCGCGCAGGCAGTCGAACTTGTGCAGGGCGTCGACCTTGCGGACGGTTTCCTCATGGAAAGCCTTTGCGTCCGGCGCCTTGTGGAAATACAGGTAGCCGCCGAACAATTCATCCGCACCTTCGCCGGACAGCACCATCTTGATTCCCATGGCCTTGATCCGGCGCGCCATCAGGAACATCGGCGTTGAAGCGCGGATGGTGGTGACATCGAAGGTTTCGAGGTGCGCGATCACGTCGGGCAGCGCATCGATTCCTTCCTGGACCGTGTAGGTGAAGCCGTGGTGCACCGAGCCGATGTGGTTTGCAACCAACTGCGCCGCAGCCAGGTCCGGACTGCCCTCGAGGCCGACCGAAAAGGTGTGCAGGCGCGGAAACCAGGCCGGCTCGGTCTCGTCGGCCTCGACCCGGCGCGCGGCGTGGCGGGCCGCCAGCGCAGCGATGATCGACGAGTCCAGTCCGCCGGACAGCAGCGCGCCGTAGGGCACGTCGCACATCAGCTGACGGGTGACCGCCGATTCCAGCGCCTCGGCCAGGGCGGCCACGGCGGCTTCTTCTTCGTCGATCGCCGGCGGGCGGGTTTCATTCGACGGCACGTGGCGGCGCCAGGCCGGATCGAAGAAGCGGGTCAGCGAGTCGCTGGCCGAGTCATAGACGTGGCCTGGCGGGAACGCCTCGACGTCGTCGCAGAGGTCGTGGAGGGCCTTCAGTTCGGAGGCCACGATGCGCCGGCCCTCCGCATCCCGCCCCCAGTAAAGCGGCATCACGCCGATCGGGTCCCGGGCGATGAGATAACGTCCGCGACCATCGTCATGGGCGCGGTCCCAGAGCAGGAAGGCGTAGATCCCGTTCAGCGCGCGGCACAGCTCGGCAGGTGCGAGGCGCCGGTACAGCGGCAGGATGACCTCACAGTCCGACCCGGTCTGCAGTGCATCGCCGACGCCGTGGTGCTGTTGCAGTGTGCGATGGTTGTAGATCTCGCCGTTGACGGCCAGCACCTGCGCACGGTCGTCCGAATACAGAGGCTGCGCGCCGCTCAGCGGATCGACGATCGCCAGGCGCTCGTGGCAGATCAGCGCGCCGTCGTCTTGATGGACGCCGGACCAGTCGGGTCCGCGGTGGCGCTGGCGCTTCGAGCGGGCCAGTGCGTCGGTGCGCAGGTCGGCGTCGCCTGGCGGTCGGTCGAGAAAGCCGAGGATGGAGCACATGGTGGCCGGGCTCCCGGTGCGGGTTCCCGCTCATTATGAAGCGGCCGCAGCCGCGGGAAGGCCCGCGCTGCGATGGACCGCCTGCCCGATCAGGGCGGTGTCGGGGTCTCGAAGCCGTCGATGAACAGGTCTTCACTGAGCGGGACGTCGCGGCAGTTGTAGCAGGCCAGCGCGAAGTCCTGGCGCGGCGGGCCGGGCGGGGCGGCATACACGTCCAGTGCGTCCTCTGCGAGGTTGGCCGCCAGCACCGTCACCGTGAACGGCTCGCCGGCGACCTGGTCGGCGCGCAGGAACACGCCTTCCATGTTGTTGATGCCATCCGGCGTTCCTCCGCTGGTCGAGAACCCGTCGGTTCCGAAGACGTTGCCGAGGTAGCTGCCGGTGCCGGTGTCGACGGACAGGTCCAGGTCGTTGACCCAGGCCGCAGTGGTTCCGCCGGTCCCCGGGCCGGGAGCGTCGGTCCAGACCAGCATCATGCGGACCGGCTCGGCCGGATCGGCCGGCTCCAGTAGCGCCGACCAGGACTCGCCGCTCTCGGTCAGCACGACCTGCTGGTCGAAGAACCGCCGTTCCAGCGGCGGGTTGATCACCGCGTCCAGGTCCAGCCGGCCCCAGCCCTGCTTGCGATCGGGACGGTGGCCGAGTTCCTGGCCATCGGCGTCGTTGTTGCCGACCAGGTCCGATGCGATCGGCGTGAACGCGGCCTTGACCAGGGCCGGACTCGGCTCGCTGCCGAAGTCGTCACGGTATTGCTGCCAGAACAACGCCACGCTACCCGACACGACCGGCGAGGCCATCGACGTGCCGCATGCCAGGCCGTAGCCGGTGCCGCTGTTCGGCGAGTCGGTGTTGCAGCCGGGCGCGACGATGTGCGGTACGAGGCGGCCGTCGCAGGCCGGGCCGTGGCCGCTGTTGCCTGACACGCTGAAAAAGTCGGCGGTATGAACGCCGACCCCGGTCTGCAGCCGCGTCGAGCCGACCGCGAACAGGTTCTTGGCCTCGTCGGGCGAACCCAGCGAGCTCGGTGCGCAATTGCCGAAGTCGTCCCCATTGCCATTCATGATCGACCACACCGCCAGCACCGGCTGCTGGCCGGGCGTGTCCGGGTCGGCGTCGCGGCTGATGAAATCGATCTCCATGGTCGGGATGTCGTAGCCCTGCGGGCTGCCGGTCGGGCCCCAGGAGTTGTTGGTCAGCTGCGCGCCGGAGTCGGCCGAGTCGCGATAGATGCTGAGCATGCCGTTGGGCACCATTCCGCCCGGACCACCGCCGACCAGCGGCCCGTAGAGCTGCTCGACCAGCGTCACGCCGGGCGCGACGCCCTGGCCGCGCAGGAAGCCAGCCGGGTCGACGACGCCGGAGCTGCCCGACCCACCGACCGCGCCGGCCACGTGCGTGCCGTGGCTGCCGCTGGCGTTGCCGCAGCTCGGTCCGCTGCCGGCACATGTCCCGATGTTGTCGACCAGGTCGGGGTGGGTCTGCTGGATGCCGTTGTCGACGATGCCAACGACGACGCCGCTGCCGGCCAGCCCGGTCGGCG
>Ga0102928_1002476_pt1 | contig 11043 bp, 18 predicted proteins | sample SalPonR1_B_D1_MG_FD_78504 | JGI IMG/M metagenome (GOLD analysis project Ga0102928, IMG submission 78504) | Salt pond soil microbial communities from South San Francisco under conditions of wetland restoration - Salt Pond MetaG R1_B_D1_MG | ecosystem: Environmental > Aquatic > Marine > Intertidal...
CCCTTGATTTGGCTGGTATTTTTGCAAGCTGGTTATTATATGAAAATAATATCTGCGATCTGTTTTTGTTTTCGCGTTGGTATTTCTTCTGAAAAAAGAAACCCCGATTTAGCTACTACGTTTGTAGTAACTAACTTTTGACCGAAGCTTTTAATAGGAACCCCACCCATTGTTTTAATGTAGAAAGATGAGGGAGGAGGGCAAAGTCGAAGCCTTCGTTTGCTTCACGTGATTTCTCGCGTGGAAGCAAGAGGCTAAGAATGATCCCCTTCTCTTGATGTGAGCCTTACTTTACCCTACCGAATCTACACACCTTGACGTGGTGGTGGGGCTCAGTATCCTAACGGAGAAGCTAAGATGTAGATAGGAGAAAACTATGACAAAGACGAACGAAACTACGACGACCGAAGCAAAGCCGGAGATAAGCAAGATACAGTACGACTTCGACATCGACGACGACGACCTCCGAACAAACCGACGCGGTACGGCGTTCGAGGAGATGCAGAAGTCTGATATTGAGTTCGAGCGTGTCGACGAACGCGACGACCGTGGACACCGCGTACGTATCTGGTTCGAGAACGGTGCGTCGATGGAATACGAACACATCGAATATGATACTGTCACGGAGAAAGTCTACACCGCAGACGACCCATCAAGCGTCTGGAATAGCGTAGACATAAGCTTATCGGTACCGCGCCCCGGCATAACGGCGCATGATGACTTTATAAAGTGCGTCGAACAGTGTCTTGATGAGTACCAGATCGACACGATGGAGGAGTTTGAGATGAGTTGGTGTCACCTTCACGAAGTTCTATCCCGAGACTGAGTCGAAACGCCCCACTTGTTGGGGCGTCGGCGGGGTATGGGCGCCTCGTCCTGATGAGATAGCCCACTAAGGAGTTTGAAAAATGACAAAGACGAACGAAACTACGACCGAAGCAAAGCCGGAGATAAGCAAGATAGAGTACGACTTTAACGAGTCTGACACTGTATCGGTAGACGAGATTATAGAGGAGATCGGAGGAGATACCCCACAAAGGAGTTCGAAAATGACAAAGAACGAGACTACGACCGAAGATCTTGTACAGATCAACGAATACATACCCGAGTCGCGCAGACACGACCCAAATGATACGGTAGAAGGAGATATAAAAATCACTCATTACGTACGCCGAAGTGATGGACTTAAAGCCGTAATGAATGATGAAGCCGAAGAAACGGAAGTATCTGAGTACAAAGCTGTAATATCGGAAGCGGATGAGTCGTTCGAAAGTTGGAACCAGGCAAGAGAATACGTGAAGAGGGAATTATAAAATGACTGACAACGATTACGATATGCTCGCCGAACAGATCGCCGATACTCTATCTAATCGAAACGGATCGCACGGAGACCCTGTATCCAATCATGAGCATATCGCTAAGCTCTGGAATGCTTATCTTGATGAGGACGGACTGTTCTCGGCGACAGATATAGCTGTTTGTATGATCCTCCTTAAAATCAGCCGTTATAAAATCGGAGGACACGATCCCGATCACTGGCGGGATATACAAGGATACTCGGAGATAGCTAATATGATTGAGGCAAAATGAGGAAAAAACAAACATCTTTGACTTCGGAGCGCGCTGTCACTTGTGCTCATTATGAAGATGACGTTAGAAGTTTACCGGAATACCCGAATAGTTGGAAGTTTAAAGACGTAGAATTGGATAAAAGTACACTTTATACCCTCAAGAGGCACGGAATCATAGAAAAAACGGAATACGACAGTAAGGGACACTCTTGGAGAGTATCGCGCGACGCAAACATCTGGCTAAAAAATAGGTGAAAAATATGACAAAAGACAACGACATAGAAATGTACGTCCGTAGAATAGCCGGTGAGACAGTAGCGGTCGTATCAGATGACAGAGATCCAAGTCGGCGGTGGCTTGAGTCTGATACGATAGTGCCAGTTACAAGATAAAAATGAGCATGATAGCATACTGTAAAAATTGTGCTTACTACCAACCCTTCGAGTCTGTGGGAGGCGAGAGTCGAAAGTGTCAAAGATGTGGGTGTGATATAAACAATTGTGGACAAATCCAATTTTAAAACATGAGTAACACAAACATCGATTACTCCGAGCTAACAAGAGCGATTGATGACTCGGATGCTTACGAAACCCAAAAAGACTTCGCTGAGTCTTTAGGAGTATCAACCAGAACAATCCAAAGATGGAAAAAAGAGGAATCTACACCCAACAAAGAAAACAGAAAGAAGTTACGTCGTCGAGGACAATACTACGAAGTAGGGAGATATTCGGAGGAAGAAGAAGGGAATATTATGGTTTATCAGTCTACTCCAACAGCTGAGACAGACGACTTACCACCGGAATCTCAAGGTCGCATAACGTTAGAAATTCCAAATTCTCAAGATATTTTAGAACAACTCTTCCAAAGCATTATAGATCAAATAACAGGTTGGAGAATTGTCGGAAAATGGAAGTATAAATGTGATACTGACAAAGACTTTAGAACCGTAACAGGTTCCTCCAAATTTTATAAAACAATAAAGTTAGTATCCTATACAGAAATGGAATATACAGAAAACGGGGTCGAAGAGGTTGAAGTTATGGCACCGTTATCTCATAAGGCGTATCAAGTCGCAGAAAAACGAGCTTTTGCCCAAATCCCTTGCTCACCTAAACAGCTGTTACCTTCGGATACTTTACATATTAAATTGTACTTTGATGACAGTACGGAATTGTGGGAATATTTATCCGAAAAACAAGGGAAACACTTAGAACTGACGGAGGTAATAGAATAATGTCTGGTTATCTGGACAACCAAATTTCGTCTGAAGTTCGAGAAAAACCCTTGAATGCTTTTGATATTGAAACAACCGGGGATAAAAATGAATTTCTGATGGGCTCTGTTGTCGGAGACTCGGTAATTGGAGAAAAAGAGGTTTACTGGGATAGATATGAAATGCTTAACGCTTTAATGTCTAAGAGGTTTAGAAGTGAAAAGATATATGCTACAAATCTGGAGTTTGACCTACTAAGTCTAATTGATAAAGATTACATTAATAACAAAGGTTGGGATTTGGAGATTTTCCATAACGGAGCTAATATTATATATGGCAAGCTACGAAAGAATAAGAATCTAATAGAGTTTAGGGATTCTTTAAATATCGCACCGTTTTCTGTCGGATTTATGGGAGATATTATAGATTTACCGAAAAAAGACATTGATGTAGAAAATTTGGAGAATGTACCAAAAGATAAGATAGAAGAGTACAATATTCGGGATTCTAAGATTACATATGAATTTTTAAAGTGGCTACAGTCCGAAATTGTGAGTCTCGGAGGAAACATGGAGATTACCTCCGCGAAAACATCTATGAATCTCTTTAGAAGACAATATCTTAAAGACTGGATACAACAACCTACGGAGGACTTAATCAAGGAGGGATATGAAGCCTATTATGGCGGTCGGGTATCCCCCTTTACAAAAGGCAAAATAGATTCTCAGAAAGTTGGAAAAATAAGGTGCTATGATGTGGCTTCTTTATATCCCCACGTTATGCGCTCTATTGAGTTCCCTCAGCCTAAGACTTTAAGGTTTTCCCGTGGAAGAGAAGATTTTGAAAATATGAGAGAAAGAATAGACATCTATGAAGGCATATCTAAAGTTACTGTTGAAGCCCCACAAATGGACAAACCCGTACTCCCACTTAGAACGGAATCAAAATTATTGTTCCCTGTTGGCATTTTTACTGGATACTATACACATAATGAATTAAGATATGCTATAGATAACGGATATGAGATTAAAAGCATAGAAAAACAACAGTACACAACCTCAAGCTTCAATCCCTTCGAGAATTTTGTTTGTGATATGTTTGAAAAACGTCTAAAATACCGAGAAGAAGAAAATCCCTCGGAATTAGTGACCAAATTAATGATGAACAGTCTATACGGTAAATTTGGTCAAAAATTGGAAGGAGACGGTGGAATTTATCAACCTATGTCAGAAAAACACAGCTTTGAAAATTTGGAAGAAGGCACGGATATAGAAGACGGTTGGGTAGTCGAAGAACCAGAAGATAACCGTATCCCATCTTACATTAATCCAATTATCGCCTCTTACGTGACTGCCGGTGGGCGGATCGAGTTACATAAATGGATTCGGCGCGCACAAGAACGCGGTGGCGAAGTATATTACTGCGATACTGACAGTTTGTACACAAATGTAGACATGGAAGTTGAAAATGAAAAGAAACTCGGTAAGCTGGACTTTGAAGATGAGTATGACGTTCTTTACTCATTAGCACCAAAAGTCAAAATAGGCGTCACAAATGACGGAGAAACTGAAATAACAGCTAAAGGGATACCTAAAGGTGTTGCAAATCGTTTACTTGAGTCTTTGAAAAGAGGGAACAAAAAACTGGAATATGAGAAATTTGCTTCTTTCCGTGAATCAATTGGGCGGGATTATATGACAAATGACATAATAGAGACGCATAGAACTTTAAATATAGAAACCCCATCTAAGCGTGAGCATGAAAAAGTCAATCTTGAAACCATTATGAATGAACGAATAGACACTAATCCGTTTAGAGTTGATGGCATAGAGACTGGAGATAAGCTAAAAGCAGAAATGGAATCATAAGCGGAAGGAACCTTTATAACTTCGAAAAACCAATAAAATACTGTAATGACATACGAGAAAAAGCGTATAGGATTGAAGATGGCTAAAGAGGATGTAGATTATATTGATGAAATAGTCGAAAGATCGCCACGTTTTGAAACAAGAGCCGGATTGGTTAGAGAAGCGATTATTGCGTATGCAAATTACGAAGCGGAAAGGATACAGGAATCTAAAGATAACAAGATAAGTAACGGTGAAATTTAAAATGGAGATTGAAACCGAAGACGAAGTTTTTGAATGTCCATTTTGCGATTATGAAACTGACGATTTAGGGAGTCTTAAAGCTCATATCGTTGGGAGTCAAGACGAAAACCACAAAGGCAAGACGGTAAGGAAAGCTCAAGATGGCTTAGATATTATAGATAATAGTGCCAAAAATGGGGAACCGGAAGAGTCGGGATCGGAACCGAAACCGAAACCGAAACCGAAACCGGAAGAATCCGAAACGGAAGATATGGGAGATACACAAGATGTTAAACAAGAAGATAAGACCCAGTTTGGTAAAAAACTGTCTGAGAAAATGAACGAAAGCGGAGATAAACAGTCCGAGACGTTATTAGTTGAACAAACCGAAACCCAAAAACAAGCTAAGAAGGGGTCGGAAAAGGCAAATCAGGACTGGTTAGATTCGAATATATCCAAATCCGAATCTCAAGAAAATGAAGAAAATGAATCCGAAGAATCCGAAGAATCCGAAGAACCAAACCCGTTTAAACAAAAACTGGAAGAGAAGACTCAAGATGAAGACTTCGAAGATATATCTTCCAAATCTGGAGAATCTGAAAATGTTGGTCTTACAATCGATCAAGACCTCCTTGAGGACTTAATCGGTCTTCCGTTTGACCAATTACAATCTATCGATGAATGGGACAAATGGGAACTCTCACAGCAAGAAAAGAAAACAAATGCTAAATTACTCAAGGAATATGCCGAAGAAAATGATATCGATCTGACGACGGGTACTCTTCTCGCCCTCAATCTCGGCGCCTCGATCGGAGGTCGCGCGGTCGGGCGATACGCCTACCACCGAGATAAAAAGAGGTCTGAGACCTCAAACCCTAAACCTAAAACCGATAAAAACGACAAAGAAGATAATAGAGCGCAAAGAATGGAAGAAACCGAAACCGAAACCGAAACTGAAACACAAACGTTTGATTTTGAAAACTCAGAGACGTGGTAAAATATGAGCGACAAAGACCTTGAAGAAACGGCAGAAAGAACTGGTATAAGTAAAGTATCGTTAGAAAAAATAGAATGCGCCTCCGAGAGTATAACATATAACTTAGTAAATATATATCAGGAAGAAATAGAAGAGCAAATACAGAAAGCTCAAGAAGAAAGCGATATGGGTGGTATGCTCTCCATGATCACGGGTATGATCACGCCGGATATGGTAGCCTCGAATATCGGGAAGCTACCAGCGAGATATCCCAGATTTACAGCGAGATTAGTTAGATATTTAAACGAAATGTATGAAGAAGAAGGCGTCTATGAAGATTTAGATATTGAAGTTGAAGAAGCCGAAGAGATATACCGAGGGACAGGCTGTGATAAATATGACTGAGCAAGAAATGGAAGAACCGAATAAAATCGTGTATGTCTCTGGAAGATCGGGGGAAAAGTACCACGTAAATCCGAATTGTAGGACTTTATCAAAAGAACCCCGAGAAATGGACAAACGAACAGCGGTGTATCTGTTTGGAAGAACAAAATGTGAGTGGTGTGGTAATGATTGATCTTTCAGAAATTACGCTTGTAGTTGGACAGAAGAACAGCGGAAAATCTGTCTTACTGAGTCACATAATGGGGCAAATGTCACAGTATATATGCTTAGATCCATTATTTGATCATAATCTACCAGACGCTACGCCGGTTACTTCGGTAGAAGACGCAAAGCAAGAATGGAAGAAAGGGAACAGAAAATTAATCACTCGTGTACCTCGACTTAGGGAAGAAAAAGCTATGGAATTCGTAGAATTTGTCTCACATCTTGAAAATACGTTTCTTATTATCGATGAATCCAATATGTATATGTCCTCCCACTCAATACCTCAAGAATTGTCAGATTTTGCACAATTTTACGTTTCTCATAAAAATAACGGATTAATATTAGCTTGTAGACAGCTTAAAGATATAAATACAGATGTAATAACTCAAGTTGATAATACTATTATGTTTAGTTATTCAAGCTGGAAGGACTCGAAGTTTAAAGATATTGACATACCACCGGAATCAAAAGACAAAATTGTTAATGACGTTGATCCAGAGTCGCACCGTTACCTGTTTGTTAAGCATAGGGCGGGATTTGATCCAGAGATTCGAGAACCAGTTCCTTTACCTGATTATATGTCTTAATTTAAAACTAACCTTTTTAGTGCTGTATATATTAAATGATTAACGTAGCATGGCACAGACTACAGTAAACACAAGTTCGGATTCTTCAAATTCCGAAAATACCACAAACACAAATAATGGTGGTATGTTCGGAGACATAAACTCAGACAGTTTTATGTCATTTGTTAAGAATCCGCTTGGTATGGCGGTGGTTCTTGGTATAGCTCTAACAATAACTGTATATTTCATCGTATAATAAAACAAAAATGAACATACTCACTAAAAAGGAGAGTCTCGCGCTGATGTCGGCGGGGACTGCGACGGCGATCCCGACGGTCGGCGAAAGGATCGGAATGGACGAGTTGATAGTTGACCTCGCCGACGCCGTTTTCGAGGGAGACGTTGGTAGCGCAAAGGCGATTTCTGGAAGTCTGTTTACTTTAGTCGGGGTTATAATGATATATGCTGGGTTAACAACGGTCACAGACCCAAAGATTGAAGCTCTAATGATAGGTGGCGGAGTCGCATTTATAAGCCTCGCACTACAAAGCTCAACGGTGACCGCCACATGATAGATGTTACGAGTGCGCTTATGGGCGGTGGTGGGATTGCAACCGGATTTGGAGTCTTCTATGCGATTTATTCATATGGGAGACACCGCGCAACAAAACCCTCGCATATTGTAAATATGGAAGAAATAGGTAATTATAGGAGACAAACGTTGTCTCTCGAAGCTCTGGACAATCACACAGATAATAACACAAATGATAGATAACTACCTAACTTTCGGCGTGGCTTTCGTCGGTCTTGTACTTGGAGCGATGGCTTTCTTTGGCATAGGAAATTCAAATAACTCAAGTAATAACGGAGGAAACTAAAAATGGACGTACTATCCGCAGAACTAAAAGACGCGACGGTTGAACAGAATACAGCCGGACAGCCCTCGAAGATCGTGGACTGGGAGATACCAGAAGACATCAAACGAAGAATTCGAGAAGGCAGACCTGTAGTTCTTAAAGTTGAAGATACCAACGGGAACGACCTACCGAGGGACACTAAGCTGGCAATAGGATATAGAGAACCGGGCACACCGCTGGACTCTTATAAGAGTCTCGTCGGCGAATTTGGAATAGCACCGTTTAATGATCTGTCAATCGCAGACCAACGTAGTCAAGATAACGCCGAGCCTCGGGTTCTCCGATTTAACGAGGAAGCCCCACAGGGATTTTTAGAAACGGAGGAAGGCGATCACATAGAGCTATGGATCCAGTCAAGTGTCTCGATCGACCCGGACACTCTAATCTTTGAATATCCCATGTCTGAGAAGAACATATAAGGAGATTTTAAAAAATGAGTGTACAAAGAACCATAAACGCCGAAGAATTTGAGAAGGATATTTACAGACCGGGAACCGAGGGAATAGTCGCTACGACGAAAGTACCAGACGGACACGTTTGGCGGGTAGAAAATGGGAGACCCATAGTTATTGGTCTTCCTCATGTACAGACGTTTACCGTAGATGAAGGAGTTAACAATCAGGTCATCGATCTCGACCCTAACGCACCGAAAGTGCCCTACGCGGATAATTGGGCAAGTGGTGAATACACAGAAGACGCCTATATCGTAGCTTATGATGTTTCAGGTTCGGAACCAGAACTTATAACAGATTCCACAACCGTCCAGTTTAACGGAACTTTCACCGAAGACGGCGGATTTGTTGAAAGTTTTGAAGTTGATGAAACATCTGGTAATTCTTCGACTAAAAGCATAGAAGTGTGGGCTTATCAATGGAATGGTGTGACAACTATCCAGAAGAGGAACTCGGGCAAACAGAACAAGAGTCAGACTCTCCAAACTGAAACAAATGTAGGGCTTGTCTTTCAGGAACCTTACGATCCTAATTCTGACAAACGTCTAAAGTTTGAGGGAATTTCTGGAAAGAAGGGAGTACTACCACCCGGTTTCTCCATAGATGTTGTGTACTACGATGAACAAAATGACGTTGAACTTGTGGACGCCGAGAGTGGGGTTTACAGTTCGGCTCCTCCTAACACCATCATAGATATCCCCATCTCGCAGAGGAAGATCAAATCGGACGAATCTCCGAAACAGCTACGTAGAAGCATAGAAATGAGCATGTAATGAGTTATGGCAAAAGTAATACAAAACACACAAAAAGAGGTGGTTAGTGAAAACAAAAGCAAATCTCTCACCACACATCTCCGAGAAATTGGTCAAGCTTTTATGAAAGGGGTTGATTATTTAAAACCGATCATGTTTGTAATAACAGCGGTTGCACAGGTAGTGACAGTCATAGAACTAACAAAGAGGGAACTGTAAATATGTCAAGAAGTCAAAACCCAAGAAATGACCCCGTCGATCAAATAATTAACAACTATTTCCCGGGGGAAATTAAACAAACGTCAAGCCAAGATGTAGTAGACAACGATACCGATAAGTTACTATATGGTATTTTATCGGAGCTACGTGGGAGAAATGAAGCACAAGAACCAGACCTCACCGAAGCACAATATGATGTTTTCGAGGTTACAGCGAATAGTTCTGAGGAAAGTATAAAAATAGACTATAACGCTGAAAATATCACAGTTTACGGGCATGAACTGGACATAGAAATAGCTCTTAAAGGTGAGGCAAGAAGAAACAGACTCATACCAATACCCGCAGAAATACAAACATTTGAAATATCCGAAATTAAAACTTCGGAGATATGGTATAAGACAGCGTCTAACGTTGCAAAAAGCAAAGAAACGCCTCTAATAATGGTGGTTCATTAATGCCGTCAAGACCAAAACTTAAAAATGTAGAAATACCAGCTGAAACCCCACCGAATAATACCGTGATTGTGAGTGGTGTGGTCGAAAATCGAGGCTCAAGACCTGATTACCTCACGCCAAAACCAAACACTTGTGATTTTCTTAGTGGCGATGTTTTCCAAACATGGAAAACCCCTGTTCGTTTAGTTGTTAACGGTGAAACTGTTGATTCTTCGGAATTTTGTCTATGTGGGGATATAGATTGTCAACAAGAATCCGAGTTTACTTTAAATCACTCGTTTTCAAAGTCTGGTGAATACCACGTTGAAGTTCAAGCCATAACTTTAAGAGAAGACGGAAATGAAACAATAAACAGTAAAATCTCAAGAACGATCTCAGTCTCGGAGACTTCAAGACCTCCGTCTCAGCCGTCATTCTTTGACACGATAAGCGGGTTTATCGGTGAAAATCTTGGAATAAATTTTCTCACAAATAAAACTCTTGGAATTCCAAACCTTGTTATAATCTTAGGACTAATAGTTATTATAATGGTGGTGAGCTAAATTGAGTTGTGAGTGGGACTGGGATTGTCCAGAAGGATTTGACTGTATAGATGGGGTCTGTACCGAAAGAAATGATGGGTCGGACGAAGACGAAGACGAAGGTTATGAACCCGCACAACCAAATATTAAAGTTGAAAATGTTACAATACACGACCCCTTAAACTATGGTGAAAAATTTGAGATTTCCGTTAAGCTTTATAATGACGCTCCGGCTCAAGGTTCGAAGAATTACACAGTCAAGGCAAACGGTACGCCGGCTTATAGTTTAAACGTAAGTCTTGATCCTTACGAACGTAAAACCAAAACATTTAGTCTTAATCCCGGTTTCTCTGAAGAATCTTCAGTTATTATAAATGTGGGAGGCACGACAAAAACTAAAACGGTTGATGGCGCGCCTGATAGTGGTGGCGGTGGCGGTGGTAGTTCGGAATGTAGCTCGGACGTAGATTGTGATTTTGGACAAGTATGCGAAAACGGGGAATGTGTGGATTTTGGAGGAGAAGATGAGTGCTCATCTAATTCGGACTGTAAATATTGGGAGGTTTGCGAAAACGGTGAATGTGTAACAGATAATAGTGATAGTGGTGGCGGTGGCGGTGGCGGTGGCGGTGGCGGTGGCGGTGGTAGTGATGACGGTGGAGGTGGTGGCGGTGGCGGTGGTGGTGGTGGTGGTGGTGGCGG